>Ga0207433_10000466_pt1 | contig 93552 bp, 86 predicted proteins | sample YelNatPaOPGAMG01_FD_187559 | JGI IMG/M metagenome (GOLD analysis project Ga0207433, IMG submission 187559) | Hot spring thermophilic microbial communities from Obsidian Pool, Yellowstone National Park, USA - OP-RAMG-01 (SPAdes) (version 3) | ecosystem: Environmental > Aquatic > Thermal springs...
CAACATACGCTATAACAGCAGCTCCAGAAGCTCAAAAAAATATCCCTAATATAGCTAATTACAGAAAAGGTAGTTCTCTTGTATTGCAAGGAGGATTTCCACAAGGTTGGATTCCTGTTCCTGGTAACCCACAATTTGGAACACATAATTTCTATGTTATGAAATATGATGCCAAATGTTCTGATAATCAAGGAAATCCATTAACAACAAATGATACTGGATATCAAACATATAATAATAATGCTCAAAATTGCACATCCACTAATAATCTTTATGTTGTCTCTACTCCTAATGGTTATCCAATAGCAAATATAGCAGAGACAGATGCAAAAACATATTGCGCTTCATTAGGAGGACATCTTATGACAAATGATGAATGGATGACTATTGCATATAATGTTGTAAATCAAGGAAACAACTGGTCAGGAGGTTCTGTTGGGAGTGGAGTTGTACCTGAAGGTAATCATTATGGTGCTGGAGCTCAATCTGATAATAGCCAATATGGATATATTAGTGGTTCTACTTCTACGTATAATCTCACCTTTCCATATCTTCGCACTTTTAATCTTTCAAATGGTTCTGTTATTTGGGATTTCGCAGGTAATATGAATCAAGAAGTTCAGAGATCAGTAATGAATCAAGGAGATATAACAACTGTAATATCAGCTCCGACTTGTTCAAATGGAATAGTTGGATGGACATTCTGTTATTATGTAGATACTCCTTATATCACAGGGTATACAACTGATATAATACAGACTCAAACAATTCCTCCTAATAATTGGAAAACTTCTCAGGGGATGGGACAGCTTGTTACTTGGGGAACTGGTGGAATTTCAGGTAATACAAATGCTTTATTTCGAGGTGGAGCTTGGAATTATGGGGGAACTGCTGGTCCATTCACACTCAGCTTGCATTGGAGCACTGGCAATGCGAGCAACAATGTTGGGTTTCGGTGTGTTCGGTAATCGTCTAACGTAGCAATCTGGAATCTGAAATCTATCTTCGCATTTTGATTTTGCAAAAAGAAAATTTGGAATACGTCTTTGTGAAGTCTCACTTCGAAGACGAAGAGAGACTTCGGAGACAGAGAGAAAATTCGGGAAAAAAGACTTCGGACAAATACATCTTTATGAAGTCTCACTTCGAAGACGAAGAGAGACTTCGGGGAAAGAGAGACTTCGGGAAAAAAAGACTTCGGACAAATACATATTTATGAAGTCTCACTTCGAAGGGAGAGACTTCGGGAAACGAAGAAAATTCGGGAAAAAAGACTTCGGACAAATACATCTTTGTGAAGTCTCACTTCGCAGACGAAGAGAGACTTCAGAGAAAAAAGAGAGACTTCGGGGAATTAGAAAATTTATTTTAATAAATAACAAAATATGGTATAATTATTAAAATAAAATGTTTGATAGATTAATGAAATCTTTTTATAGGAAAGAAAATAGAGGACAGAGTATGTTACTTATGGTTCTTTCAATTGGAGCTACTATTCTTGGCGCTACAACAATTGCTGGCATTCTTATGGTTTATCAGATAAAAGGATCTGAAGATTTTGTAAACTCTTCAAAGGCGATATTTGCGGCTGACGCAGGGACTGAATATGCGGAATATGAACATTTTAATCCTACATCTACAGCGATATCTTCCCCAACTTTTACAAACGGAGCCACTTTATCTGTTACTTGCTATGATTCTTCAAGTAATCCACTCAGTTCTTGTGGCGCAATTGGTTCGGCAACAACTTCATACGCTACTTACGCTATTTCAAAAGGAACTTCAAGGAATATCAACCGCGCTTTTATGATTAATTTTGCTCCAACTCCTTAATTTTCAATTTTATATAAATATATGAATGAAAAAGAAGCAAAAGAAAGAATAGAACATTTAAAAAAAACAATAAATCATTATCGTTATCTTTATCATGTTTTAGACCGTTCAGAAATATCTGATTCGGCGCTTGATTCTCTTAAAAAAGAACTTTTTGATTTAGAAACTAAGTTTCCAAAATTAATTACGCCAGATTCTCCAACTCAAAGAATTGGCGGAAAGCCTTTAAAGGAATTTAAAAAGGTTAGGCATATTACGAGGATGACATCTTTTAACGACACGTTTTCAGAAGAAGATATGTTTGCGTGGTTTGAAAGATTAGAAAATTATTTGCATTTTTCTCCCATAAAGGAAAGGCATATTTATGAAAATAATTTGTCTGGAGAAAAAAAATTTGTTGCTCCGTTTTATTGCGAGTTAAAAATTGATGGATTGGCAATTGAGCTTGAATATGAAAATGGAATTTTTGTAAGAGGTTCAACTCGCGGGGATGGAAATGTGGGAGAAGATGTTACGCAAAATGTGCGAACAATAGAAGCAATTCCTCTTAATCTTTTTAAAGAAGAAGAAGTTAAGGAAAATTTAATAAAGATTGGATATAATCCAGATCGTTATAATCTTTCTCCAAAACATCTTATTGTTCGCGGAGAAGTTTTTATAACAAAAAAAGAATTTTTGCGAATTAATAATGAGCAAAAAAAGACTGGTGATAAACAATACGCAAACTTGCGAAATATAGCAGCGGGTTCTTTGAGGCAATTAAATCCAGCTGTTACCGCAAGTCGTCATCTTAATTCTTTTGAATATGAAATGGTGACAGATATCGGACAAACATATCACGAAGAAGTTCACGCTCTCTTAAAAGCTTTTGGATTTAAAACAAATCCTAATAATAAGCCAGCATATTTTATGAAAGATATTTTTGATTTTAGGGATTATTGGGCAGATCCAAAACATCGCGACAAGCTTGATTATGAAATAGACGGATCGGTCATAATTTTAAATGAAAATGATGTATTCAAGCGCGCAGGAATTATTGGAAAAGCTCCGCGTGGCGCTATTGCTTATAAATTTTCTCCACGCGAAGCGACAACTATTGTTGAAGACATAAAAGTTCAAGTTGGAAGAACCGGCGCTTTTACGCCTGTTGCTATTATGTCGCCTTGCAATGTCGGGGGAACTACGATAACTCGCGCGACGCTTCATAATGCTGACGAAATTAATCGTCTTGGCTTAAAAATAGGCGACACTGTTATTGTCTCTCGCGCTGGCGATGTAATTCCTCAAATATTAAAAGTTTTAACAGAACTTAGAACTGGAAAAGAAAAAACATTTCGTATGCCTGAATATTGTCCTGTTTGCGGAACAAAAGCCATTCGCGATGGAGTTATTTATCGTTGTCCTTCAAAAGATTGTCCAGCGAAACACAGAGAGTCAATTTATCATTTTGTTTCGCGCGGGGCTTTTAATATAGAAGGGCTTGGACCAAAAATCATAGATCGCTTTCTTGATGAACAATTAATGTCCGATTCAGCAGATATTTTTACGCTTCAAAAAGGCGATATTATGGCGCTTGCTCGGTTTGGCGAAAAATCGGCAGAAAATATAGTTTCAGAAATAGAAGAAAAAAAGAAAGTTTCTCTTCAGAGATTTATATATTCGCTCGGCATTTTTCATGTTGGCGAAGAAACAGCTGTAACGCTTGCAAGACATTTTATATATTCAAAATTGAAAAGCAATAAATCAGAAATAAAAATTAGCGAAATAAAAAATGTTTTTGAAAATCTTTCAGTTGAAGAATTGGAGACAGCTCCAGACATTGGACCTATCGTTGCGGATAGCATTCACCGTTGGTTTAATGAAAAAAGAAATCAAGAATTTTTAGACAAACTTGAAAAGGCAGGTGTTCAAATTGTTGTTGAAAACAAATCTGTTTCATCAAAGAAACTTTTTGGGCAAAAATTTGTTTTTACTGGATCGCTACAATCTCTTGATCGCGAAGAAGCAAGGGAAAAAGTTCGCGAATTGGGGGGCGACGCTTCTGAATCGGTGAGTGATAAAACCGATTATGTTGTAATAGGTGAAAATCCTGGATCAAAATACGAAAAAGCGAAAAAACTTGGCGTAAAGATTTTGAACGAAGAAGAGTTTTTGAAAATAATAAAAGAATAGTTTTTGCAGAGAACTATATAAAACGAGTTGTAATAATACAAAGAATAATTTGATTTTTATTTCTAAAAACTATATTATTTTAAGACAATGCGGGTGTAGCTTAGCCTGGTTAAAGCGTCTGCCTGTCACGCAGAAGATCGCCGGTCCAAATCCGGTCGCCCGCGCAAAAACTAAAGTAAAATTTCGTAAAGAGGTTGAACTTCTATAATTAATCTCAAGATTTTAAAATTCAAATTTGTGAAGTTTTATTTCGGGGATGAAGAGGGATTTCGGAAATAGAGAGAATATTTAGGGAAAAAAGACTTTGGACAAATACATATTTGTGAAGTCTCACTTCGCAGACGAAGAGAGACTTCGGAGAATAGAGAGAAAATTTGGAAATAAAGCGAAATCTGACTCTATTTGACTATGTTTGACTTTTGATTTTTGAACGTGATAATATTTAGATATTAAGATTTAATTTATATATGATTAAAAAGAAAATAAACAAAAAAGAGTTACCTTCTTCAGAGCGCCATTTCGGGGTTGTTTTGGAAGAAATTGATTCCAAGCTTGATTTAGTGGTTGAGAGTAACCAAGGATTAGATAAAAAAATTAGAGATTTTAGAAAGGAAGTTGATGAAAGATTTAATGAGGTGGATTATAAATTTGAGATAGTTTTTGACGAATTGCATTTAATCCGTAATGAGTTAAAGGAAAAAGTTGGTAGAGATTCATCCCGTTAGAGACAACTATATGTATTATGTCTACATTCTACAAAGTAAGAAAGATAGACATTGGTATACTGGCTATACAGACGATTTACGGAAGCGCTTTAAGGAGCACAATGAAAACAAAGTTTATTCAACGAAGGGCAGAGGACCATTCGAATTAATTTATTATGAAGCTTGTTTAAACCAACAAGATGCAACGTCGAGAGAAAAATATTTAAAAACAGGCATGGGTAAGCGTTATCTAAAAAATAGATTAACCCCGTTTAGAAAAGATTCCATCACTGGTTTAAATATTTATTATGAATAATGGAAATAAAAATAAAATAATTAAAACAGTAAGTTCTTTCCCTGTTTTTCTAACGGGGTTAAAGCGCTTCCTGTTTCTAACGGGATGAATTTGCTCTTTTAGAAAAACGGGTAATGGCTTTGGAAAAATCAAGAAAATAAAATCTATTGGAAAATTATCGGAGTTGAACTCCAAAAAGAGTTAATGGATTAAAGAATCATATTTGTGAAGTCTCACTTCGAGGGGAGAGACTTCGAGAGCGGAGAGAGAATTTGGGAAAAAAGAATTTGGACAAATACATATTTATGAAGTCTCACTTCGAAGACGAAGAGAGACTTCGGGGACGGGAAGACGAAGAGAGAATCTAGGAGAAAAAAAGACTTCGGACAAATACATATTTATGAAGTCTCACTTCGTGGGGAGAGACTTCGAGAGCGGAGAGGGACTTTATAAAAATCTTGCAGAGGTTTAAATTCATCAGCGTTATTTGAGCAAAAGTTTTTGTTATATTAATATAATCGTTCTATAATTTATTTATGGCAGAAAATGATTTTAATTTAAAAAATTCTTCAGAATATCTACATCTTTCGTTTGACGAAACTTTTAACGTTTTAAAATCAAGTAAATCTGGTTTATCAGAAGAAGAAGCGGAGAGAAGAATTAATCTTTTCGGCAAAAATGATGTTTTAGAAAAAAAGGAGAACCTATTAAAACTTTTTTTAGGTTATTTTTGGGGTCCGATGGCGTGGCTTATGGAGTCGGCTATCATATTGACGGTTTTTATAAATCATTATCTTGAAGCGGTTCTAATTTTAATCTTATTGATTACGAATGCGATAATTAGTTTTATACATAATAGAAATTCAAAAAACGCTGTTGAATTATTAAAGAGTAAGCTTAGCATAAAAGTTTCAACTTTAAGAGATGGAAAATATGAAAAAATAAATTCTGCGGATTTAGTTCCCGGCGATATTGTGGCTGTTGGCTTGGGGGATATTATTCCTGCTGATTTAAAAATAATTGACGGAGAGCTTACGGTTGACCAATCATCACTTACGGGAGAATCGCTTGAAATAGACAAAAATGCCGGAGAAATAGTTTTTTCTGGTTCAAGCGTAAAAAGAGGCGAGTCAACTTGCATTGTTTTAAATGTTGGTTTGCAAACTTATTTTGGAAAGACAATTCAATTAGTTAAAGTGGCGAAGCCAAAATCTCATCAGCAAGAAGTCGTTTTTTTGCTGGTAAAATATATGTTTTATTTCAGTTTAATTGTCGCTTTTGTTGTTTGCGTTTACGCTATCTATATTCAAGAATCTTTGATTGGTATATTAACTTTTATAGTTATTTTATTAATGGGTGCGGTTCCTTTTGCGCTGCCTACTGTTTTGACGATTCTTCAATCAGTCGGCGCTACAGAATTAATCAAAAATAATATTTTGGTAACTAGATTAAATTCAATTGAAGACGCCTCGTCTGTTGATATTTTATTTCTTGATAAAACTGGAACTATTACCGAAAATAAACTTTCTGTTTCTCAAATAATTCCATTTGGAAAGTGGAGCAAAAAAGACGTTCTTTTGTTTTCTGCGTTAACTTCTGCTCGCGCAAGCAAAGATACTATTGATGAAGCAATTATGTCAGAAATTGAAAAAGAAAAAATTTCACTTGATGGATATAAACAAATTTCAATAATTCCTTTTGATCAAGAAACAAAAAAATCTGAATCTACAATAAGCGACGGACATGAAGAATTTAAAATTATAAAAGCCGCTCCGCAAGTTGCTTTAGAATTGGCGACTGGAATTACGGAAGATAAAAAAAATAATTTTTCTAAAAAAATTGAAGAGCTTTCTCAAAATGGATATCGCAGTTTGGGAATATTAAAATCTTCAGGAGATAATTTTGTTATTGTTGGGCTTATCGCTTTAAGCGATCCTCCGAGAAAAGATGCTCCAGAAATGTTTCAAAAGATAAAGTCGCTTGGCGTTACGCCAATTATTTTAACTGGAGATAATATTTTTATAACAAGAGAAATTGCGAAAATATTAGGTTTGAATTCTGAAATTATATTAATGTCTGATTTGAAAAAGCTTTCAGAAAAAGATCAAGCCAAATTATTGGAAAACGCTGGTGGCGTCGCGGAAGTTTTGCCGGAAGATAAATATGATTTAGTAAAATTAATGCAATCAAACGGTCATTCCGTTGGAATGACTGGCGATGGAGTAAACGACGCGCCTGCGTTAAAACAGGCGGAAATGGGAATAGCTGTTGCGAATTCAACAGATGTCGCTAAATCTGCCGCAAGTATGGTTCTTGTGGAAGATGGAATATCAGTTATCGTAAACGCTATTTCTATTAGCAGGAAAATATATCAAAGGGTTTTGACTTGGGTTTTGAATAAATTGAGCAAAACTGTTAGATTGCTTGGAACTTTAGCTATCGCTTTTTTTATAACAAAAGATATTGTCATTTCAGTTTTGGGAACGGCATTTTTAGTGTTTGCAAATGATTTTGTAAGCATTTCTTTAGCGACTGATAATGTTTCTCCGACGAGTTATCCTGACAAATGGGATATTAAAAAAATTAGCATAGTTTCTTTTTTGATAGGCGCGCCTTTTATTTTAGAACATTTATTCGCTTTATTTGTCGGAGAGAAATATTTTGGAATTATTTCGCTAGCTCAAATTCAAACATTTATGCTTTTGACTTTAATTTTCACAAGTCAATTAAAAGTAAACATTTTACGCGAGCGAAGACATTTTTGGAATTCTTTTCCTGGAAAAGCTTTATTTTATTTGACTGTCTCAACAATGATAATTTTTGCATTTATGGGAGTATACGGAATATTTATGGCAAAAATATCAATTAGCGCGGTCTTATTCTCTTTAATTTTTGCCACAATATTTACATTTTTCATTGACTTCTTTAAATATTGGTTATTTGTGAGATATAAAATATAGTTTTCTATTTCACAGGTTTTATAAAAACTATTCACGCGTTTTATTAAAAATATATTAAAAATTTTTTGACAATTTATGTTTATAAAAATTACAAAAGAACAAATAGATGAAATATTTAAAAACAGAAATTGCAAGAGATGGGAGAAAAATATTAAAACTTATATTTTTTTGTTGGATAATATAAAAAACGCTCACAAGAAATATATTTTAGCAGAATATCAAAGAAATTTTAATTATTTTTATCAAGTAAGAAGAAATATAAAATGGCGTAGCGAGTTTTATGAATTATTTTTTAAATATGTAAAATCAAACAAATCTGATTTTAGCGATGTTTTAATGGCATTATATAAGAGGACTGGAAATGTTGAAGCGTCTTTTTCAAGTAAATTTATTGCGACGATAAACCCAAAACTTCCAATTATTGATAGACATGTTCTAAGTTTTTTAGGAGAAAAATTGCCATCTTATAAAAATGACAAAGATCGCATCGCGCAAATTGTGAAGCTATATGAAAAAATGAATGTAGAATTTGCGGATTTTTTGGAAAATACAGAAGAAGGGAAGTATTTAGTGAAAAAATTTGTTTCTGAATATCCAGATATTAAAATAAGCAAGATGAAAATGCTTGATTTTGTTTTATGGCAAAGTGGAGGAAAACATAAATTAAAAAATAATTAACGATTTTTTGAAAATTTGATTGTCATTTTTGTGAAACTTTAACGGGTTATTATTCGTATAATATAATACATTGGAACTAACAGATGAAAACATTGTAAAGAATATTTTAGATGGCGACCATGAAGCGTTTGGCTTATTGATGTCGCGTTATCAATCAAAACTTGAATATTATGGCAGAAAATTTATTTCAGACAAAGACGATGTTCATGATTTAATTCAAGATATTTTTATAAAGGCATATACAAATTTACGCAGTTTTGATATAAAAAGAAATTTTTCTTCGTGGATTTATAGCATAGCGCACAATGTTTTTGTAAACGCCATAAGAGACGGAGCGAAAAATAGATTAAATTTTTCATTATTTGACGCAGATGTCCTTTTTCCGCATCCAATTTCTAATGATAACGCTGACGACAAAACAAAACGTGACGAAATAAAAAATATGTTTGATTCCTATCTTTCAGATATCGTTCCAAAATATCGCGAGCCGTTTGTTTTGTATTATTATCAAGAACTTGAATATAAGGAAATTTCAGATATTTTAAAAGTTCCAGTTTCTACAATTGCGAGTCGTGTAAAACGCGCTAAAGAGCTTTTGAGAAAAAGCATGGAAAAAAGTGTATTATTTAATGAATAGTATGGATAATAACAATCAAGAACAAAAAATAAAAAACGGAGAAGAAAAAATTATGAACGCTATAAATAGCGGTGAAATAAAGATGATTCCTCGTTGGCGTTTTGTTTTAAATACGGCATTTATGGTTTCCGGCGGTCTTTTGATTTTTTTTATAGCCATTTATCTTATAAGTTTCACAATCTTTTCAGCTGAACAAACTGGTGTTTGGTTTACTCCATTTTTTGGCGGAATAGGTTTTTATCTTTTTTTGAAATCTATGCCGTGGATTTTAGTTGTTCTTTCTATAATATTTGTCATAGCGTTCTTTTCCCTTGTTAAAAAATCTTCATTTGTTTATGAAAAACCTTTGGTTTATTCGCTTATAGGAGTTGTTGCTATTGTGACAGTTGGCGGATTTTTAATATTATACACACCCTTTCATCAAGAAATTTTTAATTTATCTCGTCATGGGCAGGTTCCTGTAATTGGTGTTATTTATCAAAGTTTTGGACCTAGTAGAAGCGGAGATATACATCGTGGCATAATTTTATCAACTACGACTTCTGGATTTATTTTTCAAGATAGAAGTGGCGAGACATCAACTGTAATTGTTAAAAATACACAAAAACAATTTCCTGTGATAGGCGATGATATTGTAATTTTTGGTGACGAAGATTCAAGCGGAACTATAATAATGCAAGATTTTAGAGAAGTTCGTAATTAGTTTGACCTGCCGTGTAGTATATTATGAAAGGTCGAACAATTATATAAACTAATTAATAAAAGTAAATTATTGAGAAATAAACAAACATTAAATGAATCATAAATTCTTGACAGTAGGAATTCCGATTATTGGTGGTTTATTGATTGCAGGATTCGGTATAGCGTCCGCAGCGACTATTATGAATAATAATCATAATATGTCAGCTGGTAGGGGATCTGGCGGAATAAATTATGTATCGCCAACCGAATGGGCAACCAATCAAACCGCGCGATTTCAAGCAGAGGCGACAGTGTTAGGGCTTCCGGAAAGTGTTATTGTGAATGGTTGGGCATCTGGTCAAAATCTTCAGCAAATTGCAACTGCAAACGGGATAAGTTCTTCTCAATTTCAAACTGATATGAAGAATTATCAACAATCCCAATTAAAAGATAGACTTCAGGCGCTCGTTTCACAAGGGACGATAACACAAGATCAGATGAATCAATATTTGCAAACAATAGCGACGAGACAAGCTAATTTTGCAAATAGAGTGCAAAATTTATCCGGAACTTTTAAAGGACATTTCAATCATAAACCTATTGGAATGTAATCTTTCCTAAAATATGTTTTTGTAGATCTTGAAAAAGAATACTTAAATAAATACAAAAATCAATAAAATAAATTAATTAATAAACAGACAACAAAATGACCTTCGTTTATGGGACGAGGGTCTTTTTGTTTTTATCATAGAGGTTAAATCTTAACAGAATATGAAGTTTTTTCTGCGAAGTGAGAATTCCTAAATATGAATTCGTTTTATATCATCTGTCTCCGAAGTCTCTTTTCGCTTGCAAAGGAGTCTTTTCCCGAAGTCTCTCTTCGTCTTCGAAGTGAGACTTCATAAAGATGTATTTGTCCTATTCTTCTTCTTTCTTTGTCTTTCCTTTCCCGAATTCTCTCTTCTCTGTCATTCCCGTCCCCGTCTTCACGAGGATAAACTCCGGCGGGAATCCAAGCTTTTAATCCCTGCTTTGTTTTCTTATTTGTCCAAAGTTTTCCCCAGAACCCTCTCTTCGTCCTCAGAAGGAGTTTTTCTCCGAAGTCTCTCTTCGTCTGTGAAGTGAGACTTCATAAATATGTATTTGTCCTTCTCCGAAGTCTCTCTTCGTCCGCGAAGCGATGGTTCTCAAATATGCTTTATTCTATTTTTTTCGTTTTTATCAGAGGTCAACTTCTATTATTTAGTCTTATATGTTATGGCAGAGCGCAAACACTTGCAATTTATATAATATAATATTATAATAGTTCATAAATATAACTATTATATTTATGAACAAATGAGAAAAACAACAAATATTAATAAATCTATTGAATTTTCTTCATTAGTTTTCGCGCTGGGACGAAAATTAAGAGAAGAATTGAGGCCAAGTTTTGAAGACAAAAATGGTAAAAATAATATATGCCCTTTTATGGATTTTGCCGTTTTAAATTACATAAAGGAAAAGAAAAATCCTTTTATGAAAGATATTTCAGAAAGTCTTTTTATTTCAAAACCGGCCACAAGCAATATTATTGATTCAATGGTTTCAAATAAGTTTATAAAACGCGTTGCGGATACAGACGATCGCAGAGCTATCAAAATAGAACTTACAAAAAATGGAGAGAAATATCTTTTAGAGCAAAAGAGAAAAAGGATTGCTATTCTGGAAAAAGTTTTCTTTGCCCTTAATTCAGAAGAACGCAAACAACTGATGTTTTTGTTAGAAAAAGTCGCATTTTCAGATATTAAAACAAATAAAAAATAATTATGAAACTTTTTATAAAGAAAAAAATGTTGTCTTGGGTAGTCGGCGGAGTTGTAATTGTTATTTTGTCTATTATTGGAGTTATTTGGTATATAAATAGCAATCAAGCGCCTTCGTTTGGAACCATCGCTGTCACAAAGGGAAATATAGTTCAATCGCTTAGTGAAACTGGAAATGTTCTTGCTGAAAATAAAGCAGATCTTTCATTCCAAGAATCCGGACAAATAGCGAGCATAAATGTCAAAGAGGGTGACGTCGTTAGCGCTGGAACCGTTATCGCAAAGTTAGATACTTCATCTCTTGAAACTAATTTTCTTCAAGCGCAAGCAGGTCTTCAGGTTGCTCAAGCAAAATTGCAAGATCTTGAAAATGGAACGCGTCCTGAACAAATATTAGTTTATCAAAATACAGTTGCGCAAGCGCAAAGCGCTTTAAACTCTGCCATAGCGTCTCTTTCCGTAGCTCAAAACAACGCTTATATAGCGTCAGAAGACGCGATAGATAATCAAACCGATAATTTATTTACGAATCCAAAATATCAAAATCCTATATTTTTAGTCGCAATCGCTGATTCGCAAATGACAATAGATATACAATCAAAAAGAGTGGCGATCGGAGAATTATTAAATAATTGGTATAATTTACAAAATTCCGCAAGTTATAATCCAGCTCAAGAAAATGCTACTGTCAGTTCTTATTTGCAAAAAATTCAATCATATCTTGATGAATTAGCAATTGCTGTTAATAATCCAATACAAAATTCTATTTCTGCGCAAACGATTTCAGCTTATAAAGCTTATGTTTTAACAGCGAGAAATGAAGTTGCGCAAAATATAAGCGCTTTAACCAACGCGTCAAACGCGGTGACTTCCGCAAGTTCCAGTTTGAGTGTCGCGCAAAGTCAACTTGCATTAGCTCAATCAGGAGCGACTCAAGAACAAATTGACGCTCAAAAAGCTGCCGTTGCGCAAGCTCAAGCAGTTTTGGACAGCGCCCAAGTTGCGATAAATCACGCAAGTTTAATCGCGCCGTTTTCTGGAACTGTTAGAAATAAAAAAATGGATATTGGACAAGTCGTTAGCGCTGGCGTTCCCGTTATCTCAATGACTAATGATTCTGGACTTAAAGTAGAAACTTATGTTTCTCAATCAGATATTGCAAAGATAAAAGAAGGCGATAACGCAAATATAACTCTTGACGCTTATGGAAATGGTGTCGTGTTTAACGCAATTGTAACAAATGTTGATTCTGCTGGAACGCAAGCAAATGGAACTGTTTCTTATAAAGTGACATTGCATTTCAAAAATTATGATAGTCGCGTCAAACCTGGTATGACGGCAAATATAAATATTATAGTTGCGGAAAGCGATAACGCTATTGAAATTCCAAATAATCTTATTATTTCAAACGGCAATGAAAATTTTGTTTTAGTTCAAAGCGGAAAATCTTTTGAGAAAAAACAAGTTACGGTTGGAATTGTAGGAGATAATGGAATGGCTGAAATTTTGTCAGGGTTAAGCGAAGGGGATCGCGTTACTAATTTTTAATTTAAAAAAACTATGACAGAAGAAATAAAACATAAAACAGAAGAAAATATTCCCAAAAAAATAACGAAAGAAAAGAAACAAAGAAAATTGGTTCTTATAATTGGCGCTATTATTTTATTTATAGCCATAGTTGGTGGTGGCGCGTATTTATATGTTTCATCAAAAACGGTTTATATTGATCAATCAGTTATATCGGGATATTTAATAAATTTAGCTCCGCAAAGCGCTGATGTTTTGAATCAGATTTTTGTAAATGTTGGCGATCCTGTTTTTCAAAATGAAACAGTCGCGCAGGTTGGAAATGAACTTGTGAAAGCAAAAACCAATGGTGTGATCGTTGCTGTAAATCAAAATATTGGTCAAATAGTTAATCCGCAAAGTGGAGGCTATGCAGCGCAGATGATTGATCCATCAAGTCTTCGCGTAGTTGGTCATATTGACGAGAATAAAGGATTGTCAAAAATAAAAGTTGGCGATCCTGCCACTTTTACAGTAGATGCTTTTGGTTCAAAAGTTTATAAGGGCGTTGTAGATGAGGTGAGCGAGACATCTCGCGCAAGTGATGTTGTTTTTAATGTTTCAACCGAACGTCCTACAAATGAGTTTGATGTAAAAGTAAGATTTGACCCAACGCAATATCCAGAATTGAAAAATGGGATGTCCGCAAGAATTTGGGTTTATGTGAATTAATAAAATATGGAAGAAGTATTTTTAGCGACAAAAACACCGCCGGTATCAAGGCGTGAAAATAAATTGCGATGGTGGGTTTTAATCACTGTAACTTTTGGCACTTTTCTTGGGAGATTAGATCAAACGGTTGTAAATCTCGCTTTGCCGAAAATGATAAACGCATTTTCAATCACTGTTTCAGACGCCGCATGGATTTCAACCGCGTATATTTTAGCGGATGCCGTCTTTGTCCCTATATGGGGAAAACTCGGAGACACAGCAGGAAGAAAAAAAATATATTTAATAGGTTTTATCGGTTTTATTATTGCTTCAGCTTTATGCGCAGTTGCTTGGAATTTTCAATCAATGATAATCTTCCGTATTATTCAAGGATTTGCTGTAGCCGCCGATTATCCTACAGCAATGGCAATAATCGCTTTTACGTTTAAAAACAACAAGGAACGAGCGCAAGCGCTTGGATTATGGTCCGCGGCATTCGCGGTGGCTTCTGTTTTCGGTCCATTGATTGGCGGTCCTTTAATAGACAATTTTGATTGGCGAATGGTTTTCATTATAAATATTCCACTTGGAATAATAGGATTGCTTTTGGCTTTTTACTTTATTGACGAATCGGTAGGCAAAGCGCGATCGGCAAGTTTTGATTGGTGGGGATCAATGGCGCTTGCTGTGTCGCTTTCGTCTTTGATGCTTGTGCTTGATCGCGGTCAAACATGGGGTTGGGGATCGACGGGAAGTATAATTTCATATTTTTCAACAATCATTTTTGGAATAATTTTCGTTTTGATTGAACAAAGAACACCTGAGCCAATTGTGGATCTTCATTTTTTCAAAAATAGCACATTCACAAGCACGTTGATGAATAATTTTATTGTGTTTATGGGAATGACTGGAAGTATATTTTTAATACCAATTTTTGCGCAAACATATTTGGGTTACGATGCGACGAAAACAGGATATTTATTTATGCCGATGGCGATAGCTATGATGGTAGCTGCGGCGATAGGTGGCAGACTTGTCGGAAAAATAAAAGCAAATTATGTTATTTTTGCGAGCACATTGGTCGCCGCAATAGCGCTTGGAATATTTTCTGGAATTGACGCAAGAATGAATGCGTGGGATATAATGTGGCCTTTGGCGCTGTTAGCTTTTGGTATGGGATTTGGAATGGCACAAAGAACAAATTTAATAACACTTGTTGTTCCCGCAAACGAGACAGGGGAATCGTCAGCAGTTTTAGCATTGGTTAGAAATATTGCGGCTGCGTTTGGAACAGCTGTTTTTACAACGATTTTAGACAATTCAATCAATTCAGCGGTAATACAAACAGCAATTCATAGTTCGTTAAACGGCGCGTCATCAATGATGGGCGAGTTTATAAGTTTGATAATATTGAAAGCTCAAATAGTTGGTTACGCAACGGTATTTAGAGTATCTGCAATAGTAGTCGCAATCGGCGCGGTAGGCGCTCTTTGGATAAAAATTCCAAAAGAAAGACTGGCAAGCGGAGAATTAGTTGACGCAGATTAGATTAACGAGTTAACGAATTGAAATTCAAACCTTCTATTCGTTTTCAAAGGAGTCTTTCCCCGAAGTCTCTCTTCGTCCGCGAAGTGAGACTTCCCAAAGATGTATTTGTCCGAAGTCTTTTTCTTCTAATTCTCTTTCTTTCTCCGAAGTCTCTCTTCGTCCGCGAAGTGAGACTTCACAAATATGTATTTGTCAGAATTCTATCTGCTTTCTAATTCTTTCTTCGCTTCTAAAAGAGTCTTTCCCCGAATTCTCTCTCCGTCCCCGAAGTCTCTCTTCGTCCCTGAATTCTCTCTTCTCTGTCATTCCCGTCCCCGTCTTCACGAGGATAAACTCCGGCGGGAATCCAAGCTTTTAATCCCCGCTTTGTTTTCTTATTTGTCCAAAGTCTTTTTTCCCCGAATTCTCTCTCCGTCCCTGAAGTCTCTCTTCGTCTTCGAAGTGAGACTTCCTAAATATGTATTTGTCCAAATTCTCTCTGCGTTTTCAAAGTGAGATCTCTAAAAATGAATTTAATTTGCAATTTAAAATAAGCGCGCTATCGCAATTTTGTTTGCGGTATAATTATTTATCAATATAATTTATTAACGTGTAGATGATGATAAAAGACAGCGCGCTAAAGATTACAAATGTAAAAATCGCCGAATCAAGCGCCATTTTTTTTGGTTCTTTTTTAGTTTGATAGTGATGTATATACTCATTGTAAGTAATTAAATACGCCATAATTGAACCTATCAGCGCAAATGGAAGTAAAATAAAGTAAATGCTGTAATTCATAATTTTTTAATTTTTGTTTTTAATTTTGTGGTTGATTTTTGTCCAAATTCTCTCTCCGTCTCCGAAGTCTCTCTTCGTCTTCGAAGTGAGACTTCCTAAATATGTATTTGTCCTGATTTTCTCCGTCTCCGAAGTCTCTCTTAATTTTATAGCATCAATCTCCGAAAATAAAATGACGGTTTAAAATGTTAAAATTTCTATATTAAAAATATCAAAAACAGTCTGACTAAACTTAAACATTAGGGAAATTGATATATTGATTTGATTTTAATTCCAACTCTCGTGTAAATAATCTAAAAGCATTTTTTGGAGCACTTCTCGCGGTATTAAATCCACGTTATTAGTTTTGGCTAGCTCTATAGCTTCTTTTGTAAAATGACTTGTGGTGATTACTGTCGCTTTGTTGCAATTATAATGATTTCTTGCCGCGACTATTTCTTGTACCGCGCTATTGCCTGCGTTTGTGTCGTTATAGCATTTTGCTTGAATGATTGTTCTTTCTTGATCTCTTGTGGCTATTAAATCTCCGCCCTGATCTCCAGTTTTTCCTATCAATTGCACAGTGTAGCCCATTGCTTCAAAAAGTCTGTATAAAAGTTTTTCAAAATCAGAGCCATTCAACTCTGAAAAATTACGCGTAGTTACTTTTATACTTTCAAAAGTTACTTCTTTTTCTCTTTTTTCAATATAATAAGATAAAAGAATATCAATATCTGAAGTTGAAAATTTAATTTGCTTTTGGGATAAAAAATCTTGAAGATCGTTAATACGATTTTGATCAATACTGTAATTTCTTATCTTAAATGTATCTTTGCTTTTTTCTTGACCAAGACCAAATCTCAAAATAAAATTATTTATATATTCTTCTAATCCAGCCTGTTTGATAATATTAATAATATGATCTTTCTTTCTCTGAGATATTTTATTTTTTATTTTGTGCCAAATGATTATACAAGAGATAAGAATAACTAAAAAAATAACTCCATATAATAACCAAATCCAGAAATTATTTTTATTAGTCAACCATTTAAAAACAAGAATGACTATATAAATCGGAGCTATTGTTATAATAAGATTCCGCAAAATATCTTCTCCGCTTTCTTCGTTTTCATATCGTCTTGTCATATTTTTATGAAATATATTATTTTAATCGCTATTTATATTATAGCATCAATATCCGAAAATAAAATTTCGGTTAAAATTTAGAGAAATAACAAAAGGGGAGATGAAAACAAAAACAGAGAATCTCGCCTCTGTTTTTGTAAAATTATTTTTTGAATTATTTTTTAAACTTTTAAAATTGTTTTTATAAAATTTAATTTATAAATCAAAAAAGTAAAACCTGATATAATCGTTTCGTTTTGTTTGCCGGAATTTTAGAGCGTGGCGGAATTTCTTGTCTTAATTTTTTGTCGCTGCATCACTTAGACTTCGCGAGAAAATTTTCTGTGGCTAATTTTCTCTAACATCTGTAAAAATCATTCTAACGATTTCTGGAAATTTGGTAATTTTGAAGTGTCCATTTTTACTTTTATAAATTACAAAGCGCGCATTTTTTAATTTTTGTTTGTATTTGTCAGCGTGAGTTACGGGCACAACATCATCGTCTTTTGAAAACAACAAATGTAAATTCTTACAATTCTTTTCAATTAGTGATAAATTATTTCCAAGCTTGAAACCGCCTACCAAATCTTCATTAGGAATTGTATTGTCAAAAGGCGGACAAACTAAATATACCGATAAAGCTTTTTTGCGAAGTTTATTTTCAGAAAGGTATTTTGCTAGAAAAATACCTCCAAGCGATGAACCAATTAAAATGTATTTATTTTTAATAAGTGATAAATATCTTTCAAAAAATATTTTCCAATCTCTATATTTTGCATAATCTTGCAATGGCATTCGAGGCGAGATTATTTCAAATTTATTTCCTAATTTTTTTTCTAGATAATCTCCGGTCCAAGAGATTTTTTTCTTAGTAGATATTGGTCTATTTTTAAGATATGATAAATAATCCTTTTCATTTTTAAAGGTCATTCCACCGTGAATTAATAACACTTGGATTTTTCTTTTTGTAGTATTCATTTTATTTTTATTTCAAATTGAATAATTTGAAATAACCTTATTTATTAACTTTTTCTTTTGTAAAATTATTTTTATCAATAAGTTGATTTAGAATTGTTTTTAGCGCTAATTAGAACATTTTCCATTGTAAAAATCTAATGTAGAACATTTTACTCCGTCTTTGAATACGCAAACAGAATTTGGGACAGCTAGTGTTGTTCCGCCAGACCAAGCGCAATATTTTTGATCTATAGTGTCAAAGCCCGTTGTTTTAACTCCGCCAACTGGACAATTGCCACGCAATAGCGCCCATTCTTCGCATGCCTTATTGTCTTCAAAATAACACAAACCATATTGACCGCCGTCTTCGCGTGTGTTCATTACTAAATTGCCGCCAAGTTTAACACAATTTGCCGATGCTGGATTTGCTATTCCTGTTGATGATTGTTTACTGCTTGTAGAATTTGTCATTTCGTTTGAGTTCTGGTTGTTGCTTGTAGAACTTGCATTGCTCACAACGCAATCTTTGAAAGTTGTTGTCGCGCCTTCATCTATGAAAGCCGTGTCTCCCTTGCTCCAAAAGATAAATGATTCGTCGCTGTTTGCATAACGTCCACCGTCAGCAGAAATAGTTTGTTGCAAATCAAAATTTCGCCCATCGCTTAAAACAAGTTTTACGCTTCCAGTTGGAATTGGCGGTTCGCCCGGCTGAACTGGTTTTGATTCTCCTTTAGAAACATAAAAAGCGGCATTTATTGTTTTGTTGCCACTGCAAATATAAGTTACTTGATTTATAAGAGTCGGGGATTGCGAATTAGAAGAAATTTTATTTTCTTTTTTATTTAAATTTAAATACCATATTCCGACACCCAAAATAACAACTATCGCAAGAACATATATTAAAAATTTTTTCATATTTAAATTATACCACAATGTCAATGATTATAATTTAACCAATAAGATTAGTGACAATTTTTATTAACACATCTTTATCTTTGCGATCGCTTATTGCAACTAAAAGAGCAATCGCGGTTAATGCGTTATCATTAATTTTCTTTTCTCCTGTTTTACGATAAAGAAAATTATTTTTATCTAAAAAATATACAAACAAAAATGAAGCAATTCTTTTATTGCCGTCTATAAAAGGATGATCTTTGATAACGAAATACAAAAGATGCGCAGCTTTTTCTTCTATTGATGGATATAATTCTTTTTTGCCAAAAGTTTGATAGATACTGCCTAAAATTCCTTTAAATTTGTTGCTGTTTTCCTGTCCAAATAAATCGCTTGCTTCTTTTTTGGCAACAAGTTCTTTCTTTATTTGTCCAATAATATTAATTATTTCTTCGTGTTTAAAAACAAATTTGCTTTTAGTCTTTTTATTGAGCGATAGCTTTTCTTTGTCATATTGTTCAAGAAGCGTGAGAGTTTTTGAATAATTTGCAAGCAAGTTTAAAATCTCTTGTTCTTGCCCTGTCAAAAGTTTATTTTTAGATTTCTCTTGTAAAAAAGAAATAGCGTTTTGCAATTCCTGCAAATTATTTCTGGTTTGTAAGAGTCGGTTCTCGTTGATGGTATAACCATTGATAATATGTTGACGCAAAGTTTTTGTCGCCCATTTTCTAAATTCTATCGCTACTTTTGAATTCGTCCTGTAACCAATCGCCAAAATAACATCTAAAGAATAAAGCGTCACCGGCTTATCTGAATTTGCAATATGCATTTTTTGCATATTGCTTTTTTTGTCAATTTCTCCGTCTTTGAAAATATTCTTTATGTGTCTTGAAATTACTGATTGGTCCACGCCAAAAAGATCAATAATTTGCGCTTGAGTTGCCCATAGCGTTTCTTTTTGCAAATCGCCTTTAAATTCTATTTTGCCTTGTTTTGTCTGATAGATAATAATTTCTTTTTTCATGATTTTAAATCAAACCTGATATTTTTTTATTTTGCTTAATTTATTTTTTATTAAAATTCAATATTTAATCGCTATCTATATTATAGCATCAATCTTTGAAGATAAAATTACGGTTAAACTTTAGAGAAAGAATAAAAGGGAAGAGGAAAAAACAGAGAATTTCGCCTCTGTTTGTGTAAAATTACTTTTTTAATAATTACAAAACTAATCAGATGACGCGGTTTTTATCTTGCAGTTTGCTTTCTACCACAAGAAGTGTGAACGCGGTTAAGGTTTTTGGAAGGACTTTTTCTTTACGTAAAACGTGTTATGATGAATACAGACCATTAATAATTTTAAAAGCGGGAGGTGTTATGAAGAAAAAGAAAAAGGAACGAAAGATGACTATTCATCACGTCCCACCCAGGAGTCGGGGAAAGACTCAGTTTCTTTTAGAGAAACCAGAACATGAGCATCGCGCTTATCATTTACTTTTTGGTAATGCGGCTTCTTATGAAGAATGTTGTCAAATTTTATGGAAGGATTGGTGGAAACCTTCTTCAGAAGCTGTGCGGCGTCAATCGCAAGAACAAGATTGGTATATTTACCTGAACTAAAAATTAAATGATGCGTCAAAGGACTCTAACGAGTCCTTTTTTTATTTATGCATAACTATCAATTGCAATTGAAAAATTATAGTATTTTAAATAAAAGGTCGTTACAAATTAATTTTATAAAAAAATTAAAATCAAAGAGTCAATAAAAACTCCATACGATGTCTTGATTAAAAGGTTTCCATTTGAAAATTAAGCGATTGATTTAATATATCCAAGAATATTATCAAATAATAAAAAATGAATTAATTCTGGCATAACGTAACATCGCTTTTGATTTTGTTACTAAGATAATCCTCAACATCATAGATATTTCCGATTTTATCGATTAATCCATTTTTGAGCGCCATCTCTCCAAGCATAGATGAACCATCGGCAATTGCTGTAACGCTTGCTACGGAAAGATTGCGATTTTCTGCTACAGAATTAATAAAGTTTTTCATTTCTATATTGAGATCTCGTTCGAATAATGCTCTTTCTTCTGGCGTGAGTGGCGCGTTAGGATTGCCCATGTCCTTGTTCTTTCCAGCGGTGAGTGAAATAAAAGTTAATCCATTTTGTTCATTTTGTTTGGTGTTATCAAGATAAGATTGTGTAATGCCAATATCGCCAACGGATGAATCGGCAGAGGCGAATATTGTTTGCGCTCCAGTAGCTGCCCAATAGGCAGCCGAATCTCCGTCATCTGCAATAAGAGCAACCGTGGGTTTTGTGGCGTGTTTTAGCGCTTCTGCGATATCTTCTCCTGCAACTGGATCACCGCCAGGTGAATCTATCTGTAAAAGAATGGCTTTTATATTTGGATCTGCATCAGCAGATTCAATTTGTTGTCGTATATCTTCAGATGCTGTTTGATCAAATGTATCTGACGAGTTACCACCTTCGTTTGGATAATAAACAAGGGAACCATAGAGTTGTAAAACTGCTACATTGCAGCTTTTTGGTTGTTGATTCCAATACCATGAGAGAAAAATACCGCCAGCAACGAGAATAGCAATTGCGCCTATACTAAGAATACTAATGATTGAAATTTCTTTTACTGATTGAATATTTATTTTCATATATTTATTTATTTTTATTATTATATATCATTATTTATTTTTTTACATTAATCAAAACAAAACTATTATATTTTATTAATTTGTGATATATTTTATATACAACTGAATAAATTATCATGAGTGGCGTGGAGAGCTCTGGCTCGATGATTCGCCCGGCAACCATCAATATGAAAGGTGCCAAATCCAGCCCGCAAGGGAAAGATAAAGGTCGAGACGCTTTTCTTTCCAGAAAGGCGTTTTTATTTATTTCAGTTGTATATAAAAAAATAAAAATAAAAAAATGAATACAAAAATAAGAACAGCTGAATTTGTTTCGCCCAAACATCCCGACAAGATTTGCGATCGTATTGCCGACGCGATTCTTGACGCATATCTTATAGGCGATCCAAATAGTAGAGTTGCAGTGGAAATAATGGGCGGACACAATCATATCTCAGTTTCTGGAGAAGTGACAAGTAACGCAGAAGTAAATATAGAGAAGATTGTTAACGGAATAGTGGGGGACGGTTTTAAGATTGACGTTTATTTAACTAAGCAGAGCAGATTTATAGCGCAGGGCGTAGATACTGGTGGCGCTGGCGATCAAGGAATAATGATTGGTTATGCGACTAGGGAAACAAATAATTTTATGCCACTTGAATATGAACTTGCGCGAAAATTATGTCGTGAAATATATAAAAAATATCCGTTTGATGGCAAAACGCAAGTTACGGTAGAAGGAAATAATGCGCTTTCTGTTGTGGCAAGTTTTCAAAACGCTAAGACGGCTGACCTTGAAAAATTAACGCGCGAGTTGATTGTTGCTGAAGAATATCTAATCAATCCAGCTGGGGAGTGGACAGTTGGGGGATTTGACGCAGATTCTGGATTGTCGGGTCGCAAAATAGTAATAGATAATTACGGGCCTGAAATCGGAGTTGGCGGTGGTTCTTTTTCTGGAAAGGATTATACAAAAGTAGATAGATCTGGCGCGTATATGGCAAGACGTATTGCTGTAGATTATTTGGAAAAGAATCCTGATATAAATATCGCGCGTGTAAAACTTGCTTATGCAATAGGCAAAAGTGATCCTGTTATGGCAGTTGCGGAACTTGATGGGAAGCAGATTGATATTAAAGATTATGATTTAACACCGGCTGGAATTCGCAAATTTTTGAAACTTGATAATGCGCGCTTTGCAGAAACTGCTGAGTGGGGTCATTTTGGCAGAAATTTTACTTGGAAATAACACTAAGTAAAATTGATTTATTGTTGATAATGTATGTGGCAAAAATTTATTAATAATAAATTAAATATGCGCGATAAAAATTAATTGATTTATTTTAATCAAAATAATTTCTTGTATTAGAAGCAGAATGATTATGGTTAAAATTAGCGAAAATAGCGATAAATAAAGCAAAAACAGAAGCTCTCGCCTCTGTTTGTACACACTTGCTCAGAACGTTGAACGAAATCCGAACTTTTTTAGCGAAAATTTTACCCCGTAGGGAAACAAAGTTTCTTCTTCGGTGCCCGCTCTCGCTTCTTGCCCCGAACTATGCCGAAGGAGTATAATATATTTGTTAGGGATAATATTTAAAAATAGCCAAAGCGCCTGAAGTCAGCGTTGATGATTTAATAAAGTAGAAACTATGCAAAAAGAAGCCAAAGCAAGATTAAAAATAAACGCATTACTCCAAGAAACCGGCTGGAAATTTTTTGATGACAAAACAGGCGCTCGAAATATTGAAGTTGAGGGCAATGTCAATTTAGAAAGTTTGGGCGATGATTTTGAACACGGCAAGGGTTTTATTGATTATTTGCTCCTAGATACAAAGGGATTTCCTCTCGCTGTTTTGGAAGCAAAATCAGGAAGCAAGGATCCTGTTGTAGGCAAAAAACAAGCTGAAGATTACGCCAAAGCAAAAAGGTGTCGTTTTGTCATTTTGAGTAACGGCGATACTCATTATTTTTGGGACTTAAACCAAAATGCTGAAAAAATCATTTTGAAGTTCCCAACACAAAAAGATTTAATGAAGTTGCTAACCGCAACAACCGCGAGGCCTTTATCTGGCATTGATATAAAAGATGATTGGATTGTGCAAAGTCAGGGCGCTGTTGCCGAAGCAGACAGAAAGTTTTTGAGAGATTATCAGCTTGACGCTATCAACACCATTTCAAACAAATTTGATGAAGGTAGTCGTCGTTTCCTTTTGGAAATGGCTACCGGAACCGGAAAAACTTTGCTGGCGGCCGCGCTGATTAAATTATTTCTAAAAACCGGCAATGCGAGCAGAATTTTATTTCTCGTTGACCGCATAGAACTTGCCGATCAAGCCAGCCAAAATATCAGCTCTTATCTCAAAGAATACAACATCGCTATTTTCAAAGAAAACAAAGAGCAGGCGCTTCAAAATCAAGTTGTCATCGCGACAATTCAAAGCTTGTCCTACAATCAGAACTTTTTGAAATACTTCAGCCAGTTTGATTTTGATTTGCTTATTTCCGATGAAGCACACCGCAGTATTTACGGAAACAATCGGGCAATTTTTGAGTATTTTCAAGGCGCGAAAATCGGCCTTACGGCCACGCCGAAAGATTACCTCAAGGGAATTGATGAAAAGAAACTGATTGAAACAGACCCTCGCAAATTAGAAAAGAGAGTTTTGCAAGATACTTACAAAACTTTTGGCTGTGAATCTGGCGAGCCGACTTTTCGCTTTGATTTGAAAGACGCTGTTACCCATAAACCGCCTTATTTAGTAAATCCTGTTATTTACGACAAGCGAAGCGATAAAACCAATCAAATGCAGTCAGAAGAAGGTTGGCAAGACGCGTTTATTGATGAAATAACCGGCGAGCAAGTAGAAGAAACTTTCAAAATTCGTCAGCTTGAACGCAAAGTATTTTCCGACAGCTTGAATCATTTGATTGTTGATGAGTTTTTGAAAACCGCGAAGAAAGACCCAATCACCGGAGAAATCGGCAAATCAATTATTTATTGCATATCACAAAACCACGCCTCGAAAATTGCCCGCATTTTAAATGAAGCGGCCGACAAAAATTGGCCCGGAAAATATTCTGGACACAGCGGAGTTTTTGCCCGCCAAATTACCAGCAATGTTGTTGGCAGTCAGGAACTTACAAAAAAATACCGCAATAATCAGTTAGGCAATACGCGTATAGCCGTTACCGTCAATATGATGACGACTGGCTACGATTGCACCGACCTTTTGAATGTTGTTTTGATGAAGCCGATTTTTTCGGTGAGCGATTTTGTGCAAATCAAAGGCAGAGGCACTAGGCCGCACGCTTTCAAGAATGAGCTAACCGGACAAATAACACAAAAAGATAGCTACCACCTTATAGATTTTTTCGGCGTGTGTGAATATTTTGAAGATAAATATGACTACAAGGAGCCACTAAAAATTCCGGCAGGCAAAGGCATGTTACCAAAACCAATTTCGGAACCACAACCAAAGCCAGAGCCAAAAACTGAACCAGAGCCGGGTGATCCGCCAATAGCGGTCGCGCACGGCAAATTTATGTATATCGGCACGGATTTTTTGGTGCGTGATAATCAAATCCAAATCGGCGATGATTGTATGAAAGTTGATCGCGAAGCATATCGCAATCATTTTGAGCAATCCGTCAAAGATTTAATGGGAACAGATAAAGAATTTAAATCGGCTCTTGAAAATAATGATATTGACGAAACAGAGCGCATTGCCAAAGAAAAATTGCTTGAAAAACCAAAATACTATTTTTCTTTGGAATCATTACGCAAGGCATACCAAACCTCAAACGGCCTTGCCGATTTTCTGCGCAAAGCCGCCGGTGTTATTGAACGATTACCGGATAAATACGACCGCATGAATCAAGGTTTTGAAGAATTTAAACTAGTCTATTCCGACACGCCCTACGAAAAACTGAATTATTTTGAAAATATTTATCAATGCTTTCTTACCAACCCAGATTATCGCCACGCTCTTGAAAAAGGAAATTTGGGCGTGCTTGACGACCAAACTTTTGGCGGAATTGTCCCAGTCGGCAGAATAAATCGAGACGAAGTGGAAAAAGTAGTGAGTTATATAAAGGAATCTAATATCGCCTATGTCAACTAAACCTCAAGAATTAAATAAAGTCATTGCCGACTTGCGCCAAATAATTGTTGGCAAAGTGGCAATGCCGACCGATCAAATAGAGCAAATTACTTTGTTTCTATTTTTGAAGCAGTTATCCAGAAAGCACGATGACCTTGTTCGTCTTGGCGCAAAAGACTTGATTTTTATCGGCGCGTGGGAACGCTACCATTTTGATGTTTTAATGCGTCATAGTGGCGAGGAATTAGTCAAAGAGTGTCGCGAAGCGGTTGAATCGCTTTACAAAAACCCCCACATAGACGCGACTGTTCGCAAAGTTTTTGAACGCTCGTATTTGAAAATTCTTGAGCCAAAAGTTTTAAGCTCATTTCTACAATACTTGAACGACAAATTTTCCGATGGTTTAGATTTGGGCGATTTTTACGAAAGCTTATTACCAATTTTAGGAACGCAAAACGAGCTGGGACAATTCCGCACTCCTCGTCATATTATTGATTTTATTGTTCGTGTCGTTGATCCGAACATCGGCGAAAAAATTGCCGATCCGGCTTGCGGAACGGCCGGATTTTTAGTCGCCGCTTTCAGTTATCTCAAAGAAAAATATACAGACGAAAAAGGCAGATTGAAACTTAATCCAGAACAAACGAAAAAACTTTACAACGAAACTATTTTCGGCTGGGATATGGAGCCGTTAATGGTGAAGTTTTCTCTTGCCAATTTATATTTACACGGCTTGAAAGTACCAAATGTTTCTGAAAACGACACACTTCTCAACGAAAACCTTTGGCAACACACTTTTGACATTATTCTCGCTAATCCGCCGTTTATAACGCCGAAAGGCGGCGCAAAAAGACATTCTCGTTTTGCGATTACTTCAAACAAAACAGAGGTGCTGTTTTGTGAGTATATGGTTCATCATCTAAATTTCAACGGCAGAATGGGCGTAATTGTGCCTGAAGGAATTATCTTTGACGGAAGCAAGGGTCATCAAGCAATCAGAAAGTTATTTCTAGACAATGGACTTTGGTGTGTTGTTTCCTTGCCCGCGCAAGTATTTCAGCCATATTCGGGCGTAAAAACAAGTATTATCTTTTTGGATAAAACCTTAGAACCCGAAAATATACTTTTCTATAAAATTGAAAATCACGGATTTTCTTTGAACACCAACCCAGCTCCAATTGAGAAAAATGATTTACCCGAAGCTGTAAAAATTATTAAAGAATACAAAAAATCTTTACAGAACAATAGGCAGAAGGTTATTACTGAATCAAATTATTATACCGTGCCTAAAGAAAAAATTTTAAAAGATCCGCTTACCAGCTTGAATAGTGGCATCTATTCAGAAAAAATAAAAAAAAGAAATCAAAAATGGCCGATGGTAAAGCTGGGTGATATTTGTGAATTTGTTGGGAAAGGTGGCCGACCTGCGTCTTTTGCTACCGAAAATGGGAAGATTCCATTTATCGTTTCTTCATCGTTTGAAAAAAAATGTGATTCTGCTGATTTCGATATGGAAGCATTGATAATTGGCGATGGAGGATCGGCAAATATTCACTACATAAACGGAATATTTTCAGCCTCTGACCATACTTATGTTTTAAAAAACAAGAATGAAGAAACAGTGTCGTTGGAATATGTTTATGGACTGATATTGAATAATTTGGAAATAATTGAAAAAGGATTTCAAGGGCAAGGTCTAAAAAATGTTTCAAAAAAGCACTTAGAGTCTATCGAAATACCCCTTCCGCCCCTCGAAATCCAAGAGCAAATTGTTTTCGAGTTAGAAAGTTATCAAAAAGTTATAGACGGCGCGCGAGCGGTTGTAGAAAATTGGAAGCCAAGTTTTGAAATTGATCCAAAATGGGAAATTGTAAAATTGGAAAACATAGCAGAAGTAACATCTAGTAAAAGAATATTTAAAAACGAATATGTCGCGAGTGGTGTTCCATTTTATCGCACAAAAGAAATAGTTGAACTATATGAAGGAAAACCGATATCGCTTGAACTTTTTATTTCTGAAAAAAAATACAAGGAAATTAAAGAAAAATTTGATGTACCCCAAAAAGATGAGATTTTAATTTCTGCGGTTGGTACAATTGGATATTCTTGGGTAATTCCAGATAATCGGGAGTTTTATTTTAAAGATGGTAATTTGCTTTGGATTAAAGACATTAAAACAGATCCATACTATCTGAGATTGGTTTTGGATAGCATGTTTATTTCAATAAACCAGTTATCCGCTGGAGCGGCATATCAAGCTTTGACCATTCTCAAATTAAAACAGATTGAAATTCCTTTACCGCCAATCGAAACACAAAAGCAAATCGTTGCGAAAATTGAAGATGAACGAAAAATCGTAGAAGCCAACAGAAAATTGATTGCTTTGTTCCAGCAGAAAATTGAAGCAAAAATAAAATCTATTTATGGATGATCTTAAAAAATTCAAACAATATTTCAATCGTGATTTTTGGCGCGCTTTTCAGGACAAGCAATCTTTTTTTGATATGCCAAAAAATAAACCCGACAAAGATTCTTTTGTAGAAAACTTATACAAGGAAATTGAGGAACGAACATATTATCCCTCTGTCCCGCGTTGCTATATTGACCGAGATAAAGGCAATGGCGTTACAAGAATTGTGCCGGTTTTTACTTTGAAAGATTACTGCGTTTATTATTACTGCATCAAAAAAATTGAGGATAAAATCGCTTATAACCGCGTAGAAAACACCTTTGGCGGTTGGACATTGGGCGGTTTGATGAGAAAGGGCGAAGATGATGAAATGGAAAAAAGGCGAAAGCATTTTAATCGCTACGAGGATTTTATCGCCGAACTTCACGGCATATCAGTTAGCGAGTATTCTTTCAATCCGGCGGCTTGGGCTAGAGCGTATGGAGATTTGAACGCGAAACTATACGCTTCCGCCAAAGCAAGAAATTTTAAATATGTTGCCGAGCTGGATATAGCCAATTATTACGACTCAATTCGTTTGGATATTTTAGAAATGCGTATCAGGGAGCTTGTCAACGAGGAATACGCGGATATTATTAGTTTGCTATTTCATTTTTTGAACTATTGGAACAGAAATACAAATTTATACAACAAGCAAACGGTCGGTATTCCACAAGACGCAATGGGTGATTGTTCGCGTATTCTTGCTAATTTTTATTTGCAACCATATGACAAATTTGTTTTTGAATTGTGTAAGCAAAATAAATGTAAATACTTGAGATATGCCGATGACCAATTTCTTTTTGCAGAAGATAAAAATAAACTTCACATTTTGATATTTAAGGTATCCAAAAAGCTCAATTCGCTTGGTTTATCGGTCAATCAGAAAAAAGTTAATGTGATGCCAACACAAGATTTAATCAATAAGCGGTCTTTCAAAATTTTTGATCTGCTAAAAGAAGATAAGGACAAAAAAGATAAAAAGAAAGTTGAGCAATTTGTTGATTATTATCTTGATTTGCTGGATAAATCATGTCTGGTAAATATAAAGGACAATGGAACGCCATTGTTAAATAAGGCCTTGTTTTGTCCAGCTTTGAAAAGCATAGATTTTTCTAAAAAAACAAAACTGATAAGTTGCTATTTAGATGATGAGTATTTAAAAAACGCAAGGGCAATTCATTTAGAAAAAATCTACAAATTGCTCAATAAAACTGACAGACAGGAATTTATAAAAAAACTCAATTCTCTCTCACGAAAATTGATTCATAACGCTTTTCATTACGAACTTTTGAATTTTTACGAAAAGAATAAAATTGACAGTCATCTTGTTCTGAAGCGAATCAAAAAGCTAAGTAAAATATAAATCAAAAATGGAATTCCTTGATGTTGCGCGCGAATGGGAGGGTTGGGGCAAGTGCAATATCTTCTTTGGTGGCGCGCTAGTTTTCAACTGAAACGACCTGCCTTAGTTAAGGCTACGGCAAGGCAAGAATTCGGCAGTGGTGAAAAAGCGAAATGGAGTGGAAGCGGTGTCAGGTACCATTTCCTTGATTCGGTGATTTTTACATTTGTAATCTTTGGCGCGCTGTCTTTTATCATCATCTACGCGTTAATAAATTACAATTTTCGCGAGTCGTATGCCCAATGCAACAAAGCTTGACGCTGACGAGGACGACAAGAAAAATCTCTAGCGAGACAATTCTTTTTTATTTGCGCTATATGACGCGCCATTGCTCTCCATCTTTTAATCTGCCTGTTGTCTTCCTCCGGCAAACGTCTGCCCATATAATAACGACAATACCACTGAAACCAACCACGCGGATCATTTTTCTCATCAATCCATCCTTTTTTTCTCCAAACTTCAAGCGGTTGGCTTGCATGTTTTTTAAAAAAATTTAATGAATCGTCGTGACGCTCTGGTGAAAGTTTAGCGTGCGTAAACCAATTTTTCGGAAACTCATTTTTGCAATCTGTCATATATTTTCCGCCAAAAACTCCCAATTCAAGCATTTCTTTTGGCGTAAGTTGCGGTTTAAAATCTGGCGCAAAATTTTTACCCATTGGTTCAGTAAGCGCGTAACGATAATTGCGTTGCATTTTGTCATTTACAATTACAATTTTCTTTTTCATAAATGTTACTAAATAATTATACCGTAAATGAAGAAAAAAATTGAAATCACGCGCTTGTTACTAGGGTTTCTAGGTTATTTGACTTGTGATGCTTTGGCTCCGCGACCAGGACTCGAACCTGGAACCATCTCCTTAACAGGGAGCCGCTCTACCATTGAGCTATCGCGGAATAATATTTAGCTAACAAAAAAATTATACAATATATAAATATTTATACAAGTGGGAGAATGAAAATTTATTTATTTTATTTTTTACGCGAAAATTAATCTGTTGTTGTAGGAAGCGTTATACTGATTCCATTGCCTGTTGTTGTTGCAACTTCAAAAAAGATATTTGAACTTCCGCCAGTTGAAAAGAGGAATGGAGCGCTTGCGTTTTGTGGAATATCAAAAGAAACGGTTTGTTCGTTGTATGTTGCGTTAGGTGTTCCATTGCAACTGTTTGTGTCTGGGAATGTAAATTGTTTTTCTGTTGGATTCTCAGTGTTTCCTGATTCATCAATTATAAATTTTATATTTAAAGGTATGCATTCAGATTGATCTCCCATCTGCACTGAAATTGAAAATTGTAATTTGTTTTGATTTAACGAAGCTCCTGTTATGACAAGCGTTGATTGTCCTTCTTGCCATTGTAAAGGAAATGGTGATGAATAAGAACTTGAAAAAACATTTTGGTCTATTGTTGCGGTTGTTGAATTGTTTGTTGTATTGGCTGATTGGTTGTTTGAACTGGTTGTATTTTGATTTGTTGTTCCTGTGGAATTTTTCATAATGGCAAACAATGAATTTGACGGGGCATTTTTGACATTTATTGATACATTTGGATTATAAAAAACTACAAAAGTTGCCGTCGCGCCGAGAATAAAAGCTATTGTGGCTGATATTATTAAAATGTTTTTAAGATTTATTTTTGAAAAATCTATTTTCTTTATTTTTATCATAATATTTATTATAACACATTAAATATTTTATGTTTATATATTTGTAATTTTTTACAAATAAAAACGCCCTGCGGATTGCAAGGCGATTTTATTTTTTTATATTCTATTTCTTTTCTGTTGCTTCAACTACGTCTTCTATCTCACAAACTCCGCTTGAACATGCTAGTTCTCTTTTTACGTCTGTTGAATCTTCTTTTTCATAAAGCAATATTTGAGAGAAATCTATTTCTGGCATATTTTTAACCATCTCTTCGTAGCGTTCTTTTGTTATTTCTTCATACGGCGCAAGCAAATAAACTGTATCTTCGCGTGGCAAAAATGCGAGTCCTCCAATTATGTCCCAATTTTTATAAACCCAATCTGCAACATCTATCCATTCATCATCTCCTACGGAAATTGTTACAGATGGATTGTGTTCTGTATAATTTGTTTTTACTATTTTCCAATATTCTAATTGATCAATTGCAGAAAGATCATTTTTTGTTACTGCTCCATCAGGCGCTTTTATTGGAAATTCAATTACAAATGTATTTGATGATTCCATAGATTGTCCGACTTCTGGATAATATGGAATTTTTTGATCTTTAATCATTTGGAATAGCGCGTCTGTTGAAGATATTCTTACACGACGAATATAATATTGCGAATGTCTTGCGTGCAATCCTGATGAAGAGTCAACTGTTTGAGATAAATTGCCCGATGGTTTTACACAAGTGACCGCAGTCGCTTGATTTATTCCAAATCTTTTTGCGTATTCTTCATTTATTTTTATCGCATATTCTTTAAGTTTTTTTAATACTTCTGGTTTTCTTACAACTGGACAATCCCATTGACCTGTTATTGAAACTCCAAGAAGTCTTTCTGCGTCACAATTATTTTTCCAATCTTTTGATATATATGGAAAGTTTGTAAGAGTTGATTGATATGTTCCAAGTATTGCCGCAAGACGCATTTTTTTCATTAATGTTTCTTCTGTGTCTTCTGCGCGAGCTACTACTTCTGAAAGATTACAAAATTCTTTTGGTTGTAAAAATATTTCTCCGCAAGGATTTGTTCCAATATGTTCAATGTTTGATTTTAACGCTTTTATTCTTCTTTCTGGAATTTGTTTTTGCACTCCGCCACGGTTAAAAATTCCTCTTTCTCCACTGCCACTTTTAGCTAAAGCTACCCATTCTTCAAGGAATTGCGTTGCAGATGGCTTTTCAAGATATACTGCTGAATTATTTGCCATCATTCTTTGCGGTTCTGTGACATAAAATTGTCCATTTTTTGCATCTCTCATTTCTAAATCATTTAAATCAGAAAGCGATATCATCGCGCTGCGACGAACTCCGCCAGCTACGACTATTTCACTAATTTTGCAACATATATCGTGAACATCTAAACTGGAAAGACGACTTCCTTGTTTTGCTAATATTTTTCTTCTTGCAAAAGAAAGCAATGACCTTAATGGTTCTGGACCAGAACTTTTTCCTCCCATTGTTTTGAGACGAGCTCCAGCTGGACGAACTTCAGAAAAATCAAAATCAATATCTTTTCCTTCAAACCAAGCTCTAAGACCAGTTGTTAATGCGTCGCACCATCCTTCTCTACTATCTCCAATTTTATACGTTGGAAGTTTTTCTTTCGTTTGTTTTTTAATTTGAGGGAGCGCTTGTGTGAATTGATTTTCAACAGAAAATCCAACACCTGCTCCACACATTGAGATATACATTATTTCAGCAAAGTCTTCTATTTTTTGCGGAGCTATATATGAACAATTAAATGCTGCTACATTTGTTTTTCGCGCTGCGTTTCCCGCAAACTGCAATAATCTCATTGAAGGCATTGCTTCTTGTTTTAAAATTCCTTCACGAATTTCGTTATATTCTTCATCGGTTAATTTTTTACCGAGATTTTCTTTCATAAAATTAATATAACGATCAACGGTTTCAATCCATGTTTCTCTTCTCCCTTCATCTTCTATCCAACGAGAGTATGTTCTGTAATAAACAAATTCTGCAAGAGAATTTCTAAAATATTTTTTACTTTCATTTACTAATTTTTTTACATTTTCAGGTATTTCTCTTTTCCATTCACGAATTTGAGCGCGATCTGCGCGGTAGAGGATATATGATTTTGCTGTTTTTGGAAAATCCATAAGAATCAATTCTGTTTCAACCGCGTCTTGAATTTCTTCAATTGTAGGAATATGGTTCTTATCAAATTTTTTAACTAAAGAATTTATAACTTGTTCAGCAACTTTTTCTGCGTCATTTTTTGGATCCGCTTCTTCGGCTGCTTTCATTGCTCTTGATATCGCAGAAATAATTTTTTCTTTCTCAAACGAAACTATTCTACCGTCTCTTTTTTTAACCTGCGTGAATGGAATTTTTGCAAACATAATAAATGAAATTTTTATTAAATTATTTTTTTTATTTTCGACTTGTCTCCATTTTACTCCTCTTTAAAAAAAATTTGCAATACCCCAAAAATTAAAAAAATATAAAATCTTGCGTGTTATTTGAATAAGTTTTCTATTAGGTTTTATTTTCAGTTTTTTGTCCAGTTTTTTACCAAATTATGACTTAATAAGCATATAATTATTGATATTTTGGCTTTATGAACCTGTGAAATTGTTACAAATGTTGCTCTATAATATAGAGTAACGCTTATTAAAAGATAACAAATTAACGAATTCCGAAGCCTCTCTTCGCGGGGAGAGACTTCGGGAAAAAAGACTTTGGATAAATACATATTGAGAAGTCTCACTTCGAAGACGAAGAGAGACTTCGGAAGCAGAAAGAGAATTCGGAGGAAAAAAGACTTTGGACTAATACATACTTGTGAAGTCTCACTTCGCAGACGAAGAGAGACTTCAAAAGCGAAATGAGACTTCGGGAAGAGGTTTAGCCATTTGCGGCTAGTATAATTTTTTGACAAAAATTTGTTTTGCGTTACAATACTTATTAATATGGCAATTGAAATAAAGAAAAAAGACGGGGATAATCCAAATACATTGCTTTTTAACTTTACTAAAAAAGTAAAGAGAAGCGGTATTTTGCGTGAAATGAGAAAAAGAAAATATCACGCAAGACCTATAAGTCGCATTAAAAGAAGACTTTCTGCAATACATCGCGATGAGAAAAAAAAGGAACTTGATAAAATGAAAAAATTAGGTTTACTTTAACTTAATTAAAAGTATTGTTATGCTTCTTTTTGAACAAATAAGAGTTGATATGAAGACCGCAATGAAATCTGGCGAAAAAGATCGCTTGGAAACATTGCGGTTTATTCTTTCTGGTCTTAATTTAGCGCAAAAAGAAAAGGAAATGAAAACTCCTGGTTCTGAACTTGATGATTCTGAAACAATTTCATTTTTACAAAAAGAAGTAAAAAGAAGAAAAGATTCTATTGAACTTTTTAAAAAGGGTGGGAGAAACGATCTTGTTGAAAAAGAAGAGATGGGAATTTCTTTCATTCAAAGTTATCTTCCAAAAGAACTTCAACAAGAAGAAATTGAAAAAATTATTGATGATGTTTTGAAAAATGGATTTAATGATTTTAGTTCTGTAATGCGTGAAGCGGTAAAAGTTATTGCTGGACGCGCTGATGGAAAGGTTATAAGCGAAATTGTTAAGAAAAAACTTTCTTAATTTTTATTCGCAGTTTTATAAATTTATTTATATGATTACGGAAAAACATCTTTATAATATTTCAAAAAACATTTTTTCTATTTTAGAAATACCAAATTCAACGCTTGATATTTTTCTGCTTAAAACAAATGACATCGCAAAATTAAAAGCTAGTTTTATAAAAAAGAAAACTGAACCAAATATTTTATCTTTTCCAGAACCTCCTTTTTTTCCACATCCTGAAACAAAGAAAAAATATCTTGGAGAAATTTATTTAAATAAAAATATTCTTGATGAGACGCCAGAGAGAGCGGCGCCTCTTTTAATTCACGGAATTTTGCATCTTTTGGGTTACTCTCATCACAGAAAAAAAGAAGCGGAAAAAATGGAATCTCTTGAAAAAGAAATTTTTAATAAATTGATTGTGCAAAAAAAATTTAATTTGTTATAATGTAATTATGAAATTCAAACGCGCGTCACATGGAAATATTGTTACTGGACTTGATATAGGAACAACTTCTATAAAAGCTGTTGTTGCTAAATATGAATCTGATCGCGCTGAAGTTTTGGGAGTTGTGGAAATGCCTTCTGCTGGATTAAGAAATGGCGCGGTTGTTGAAATTCCAGAAGCGGCTCAAGCAATAAGAAAAGTTTTTATTGAATTAGAAAAAATTGATAAATCAGCAAGAAAAAATGTTTTTGCGAATATTGGAAGCGCTCAGGTGAAAACTCAATCTTCAAAAGGAATTGTTGCTGTATCAAGCGCTGATAATCAAATTTATCAATCAGATATGGACAGGGTTGTGCGCGCGTCACAAGCTGTCAATTTATCTCAGAATAGAAAAATAATTCACACATTAATAAAAGAATTTATAGTTGATGGAATGGGGGATATTGACGATCCTGTTGGTTTGTCTGGAAGTCGTCTTGAAGTTCAAAGTTTAATTCTTGATGTTTTTTCTCCTCATATTAGCGCGTTAGAGCACGCTATTGAACTTGCTGATGGTCAACTTGGCGGATTGCTTTTTTCTCCGCTTGTCGCAGCTCGCGGAACATTGAGTAAAAAACAAAAAGAACTTGGAACTGCTGTTATTGATATTGGTTTTGGGACAACTGGACTTGCCGTTTATGAAGAAAATAAACTTGTTTTTGCGACAAAGTTTCCTGTTGGTTCAGATCATATTTCAAGAGACATAGCTGTTGGATTGAAGATTCCTGTTGAGGCCGCAGAAAGCATAAAAATTCATTATGGCTTTGCGGTTTCAAAAGAAGTGAATGCAAAAGATTCTTTGGAACTTAGAAAATTTATTCCTGACGCAAAAGGATCTGTTTCTTTGCGTTTTATATCTGAAATTATAGAATCTCGTCTTGAAGAAATTTTTGATTTTGTAAATAACGAACTTAGAAATGCTGGAAAATATGGAAACTTGCCTGGTGGCGTTGTTATTGTCGGAGGAGGTTCTAAATTGCCTAATTTAACAGATCTTGCGAAACAAGAATTAAAGTTATCTTCTCAAATTGGTTGTTCTATTGTAAATGAATGGGAAAATGAAGGCGGAAAATATAAATCTCAAATTGAAGATCCAGAATTTGTGTCAGCGTTTGGTTTAGCGTTATGGGGAATTTATGGAGAAAAATCTTCGCAAGTAAAATTAAAAGATCCATCGCTTATAGATATTAAAGGATTCAAAAAAATAATTCGTTATTTTACTCCTTAATTTTATTTAAAAATGAAAAGAAAATAATTTTTATAAAAAAATGAATAAAAAAATAACTAGCAGTCATAAAAAAAATCATAAAGTGTCTCGCAGAAATTACGCTGAAGAAAAATTCAAGCCACTTTCCGCAAATGTAAAAGTTATTGGAGTGGGTGGCGGAGGAGGAAATGCGGTTTCTAGAATGGCAAAAAATTTTACGCGTGGAGTTGATTTTGTGGCTATAAACACGGATCACCAAGATCTTGATCAATGCAACGTTAAAAGGAAATTATATATTGGCAAAACATTGACAAAAGGATTGGGAACTGGAATGAATCCTGATCTTGGCCGTCAAGCTGCTGAAGAAAATAAATCAGAGCTTATTGATCTTGTTTCTAATGCTGATTTGGTATTTCTTACTGCTGGTTTGGGTGGCGGAACTGGCACTGGTGTTATGCCTGTTATCGCAGAAGTTGCAAAACAAGCTGGCGCTTTGACTATTGCGGTTGTTACTAAACCTTTTAGTTTTGAAGGAACTCAACGTGAAAGGATTGCTCAAGAAGGGCTTATGAAATTAAAAGAAAAAGTTGACGCTTTAATTGTTGTTCCTAACGATAGAATTTTTTCTATAATTAGCAAAGATACGCCGATTATTAAAGCTTTTGAAGCAATTGATGAAGTTTTGAGAAACGCTTTAAACGGTTTGGTTGAAATAGTTGCTCAACCTGGAATTATAAATGTTGATTTTGCGGATGTTAAAAATATTGTTCAAGATGCTGGCATCGCTGTTGTTGGTGTCGGCGTTGCGACTGGCGCAGATAGAGCTACAAATGCTGTAAATATGGCTTTGCATTCTCCACTTTTAGAGACATCTCCAGAGGGCGCTCACGCGGTTCTTTTGGGAATTTCTGGCGGCCACGATCTTAAAATGAATGAAGTAAATGATATAGCAAAAGTTGTTGCTCAGACCGCTGACCCGGGAGCGAAAATTATTTTCGGCGCTTACTATGATAAAAATCTTAAACAAAATCAAGTTAAAGTTACATTAATAGCAACAGGTTTTAATGGCAGTGGACAAGCTTCTTCTCTTTTTGGAGGAGGAAGATATGAACAAAGCATATTTACTCGTCCTTCTGTTAATAATTCGCCATCTTTTGGATCGCAAGTTTCATCACAATCTCAAAATAGAGAAAAAGAAGATTCTTTTGAAAAGAAAAATCAGCGAGAAGATTTGTCTTCAAAGAAAAATGATAATAATAAATATTTTGACGATTTGAAAAATAGTTCAAATATTTCGCAAAAAGTTTCAGGCTTTTTAAACAAAGATGTTAATTCTCAAAAATTTCCAAAAAAAGATGAAAAGAAAGATAAAGAGGAAATAGAAGAAATTGACCCTTGGGATATTCCAGCTTTTTTAAGAAGAAAAAAAAAATAAAAATATTTTTATAACGCGCCACTCAAGGCGCGTTTTTTATGAATGATGTTTTTAAATTTATTAAAGAGTTAAGAAATTAACGAGTTAATGGATTAAAAAAGAAAAAAGCATCTTTGTGAAGTCTCACTTCGGAGACAAAGAGAGACTTCGGGGACGGAGAGACAAAGACGAAGAGAAAGAATAAGAATAGGACGAATACATATTTATGAAGTCTCACTTCGAAGACGAAGAGAGACTTCGGGGAAAAAGAGAGACTTCGGAGAATTAAAACATATTTATGAAGTCTCACTTCGCAGACGAAGAGAGACTTCGGAGAAAAAGAGAGACTTCGGAGAAAAAGAGAGACTTCGGAGAAAAAGAGAGACTTCGCGGAATTAATTTATTCTCATATATTATTGGGTCAGCGCGAACCTTTGACTTAATGATTGTTTTTGTCGTAATATAATCTTATGTTTCATAAAAAAATAGGTATTGATTTGGGGACTGCGAACACTGTTGTTTTTGTTCCTGGCGAGGGTTTTATTATAAACGAACCAACCGTTGTTGCTTTGACTCGTCCTAGTAATTCTGTTTTGGCCGTTGGATTGGAGGCAAAAGAAATGATTGGGAGAACTCCTGACGAGATAATACTTTATCGTCCTTTGAAAGATGGTGTTATTGCTGATTATTATATTACAAAAGCAATGCTGTCTTATTTTATTTCAAAAGCTACTGGATGGTTTAATATTATAAAACCTGATGTTGTTATTTCTGTTCCTGCTGGAATTACGCAAACAGAAAGGCGCGCTGTTGTAAACGCCGCGAGAGAAGCTGGCGCCGCAAATGCGTTTATTGTGAGAGAACCAATTCTTGCAGCTTTGGGAGCGGGGATTCCTATAAATGCAAGATCGGGAAATATGATTGTAAATATTGGTGGAGGAACGGCAGAGCAAGCTGTTGTCGCTTTGGGGAATATTGTTTCGTGGAATAGTTTGCGTGTTGCTGGAAATAAATTTGATCAAGCGATAATTGATTATATTAAGAAAAAATATGCGCTTGCGATTGGCGAGCAGACAGCTGAAAATATAAAAATAGAAATTGGTTCCGCTATGCCAACGAAAGAAAAAATGGAATATCAAGTTCGTGGAAGAGATCTTTTAACAGGATTGCCTAAAGACATTATTGTAAATTCAAATGAAACTGCGGAAGCTTTAAATCCTTTGCTTCTTGATATCGGCGCTTCAATACAAGGAGTTTTTAATGAAACTCCGCCTGAGTTGGTTGCTGATATTATGGAAAAGGGAATCATTCTTTCTGGTGGGAGCGTTCAACTCCATCATCTTCCTGAGTTTTTGCAACAATATTTGGGAGTTCAGATATATCTTGCCGAAGATCCTTTGTTTTGCGTTGCAAAAGGAACGGGTCTTATTTTAAATCACTTGGACGCTTATAAGAGAACGTTGCTTAATAAAAAATAATTTTTGCAATTGTTTTTATTATAATTATATGAGTTCTATAGTAGGGCATAAAAAAATTATTGAAGATTTAAAAAATTTAAAAGAAAGAGATTCTCTTCCTAATGGATTTATTTTTAGCGGTCATTCTATGATTGGCAAAAAAACAGTTGCCTTCGCGTTTGCTAATTTTTTGGAATCAGGATCTTTTTCTGTTCCTTCTCAAAACTTAATTTTGCAAGACGCAAAATTAATTGATAAAAACTTTTCCAAATTATTAAAGCCTGATTCAAGCGGAGATTCTATCGGAATTGATGCTTCTTATGAAATAAAAAAATTTCTTTTTGACAGACCAAATAAAAGCTCAAGGCGAGTTTTAATTGTTGACGAAGCGGAAAGAATGACAAGTGAAGCTCAAAACGCTATTTTGAAAATAGCAGAAGAACCTCCATTATCATCTTTTATAATACTTATTTCTTCAGATAATGAAGGTTTGCTTCCGACAATAAGTTCAAGATTTCAAAAGATAACATTTAGTTCTGTTTCAGAACAAGAAATTATTGGATGGTTAATTTCTGATTTTAATGTTTCTAAAAAAGATTCAACCGCGGTTGCAAAAAAATCATTTGGAAATCCTGGAATAGCTTGGCGATTGATTTTTGATGAAGTTTTCAAAAAAAATATTTTACTCGCGCAAAGATTTATCAAATCAACAGATGTTAATCGCAAAGATATTATAAAAGAAATAATTCAACCAGAAGATTTTAATATGAGAGATTTTTTAGATGTTGTGATATTAAATCTTGCATGGGATGATAAAATAAAAAATAGAGCTAAAAAATGGCACAAGGCTTTAGCTCTTTATTCTCAAATTGCTAATTTTAGTTTGAATCCGCGATTGCAATTAGAAAATTTGCTTATTGATTGATATTCGCGCTTTTCAAAAGTTTTTCAAATTTCAGAAAAGGTGACAAAAACTAATAAAAATATTATATTTATCAAATGACATTACAAGAACAATATATCAAAGATTTTGAAGGTTTAATTTCTGGCGTTTATAGCAAGTTAAAGCAAGACCTTTTAGAAATACGAGGGAATAAGCCTTCAACAGAGATGGTGCAAAATATATCTTTAAATATCTACGATCAAAGGCTAACAATTCGCGAACTTGGATCATTAAACGTTGTTCCGCCGAGAACTATTCAAATAACTTTATGGGATAAGGACGCTGTTTTGCCAGTTTTGAAAGCGATAGAAGCTGCTCATATAGGATTAACAGCGACGAACGATGGCAATGTCATTCGCGCCACGCTTTCATCGCTTGGAGACGAAAGAAGAGAAGAGATGATAAGGCTTGTAAAAAAGATGGCGGAATCTGCGAGAATTCAAATAAGAAGCAGGAGAGACGATCTTATGAAAAGAATAAAAGACAGCGAAAACAATAAAGAGTTGACAAAAGATGATGTTTTTCGCGCAAAAGAAAAAGCGCAAAAAGTTATAGATAAAGTCAACGACGATATTGAAACTTTGGTAGACAATAAAATTGCAGAACTTGGAGAATAATTTAATAAAAAATATTTTAATATGAATCTTTTAATGATTTTGTTTGTGATAATTGGGCTTTCTTTTTTGATTTTAATCCATGAAGCTGGACATTTTACTTCTGCTAAATTATTTGGTTTGAAAGTTGACGAGTTTGGAATTGGTTTTCCTCCTCGTATATTTTCATGGAGAAAGAAAAAAAATATTTTAGATAAATCAGGAAATAAAAAAGTAGTTGAAGGAGAAACTGAATATAGCGTGAATTGGTTGCCTTTTGGCGGTTTTGTAAAAATTGCAGGCGAAAGAGGAGAGTTTTCAGCGGCAGAAAAAATTTCTGATGAAATATCTGGTTCTGATGAAAGCAAAAAAGAATCTCAAGAAGTTGATAAATCTCGTTTGTTTTTTTCTCAACCAGCGTGGAAAAAGAGTGTTATACTTTTGGCCGGAATTTTTATGAATTTTATTATTGGATGGTTTTTGATCTCGCTTGCGATATCAATTCCAGCTCCAAAGGCTTTGGTTATAAGTAAAATTGAAGCGAATTCTCCAGCGTCATCGGCTGGATTTGCGGAAGGAGATATTGTGAAAAACTTTTCTAATTCAACTGACTTTATAAATTATGTTAATGCAAATAGAGGAAAACAAATTTCAATTGATGTTTTGAGACAAGGAAAAGAATTAAATATACCGGTTACTCCGCGCGTTTCTACTGCGCAAAACGAAGGAGCTGTCGGCGTCTATTTAGAAAACGCAGGGCATCCGGGAGAAAATTTCTTTTTGGCGCTGATTGATGGATTTAACGCTACCGTAAACATCGCATGGATGACGTTAGTTGCTTTTGGGCAACTGATAGCTCAATTATTTTTACATGGATCTCTTCTTTCTGGCGTTGTTGGACCAATCGGTATTTTTGGAGTTGCGCAAGAGACTGGAAAAATAGGTTTAATATATTTCATTCAATTTTTAGGCGTTATCTCCGTAAATCTTGCTGTTGTTAATTTAATTCCATTTCCAGCTTTAGATGGCGGAAGATTTTTAATCACTATTATAGAAAAAATAAAAGGTTCTCCGGTTCCTGAAAAATTTGAAATGTGGTTTAATGGCGCTGGTTTTGCGTTTTTAATAGTTCTTATGGTTTTGCTTACAATTCGCGATGTAACAAATATCTTTTAATGAAATTTTAATTTAAAGAAATTATTCTTCTTCAGCAAGTTTTTGAATAATTTTTAATTGTTCTTGCGTGTTAAATCCCATTCCTTCTTTTATGTCTGGTATGTTGTATGAATAAATAGGAATATTTTGATTTTTTGCTATTTTAACCATATCTGTTAAATAAAACTCTCCTGATTTGTTATTGTTTTCTAATAAATCTATATTTTCAAAAAGCCAATTGGTATTAAAACAGTAATAACTAACATTTGTTTCTTTTATATTTTTTTCATTTTCGCTTGCGTCTTTTTCTTCAATAATTTCTTTGATAGCGTTGTTTTCGTCGCGAATAATTCTTCCATAATGAGAAAATAATTCATAATCTCCAGAAAAATTTGGAAGCGTAATTGTTCCAAGCGTCAATATTGCATTGTTTTGTTTGTGTATATTGTGAATATTTTTTAATGTTTCTTGACTTATAAACGGCATATCTGCGAGCAAAACGATTGTATCTTTTGCAAATTTTTTGTTTTTTAAGGATTTTTTTACTGCGCGGACGGCATCTCCAGTGCCTAATTGTTTTTCTTGAATTACATACGTAAATTTCTCGCCCAATGTATCAATTATTTTTTTACTGTCATTTCCTATAACGATTATTGGATCGTCGGTAAATGTTAAAATATTTTTTACAATTTTTTCAATTGAAGTTTGATTGCCAACTTTATAGAGCGGTTTTGGGAGATCTGAATTCATTCTGTTTCCTTTTCCAGCGGCTAATAAGATTACTTCTAATTCTTTCATAATTTGTAATTATTTTTTATCTTTTTAAGAATTGCTTCTGTTTTATTCAATGATTCAAGCGTTCCGCAATCGTAACGGCGATATGGAAATTCCCATCCGTAAATTTCTCCTCCTGTTAAAAGTTCAATTTGAAATGCTACAAAAATTGGCAGCGCGTCGTTTGGAACAGATGCTAAAGCATCAGCAACCATTTTAAAATTTTTTATAACTGATGGCGTGATGACATATCCTCCTGCGAATGTTAAATTTGACGGCGCTTCTTTTGGTTTTGGTTTTTCAACAAACTTATTTATTTTATATATTTTTCCATTTAGAAACGAAGATTCTTTTTCTTTTATGTTTTCAAAACCTACAACACCCCAACGAGAGATTGTTTTTTTTGGCGCTCGTTCAAGCAAAATTATTGATTTTTTGTAGCGATTAAAAAGATCAATCAGTGATTTTATTATTGGCGGTTCGCTTAAAATGATATCGTCGCAAAAACGAACTGCGAATGGTTCGTCATTTATTAAATCAATTGCTTTTATTATGGCATGTCCGTTTCCTCCGGGAGTTTCTTGAATTCTTATGTAAAAATTCAATTCTGGAAAACGCTTTTTGTTTTCTTTTATATATTTTTCAAAATCTTTTTTGTTTTGTGGATTTGTAACCAGAATTACATCTTTTATTCCACTTTCTACAGCTTCTTCAAGCACGTATTCTAAAAGCGGTTTTCCATTGACTTTTACTAAGTTTTTTGGAGTATTTTTTGTGAGTGGCAAAAGTCTTTTTCCAAGTCCAGCTATTGGCAAAACAAGTTTTGTTATTGGTTTCATTTTCTAAATTATAAAAGCAGTTATAAATAAATCAAGTTTACAAAGAATATTCTTATGAAGTCTCTCCGTCTCCGAAGTCTCTCTTCGTTCTCGAATTCTCTTCGCCTCAGAAGTCTCTCTTCGTCTTCGAAGTGAGACTTCACAAATATGTATTTGCCCAAAGTCTTTTTTTCTCGAATTTTCTCCTTCGCCTCAGAAGTCTCTCTTCGTCAGCGAAGTGAGACTTCCCAAATATGTATTTGCCCAAAGTCTTTTTTTCTCGAATTTTCTCCTTCTCCTCGAAGTCTCTCTTCGTCAGCGAAGTGAGACTTCACAAATATGTATTTGTCTTTTCCCCGAATTGTCTCTCTTCGTCATCGAAGTGAGACTTCACAAATATGTTTTGTCTTTTCCCCGAACTTTCTCTCTGTCTCCGAATAGAGACTTTGAAAAGATATCTTTTTAGATAATTTTAATCATTCATATGTTTTAATTTTTTATATGATTTTGAAAAGATATTTATCTATAAAAGTTTTTTTCGCTTCTTTCGCTATTATTTCTTTGGCTATTTTTTATTTTTTGGGCGATGGGTTTTATTTAAATAGGGGATTTTTGTTAAATATTTTTTCTTCAATATCTAACAACTTTCCAAAGTTTTCTATTTCTGAATTAACTGCAGATGGAAAGAAAATACTGAATAAAGGCGATGTTGTAAACTCAAATTCTATTGAATTTAGCGTTAACTTGGCATCTGTTTCTATTTTTCCTTTTAAATTGCAAGTAGAAGTAAAAAAAGTCGGAGTTCCATTTAATGGAGTTTTAAGTGGAACAAGCAATACTATTTTTCTTTCAAAAACTGGAAAGGTTTTAGTTTCTGGTTTAATAAATGGAAATTATCACTGGCGCGCGCGACTTTTTAATATTAATTTTGGTTCTTTTTCAGATTGGAAAGAATTTGGCAATTCAAATAGCTCTGATTTTGCAATATCTATTCGCGAGCCAGTTCTCATTATACCTGGGATAACTGGAACAATTCTTGAAAGATCTTCTGATAATAAAGAGCTTTGGCCGAATGTAAAAGAAATGGTTTTTTCAATATCAGATAATTATCTTGATGGATTAATGTTAAATGATTTTGGAAGTGACCCGCAAAGTAGTGTGAAAGTTGGACAAATTATAAAATATATTTCTTTTAATGCGTTTAACGAGCCACTTTTTAAGAAAGATTTTTATGGAAATTTAATAGATTCTTTCAAAAAAGATGGATATATTGAAAACGAAAATCTTTTTACTGTTCCTTATGATTGGCGTTTGAGTATGGAAGATTCAGTTTCGCTTCTTGATAGAAAAATAAACGAAGCAAAAAATAAATCGCAGACAGGGAGGGTAAATATAGTGGCTCACAGCATGGGTGGATTATTATTAAAAGAATATTTATTAAAATATTCAAATACAAATCTTCATAAAATAATTTTTGCCGGAGTTCCTCAATTCGGTGTTCCTTATTCTTATAAAATTTTAAATTATGGCGATGATTTGGGAGTTTTGGTCGCAAATCGCGGGGAAGTAAAAAAGATAGCTCAAAATATGCCGTCAATGTATGAATTATTGCCAAGCGAGAAATATATAGAACGCGCTGGTTCGTATTTAAAGGATTTTAGAAACGGAAATTCTCTTTATTTGAATTATAATAATTCTCTTTCGTATATGATGAAAGATAATTTAGATAGCAGAAATTCAAAACTTGTTTCATTGTCTCAAAATTTTCATAATTCTATTGATAATTTATCTTTTTCCAATCTTGATGTTTATAATATTGTCGGTTGCGGATTGCCGACAATTTCAGGTTTTAATTTTTATGATAATGGAGATGTAGATATTTTAAGAAGCGACGGTGACGGAACAGTTCCTGTTGCAAGCAGTGTTGGAAACAACGATTTGAAAAATTATTTTATTTTAGGACAAAAAAATGGAATAAATCACACAGGACTTGCAAGCGATCCATTGACCGTTGGATTTATGATTAAAATTATTGATGGAAACGAAAATAATTCATTGCCTATCGGAATTTCAAAATATCAGTCGCAATGTGGCACTAGCGATCAAACTGAAAAAAAGTTTATTGAATTTAGCGCTGACAATAATATAAAAATGGGAGTTTATGATTCTCAAAATAGATATACTGGAATTGATAGTTCTGGAAAATTATTATTGGGTATTCCAAACAGTTCTTATGATGAAATATCTGGAAACAAATTTATAATGGTTCCTTATTCAAATAACTATAAGGTAGTTGATAAAACAGATAAAAATGTTGATTTTAGCATAAAAATAAAAGAATATGCTGGATCTAAAATTGATAACAAGACGTCTTATTTTTCAATTCCTCTCGCGGATTCAAATGAATTTGCTGAGATGGATTTTTCTGGATTTGATAAAAATATGGGCGTGAAAGTTAGCTCTTATAAAAATAATTCTTATAAAAATATTTATTATCCCGATTCAACATTAAAAGCTTATTCTTTATTAAACGATTTTATTCCTCCTTCTGTGTCTGTAAAAAAGAAAGAAGTAACGTCAAAAGTTAATACTTTTTCAACCTTATTATTTAACGCAAACGATATTGGATCTGGAGTATCCTCTATTTCTGCAGTTTTGAATGGAGTTTCAATAAAAAGCGGGGATAGCGTATTATTTAAGAATAAAGGCGAGAACACATTAGAAGTGAAGGCGTTTGACAAAGCAGGCAATCAAACTTTTAGAAAAATTAATTTTTAAAAAATTATGAAAGAAAAATTTAAATATATTATTATTGGTTTTTTTGAAGGTTTTATGTTTTTTATTATTTTCCCTTATTTATTTTCTGATTATAATTTTGGTTTTTTAGATTTTAATTTTTTCCAGAATTATTTTCTTGCAAAAAATATAGGTGAGGCGATTTCAAATTTTATTTTTTATGGAATTGTGTCAGTTTCTATATTTTTGCTTTGCTTTTATTTTTCAAAATTAATTGGTAAAGTTGAACCATTTTTAAAATCATTAATATTTTTTACATTGGGAGTTTTTTCTTCTTTGATTGTTGAATATTTATTTTTAATAGTTTTATTTTTCTTCTCTGCGCCAAAAATTTTGTAAATATATTTTAATTCGTTTATAATTTTAATAATGGCAAATGAAGAAAAACACAAAAAAAAGAAAGGCTTTTCAAGAATTCTAAAAATTCTTGGTCCTGGACTCATCACTGGAGCCGCTGATGATGATCCTTCGGGAATCGCGACATATTCTCAAACTGGCGCGCAGTTTGGATATGGGCAATTATGGTCTATTTTGTTTTTATATCCTTTAATGACCGCCGTTCAAGAGGCGTGCGCGCGAATTGGAGCTGTTACGAAAAAGGGAATAGCATCTGTCGTAAAAGAACACTATAACAGAACCATTTTATATGGTGTTATTTTTCTTGTTGTTTTGGCAAATACAATAAACATTGGAGCTGATATAGGCGCTATGGGCGCTACAGTTCGTCTTATTTTTCCTTCTATTTCATTCACTGCAATTATTCTTTTTTTTGCGGCGCTTATGCTCGTTTTGGAAATTTTTATATCTTATAAAAAATACGCGCGAATTTTAAAATGGCTCGCTATAACAATGCTTGTTTATCCCGCGACTTTATTTTTAATTTCTGCTCCGTGGGGAACTATCTTAAAAGCTACATTTTTACCACATATTGAGTTTAGCGCAACTTTCCTTTTTATAATCGTAGGAGTTATAGGAACTACTATTTCTCCTTATATGTTTTTTTGGCAGGCGTCTGAAGAAGTTGAGGAAGAAATAGAAGATGGAGAAATAAATAAACGTGTTGTAAGCAATGGCTTTATTAAAAATATGCGAATTGATAACGCTTTAGGAATGCTTTTCTCAAATATTATTTCTTGGGCAATTATTGTCGTTACTGGAACTGTTTTAAATAAAGGAGGCGTTACAAATATCGCGACTGCGGCTGATGCAGCTAAAGCGTTGGTTCCGTTGGTTCATACATTTCCAAACGCCGGATTTATAGCTGAAATAATTTTTGGAATAGGAATAATTGGTCTTGGCTTGTTATCAGTTCCTGTTCTTGCTGGATCTGCAGCATACGCTTTTTCTGAAGCATTTAATTGGAACGAAGGTTTGTATAGAAAGTTAAAAGAAGCTCATGGATTTTACGGAGTGATAACCATTGCAACTATAATCGGTTTAATAATAAATTTTGTGGGAATAGATCCTATAAAAGCGCTTGTTGTTGCTGCCGTTGTAAATGGAGTAGTATCAATACCTTTAATTTTTATAATTATTATGATTGCGTCAAATAAGAAAATTATGGGAAAATATACAAGCGGATGGCTATCAAAAACATTTCTTTGGATTTCGTTTTTTGCAATATTAATATCCGCTATTTTTATGTTTTTGGAAATGTTTTAATAAACTCTTGATTTTATTTTCTCTCTGCAAGCGTTAATTCTGTGGAAATTTGTTTTCCGTTTCTTAAAATATCCAATTTAATGACATCTCCAGCGGACATATTTTCTAATATGTCTTGTATCGGATGATCTGCTTTTAGCTTTTCTCCATTAAAAGATAGTATTATATCGTTTTCAATAATGCCTGCTTTTTCTGACGGGCTATTTTTTATAACGGCTTCTTCATTGTCTTCTCTTATGACAAGCGCGCCGTAGTTTATAGGCAAATTCATTTTTTCTTTTAAGTTGTCGTCAATCATAATGTAGCGGATTCCCAAAAATGGTCTGCGAATTTTTCCAAATTTTTTAATATCTTTTAAATCTCTTATTGCGGAATTTATTGGGATTGCAAATCCTATATTTTGAGCTCCTGATACAATTGCCGAGTTAATACCAACCGCTTCGCCGTTTTCATTTATCAAAGGACCTCCAGAATTTCCCGGATTTATAGCTGCGTCTGTTTGAATGAGCCCTCTCATTTCTTGTGGTGGATATTTTGAATTTGTTTGTGTCATTATTGAACGCGATAATCCAGACACTATTCCGACGGAAACAGTATTTCTAAATATTCCAAGCGCGTTGCCTACCGCTATCAGATTTTGTCCAAGTTGCAGTTTTGACGCATCTCCTAATTTTATAAATGGCAGATTTACTGCTTCTATTTTCAGTATCGCAATATCGTTAATTGGATCTCTGCTTATTATTTCAGCGTCAAATTTTCTATCATCGTTTAACACGACAACATAATTTGCGTTTTTGTCTTCTACAACGTGTTTGTTTGTTAATATTATTCCATTGCTATCAACAATAAATCCAGAACCGTTTCCAACTTCAACTAATCCATTTTTGTCAGCTAAAAGATCTGCCATTTTCAGCTCTTTTTTTTCAAGATCAACAATCTCTTTTTTGTTTTCTATACTTTCTTCTTTCGTTTCGTCTTTTATTTCTTTTTCAAGCTCTTTAATTTGTTTTGATATTACTATGGAAACCATCGCTCCCATAATTTTTTTTGTTATTTTGATTGTTTTTTTGTCATTCATACTTTTTATAATAACATTTTTATAAAATATGTCACATTTTCCGAGTTTTTACGCTAATAAAAATTTTAGATTTTTTTAATGTTTGAAATGATATAATATTATAGTATTTATGTTTTTCATGTTTTGATGTCTTCATTGTTTGTGCATTAAATTTTTATTTTATTAATTTTATGCGTATTTTATTAATGGAGGATGATAAAAATATTGCCGATTTTATTATTAGCGCTTTGAAAAACGAACATTTTGCGATTGATTGGGTTGATAATGCTGAAAGAGGTCTTTTTCTTGGAAAAGTTAATCCATACGATATTGGTATTTTTGATATACGTCTTGCTGGAGAGGGAAGCGGACTTATGGCGCTTGAAGAAATAAGGGCAAAGAAAAAGACATTTCCAATCATTATTCTTTCTGTCACAAACGATACTCAAACAAAAATAAACGCTTTAAACTTGGGAGCTGACGATTATCTTACAAAACCATTTTCCGTATCAGAGCTTTTGGCCAGAATAAGAGCTCTTTTGCGAAGAGAAAAAACTATTATTCAAGATACTCTTTCCGTTGCCGATCTTACGATGGATGTTCGTTCTCATAAAGTTTTTCGCGCAAACAAAGAAATTAAATTAAATCGCAAAGAGTTTTCATTACTTGAATATCTTGTGAGAAATTCTGGAACTGTGCTTACTCGGAATATGATTCTTGATCATGTTTGGGATATGAACGCTGATATGTTTACTAACACGGTTGATGTCCATATTAGATTTTTAAGAGAAAAAATTGACGACAATTACAAAAAGAAATTATTGAAAACAGTTCATGGTTGCGGATATAAAATAGATGAAAAATAAATGAGATGTGCGTAGGTCTGTTTTTAGAATACATTTTAATTTGTCTTAATTTGATATTGGTTTTTGTTGTTTTTTCAAATGATTTTAAAAATCCGCTAAAAAGATCTTTTTCTTTATTTGTGTTTGGTTCTGTTATTTGGATTTTTTGCGCTAATATCGTTTTTGTGGGGAAAAATATGTTTTTTACAAAACCAACATTGCTTGGCGCCGAAGTTATGATTTTGGGTTTTATATTTTTAGCTCAATATTTTCCATCAAAAGATAAAAAGGAAATCAAAAATAATAAAACATTCTTTGCGTTTCTTATTCCTTGGATACTAATATTTTTATTTACATTTTCAAGATTTGTAATAGATTTAGTTGATACCGATAATGATGGTTATCCAAACATCATAAGAGGCATTCTTTTCTGGGCAAGATTTTTAATTATGTTTTTTTATGCGACTTGGAGCATTTATGTTTTCATAAAAAAATACAAAGAACTTTCGTTAATAAATAAAAACGGCATTTTTCGTTTAATATTATTTGGATCATTGCTTGCGTTATCTGTTTTAATTTCTGACTTTTTTCTTTTTACTACATTAAATTCTTTTGTAATAGTCTTGGGAGTTATATTTTCATTTTTGTTTATTTTATCAATGGCATATTCTATCGCGCGGAATGAATTTGTTGATATGAATATAGTTTTAAAGAAAGGAGTTTTATATGCAATTTCTATTTTTATTATTTCAATTGTTTATTTTACATTTTCATTCTTATTTGAAGATTTTCTTTCTAAAAATGACAATATTTTCCATTCGTTATCAGGCGTTTCAGCAAGCGTTTTTTGCACTGTTGGCTTTTTCTATTTTAAAAAAGATATAGAAAATATCACAGACAAGATATTTTTTAGAGGAGAATATAATCATTTTTTAGCAATTAATAAATTTGGCGAGATTTCTTCTTCGGCCAAAGATTTAGACGGGCTTGCTTCGGGAATTAATGAAATATTTTCAGAAACAATAAAGCCTAGTTCTTTTGTTTTATTTATTATAAAAACCAATCAAATTTATTTTTATAAAAATAATAGGCGTGAAGACAGCTCAACTATCTCAGATTTGTATCAAAATGTTACGCGAGATTTTAATGATATTTTTACGGGGCAGATTTTTGTCAAAGAATTAAAAAACAATTTTAATAATTTATCAGAAAAAGCGCGCAAGAAATATGAAATTTTAATTTCTCTTTGCGATAAAGAAAATATATCTTCTATAATTCCAATATATTTAAAAGAAAATCTTATTTCTATTTTGTTTATTGGTTATAGGCGTTCTGGCAAAGAATATTTTTCGCAACAAGATAAAATTTTATTATCAGCAATTTCTTTTGAAGCTGGAATTACTATTGAAAATATCGCGCTTTATTCTGGTTTGCAACAATATACAGACGAACTTAATAAAAAATTTATTGCAAAGACAGAAAAAATAAAAAATATGTACAATAGCCAATCAAATTTTTTGGCTGATATGTCTCATGAATTTCAAACTCCAATATCAATATTAAAAGGCAATTTAGAATGTTTGGAGCGTAAAGATAAGTCAAAAAATAAAGCTGAATTTTATACTATAGAAACGACATTAGATAGACTTTCTAGGCTTATTAATAATCTTTTAATGGTTTCGCGATTGAATTCTCCAAATGGAAAATTAAAGAAAAATAGAATTAACATATATAAATTATTAGAAAGGACTTATGACGATTGTGTTATTTTGACAAAAAATAAGGGAATTAATTTTTCTTTTTCAAGCGAAAGATGTTTTATCATTGGGTATGAGGATAAACTTAGAGAAGTTTTGCTAAATTTAATAAGCAACGCTTTAAAATATACTAACGCAGGAGGATCTATTTTTCTTTCTGGAAAGATCGTTAATGATGAAGTTGAAATAAAGGTTTCTGATACTGGAGTTGGAATTTCAAAGAAAAATATTCCAAGAATTTTTGAAAGGTTTTATAAGATTGAAAATAATTCTTATAGCGGAACTGGTTTGGGTCTTTATATTTGCAAGCAGATTATAGAAGCTCACGATGGTTATATTTATGTTAAAAGCGTTTTAGGAAAGGGGAGCGATTTTATAATTATGATACCAAGACAAAAAAATAATTAATGTTATAATATAAATAATGGTATTTGGTATCAATTCCGCGATTTTTAAATAAAATAAAAAATAAAATAATGGCAAAAGATAATGTTTATTTACAAAAAGAAAATAGTTTGGTTTTAGACGCTTCGGAAAAGGCGTATGTCTTAAAACTTAGGGATTTGCCGCAAGATGAAAAACCGCGAGAAAAACTTATCAAATATGGAGTTTCTAATTGTTCTGTTGCGGATCTTTTATCAATACTTTTAAATGTTGGAACAAAGAAAGAAGATGTGCTTGCTATGTCCCGTCGTTTATTGAAAGAATATGGCGATGGAATTATTTTTACACAAAAAGATCCAAAGAAACTTGCCAATATGTTAGGAATTCCGCTTATAAAATCTTGCCAATTAGTAGCTTGTTTTGAGTTGGGAAAAAGATTTTTTAAATCTCCGACAAGCGGTTCTCCTATTGTAATAAGAACAGCTGGGCAAGTTTTTGATTATTTGAAAGATATGAGAGAATTATCAAAAGAATATTTGCGCGGATTATATCTTGATACTCATTATCAATTAATTCACGATGAAGTTATTTCAATAGGAAGTTTGAATTCAAATATAATTCATCCGCGTGAAGTTTTTAGACCAGCGATAGAATATTCCGCAACAGCGATTATCTTAGCTCACAATCATCCATCTGGCGTTTCTTCTCCGAGCGATGCGGATATTGCTATTACGAAACAAATCATTGAAGCTGGAAAAATTATTGGAATAAGTGTATTAGATCATGTTATCATTACAAAAAAAGGATATAAAAGCATTCCTGCTGAATATTAAATATTACTATGCTTAATTATTTAAACGTTACTAAAAAATACGGAAAGAGAACTATTGTAGATGATTTTTCTCTTTCTATAAAATCTGACATTTTTGGTTTTTTGGGACAAAATGGAGCTGGCAAAACTACTATTATGAAAATGACAGTTGGGCTTTTGTCGCAATCAAGCGGTGAAATAACCATAGATGGAATTCCGTCTTCTTCAAAAAAATCAAAAGAAAAAATCGGTTTTATGCCAGAAACTCCTTATTTTTATGAACGATTTACTGGTATGGAGTTTATGAAATTTTGTGGAGAATTATTTGGTCGCAAAGGACGCGTTTTTAATTCTTTTGCGTTAGATCTTCTTAAAAAAGTTGATTTAGAAAAAGCGAAAGATTTTAAAATAAAAACATATTCAAAAGGAATGAGACAACGTTTGGGATTCGCGCAAGCTCTCGTGAATGATCCGCAATATATTTTTCTTGATGAACCGCTTGATGGACTTGATCCTATAGGACGAAGGGAAATGAAAGATGTTATTCTTGGATTAAAAAAAGAAGGTAAAAAAATATTTTTTAACACGCATATTCTTTATGATGTTGAAGAAATTTGCGACGAACTTGGAATCGTTCATAACGGACGTCTTTTGTATTCTGGATCGGTGAAAAATCTTTGCAATGGGAAACCTTTAGAAGATAGATTTATTGAAGTCGTTCATAATAAAGAAATAGAGAAAAAATAAATATGTCTAATATTTTTATAATAGCAAAAAATACTTTTAATGTTGAAGTTCGTGACAAAATAATATATGCGGTTTTTGGTTTTGCGATTTTATATTTTTTCTTAATGGAATTTATGTCTCAGCTTGTTTTAGGAGAACTTCCTATGGTAAAAAGTTTTGCGCTTCTTGGAGTATATTTTTTTAATGTTATAGTGGCTCTTTTTTTGGGAACAACTTCTTTTTATAAAGATATTGAGCGAAAAATAGTTTATTTTATCTTGTCAAAGCCAGTTTCTAGATCGCAATTTATTATAGGAAAATTTTTAGGATTATGCGCCGTAATATTGTTTTCAAGCGTTGTTATGGGAATTGATTATATGTTTTTGATTTATGTTGTGTCTCACACAATTGATTTCTTGGGTTTATTGGCAATCGCTATGCAGTTTTTAGAAATGTCGCTTTTTATAGCATTTGCTATGTTTGTTACGACTTTTTCAAGTTCAATATTATCAATAGTGTTTACTTCCGCTGTGTTTTTTATAGGTCATGTGGTTAGCTCTCTTTTATCTGCGGCAAGCTCTATGGGAATTGGCGGTTTTAAACTAATTTTAATAAAGTTGATGTATTATATTTTGCCAAATTTAGAAAAATTTGATATTAGAAATATTGCAATACATCCAGTTCAACTTCCATTTTTAAATTTTTTCTTTGCTTTTTGTTATGCATTATTTTATATAGCGCTTCTTTTATTTTCCGCTATCTTAATTTTTAAGAAAAAGGAACTTTAATTTTTATGCTTCGGAAAATTTTAAAAATCACATTAATATCATTTATTATAATTGCGCTCATAGGTTCTGTTGCCTTTTTTCAATTTATGTATGATTTGAATAGCGTATCAGCTTCTTCTGTTGGCTATAATTTATCTACGCAATTAACACATCTTATTGATTTTGGTTTTGATCCGCAAATAACTTCTTTTTCATGGATTACAAATATGCCAGAAATATTAGATTTGTTTAATAACAGAGATATTCAATATTTTTCAGATCTTAATTACACGACCGGAGTTGACCCAAAAATGAGTTATCCATACGCTTTTTCTGTCATAACTCTTCCGATGATAAAATCGCTTCATAATTCATACGATATAGCAAATGCGATAGGCGAGAATGGTATAAAATTTGCCGATCCAGATTGGAGAATTCCTTTTTATATGGCTACGAATTATTATCTTGGACTTCATAATAAAGAAGAAGCGCTTCGTTATTATGATTTAACTTCAAGAACTCCTGGCGTTCCATCAACTACGCAACGTTTTGCCATAAATTTTAGTATTGGTTTTGGAAGTAGAGATTATACAAAATCATTATGGGAGACAATACGCGATACGACAAAAGACGAATTTTTAAAAGAGAGAGCTCAAGCTTATATAGATCGTCTAAATGATCTTGATTATCTTGAACTTGCGGCAAAACAATATAAAAATATTTTCGGTGTTTTTCCAAAAACTCCAGATGATCTTGTTTCAAAAAACATAATTCCTGAATTGCCAAAAGATCCTTTTGGTTTTAATTTTATTTTTGACGCCAACGGAGTTGCGTCAATTGACGTTGCGCATCCGCCTGTTAATTTGCCGTTTGTTCAATAAATTATTTTGAAGTCTCTCTTCATTTGCGAAGAAGTTTTTCGAAGTCTTTCTTCGTCCTCAAAGTGAGACTTCACAAATATGAATTTGTCCTATTCTTATTCTTTCTTTGTCTTTCTGTTTCCGAAGTCTCTCCCCGCGAAGTGAGACTTCACAAATATGAGTTCGCTTTTTTATATATTTTACTCTTTAATTTCAGTTTCATTTTATATTACAGAACCAATTTTTTTCGGTGTCATTTTACGATTTTAAATGCGGGATTATGAAAAAATCTTTTTTTATAGTAAACTTTTAAATATATAAATTAAATTTTTAATATATGGCTCAAAAATTATCAATTGGAATTGTAGGGTTGCCGAATGTTGGAAAATCAACATTGTTTAAGCTTATAACCAAACAAGATGTTGTTATCGCTAATTATCCTTTTGCGACAATAGATCCTAATGTTGGAGTTGTCGCGGTGCCTGATGAAAGGTTGGAAAAATTAAATGATTTAAGCAAATCAAAAAAGAAAATTCCAGCTGTTGTTGAATTTTACGATATTGCCGGACTTGTGAAAGGCGCAAATAAGGGCGAGGGACTTGGAAATCAATTTTTATCTCACATTCGCGAAACGCAAGCGGTTTTAATTGTGCTTCGCGTGTTTAAAAATCCAGATATTATTCATGTTGAAAATTCTGTTGATCCTATTCGCGATTTAGAAATTATTAATACTGAACTCATTTTAAAAGATATTGATACAGTTGAAAAAAGATATGCAAAAACAGAATCTGAGGCGCGAGGCGGAAAAAAGGAAGCAAAAGAGGATAAGGAATTTTTAGAAGAATTGAAAGCTTGTCTTGAAAAAGGAGATTTGCCAATTACAAAACCGAATATTATAGAAAAATTAAATAAAAATGCGAGAATGATTGATTTGAATCTTCTTACGACAAAGAAGCAGATTTATCTTTTAAATGGCAGAGAAGGTGAAGTAACAGATGAATTAAAAAATAAAATAAAATCCATTAATGCAGATTTTATTGTTGCAGATTTGGGGAGCATTCAAAATGAAACATTAGAAAATTCTCAAAATGCTCTGCCAGATCTTATTAAAAGAGCTTACAAAACGCTTGATCTTATAAGCTTTTTTACGACAGGGGAAGATGAAACTCGCGCTTGGACAATAGTAAAAGGAACTAAAGCTCCTCAAGCATCAGGTGTAATTCACACAGATTTTGAAAATAAATTTATTAGAGTTGAAGTTATAAATAGCGATAAACTTTTAGAAGCTGGCGGTTGGACTCAAGCGAAACAGAAGGGATGGATTAGAATTGAAGGAAAAGATTATGAAGTTCAAGATGGAGATGTTATTGTGGTGAGGCACGGATAATTTTTTTACAAGAATTTTATTAAATAAATTTATGCAGGAATATATAAGCAAGGCAATTGTTTTAAAAAAACAACAAACTGGCGATTTAGATAATCGTTATACGCTTTTTACTGAACGTTTTGGGAAAATAGTTGTAAATGCGAAAAGCGCAAGAAAAATAACATCAAAACTTGCTGGGCATTTAGAACCAGGAATAGTCACAAATGTTCGCATTATTGAAAAGAACGGTTTGAGAATAGCAGATTCTTTAAAAGAGCGCGTTTTGGATATCTCAATAAATAATTTATCTTTGCTTTCAGATATATTGCCAGAATGGGAAAATGATTTGGCAGTATGGAATTTTCTTATTTCTAAAAAATTTGATTGGGTTACTATGCTAAAAATACTTGGATGGGATCCTTATTATGCGGAATGCGCTGAATGCGGATCAAAAGATGTTTCTTGTTTTTATACAAAAACACAAGATTTTTTTTGTTCCTCTTGCAAGGGGAAGAAATTTAAAAACAATAAGTTTATTTTTGAAAATTTAGTTCAATTCAATTAATTTTAAAAATTTTAGATATAAATAAATTTCTAGATATTTTTTATAAATATCTTAAATTGCGGACTATTCTCGTGGTATTTTATATTTTATAAAATTAAGTTATAATTTATAGTAATACAAAATGGATCAATATAATCCCAATTCAATTTGGACAGGAAAGCAAAATCAGCTTGATGGCGCAAGCGATTCTTTTGCTTCAAAAGAAAAACACAAATCTTCAATTAATATTGATGATTTAGAAGAAGATTCTAATGTTCCAGATAAAAAGAAATCTCATGGTCTTTTGTGGTTTTTCATTATAGTTTTTGCGTTTCTCGCTGGAGGCGCTTTCTACTTTTTCTTTTTGAAGCCTGCACAAGGTCCAACTGTTACTGTTTCTTTTGACAAACCAGATCAGGTTTATGTTGGTGATCCGTTTACATTTTCAGTTTTATTATCAAATAATTCTCAATCTATTATAAGAAATGCGAATATTGAATTAGTATTGCCAGATGGGTTTTACTTTGTTGGACAGTCGTCTGACACTCGCGCGATGCCAGAATCTGTAGGGGACATAAACATTGGCGAAGTTGTCCCAAAACAAGATTTTCATATTATTTCAACAGGTCAACAAAATAGTGTCGGTCGCATTGTTGTAAAAGTTATTTATCAAAGCGACAGCACTGGAAAAACGCAATTTGAAACAGATAATTCTGCTGACGTTATAAACGGTTCTCCAGCGCTTGGAATTAATTTTATTCTTCCGCAAAATGTTTTTTCAGGACAAAGTTTTCCTATGGTTATTAATTATAAAAACAACACATCGCACGATATTCCAAACGCAACATTACAATTATCTTATCCATCAACATTTATTTTCTTAACAAGCACATTGGCTCCAATTTTATCAAATGGCAATTCTTGGAATATTGGAACTGTTAAAGCTTTTCAAAGCGGCTCTATAACAATAACTGGAATTTTGTCTGGTCCTCCAAATACATCATATCCATTTTCAGGATCTATAAGCTCAAATATTTCTGGTTCAAATTACACATTTGATAATGAAAGCGCTAATGTTTCAATAGCGCAATCTCCTCTTTCAATTTCAATTTCTTTAAATAACACAAGTACTTATATAGGTTCGCTTGGGGATTATTTAGGATATACTCTTACATATCAAAATAATTCAAATATAGCATTGCAAAATGTTGTCATACAAGCGATATTGCAAGGAAATATGTATGATTTTTCTAATTTTACAAGCAATGGTTCATTGAATTCTTTAACAAATACAGTAACATGGTCTCAGGCAAACGATAGCGACTTGGCATTATTAAATCCTGGTCAATCTGGAAGCGTGCAAATGGGATTAAATATAAAAAAATCTTTTCCGACAAATGGTGGCAAGAATTATAAATTAAAAGTTCAAGCTACAATTACATCTCCTACAATTCCTCAAAATACATCCGCAAGTTCTACTATTGGAATGGCAAGTTTGCAAAATAAAATTGGAGGATTAATAAATATAACATCAAACGGATATAGAAATGATTTAGGATCTGGGATTACAAATAATGGTCCGTATCCGCCACAAGTAAATCAACAGACGCAATATACTATTCATTGGAAAATTACAAACTATTCAACAGATGTTTCAAATGTCACTGTATCTGCTTATCTTCAGCCTGGAAGCGTTTGGACTGGTCAAGTAAAAAGCAATATTAATATATTGCCAACATACGATTCAACAACTGGACTTGTCACTTGGGTTATTCCTGGTTTGTCAGCTGGGGTTGGAGTTAATAGTCCTCAAGCGGAAGCAGTTTTTCAAATAGCTAATACTCCTTCAGTGAATCAAGTTGGACAACAAGTTACGCTTATTGGTCAAACTAATTTGACAGCGCTTGATACGTTTACCGGACAACAATTACAATCGTCAGCAGATCAGGTAACATCATATTTGGGAAATGATTCTTCTGTTTCAAATTATAGTGGAATAGTCGTTCAATAGTAATTAAATAAATTTTAAAATGGAAAAAAATCAAAAAGAAAACAAGATGGATAAAATAGTAAGTTTGTGTAAGCGACGCGGTTTTGTTTTTCCGTCAAGTGAAATATATGGCGGTTTTGCGGCAACTTACGATTTTGGTCCGCTTGGATTTTTGTTAAAGAAAAATATTGAAAAGGAATGGCGACATTTTAATGTTGAAATGCGAGATGATATGGTTGAAATAGAAGGAGCTATTTTTATGCATCCAAAAGTTTGGGAAGCAAGCGGTCATGTCAGCGGTTTTTCAGATGTTTTAGTTGAGGATTTGGTTACTCATAAACGTTATCGCGCAGATCATCTTATTGAAGAAGCTTTAATAATGGAGAATGCAGGCGGATTAATGCTTGAAGAAATTGATAAAATAATTGAAGAAAACCATTTAAAAAGTCCAGAAAAAAATCCGCTCTCAAAAGCTAAGAAATTTAATCAATTGGTAAAAACTCATCTTGGCGCTACGGAAGATGACACGACACTTGTTTATTTAAAAGGAGAAAGTTGCCAAAATATTTATTTGGATTTTAAGGCGGTTCAAGAATCTATGCGATTGAAAATTCCATTTGGAATCGCTCAAATTGGAAAAGCTTTTAGAAACGAAATTACTGTAAAAAATTTCCTTTTTCGCACAAGAGAATTTGAACAAATGGATGTTCAATATTTTTGCAACCCAAAAGACGCTGATAATTTTTATAAAGAATGGAAAGATGTTAGATGGAAATTTTATACAGAATATATGGGATTTTCAAAAGATAATGTTAAATGGCGTCAACACTCAGAAGAAGAAAGAGCTTTTTACGCGAAAGACGCATGGGATGTTCAATACAAGTTTGGAGAAATTGGTTTTCAGGAAATTGAAGGTGTTCATCACAGAGGAGATTATGATTTAACACAGCATCAAAAATTTTCAGGAACTGATTTAACTTATTTAGACCCTATTACAAATGAACGTTATTTGCCTTATATTATTGAATGTTCTGGCGGTTTTAATCGTCTTTTTCTTGCTATTCTCTTTGAATTTTATAAAGAAATGGAAGATAGAATTGTGTTAGCGCTTCCTCCAAAATTAGCTCCTTATAAAGTTGCTGTTTTTCCGTTGCTTGCAAATAAACCAGAGCTTGTAGCTAAAGCTCGTGATATTTACAAAGAGCTTAAAAAATATTTTATGGTAGCGTGGGATGATCGTGGAAATATAGGGAAGCGATATTATTCTCAAGATGAAATTGGAACTCCTTTTTGTGTAACTATTGATTTTGACACTCTTCAAAATGGCGATGTTACTATTCGCGATCGCGATACTACAAAACAAGAAAGGATAAAAATAGAAGATATAAAAGATTATATTTTGAATAAATTAAATTAGCCTCTTGTTTGCCAATTTAGTTATCCACAGTTTGCATTTTAAATAATATACCATATATGGTATATTTAAAGTATGAAAAAAACAATTTCAAAAAGTTCTTCTGAGCAGGTTAAAATAGGAAAGTTTATCGCTGAAATGCGCGAGCAATTAAATATAACGCAAAAAGATTTGGCTGATGAATTGAGGACAAGTCAGAGTTCTATAGCAAGAATGGAAAAAGGCGAACAAAATTTTTCTACAAAAACATTATCAAAGATTAGCAAGGTTTTAAATAGACCAGTGCTTATGCTTTCAAATGGAGCTATGAATTTTCAAATAGAAGGCGGAAAAAAATTGTCAGGCGAGATAACAACAAACACATCAAAAAATTCAGCAGTTGTGTTACTTGCGGCTTCGCTTTTAAATAAAAATCGCACTGAGTTGAAAAATATGCCGCGCATTGAAGAAGTTAATCGTCTTATGGAAGTTCTTTCAAGTATAGGAGTTTCCGTTCGCTGGATAGGAAATGATATTGAAATTATTCCTCCTAAAAAAATAAATTTAGAAGGATTAAATATAGAATCTGCGGTGAAAACAAGAAGTGTTTTGCTTTTTTTGGGTCCGTTGATTCATATTTTAAAAGAATTTAGATTGCCTCATCCTGGCGGATGTAAACTTGGTAGGAGATCGGTTCGTCCTCATCTTTTTGCGCTTGAAAAATTAGGCGTGAATATAAAAACTTCTTCTCAAATATATGATGTGTCTGTGAAAAAGTTAAAACCATCTGAAATTGTTCTTTATGAGGCGGGTGATACTGTTACTGAAAATGCTCTTATGGCAGCTTCTTTAATTCCTGGAATTACAACAATAAAATTTGCATCAGCGAATTATCAAGTTCAAGATTTATGTCATTATCTTGAACAACTTGGCGTTCAGATAGATGGAATTGGAACTACAACATTAATAGTTCATGGAGTTTCTGAAATAAATATTCCAGTAACTTATTATCCAAGCGAAGATCCTATTGAATCAATGCTTTTCATTTCAATCGCGGCAACGACAAAATCTTCAATTACAATAAAGAGATGTCCAATAAATTTTCTTGAACTTGAACTTTGCAAACTTGAAAAAATGGGGTTTCGTTACAAGATTTTAAAAAGATATAAAGCATTAAATGGCTATGCAAATCTTGTTGACATAAAAACATTTCCATCAAATTTAAGAGCTCTTGAAGAAAAAATTCACGCGCAACCATATCCTGGATTAAATATAGACAATCTTCCGTTTTTTGTTCCTATAGCGACGCAAGCAAAAGGGACAACGTTAATTCATGATTGGGTTTATGAAAATAGAGCTATTTATTATATGGAATTAAACAAACTTGGCGCTGATTTAATACTTGCTGATCCATATCGTGTTTATGTAAATGGTCCAACAGAACTTAAAGGCGCGGAAGTTATTTGTCCTCCAGCGTTGCGTCCAGCTGTAATAATTTTAATTGCTATGCTTCAAGCGAAAGGAACATCAATATTGAGAAATGTTTATTCAATAAATCGCGGTTATGAAGATTTGTGCAATAGATTGAGAAGTATTGGAGCTGATATTAAAATATTAAAAGGAATTTAATATTTTATAAAATACTTTTATTTTAATTTATATAAAATATTTGATTTTGCGGAGTTTTTAATGGAATTGAACTCGTTTCATTCGGCAATAAATAGTGAATATTTTTATTTTCAGCGTTTTGTGGCAAAAATGAATTTGTAATAAACATTGTTGTTTGTGCTGGCATAGGAATTCCATTTACCAAAACACCTGAAGCGTTTACGATCACATATTTTGGAATGTTATTTGGCATAGCGTTTATTTGATTTCCTATTTGAACATATTGAGCCGTAAAAGCGCCTGGCACATTTTGATTTTGTCCCCAAACGACAAAATAATTTACATATCCAAATATTAATACTGTTAATATAAAAATAATCGCTATTATTTTTGAATAAGTTATTCCTATATAGAAATTCATTTTTTGATATAACCACACGCCTCCAATTCCAGCAAAAATCATTGCTGGCGGTATCATAAGAATTGAACGAAGCGCGTGAGGTATTCCTTCATTTGATATTATTGCTGGCAACGACGCGATGATAATCCAAAGAAATGTGAGCGATGTCGCGAATGGTTGAAACATATCGCTTTCATTTTTAAAAAATGTTTTATTTTTAAAACTTTTTAAAAGCGAATAGAATCCGATTATAATTCCTAAAATAAATAATATTCCTACTGGCCAAAATAATTCTGGTTCTCCGCTTATATTTTGTCTCCAGTTTTCGTCTCCATGAAAATTAAACATTAGCGCTGTTTTTGCGGTATTTATGGCAAGATTTTCAATTGGATTTGATGAATTTGTTACAGATATTTGAGTTGTTCTTCCAAAGAAATCAGCAGGATGTCCCAAAAAATACATTCCTATTGGCATTGCTGTTATGAACGCAAACAGGACAAAAATTATAGTTTTTTTCCAAAACATTTTTTCTTTGAAGAAAAATGGAATAAATAAAAGAAAAATTATTGGTGTTACTCTATAGGCTATATATGTATAAAATCCTAAACCAAATATAATTCCTGAGATTGCTGGATATATTATAGTTTTTATTTTTGAAGCAGTTTTTATTGCTAACATAAAAAAATATAGAGACCAGACAAGAAGCAATGGCGAAAGTATCGCTCTAAATCCTATTCTTGAAAAATTAATATGCCAAAACGATGTTGCAATAAAGAAAGTCGCAAGCAACGCTATTGAATAATTTATATTTTTTACATTGAAAATTTTATTTTCATCTTTGTCGTCATTTTCTAAATCAACAGTTTCTTTTTTGTTTTTTCTAAATATTATTTCAGTTAAAAGATATAATCCTATTACAGTTAAAAATCCCGCGATTGCCGATGGTAAGCGAATCATCCATGGTTCATAGATTGGAAATTCTTTTAAAATTACGGCTAAACAATTTATATAAAGTCCTTCTCTTCCGTTATTCTCTGGATAAAAAACTTTAAATTGTCCAGTTTGTATCGCTTGTACCGCATTATTTCCATTAATTGCTTCATCTGGGTAAAGTCCTGGCGGAGTTGTTGTTAGATGGTAAAAACGCAAGAAGAATGCTATTATTAATATAGAAAACAAAAAGAAATACTTTTTTGATTTAGACATAAAATAATTATAACAAAATAATAACAACAATGGCAGAAGATAACAATTTTTTATTTGAAAATATACCAGCGCTTGAGGAAGATATTAAACGTTTATCAGTTGAGGTTCAAAATTATCGCGACAAACCAGAAATGAAAGATGCGAGCGAAAAAGAATTATTAAAAGAAGCTATTCGCGCTTTTCCAAACACAGAAAATACAAATGTCGCGTCGCAAGCGAATGTCTCAACTCAGCAACAATCTTCAAATTCAAGTTTTTTGCCTGATTATGCCGAAGACGCGCCAGTTGAAACAAAATTGGAAATAGAATATTTAATTGATTGTGTTTTCAAGGATGGTATCCAGAAGGCGTTAAAAGAAGCAAGCAAATCTCCCTTTTTTGTCCAAGATGCGTTTCACGACGCGCTTGTGAAAAAGCTTTATCCAGAATTAAAGAAAAGGGGAATTGTCAAATAATTTTTAATTTTTTTATAATATGTATTTTTTATTAATAACAATTTTAATAGTAATCATAGCAATAATTATTTTGACATTAAGATTTGTTTCAAAAAAGAATCTTTTGGATTCTTTGAGATATACTTTAATTCTTATAAAAATTCCAAAATCAAATTTAAATGAAAAAAATACCAATCAAGAAAGAATAGATTTTAAAACGGAACTTATTCATTTTGAAGAACTTATAGTTGGACTTTTACCTATTAAAAAACCATTTACTTTTGAAGTTGCCGTGCCACATTTGGGAGAGGAAATATTTTTTTATCTTTCAGTTCCTAAAATTTCAAGCGAGATAGCAATAAAACAAATTCAAGGATTGTGGGAGGGGGCAAGCGTAAGTATTGTTGAAGACGATTTTACTATTTTTAATTCTAATGGATTTTCTTCTTCTGTTTATTTAGCTCAAAAAGAAAATTACGCTCTTCCCATAAGAACATATACTGAACTTGGTATTGATTCTTTTGAGCCAATACTTGGATCTTTTGCAAAAATAAACGAAATTGGCGAAGGCGCTGCGCTTCAAATAATTTTAAAACCAGCTCCAAAAGAAGCTAAAAAGAAAATATATGGATATATTTCAGCATTAAAGAAAGGCGAACCTATTAAAAAAGTTTTTCAACACGATTTTCCATTTTCTTTTTCTGAAATTTCTAACGCTTTAAATCCATCAAAAGAAGAGGAAGAAAAAAAGGAAAGGATTATTGACGAAGAAGCTGTTAAAGCTTTGCAATCAAAAATATCAAAACCTCTTTTTTCTGTAAATGTTCGCATTGTTGCTTCTGCCGCTTCTCAATTTCAAGCAAACGACATCTTAGAAGGTATTTCTGCCGGATTTAATCATTTTGGCGCTCCATTAAGAAATGAATTTAAAATTATTAAACCTCGCAATCAAAAACAAAACATAAAAAATTTCATTTATAGATCATTTGTTCCTTCTCAATCAATGGTTCTTGGAGCTGAAGAAATAACGAGTTTTTTCCATTTACCAATATCATCAACTTTAACTCCTCGTGTAAAATGGCTTAAATCAAAAGAAGCTCCGCCTCCATCAAACCTTCCGACAAAGGGATTGTTGCTTGGCGATAGCATCTTTCGTGGACAAAAGAAGTCAATTTATATGACAGATGAAGATCGTCGTCGTCATATTTATATTCTTGGACAAACTGGAACTGGAAAATCAACATTGCTCGGAAATATGATATTTGAAGATATTCAGGCAGGAAAGGGAGTCGCGATAATAGATCCGCATGGCGATCTTGCTGAAAACGCGCTTGGTTTTATTCCTAAAGATAGGATTGACGATGTTATTTATTTTAATCCTGGAGATATTGATCGTCCTATGGGACTTAATATGCTTGATTATAATTTTAGTCGCCCTGAGGAGAAAACTTTTATTGTAAATGAAATTCAAAGTATTTTTAACAAACTTTTTCCTCCTGAAACAATGGGTCCTATGTTTGAACAATATATGCGTAACGCTTTGCTTTTATTAATGGAAGACTTGCCAAATGAAGCCGCAACATTTACAGAAGTTCCGCGTATTTTTACAGATTCTGAATATCGTCTTAGAAAACTTTCGCGCATAAAAAATCCTGTAGTTGTGGATTTTTGGGAAAAAGAAGCTTCAAAAGCTGGCGGTGAAGCATCGCTTGCGAATATGACTCCATATATTACTTCAAAGTTTAATAACTTTATTTCAAATGATTATATGCGACCAATTATTGGACAACCAAAATCAGCATTTAATTTTAGAGAAGTTATGGATAGTGGAAAAATTTTATTAGTTAATCTTTCAAAGGGAAAAATCGGAGATATAAACGCTGGACTTTTAGGAATGATTTTCACTGGAAAAATTTTAATGGCAGCTTTATCTCGCGCTGACATAAAGGAAGGCGAGGGCAGAAGAGATTTTAATTTATATATAGATGAATTTCAAAATTTTGCAACAGATTCAATTTCAACAATTCTTTCTGAGGCAAGAAAATATAGATTAAACTTGGTTATAGCGCATCAATTTATCGCTCAACTTACAGAAAAAATACGCGATTCTGTTTTTGGAAATGTTGGATCTCAAATAGTATTTAGAATTGGAGCAGATGACGCAGAGTTTATTGTCAAACAGTTTTCTCCAGTTTTTAACGAAAATGATTTGATAAATATTGATAATATGAACGCGCATACAAAACTTTTAATAAACGGCGCCACAAGCAATCCATTTAATATGCGTATAAGGAATACTTCTTGGGGAGGCGGAGATAGAGTCTTAGCTGAAAAAATAAAAGAAATTTCACGTTTGAAATATGGAGTTGATAGAGATTTTGTTGAACAAGAAATTTTTGAAAGATTAAGAGATTAATTTATTTTTAGCGCAGAAAATAAATTATTTAGCAACTCTTTTTAAATTTCCGAAGTCCCTCTCTTCGTCTGCGAAGGTATTTCCCCGAAGTCTCTCTTCGTCCTCGAAGTGAGACTTCATAATATGTATTTGTCAGAAATCTTTTTTCCCCGAATTTTCTCCCCGTCCCAGAATTCTCTCCCCGCGAAGTGAGACTTCCTACTAAATACTCATTTCACAAAATCGTGTTATTATTAAAGTTATGATAAAATTTTTAAGCAAAACAAATAAAAAGAATATTGCTGGAACAGCGCTTTTACGACTTGATTTTAATACGCAAGATGATTGGCGTATGAAAGCGACCTTGCCAACTTTAAAATTTCTTTGCGAGACAAGTAAGAATATTGTGATTATGAGTCATCGCGGACGTCCGCAAAATGTTGTGATAAAAGATGGGACTATTATTTCTTGCGATAAATCGTTAAGTTTAAGAGATGACGCAAAAAATCTTTCTCGTATCTTGAAAAGAAAAATTATTTTTATTGAACATTTTCGTTTTGATGAAATAAGGGAAACAATAAAAAAATCTCAAAAAGGATCAATTTTTCTTTTAGAAAATCTCAGGTTTGTGGAAGGAGAAGAAAAAAACGATAAAAGTTTTGCAAAAGAGCTTGCTTCGCTTGGAGATTTTTATGTAAATGACGCTTTTGCGGTTTCTCATAGAGCAAACGCTTCCATCTGTTCTATTACTGATTTCTTGCCTCATTATGCCGGTTTGGAATTGGAAAAAGAAATAAAATATCTTGGCGCTGTTATGGAAAAACCAAGGCGTCCATTGATCTTTATAATTGGCGGAGCAAAAGTTTCAGATAAGCTTGCTGTTATAAAATTTTTCAAAAATAAAACAGATCAATTCATTTTAGGCGGAGGATCGCTAAACACAATTCTTAGTTTGAGAGGAATGGATGTTAAAAAATCATTAATAGATAATGATGAAAAAGATGTTAAAGAATTAAAGTCAATTTCAAAATATAAAAATATAATTCAACCAGTAGATTTTACTTGGAAAAAAGACGCTATTGTTGATTTAGGAATAAAATCAGCTAATCTTTTTGCAAAATATATTTCAAAGGCAAAAACTATTATTTGGAGCGGACCCGTCGGTATGGCTGATAAAGGCGAAGACAAAGGTTCAATTTTAATAGCAAAAGCTGTCGTTTCTAATAAAAAGGCCATTTCTATCGCTGGCGGTGGAGAAACTGTTTTATTCTTAAAAAAGAAAAAATTTGATAAAAAGTTCAGTTTTATATCAACTGGCGGAGGCGCTTTATTAGATTTTCTTGCTGGTAAAAAATTGCCAGGAATTGTCGCTTTAGAAAAATAAAATATTTAAAATATGAAATACGATATTTACTTTCATGATGATTTTGATGGCAGAGCTTCTGCTGCAGTTATGCTTGATTTTTTAAATTCAAGAGGTGACGAAATAGAACATTTTACTCATATTGATTTTGATATTCAGGATCAATATTTTAAAGATAATTTCTTTTCATCTCATAAATTTTTTAAAGGGAAAAGAAATCCTCCTATTGTAGTTGATTTTCCATATCATCCAAAAACAGCTTTTTGGTTTGATCACCATACGACAGCTTTTAAAAGAGAGGATTGGAAAAAACAATTTCATTCTTCAAAAAATTATAGATGGGACGAACACTATCCTTCGTGTTGCCATTTTATAGTTAACTCTTTGTTAAAAGATTTCGGATACAAACCGTCAAAAATCATTTTAGAATTGGCAAAATGGCTTGATGTGATTGATGCGGCTCGTTATTCTTCCGCAAAACAAACTATTTTAAATAAAGAACCAGCGTTAAAGGTTAATTTATTTATTGAAGACGGAATGAAAGGAATTACGGAAAAAGATTTTATCAAACTTTTGGCGTCCAAATCTCTTATTGAAATATCAAAAAATAAATTAGTTGAAAAAGTTGTTAAGAAAAACAAAATAGAAACAAAAAACGGATTAAAATTTTATAAGAAAAATATAAAGATATATGGATCGCTTGGAATGATTTTTCTAAAAAAGGGGAAATATACATCATTGAGATTCGCGCCATTTTATTTTTATCAAAATTTGCGATATTTCCTTCGCATTGTGGAAGATAAAAATAAAACTTTTGGAATAGGTCTTGGCGTTAATCCGTGGAATAAAAATAAGAACAAGATACACATAGGAGAATTTTTAAAAGAAAATTTTTTGGGAGCTGGAGGGCATCATGAAGCTGGCGGGGCTGGATTTAAGACGAAAAAAGATTTGGAATTAGCGATCAAAAAAATAATAGAAAATTTTAGTTAACTTTTTATGAAAAAGACAAAGAAAAAATATTACGCTTATGTTCTTTCTTCTCAAAAATTTGGAATAGTTGATGATTGGAACTCTTGCGAAAAAATAGTTTCTGGACAAAAGGGCGCAAGATATAGAGGATTTGACACAAAAGAAGAAGCTTCTCGTTGGCTTCTTTTAGGTGCAAATTATGAAACAAAAGAAGTAAGAAAACTTGATCCTGGAATATATTTTGACGCAGGAACTGGCAGAGGAAACGGAGTTGAAATAAGCGTTACGGATGAAAAAGGGAAAGATTTGCTTCATAAAGCGATTTCAAAAGATAAAATTAATAATTTTGGAAAACATTTAATTCAAAATAATGACGCTACAAACAATTATGGAGAACTTTTGGCGTTTTATTACGCTTTAATAATCGCTGAAAAAGAAAATGTAAAAAATATTTTTGGAGATAGTCGTTTAGTGATTGATTATTGGTCAAAATGGAAAGCTAAACAGAAAGAATTAAAGAAAGAAACAGTTGATTTAATTTATGAAGTCGCAAAGATGAGAGAAAATTTTGAAAAAAATGGCGGAACGGTTAAAAGAATATCAGGAGATCATAATCCGGCAGATTTAGGATTTCATAAATAATTTATAAAGCTTTCAAAAAAAATATTTTGGATTATAATTAAAATCAATATAAACATAAAAATATGGATAACAACGATATACCTACAATTTTTGCGATATTTGGAGCTACTGGAGATTTAATGACAAAAAAAATAGTTCCAGCTTTATTTTCTTTGCATAAAAAGGGAGCGCTTCCTAAAAAATTTAGAATTTTAGGAATTTCAAGACGCGAATGGAATCAAGATGATTTCAAGAAACATATTAAAAACATTATTTCTATAAAAATTGAAGATGCAAAAGAAAATGAAATTGAATCATTTTTAAATTTAATACAATATCAAAAAGTGGAATTTAATACGATTGAAGATTATTTCGCGCTTGGAAATGTTTTCCAAAAAATTGATGAAGAATGGAATATTTGCGCAAATAAACTTTTGTATCTTTCTGTTCCTCCGCAATTTTACGATACAATACTTGATAATATCAGCAAAAGTCATCTTTCAAAGGGTTGTGGAGCTGGAGAAGGCTGGACAAGAATTGTCGTTGAAAAGCCGTTTGGCAATAATGAAAAAAGCGCTAAGGCTCTTGACGCTAAACTTTCAAAGATATTTAAAGAAGAACAAATTTACAGAATTGATCATTACCTTGCGAAAGAAATGCTTCAAAATATTTTGGCGTTCAGATTTGGAAATGACATTTTTGAAGACGAGTGGAATAATAAATTTATAGAAAAAATAAATATTCGTCTTTTTGAAGATATTGGAGTTGAAGATAGGGGCGGTTTTTATGATGGCGTTGGGACGTTGCGTGATGTGGGACAAAACCATCTTCTTGCTATGCTTGCGCTTACCACAATGGAGAGACCAGAAAATTATGATTCAGATTCTATTCGTAAATCTCGCGCAAATCTTTTGCGTATGTTGGAAATTCCATCAATAAGCGAAGCTGGAAAAAGATCTTTTAGGGCGCAATATGAAGGTTATCGCGAAATAAAAGGAGTTGATTCTAACTCAAATACTGAAACTTATTTTAAGATTAAAGGATTTTTAACTGGGCAAAGATGGGAAGGAGTTCCAATAATAATGGAATCTGGAAAAAAGATGGGCGCTCCGCTTAAAGAAATTGAAATTATATTTAATCACAACACTCCATTTTTTTCAAAACAATTTGAAAATAATATTTTAAAGAAAACTGGGAAATATAATGATTTTAAAAATAGAATAATAATTCGTATTGAACCAAAAGAAGAAATAACTGTTATTTTTTATTTAAAAGAGCAAGGATATTCTTTCAATATTGAAGAAAAATCTTTGAATTTTTCATTTAGGAAAGAAGGCGTTAAACATATTCAATACACAGAAGAATACGAAAAACTTCTTTTAGATTGTGTTTTAGGCGATCAGACATTATTTGTTTCAAGCGATGAAATTTCTGCGATGTGGAAATTTATAGATCCATTTATTTTAGCATGGGAGAAAAATTTAACTCCTTTGAGAAAATATTCTCCAAATAGCGATGCGATTGTGGCTGAAGCAAATTTTTTGGAAAATGAAGATAGTGAGGTTGTAAAAATTCCACAAGAAATAGGTATTTTCGGATTAGGAAAAATGGGCGCTAACGTCGCGCGACAGCTTCATAAAAAAGGATGGAATGTGTTTGTCTCAAACAGATCTGAAGCTCCAATAAAATTACTTGAAAAAGAAGGCATTAAAACTTCTTATTCAATAGAAGATTTAATGTCAAAATACAGTTATTCTCCAAGAGTTATTTGGGTTATGATAACTGCTGGAAAAGGTGTTGATGATGTTTTGTTTGGCAAAAACGGGATTGTGTCTCATTTGAAAAAGGGAGATATTTTAATTGACGCTGGCAATTCTTTTTATAAAGACACTATTCGTCGTGGAAAAATTTTAAGTAAAAAGGGAATTCATTTTGTTGATGTTGGATTTTCTGGTGGACCTTCTGGCGCGTTAAATGGCGGTTGTCTTATGGTTGGCGGAGAGAAAAAAATATATGAATATTTGGAACCGCTTTTTAAGGCAGTTTCTGTTCCTTCTGGATATGGATATTTTGGTTCTTGTGGAGCGGGTCATTTTGTAAAAATGGTTCATAATGGAATTGAGTATGGAATGATGCAGTCAATCGCGGAAGGATTTGCTTTAATAAAAAAATCGCAGTTTGATATTGATATTCATAAAGTTGCTGAAATTTATAATCGCGGAAGCGTTGTTGAGTCGCGACTTGTTGGTTGGCTTGAAGATGCATTTCGCATTTATGGAAATGATTTGAATGATGTTTCTGGATCTGTTGATTATACTGGAGAAGGAGAATGGACAGTATTAACAGCAAAAAGTATGAAAATGAAATTACAAGCGATTGAAGATGCGTTTAAGTTTCGTGTTCAATCTCGCAAGAACCCAAGTTATACGGGAAAAATTCTTTCCGCTATGCGAAATCGTTTTGGCGGACACTCAATTGAAAAACCAAAAAAATAAATTATTGAATTTGAAGCTTTATAATTTAACGTAAAATTATTAGAACTCAAGATTTGATTTTTTAAATAAAAAATGGCATAGTATTTTTGCTGGCAATCCAGACGGTTACTCTGTTGTTTAATGCAATGGGGAGGAAAGTCCGGACACCAACTTGCCGAAAGGCAGTTAAAAAAGTATCCGCTAACGGCGGACGTTCGTAAGAATAGAGGTGCGAGCAGTGACGTTCTGAGGCGAAAGCCAAAGAAAGACCCTTATCCCGACGTAGATGGTCTAATTCCGCAATAGGGACAGAAAAGCGGAAGTGAAACGGCAAAATCCTTACTGGGCGCAAGGCCGTATCGTAGCGATTTATCGTTTACGATGTGCCGCATGAGCCTGAGAGCAATCAATGGCCAAGACAAATGATCGTCGCATTTCGTTTGAAAGAATGAAATGGCACAGAATCCGGCTTACGGATTGCCAGCAAATATAAAAACCTCTTTTGAGGTTTTTATATTTATAAAATATTTTTGGAAAGGGCTTATGTTTATATTTTTATCATTTTCATTTACTATATAAAGAAATGGATAATATCAGAAATTTTGTAATAATTGCTCATATTGATTCTGGCAAGTCAACGCTTGCAGATCGTTTTTTGGAAATTACTGGAACCGTTCCGATGCGTTCTATGCAACCGCAATATTTAGACAGGTTGCCATTGGAGCGCGAAAGAGGAATTACAATTAAAATGGCTCCAGTGAGAATGGAGTATGAATTAAATGGAAAAAAATATATTTTGAATCTCATTGACACTCCCGGACATTCTGATTTTTCTTATGAAGTTTCTCGCGCCTTGGCTGCTGTTGAAGGAGCTATTTTGCTTATTGATGGAACTAGGGGAATACAAGCGCAAACATTATCAAATCTTAGATCGGCAAATAAAGCTAATCTAAAAATTATTCCAGTTGTAAATAAAATAGATCTTGCGACATCGCATATAGAAAATGTTTTGAAATCTGTTTCTGAATTGCTTGGCGTTGGAGAAGAAAAAATTCTTAAAGTTTCAGCCAAAACTGGCGAAGGCGTAAAAGAACTTTTAGAAAATATAATTGAAAATTTTTCGTCTCCTTCAGAAAATGTTTTATTGGCGTCAGAAAATTTAAAAATTCCTTTTTCAAGAGCTTTGGTTTTTGATTCTTTTTATGATGATCATAAGGGCATTATAGCTTTTGTAAGAGTTTTTGAAGGAGAGTTTTCCGCTTCAAATATGAAATTTATTGCAAGCGGAGTTTCTTTTAAAGCAAAAGAAGTTGGTTTTTTAAAGCCATCTTTTAACGCAACTAATGTTTTGAAAGAAGGCGAAATAGGATATATCGCGACAGGTCTTAAAGAACCTTCTTTGGTAAAAATAGGAGATACAATTGTGTCCGCTCCGCCAAATAGTAAATATATTTTTGACATAAAGGATTCTAAAATAGAATCTTCTTTAGCGTTTCGCGGATACAAAGATCCTTCTCCTGTAGTTTTTATTTCTTTCTATCCAGACGGAGCTACAAAATTTGATGATTTGAAAAAAGCGTTTGATAAACTTCACTTAAACGATGCTGCGTTAAATATTGAACCTGACGCAAACGAAGCTCTTGGCAGGGGATTGAAAGTTGGTTTTCTTGGTCAGCTTCATTTTGAAATAACATCAGACAGATTATTGCGTGAATATAATCTTGAATTTATGACTAGTTTTCCATCAATAGCTTATCGTGTTAGAAATAATGGAAAAGAAGAAATAATAAAACAGCCGCAAGATTTTCCAGAAAAACCAGAAAAAGTTTGGGAGCCGATAGTAGCTTTAGAAATTCTTGCTCCGCAAAAATATTTAAACTCTATAGTTAATCTTCAAACTGTTTTTGATATTGAAATAGTTCAAATAAAAAATCTTGGAGAAAATCTTTTGATTGAAGCTTTAATGCCGCTTAGAGAATTGATTAGAGATTTTGACGATCGCTTAAAATCTGTTTCTCAGGGATATGCGTCATTTACTTACGAGTTAGCAACTGAAAGGGAAGCTGATGTTGAAAAACTTGAAATTATGATTGTTGGAGAAGTTATTCCGGCATTGACCCGCATTGTTCCTAAAAAAGACATAGAACGAGAAGGGCGACAGACGGTGGAAAGGTTAAAAGATCTTCTTCCAAAAGAACAATTTTCACAAGCAATACAAGCGTCATCAATGGGCAGAATTATAGCGCGCGAAACAATTTCCGCTATGAAAAAAGAGCTTGGCAATTTTGGAAAAAATGGCGGAGACAGAACTCGCAAAATGAAATTATGGAAAAAACAACAAAGAGGAAAGAAACGTCTTGAAGGATCCGCGCGTGTTGAATTATCTCCAGAGTTATTCCGCGAAATATTAAAAAAATAAAAAAATATAACTTTTTATTTTAAAAAAATAGATGTAATATAATTATAAGAATAAGTATTTATTAAATTTTGATTAAATGAAAACATTTGTAACTATATTATTATCGCTTTTCACTATTTTTATAGGTGTGGTGGCATACTCTTTTTGGAATCAACAAAATCAAGCAAATAAAGCGTTTCAAGATATAGAAGCAAGATTAAATAACGCAAAAACGCAAGAATTAAATCTTCAATCGGATATACAATATTTAGCAAATCCTTTAAATTTAGAAAAAGAAATTCGCGAATTTTTTAATTATAAAAAACCAGGAGAAACAATGATAATCATAGTTCCAAATCAAAGTTCAACCGCAACAAGCTCTGCCTTAAAAAACTCAAGCAATTAAATCTTTTCTGAAATCTCAGATCGTGGAAAGATAGTAAATACAATAAATTAGAATTCAAAAAATTTGCGGAAGCGGGAGGATTCGAACCTCCGAAGCCGTTTCCGGCTTACCGCATTTCGAGTGCGGCCCATTCGACCTCTCTGGCACGCTTCCATCTATATATTAAATATATTTTAAAAGTTTCTTAATAGTTATAATATTTTTTACGAAAAAATGGAAGCTTTTTGAATATGATAAATTTTGTTATAAATCCTTCTAAAATATTTTTGCTCTTCACATTTTTCAAAATTCAAGGTATATATAATACATATCGGTTTTGGCGAGGGCCCATAGTTAAATGGTAGAACACCTCATTTGCAATGAGGAGATGGCAGTCCGATTCTGCCTAGGTCCACAAAGAATTAAAACTTAAATTAATAAAAACAAAAAATATGCAGGAAGGAAACAAACAAAAAGAAAATAATAAAAACGATGATTCTCGTTTGTCGGGTTTTTATCGTCTTCCGATCGCTCCAAACATTTTAACTATTCTTGATAAATTAAATTTTAAAAATCCTACGCCGATTCAAGAAAAAACAATTTCACCGGCAATTGAAGGAAGGGATATTATCGGCATCGCGCAAACGGGGACAGGGAAAACTCTTTCTTTTGGAATTCCTATAATACAAGCAGCTCTTCAAGGAAAACAAGGATTTATTATATTGCCTACGCGAGAATTGGCGAAACAGACATACGAGCAACTTGGCGCGATTGCCGCTCCGCTTCATTTGCGTAGCGCTGTTTTAATTGGCGGAGAACCGATTTACAGACAAATATCAGCGCTTCAAAAAAGACCGCAAATAATAATCGGCACGCCCGGAAGAATTATTGATCATTTAGAACAAAGAACTCTTTCGTTGTCGTCTATTTCAATTTTAGTATTGGACGAGGCTGATATGATGCTTGATATGGGATTTGCTCCGCAATTAAAAAGGATATTTCAATCAGTTCCGCGCGAGAGGCAGACAATGCTTTTTTCAGCAACAATGCCACAAAATATTATCGCTATTGCGAAAGCAAATATGAAACTCCCAATTCGCGTTGAAATTGCTCCGCCAGGAACTGCGGCGACAGGCGTGACGCATGAATTATTTTTTGTTCAAAAAGATGATAAAATTCGTTTGCTTGAAAAAATAATTGGAGAATATCATGGCTCTATTCTTGTTTTTACACGCACAAAATTTGGCGCAAAAAAGATTGCTATTGCAATTCGCGCGATAGGGCATACTGCGGTTGAGTTGCATTCAAACCGTTCGCTTTCGCAAAGAACCGAAGCAATGGCAGGATTTAAAAATGGTTTATATCGCATTCTTGTCGCGACAGATATTGCTTCTCGCGGTATAGATGTAAAAGGGATAGAACTTGTTGTAAATTTTGATCTTCCGCAAGCGGCAGAGGACTATATTCATAGAATTGGAAGAACTGCCCGCGCGGGCAATGTTGGGCATGCTATTTCTTTTGCGACTCCTGATCAAAGAGGAAGCGTTCGCGATATAGAACATCTTATGAAAATGGCATTGCCACTTTCAAAACTTCCAGATTTGCCACCGATGAGAAGAATTCAAAATATAAACTATCCTGATCATTCACACGATCAATCTCGCAGAGTCTCAAATAATAAATTTGCGGGATCGCGCGAAAGACGACAAGATGATCGTCATCATTTTAACGGAAATAGATTTAATAATTTTAAGAAGCGATAATTTAATTATCTTCTGATTTGCTTTCTTTAACTTTCTCTTCTTTAATATCTTTTTTGTTTTCTTCTTTTTCAATTTTTTCCTCTTTCTTTTCTCCAAGCGCTTCAAAAAGTTTTTCTTGAATTATATAAGCTTCTGCTGTGTGTATTAATTCTTCTTCACTTCGTTTTGGATATTGCGGTTTCAGTTGCAAAACATATTTTTCTATTTCTTCTTTTGTAGCTTCAATTTTTTCTTGTTTTCTTATTTCTGTAAAAACAAAACTTAATTTCAATCTATTTTCAATAAGTTTTCTTTCTTCGTCTTCAAGTTCTTTTTCAGTCTTTTTTATTTGTTTCAAATAATCTTCAAGCGATATTTTCGCTTTTTCAAGTTCTTGATCTCTTTCTTCAATAAAATTATAAAGTTCTTCTTCTACTAATAATTCTGGCAAATCTATTTTTGAAGATTCTATTATTTTATCTATAATTTTTTCTCTTGTTTGCTCTTTTTGATTTATTTTCTTTTCGTATTCAAGTTGATTCTTTATTTCATTTTTAAATTCTTCAACGCTTTTATAATCGCCAAATTTTTTTATAAATTCTTCTGTAATTTCTGTTTTTGAAGATTCTGTCTTTGTTTCTTTCTCGCTATTTTGTTTTTCTTGCGAGACCATTATATTTTGGAGATTTTTAATTGTGTCATCTATTTCTTTTTCTGTGACTGCTTCATCTTTTGTTTCTTTTATTATTTTTTCAGATATTTCTTTGTAGTTTGGAAGCGTTATTTTTGGATATAAAGAAACACGAACCATAAATGTAACTGGAGATTTTGGCGCTATTTTTGTGATTGTGGCTTCTGGAGCTCCGATTATTCGTATGTTTTGATCATTTATTATTTCTTTTATAGCGTCTTCAAATGTATCTTGCGCGGCATCTTCCAATAATTCTATTTCATTTATGTGTTCACGAACTATATTTTCTGGAACTTTTCCTTTGCGAAATCCCGGCATAGTAAAATGTTCAGCTTCGCGCAAGATTTCTTTGTTCATTTTTTCTTCAAGTATTTCAAAAGGTATTTCTGCTTCAAATGAAATTTCTCCGTTTTTTTCGTTTAACTTTTTAAGATTTGAATAATATTTTGCCATATTTTTATTTTATTTATGATTGGTTGATAATACAGCTTTATAATTTATTTTTCAAGCAATTGTGTTTATTTATTAAAGAATTAGGACGAGGCATATTTGTGAAGTCTCACTTCGCGGGGAGAGATTTTGGGAATGGAGAGAGAATTCGGGAAAAAAGACTTCAGACAAATACATCTTTGTGAAGTCTCACTTCGCGGACGAAGAGAGACTTCAAGAAAAACTCCTTCGCGGGGAGAGACTTAGTTATTTTATGAATTCAAAATTGAGCGTGGTTATACAGTTTGATGTTTTTTGAATAGAAGTATGTTATAATAAATTTAATGGAACCTAATGTTTCAAAACAATTTGAAAACTATTTTCTTTTTGTATTGCTAATTTTAGCGGGATTTACTGTTGCTTATATTTTTTATCCGTATTTAGCCGCAATAGTTTTTGCTATAACATTTGCTGTTATTTTTTCTCCTTTGTATAGGTGGTTAAAAAAACATTTCAAAAAGGGCTGGCTTGCGTCTCTCATTTCAGTTCTTATTGTTTTGATCGCTGTTCTTTTGCCAATTGGATTTATAATCGCAAATATTTTAGCGCAGGCAATGCATCTTTATTCTTGGTTTGCGTCAGGCAATCAAATTAAATTAGGCGATATAGTCAATAACTTTTTATCGCAAAATCTTTCTGGATTAAATCTTCCGCCTGTTGACATTACATCTTACTTGAGTTCAATTTTAAACTGGATGGTTCAAAACTTATGGCCGTTTGTCGGGGGAATAGCGCGTTTTGTTTTAATGGGATTTTTGAGTTTGCTTGGTATGTTCTATTTACTAAAAGATGGCGGAGATTTTAAAAAGAAAATACTTTCAATAATACCGGTAGAGCAGGAATATTCAAATAAGATTTTTGATAGAATGGAGAGGGCTATTTACTCTGTTATTGGAGGATCAATTATGGTGGCATTTATTCACGGAATAGAGGTTATAGCGGGATTTTATATTTTTGGAATTCCTAATGCCGCGTTCTGGGGTTCTTTTGCTATTATTACCGCTTTAATTCCAACTGTTGGAACGTCTCTTGTAAACATTCCAGCTATAATTTATCTTTTTGCAACTCATAATATTCCTGCCGCAATAGGACTTTTAATCTGGTGGGGAATTATTTCATTTGGTTTCGTTGATAACTTTTTGTCTCCACAAATCCTTCATCGCGGAATGAAAGTTCATCCGTTTCTCATTTTATTATCTGTTTTGGGCGGAATTAGCGTTTTTGGAATAATAGGATTTTTAATCGGACCTTTAGTGTTGGCATTCTTTTTGGCATTAGTTGATATCTATCCATTTTTCATTTACGGAAAAGAGATTGGAAAATAATTTTTTGTTTTTAGTTTTATAGAATTCACTTTTGCTTTTGTGTATTAATTATATAAAGGAGGTAGGGGTTTATATTTTTTGCGTTATTTAGATTATGTGTTATCATTATGTAAATAAAATAAATTAATAAAAAAAATAAAATTATGATTAAAATAGGAGAAAAAATTAATGATTTTCAGTTAAATGGTTATGATCCGCAAAAAGATGATTTTGTCAAAGTGAAACCATCTGATTATATTGGCAAATGGCTTGTGTTTATCTTTTATCCAGCGGATTTTACATTTGTTTGTCCGACTGAACTTGAAGATACTGCAAAACATTATGAGGAATTAAAAAATCTTGGCGCCGAAGTTATGAGTATTTCAACTGATACGGAGTTTACTCATAAAGCATGGCACGATAATTCTGAAGCTATTAAAAAAGTTCCTTTTATAATGTTAGCGGATCCTACAGGAAACGTTAGTCGCGAATTTGGGGTATATATAGACGAAGAAGGAATGGCATTGCGTGGAACTTTTATCATTGATCCTGACGGAGTTTTAAAGACGATGGAAGTTCATGATAATAATATCGGCAGAAGTGTTGATGAACTTATAAGAAAACTTCAAGCCGCAAAATTTGTTCGCGAGCATAAAGGAAATGTTTGTCCAGCGAGTTGGAAGCCTGGCGAAGATACACTTACTCCCGGAATTGATTTAGTTGGTAAAATATAAAAAATTATGCTCGCGTATGCGAGCATATTTTTTGCTGCGGGGCTTGGAATCGGACCAAGATTCACGGCTTCAAAGGCCGCTGTCCTACCATTAGACGACCCCGCAAGTATTTGTTTATTATTTAATGTATAATAAAATAGAAATTGTCGCAAGATCTATAAAATAAATTAATTAATAAAAATATGAAATTTGAATTAAAAAAGTTACCTTATGAATATGACGAGTTAGAACCATACATTGATGCAAGAACAGTTGAAATTCATTATACCAAACATCATCAGGGTTATTTAAACAATCTTAATTTGGCGCTTGAAAAACATCCTGAATTACCAGAAAGATCAGCTGAAGAATTATTGCTTTCGCTTGATTCAATCCCTGAAGATATAAGAACGCAAGTAAAAAATAACGGAGGAGGATATATAAATCATTCATTCTTTTGGGATGTTATAAAAGGACAAAAAAATGGTGGTGGAGGATTGCCACAAGGTGAGATTGCAAAAAATATAGACGCTTCTTTCGGCAGTTTTGATAATTTTAAAGAAACTTTTTCAAAAACCGCTACTAGTTTTTTTGGTTCTGGATGGGCATGGCTTGTAATAGATAATACTGATTCTACTTCAGAAAAAAATTCTGCAGGGGATTTTAAAAAGCTTGCAATTGTCACGACAAAAGATCACGAAAATCCAATAATGAAAAATCAAAAACCTATATTGGTGATTGATTTATGGGAACATTCTTATTATTTGAAATATCAAAATAGAAGAGCTGAATATGTTGATTCTTGGTGGAATATTGTGAATTGGCAAGCGGTGGAAGAAAAGATGAAATAATTATATTTTTTCAAAATAAATCGGTTTTTGTCCCTCTCTTTGTATTTGAATTAACGCAAGTTTTTCGTTTATTATTTTTGCTTTGAGTATTTTTACTCTTTCTCCGTCTTTTATTGATATATGTTTATTTGAAAGATCATTTGCGATTGTCCATACTCCCGGCTCTTTGTTTAACCCGCGTATTTTATTTAATATCTTTTTTGCTATTTCTATATTTCCGTTCATTGCTTCTTTTAGATCTTCCGGAGTTACATATCCATCTTCGGTTTTAAACTTTTTTGTGAAAGTTGCTTGCGATTCATCTTGCTGTCTCATTTCTTTTATGACTTTTTCAAACTCATTTATTGTTTTGACAGCAAGTTGTCCTCCGATATTTCCAAGTTTATAAACTAAAGATTCATAATCGTCTTCTTCTGATATTTTATATTTTTCTTTTAATATTATTTCTCCGTGATCTACTTTTTCGTCAATCTTGTATATTGTGACGCCGGTTTCATCTTCTCCGTTTAATAATACGGATTGAATAGGGGACGTTCCTCTATATTTTGGAAGTAATGATGGGTGAACTCCTATCGCGCCGAATTTTGCAATGTCTAAAACATTTTGTGGAATTATTTTTGAATATGCCGCGACTACAAATAACTCTGGATTTTGCTCTGAAATTTCTTTTATAAATTTGTCATCTATCTTTTCTGGTTGAAAAATATTTATTTTTTCTTGATTTTTTTCGTTGTATTCCAAAACTAATTTTTTTGTTTCTGGTTCTTTAATTATTTTTTTTCTGCCAAATGGGCGATCTGGGTTTGCTATTATCGCTATTGGCGGTATTTTTGAATCTATTAATTCTTTTAAAACTATTTTTGCAAATGTTGGAGTTCCAAAAAAAATATATCGCATATTTTATATGTTTTTTGTTAATTCATTTTCCTCTTTTTTGCTTTGAACTTCGTATATTTTTGTGGCTCTATCAATAAAAAGTTTTCCGTTTAAGTGATCTATCTCATGTTGAAAAACGCGAGCTAAAAATCCCCATGCTTTTATTTTTATTGGTCTTCCGAGTTTGTCAAAACCGCTTATTGTTATTTTTTCAGGTCTTTCTACGTCTCCCCATTTTCCTGGAACGCTTAAACATCCTTCTTCAAATATATTTTTTTCATCGCTTGATTTTTCTATCGTCGGATTAAAAATAGCGTAAAATTTCATAATTCCATCTTTATCTGGAACTTGCGCCACAAAAAGTTTTAAATTTAAACCAATCTGATTTGCTGATAATCCTACACCATCGGCTTTTTGCATAATTTTTTTCATATCTAAAAGCAATGACAGTGTGTCTTTCTTGTTATTTTTTTTGAAATCAAACTCTGCCGTTTTTTTTCTTAAAAACTTTTCTTCTTCTTTGTTATCTATCGTCAGTATTTGGTTTTTCATTTTGTTTTAATAGACAATACATAAAATATGCGCCTTTGTTTTTTATTCCTTTTTTTTCATTTATGTTTTTTGCTAATCGCAACAACATATCATTATCTTTTTGTTTTGCTAATTTTATATAAAGAGCTTTATGTTTTTCGTCGGATAATATTTCTGCAATATTTATTCCTGTAAGTTGATATTCTTTGTAAACATGAGATTTTTTTGCTCTATCTTTTAATTCTTTTATATATTTTTCTGTTTTTGATTCAGGCACTTTTTTATGTAATTTATTTTTTATTCTTTATTTTTTCCGCAATATCTAATCCGCGAAGAATGTATAAAATTATCGCGATTGAAATTGTTGCAATGATTGCAAATTCTATCATTCCTAATCCTACCAATACTCCAATCGCTGCGGTTGTCCATACCATTGCCGCCGTCGTAATGCCATGCGCGCGGTCTTCGTTTTTTATTATCAATCCTCCTCCTAAAAATCCTATTCCAACCACGATATTTGAAATTACCTGAAGAAATCCGCTATTCCTTGCTATTATATCTGTTATATCTGATGGGTTTTGAGCGATCAAATATGGAAGAGAAATTCCTATTATTGTGAATATTGTCGCTCCGGCAGAAACGAGCATTTCCGTGCGAACTCCCGCGTCTTCTTTCCCCACGAGTTCTCTTTCTATTCCGAGTATAGCGCCTAACGCAATTGATAAAAAGAATCTTTCTAATATTTGAATTAATGTTATCATTGTAGTAATATTATATCATAAAAATTTAAATATGAGAACTCTAATTGTTGATATTATAAAAAATGAAGGAAAAGAAGTTGAACTTTATGGATGGGTTCACGCTCGCAGAGATCATGGAAAACTTGTTTTTATTGATCTTAGAGATAGAAGCGGAATAGCTCAGATTGTTTTTGGTCCTCAAGTTTCAAGCGCTTCTGATCTACGTTTGGAATATGTTGTAAAAATTATTGGACAAGTCAAAAAACGTCCTCCAAATATGGTCAATGATAAAATCATTACTGGCGAATATGAAATAGACGCTATTTCTTTGGAGATTTTAAACAAAACGGGAGAAATGCCGATGCCTGTTGATAATGATGGAAGAGGAATAAACGAAGAAACGAGATTGAAATATCGTTATTTAGATTTAAGAAGAGAAAGGATGAAAAACAATCTTATCGCTCGTCATAAGATAATAAAGTATATGAGAGATTTTCTTTCAGATAATGATTTTATTGAAATCGAAACTCCAAATCTTTCAAAATCAACTCCTGAAGGCGCGCGCGATTATTTAGTTCCGTCAAGATTGCAAAAAGGAAATTTTTACGCGCTTCCACAGTCTCCGCAACAATACAAACAACTTTTAATGGTTGGCGGACTTGAAAAATATTTTCAATTTGCGAGATGTTTTCGCGATGAAGACACGCGCGGAGATCGTCAACCTGAGTTTACGCAATTTGATTTGGAAATGAGTTTTGTTGAACAAGAAGACGTGATGGCGTTAAACGAAAAATTGTTAATTGATTTAATAAAGGCTCTTTATCCGCAAAAAAAGATACAAGAAATTCCATTTCCTCGCATGACTTATAAAGACGCTATGGAAAAATATGGAATTGACAGACCTGATATAAGAAATGACAAAAATGATCCTGATCTTTTAGCTTTCTGTTGGATTATAGATTTTCCGTTTTTTGAAAAAGACGATAATGGCGGTTGGACATTCACGCATAATCCTTTCTCAAAACCAAAACCTGAATTTATGGAAGATTTGCTTGCTCAAAAAAATATTGAAAATATTTTGACGACTCAATACGATATTACAATGAACGGATTGGAAATCGGCGGAGGAAGTATCAGAAATCATCAATCTGAAGCGTTAAAATCAGTTTTTAGAATTATGGGTTATAAGGACGAAGAAACAATAGCTAAATTTGGGCATATGCTTACTGCTTTAGATAGCGGAGCTCCTCCGCACGGCGGAATAGCTTGGGGAATTGATCGTCTTGTTTCTTTGCTTCAGAACGAACCAAATATCAGAGAGGTTATAGCTTTTCCGAAAACTGGTGATGGCAGAGATTTAATGATGGATGCCCCAAGCGCAGTTGATAAAAAACAATTAGAAGAATTAGGTATTGAAATAAAAAAAATTGATAAAAAATAAAAAAAATGTCTCATCCAAAATTTGAAAGAACTTTAGTAATAATAAAACCAGATGGAATACAAAGAAGTTTGATAGGGGAAATAATAAAGCGATATGAACGTTCCGGATTGAAATTAGTCGGACTTAAAATGCTTGTTCCAGATAAAGATCTTATTGAAAGACATTATCTTATTGATCCTGAATGGAGAATAAAAACAGGTTTGAAGACTATTGAATCTTATAAGAAAAAAGGAAAAACTCCTCCATCAGACGATCCTTTAAAAATTACAGAAATTATTTTAAATAATCTTAAAAAATATATGACGAAGGGTCCTGTCGTCGCTATGGTTTGGCAAGGTATGCACGCCGTGCCGATAGTTCGTAAAATTACAGGCGGAACTGAACCATTAACTTCTGATATGGGCACTATTCGCGGAGATTTTACGATTGATTCTTATGAAGTTGCCGATGTTGATAAGCGCGCGGTTAGAAATCTTATTCACGCATCTGGATCTTCTGATGAAGCAGATAAAGAAATAGCTTTGTGGTTTTCAAAGGATGAATTGATTGATTATCGTTTAATAAATGAAGCAATGCTTTATGACAGCGAACTTGATGGCATTTTATAATTTCTATAAAGGAATAGTCTTCGCAAATTATTGGAATATAAACTCTTTTTATGAAATCTCGCTTCATAAAAAATGCAGAGATTAAACATCAATAATTCTTAGCACTTGACCTTTTTGTCTTTTGTTTGTTATACTTTCTTAAAATAATGATACAAGATACTATTTCTAAAAAAGATTCGGTTTTGAGCGAATCCTCAAAAAAGATGATTGAGGTTGGTGTTTTTTATGGTCGCAAAAAGAGCAAAACAAATCCAAAAATGCGCAAGTTTGTTTATGGAAGCCATAATGGATTTAATATTATAGATATTCAGAAAACAGAAGAGATGCTTGAAGAAGCTCTAAAATTTGTGAAAGAAAAAGCGAAAAACAATAGTTTGTTTCTTTTTGTTGGAACTGAACCTTCCGCTGAGGAGGAAATTATTTCAATAGCAAAGGCATTTGATATGCCTTATGTTGTGGACAGATGGGTTGGAGGAACAATAACTAATTTTCCTATAATATCAAAACGCGTTGAGTTTTTAAAAAATACTCGCGAAGCTTTAAATTCTGGTTCTCTTGGCGGATATACGAAGAAAGAGAGACTTGATATGGAAAAAGATATTGCTAAATTGGAAAAACTTATGGGCGGTTTGGAAAATCTTTCTAAAGTGCCAGATGTTCTTATTGTAATAAATCCAGTATCTCATTTATCAGCAGTTAGAGAGGCAAATAAAATTAATATTCCAGTCGTGGCTCTTGCGAATATTGATGCCGATCCTGATATGATTTCATATTGTGTTCCTGGAAATGATAAAGCAAAAAATAGTATTGCTTGGTTTTTAGAAAATATAAAAGCCGCAATTGAAGAAGGAATTAAAGAACGCGCGAGCGTTGCAAGCGAGCCTGTTTTAAAATAACACTTTTATTTGTGTTTTTGTTTAATTCTTGTTGTATAAATTAATTATTATATATTAAAATGGACAATAAAAAAGAAGTTTCAACTGAGACCGTTCAAAAATTAAGAGAAGAAACCGGAGCTGGAGTTATGGATTGTTATAAAGCGCTTACTGAAGCAAAGAATGATTTTGATGAAGCTGTAAAAATTATTAAGGAAAAAGGTTTTGTTAAAATGGAACATCGCGCAGATCGCGCAACTGGCGCCGGATGCGTTCGTTCTTATGTTCATAATGATCGTATAGGAGTTTTGCTTGAACTTCGCGCTGAAACAGATTTTGTGGTTCGCTCAGAACCTTTTCAAAATCTTGCTCGCGAACTTACTATGCAAATTGCGGCATCAGCTCCTTCAACTGTTGAAGAATTATTATCTCAACCTTATATAAAAGACGAATCAAAATTAGTAAAAGATATTTTAACGGAAGTTGTCGCAAAGACTGGAGAAAATATCACCATTGGTCAGTTTTATAGAATTGAGGTGTAGAATCTTTTATTTTTTAAAAATAACAATATATGATTGAATTTATTCTTATTGATGTTTTGCTAATTTCTTTAGGAATAATTTTGTATATTATAGCCAGAGCTCTTCCACGTGTAGAAGAAGATCCTAACGCAATAGAAAAAAAGAATTTTTTGGATCGTTTTGCGAACTCTGATATTCCAGAAAAATTAGACGCGACTTTTAATTTGTTTTTATTAAAATTCTTAAAAAGAATTAAAATATTAACTTTAAAATTTGATAACGCGTTGAGCAGACAGCTTAAAAGAATAAGATCTGATGAAAATGAAAAAAAAGTGGCTATTGATTTTAAAGAAATAATTGAAAAAAAGGAAAGCGATATTCAGGAAGAAGATAAAAAATAATATTTTTTTAGGTTCTATTTGAGATTGAACCTTGATAATCTCCGAAGTCTCTCTTCGTCCGCGAAGGAGTTTTTCTCCGAAGTCTCTCTTCGTCTTCGAAGTGAGACTTCCCAAATATGAATTTGTCATATTCTTATTCTTTCTCTTCGTCTTTATCTTCCCGTCCACGAAGTCTCTCTTCGTTCGCGAAGTGAGACTTCCCAAATATGAATTTTCAAATTCATTGATTCTTTAATTCGTTAACTAAATAATAAAAATAAACAAATCAACCTGTCAATTTGCAAACTTATAATTTTTTAATGGACAATACTCATATGTTATGTGAGTACAACCTCTTGTATTAATTCATTTTGAAATATATAATTCAAAAGTAAGATCGTTTAAAAGTTTATTAATATATTGTATAATCTGATTTTACAATGCTGGGATGGCAGAGCGGTCAATTGCATCCCGCTGCAAGCGGGACGCCTTCGTATGGATAAATGGTTTGTATATATATTAAGAAGTTTAAAAGATAACCGATATTACATTGGTTCTACTTCTGATATTGAAAAAAGAATAAATTGTCATAATCGTGGTGGTAATATTTCAACTAAAAATCGCAGACCTCTTGTATTAATTTATTTTGAAATATATAATACAAAAAGAGAAGCGTTTCGTCGTGAGAAAATAATCAAAAGTTATAAATGTGGCGAAGCTTTTGAAAGGTTGATTCGTAAAGATCCTATTTTATAATGCTGGGATGGCAGAGCGGTCAATTGCATCCCGCTGCAAGCGGGACGCTTCCGTTAAGATCTTTTATAATTAGATTGTATAAATTATGCTGGGATGGCAGAGCGGTCAATTGCATCAGACTGTAAATCTGACGCCTCCGGGCTACGCAGGTTCGAATCCTGCTCCCAGCACCAAAAAAAATACCCTTTGGGTATTTTTTTGTTTGCTCGTGTAGCGGGTAGAATGAGAAACCTTTATATTTCAGGAATTGGCAGTGAGGAGAAAATAAAAACAGAACAAACGGCAGCGCGGTTTTTATTTTCTCCATCTTGAATCCATTGAGAAAATGATTCTTTGTTGCCAGATTTTTTATATAATGTAAGAAGTATTGGTCCAAGGTCAATTCTTGCAAAATTAAATTTAGAAATTGCATTTGCTAAGTATGTCTTTCCTGTGGCATGAGCCCCGACAATAAAAATCATAAATTTTCTTTTAAATAATTTACAATCGCTTGATAATTTTTATTCCACACATGTACTCTTTCTTGTTCTGGATATTCTGCGAATGTTCTAGTGTCATCTTTCAACATCAATACCCTTGCCCATCCTTTTTGTAAATCTCCTTTTTCCTCTAATGCTATAGTGATAGGTACTTGATATACAAATTCTTTAAAAAATCCATCTGGGTTTGCGTAAACTGCAGCTATTTCAAAATACCCACTTCTATCGTTAGAATTTTTTAACCATTCGAGCAACATTGATGCAGGAATCTTTTTTTCAAAATAATTAGTATATGGTCCTGGAAATTTTAAAGCGTTTATATATAAACTATGGTCTTCTCGAATGGCAGGTGCATTTAATGATTTAGCCACTTCTAATGCGGTGAATTTTGCAATTTCTTGGCTCGTTTCCGCCTGAATTTCCGGATAATCAGTCTCAACTAAATTTAAGGTGATTCCATACTCAGAAAAAACAGAATTAGCGGCTGCAAGTTTTCCAGGATTCTTTGTAGCTAAATATATTTGCATAATATTTATATGTAATATATCAGGAATTATAAGATATTACAAATTCATTATATTATTCTAGTATCTAACTTAAAATTATGGACAGTTTAAATAATTGTGGTATTACCATATCGTGTCATTGGTATAAAAAGACTATTGATACAATTATTAAACAAAATGACGAAATTAATGGTCCTAATGTGGTTGAAGTTTATGGGGCTTTGTCTGATGGGGGACCCATTGGGCACGGTCGTTCTATGGAAAGTGTCCCTCAGGTTAATCGAGAAGAAGCAGTTAATTTTAGATCTTATTTACGAGAACAAGGATTAGATTTTACATATTTACTAAATGTACCTTTTGATTGTGAGATGAAAAACAACACACTGAACTTAATGAATATTTAAAATGGGTTATTAATGATCTTCGCCCAGATGTAGTCACAATTTCCTCTTCAGAACTAATGAGTATTGTTCGGGAAATTAGTTCTAGAATTCCTATTCATATTTCTATTATTGCTGGAGTAAAAAATGCTATTAATCTTGAAAAATATTTAAATTTTAAACCGAGTCGTTTGGTTCCACACCATGATTGTGGTAAAGATTTTGTTGCTCTTAAGGAATTGATAGAAATATCAAACAAACATCATATAGAAGTGGAATTATTATCCACTGAAAGCTGTCTTAGGAAATGTTCTAATCGAGAGGCACATTATAAATATTTAGTACAAAAAAACTAAAAAAACTTCACGCGTCTCCTTACCAGACCTTTCTAGCGCGCGTGAGGGTTTTGCCCTGCGGAATGTACCGACTGTTTATTTTGAAAATAGGTTCTGATATGGTTTAATAAACGCACCACCAACAAAAAAATACCCTTTGGGTATTTTTTGTTTGCTCGTGGCGGAAGTATTCTGAACCGAGGGGTTTCAAAGAGCGAGTGGATACTAGTGGTAATTGCTTGCTTTTATTATATAGAATATAATTTATTTATAATCTATTTTATGAAATTTTCATTTGAAAATAATTTAGGTGAACAGGGAAGGGAACAGGAACAGGAAATGGAAATGGAAGAAAAAGATCCTGTTTTAGATATATCAAAAAACGGTTTTGAATATTTAAAACCTGGAGTTCCTCATATTTTGTGTTGCGTTGGTTCACCTGCTCAGTTTATAAAAACTGAAAAAAATAGATCTGAATTTTACGAATTTTACGATTCAAGAAATGATGTCCCAGAAGGATATGATATTGTTGATGTTAATTATAATAAGTCTCATGAAGAATTAGAATTGTCGGGTTTTAAAAATCCAAAGATATATTCTTATGTTATATCTCCAATTGATAACTTTTCTAAAATTTCAAAAGATTATTTTAATTGTATGGGATTCTTAGCTGTTGGATATAAAAAGGGTACAAAAGAGAATGTTTCTTTTATGAGTCATCAAGATCCGCGTTATTTCTTAAAAAGAAAAGAACAATATGAATCTTTTATTAAAGATTTTGAAAGTAGCTTAAATGAATTAAAAGAAATGTGCGAAGAAAAAACTATTGACGCTGTTGTCTTTGGTGGAAAGTATCCCAAAAAAGATAATATTAAAGATAATGACGGCAAAATAAAAAAAATAAAAAAATTGGTTAATAACTTAAAGAATATAGATTTTAGAACGGATTATATTAGATCGTTTAGACTTCTTAACAATGAAACAAAAAAAATTTTAGGTTTTGAACCAACTATAATTGCTAAACCAAAAACGGAAGTTGGGCCAGATAATGTTTATTTTGATAATAAAAATAGAAGACTTTATCTTTCTCGTTTAAAATTTAATGATGCAACTATGGAGAGCATCTTGCCCAGCGAGCTTGAAGAATATTTAAAGAAAATATAATTTTATTATGAAAAATTCATTTGAAAATAAAAAAATAGAAGACGTTCGCGTAGAAAGCGCTGAAAATGTAAATAAAAAATACGAAAAACATTTAGAAAATGGTTTTCGTCCGATTATGGCTTGCGTAGGAACTCCTGATCAATTTAAGGTTTCTACTCCTAAAGAAGAATATTTTGATGAAGGGGAAAAAGATTATGAAATAAATTATTACGAAAAACACGAAAGACTTGTTTTTGATGATTTTAAAAACCCAGAAGAAAGTTCTTATGTTATTTCTCCTGTTGATCAATATAATAAATATTCAGTTAATTTTGCTAATTGCACGGGTGTTATTGGAATAGGTTATGATAAGAATCTTGGCAAAAATATTTCTTTTATGAGTCACGAAGATCCAGATTATTTTCTTAAAAAAAGAAAAAATACTAATCTTTTATTAAAAGATCTTGGTGAAACTTTGTCAGAATTAAGAGATAGATCGGAAAATGGAAGTATTGACGCTATTATTTTTGGAGGCAATTTTTTTCATAAAAAAGACTCCATTGAAGATTATAAAGAATATCAAAAAAATTATATTGAATCCATTAAATTATTAGCGCGTGAAATTGAAGATATATTGGGTTTTGAGCCAATTGTTATTATTGGGCCAAAGACAACATATGGATTAGATAATGTTTATTTTGATAATAAGAACAGAAGACTTTTTATTTCTCGTCCAGAAGTTGGAGATGCGACTACGGAAAGTTTTTTACCAAGCGAATTAGAAGAACATATAAAAAAATTATAAATTTTATTTAAAGAATTTTTTCCATTTTTCAGGATATGGTTCTTTTATTGTTATTCTTTTTTCATCTGTCGCTGTCGTGAATTCAAGTTTGTTTGCGATAAGCGCTATTTCTTCATTGGACAAGATAGGGGATTTCTTTCCGCCATATTTTATATCGCCGACTATTGGATGACCAATCTCCGCAAATTGTGCGCGAATTTGATGAAATTTGCCGGTTAATAAATTTATTTCCACCAATGAATAATTTTTATTATTCAAGATAGTTTTATACGAAAGTTCAGCTCTTACTCCCTCTTTTGAATTTATTTTTGCCACGAGCCCTCCGAATTTATTTTCTTTCTTTTCTAAAAAATTAATTAACGATCCACTTTTCTTTTCTAATTGTCCTTCAATGATTGCGGAATATTTTTTTACAATCGTATGTTCTCTAAATTGTTCAGATAAACGGCTTGCGCCTTTACTTGTTTTCGCAAACAATATTATTCCAGCGACTGGACGATCTAATCTATGTAATAATCCAAGAAAAACATTTCCTTTTTTATTATATTTTTCTTTTATATATGTTTTGACATCGTCCATAATCGATTTATCGCCTGAATAATCTCCTTGAGAAAGAATTCCTGCATCTTTCCAAACGGCGATTAAATGATTGTCTTCGTAAAGTATTTTCATTTTATAATTAATTAGCGCTCCAACGAGCAAAAATTCCGCATGGCAAAAGTCGTCCGTTATCGTTTGATTCTTGTATTGTAAGTTCGCCCATTTCAAAAACTCCTTTATCTTTTGGCATAATTTCTATTAAATCGTTTTTATATGCAATAGCGGAATATCCTGACGCGTATCCATTTATTAAAAAGAAAACAGGATTGTCGCTTAAAATTTCTTTACAGAGAGATAGGAATGGCAAAAAGTCATCTTCAATTTTCCATAAACTTCCATCAGCGCCATGTCCAAAAGCTGGCGGATCAATAATAATTCCATCATAACGTTTTCCGCGTTTTATTTCTCTTTTTAAAAATGCTCGCGCGTCATCAACGATCCATCTTATTGGCGCGTTTTCTAAATTAGACGCTTCCGCGTTTTCTCTTGCCCAAGAAACAGCAACGCGCGATCCGTCAACGTGGCAAACAGTCGCGCCGGCTTTTGCTGCCGCGAGCGTTGCTCCGCCAGTATAACCAAAAAGATTTATAACGGAAACGGGATTTTCCGCGGGACGATGCGCAACGCGTATTTTTTCCTCCATCCATTCCCAATTGCTTGCTTGTTCTGGAAAAAGTCCAGTGTGCTTAAAAGATGTTGGTCTAATTATAAAAGAAAGTTCAGCGAAATTAATTTTCCATTTTGGCTGAACATTTTGATCAAATTCCCATTTTGCGTTTTTTGAATCTCGTGAGAATCGCGCGTTTGCTTTTTTCCATTCTGAGTTTGGAAGATTTTTATTCCACAATGCTTGCGGATCTGGTCTTCTTGTAATTATTTTTCCATATCTTTCAAGTTTTTCTCCGTCTCCGCTATCTAAAAGTTCATAATCTGCAGTTTTTTCTGTTTTACTTATTATATAATTCATATATCAAGTATATAAGAATAATCTTATTTATAAAAGTTTTCTCCGAAGTCTATCTACTCTCCCGAATTCTCTCTTCTCTTTCCGAATGAATTTTCCCAAAGTCTTTCTGCTCCCGAAGTCTCTCTTCGTCCGCGAAGTGAGACTTCCCAAATATGTATTCGTCCCGCATTCTCTCTTTGTCTTGCGAAGGAGTTTCCCCCGAATTTTCTCTTCGTTCCCGAACCCTCTCTTCGTCTGCGAAGTGAGACTTCATAAATATGTATTAGTCCCTCTGCTTCCGAAGTTTTTCTGTTTTCGAAATCTCTCCGTCTCCGAAGTCTCTCTTCTCTGTCATTCCCGCGGAGGCGGGAATCCAAGCTTTTAATCCCTGCTTTGTTTTCTTATTTGTCCCAAGTCTTTTCCCCGAAGTCTCTCTTCGTCTTCGAAGTGAGACTTCACAATATGTATTTGTCCAAATGACAATTCAAAATAGTTATCCACATAGTATTTGCATTTATATTATTTTTATTTATGTTATAATAAAATAAAGTTATAAAGGTTGTAATATCATCAATTGATATTAACATTTGAAAATTTCAACAAAAAATAAGAAG
>Ga0207433_10000467_pt1 | contig 93550 bp, 73 predicted proteins | sample YelNatPaOPGAMG01_FD_187559 | JGI IMG/M metagenome (GOLD analysis project Ga0207433, IMG submission 187559) | Hot spring thermophilic microbial communities from Obsidian Pool, Yellowstone National Park, USA - OP-RAMG-01 (SPAdes) (version 3) | ecosystem: Environmental > Aquatic > Thermal springs...
GGTTTTCAATCGTTGGGTCAAGTTCGAGAGCATTTCTCCTTTCCTTTAAGGCGAAGTCAACCGGAATCTTCTCGCTGGGTGATGCCTTCTCTAAGATGGAGAGGAGTTGGGGGTCAATCAAAGCGGAAAAACTAACCCCGAGGGCGAGCAAAATAAATAAGAAGAAGTTTAGGCTAAGTTTCATTTTGTCCTCCCTTTACAACTTAATCACCTTTCTCTGTTTATTAAATCTCTCTCCCTTTTTATGATAAAAGTAGATACCTTTCGGCAGAAGATTCCCCTTCTCATCCCTGCCGTCCCAGGTCCGATTGGAAAGGGAGCGAACCAAAATGCCCGAGGCGTTATAAATTAAGACCGGAGTCCAGAAAGAAATCTCACCGGATAAGGTTGTCCTATCAGTAAAGGGATTGGGCGTAAATGTCAGATTATCAGAAGAAAGGGCTTCTGTTTCGATGAACTTCACACCCGGCCGGAGAATAACTTTTACCGAATCAAGTTGTCGGTCATTCGTTGGGTCAATATCACCAGTGAGTTGGGTGGTGCATTTTACAATATGAACACCTAATGGCGAAGCAATCCAATCCCGGAAGGAGACCGTATCCTCTTCCCCGACATTGAGAGCCCAAGTCGTCTCCGCAAGATAGAAGTCACCAATTGTAAACCGAACCCAAAATTCCTCTTGGGAAGTGCCAAAATTCTGGAGGATTACCTTCGGGAACACCACTGTTCCGGAATCAATCTCACCAGTTGGGGCAAGAATTAAAACCGTCCCAACATCATGAATTGGCCGGCGGACAATTACCCAGGTAGAACTCGTATCGTTCCCCAAATTTCGGTCTCCCCGGAGGATGGTCCAAGATTTAACTTCAAAGGTATCGCAAATCGTTGGTCGCCAGGGAGAGAATTCAATCACGGCCGATTCCCGCGGAGCAAGACCAGTCCAGACCGAGTCCGAATAATTCTCACCGATGAAAAACCAAGTTGGAAATTCAACACGCAAATTCCCAAAATTCTTTACTAAAACCCGAGGGATAACGACTGTTCCGGAATCAATGATCCCTCTCGGCGCAAAGATTTCTCTCACCCCACAATCCAAAACTCCAACTGTCACCTCACTTTCATAAAAATCATTATTGGGGTAGAAATCACCTTCTAACTCGGTTGAACACTTCACCGGGTGAGTTCCCACTTGGAGGGCGGTCCAATCCGGAAATGTTAAATAAATCTTCTCTCCCGGCTCGTGGTTAGAAACGGAAACCGTCTCATTATAGAAGTTGGAAATCTTAAAACGGATGGAATAACTCTCCGGACTATTCCCATAGTTATAAACCGTGCAGGAAGGGGTAATTACCACCCCGGAATCAACAAATTCCGGGGGTGAAGAGATAAGAAGACAGCCAACATCTCGCACCCGAACTAAAACCGAAGCCGTCCGCTTATCATTATTCGGATTCTGGTCGCCACTCAGTTCGGTAGAGCAGGAAACGGTCCAATTACCTCTTTGTTGGGCGACCCAATCCGGAAAGGTTAAAAAGACCTTTGTTCCCGGACTATGATTAGAAACGGATGCGGTTTGGTCATAAAACTCACCAATCTTAAAGCGAACTTCATAACTCTCATTTTGATTTCCATAGTTATAAACTGTGCAGGAAGGGGTAATCGTCCGACCGGAATCTAAAAGGAGAGGTGGAGAAGTTATTACTTGCACCCCAACATCACGAATTACCGGTGGGGCTAAAACCAAAAAGGAGTCAATCCAGATATCGTTTCGGGAAAACATATCTCCGGAGAGCCCAGTGGAGCATCGCACCGAAACATAACCGGATGGTTGGGCAACCCAATTCGGAAAGTTTACGGTGTCTTCAACTCCCGGAGGAAGTGTCTTGTTTCTTGTCTCATCATAATTCTGTCCAATCCGCATCCGCACCGGAAAGGTCTGAGTCGTTGTGCCAAAATTCCGAACCACAACCCTCGGAGTGATTACCCGGTTGAGCGAATCCGCCCCGAAAGGGGCGATAAGTGCCACAATCCCAACATCCGTTGAATAAGGGGTATACCAACCATCTAACTTGTAAAGATAATTATCCGGACTCTGCATAATGCTAATCCAGTAATCACCCGTTCTTGGGTCCCAGGCAACACCCCGGGCATTATTAATATAACCGGCTAAATCCGGTAATTTGGCGCGATGGATTATCGCACCGGTTTGCGGGTCCAACTCAAAAAGGGCACAGGAATCTAAGACACCGCTCCCCGAGAAATAACTATACAAAAGCAAAAGGCTTGGCCAGGTGGGATTAGAATTGGTCCAATCAAGGTCGAGACATCGGGCACCAGCATAACTATAGCCAAGATGTGCCAGAGAAAAGCGAGATAGGACCCGGCCGAGGGTATCGGTAACATAAAGTGAGCAAGGAAATACCCCTTCATCCATTCGGTCAATGAGATACAATTTCTTCTCCCTTTCGTTGAAGGCGATACCCACTGGATAACGACGCGCCGGAGAGGGAAACTCCCGCAAAAGGGTGCCATTATCCGCATCTATCTTATAAACCCTTTTGTATTTACTGGAATGAATCCAGATGGCATTATCATAATGAGAAAATGTGAAATCCTGAAAGGAATCTCCAACCGGTGAAGAGATTAAAGATACGCGGATTGTCTCCGGATAGGCAGGATTGGTTGAATCGGCTGAGCGGTATCGGCGAATGTATGATTGCCAAAAATAGACCGCATCCAATTTATTAAGTAGGGGATTATAACATAATCCATAGAGGCCCCAGCCCAAACCCCGTAAATCAGGCATCACGAAAGGACCCCAGATCACCGAAGGTGGTGGTTTCTCCTCTTTCACCCTTTTCGGAATTGCCCATTCTCCAGCCAGAAGGGAAAGAGAAAAAGAAAAGTTAATCAATAAAAACCAAAAACTCCGCATAGTCACCTCCGGATAAGTTAATTATAAATTAAAAGAAGAAAAAGTCAAACGCGTTTTTAGAGTTACGCCGATGGAAAGAGTTTTTCAAATCGCTTCTGGTATCTCCTTAACTCCTGATAGTGGGTCATATCCAGATGCAAGGGGGTAATAGAAACATAACCAGAATAAACCGCCTCAAAGTCCGTTCCTCGGTGCGGAAGATAATCCATTGAACCATCTATAATATAACACACTTCATTCCTCTCATTTTTAGTTTTAATTGCCATATCCCGATAGATCCTTTTTCCCAGCGTCGTAATCCTTATCCCTTTTATCCTCTGGTCCGGGATATTGACGTTCAAAAAGGTCTTTTTGGGCAACCCCCTTCTTGTAATCTCCTTAACTAAATTCACAACTATTTCCTTTATCTCTTCAGAAAATTGGAATGATTTCTTATTCAATACCGAGATGGCAAAAGAGGGAATTCCTAAGATTGTCCCCTCAATCGCAGCCGCTACTGTCCCGGAATATAAAACATCCTCTCCCAGATTTGGTGAATCGTTAATCCCCGAGATGACAAGTTTTATCTTCTTTTGAAATAAACCGTGGTAAGAGATAAGAACTGCGTCAGTTGGTGTTCCCGCTACACCAAACCAATCTTTCCTTAACCGGCAAACTTTAATTGGTTTTCTCAAAGTGAAGGAGTGGCTGGCGGCGGATTGATTGGTAAGTGGGGCACAGACCCGAATTGGTCCTAAATCCTTAACCGCTTGATAAAGAAATTGAAGACCCGGAGCCTGAATCCCGTCGTCATTAGTCAAAAGGATTACTTTCTTTTCCATCCGATTTTGGAAATGTAAAATAGAATTTGCCTCTATAATCTTAATGGCCCAAGGCTTCTAATCTTTTCGGTAAACTCGCTCACTACTTCCGCAAATTTCCTCCCTTCCGAAGCCGAAACCCATTCTACCCTCAACCTTTCCTCTTCAATTCCCAATTGCTTTAAGAGTCTCTTTAAGAGTTTCATCCGCTTCAGGGTCTTATAGTTTCCGCTCTGATAATGGCAGTCTCCAGGGTGGCACCCCCCAATAAATACTCCATCAAAACCTAAGGAGAATGCCTTCAATACGAATTGGGGGTCAACATAACCGGAGCACATCACCCGAATAATCCTCAGATTCGGCGGATAAGGAATCCGAGAGGTGCCGGTTAAATCTGCCCCGGCATAACTACACCAATTACAAAGAAAACCGACAATTTTCGGTTCAAACTTCCCCATAAAGCCCCCTGCTTTTTAAGACCAGTCTTGGGTCAACAAAATGGTTTCGAAAATTTAAGGTATCCTCCTTCTCGGCAAAAAGAAGAGCAAGGAGTTGGCTAAAATAGAGCACCGGTTTTCTCTTCTCCTTTTGAAATTTATCCAGGTTGTAAAGACAGAGCGGACAGGAAGTGACGATAACTTCTGCTTCAGAAAAACTATCAATAATCTTCGCCACACATCCCTCTGTTGCCCTCTTTTCTAAGAGGAGAGTATAACCACCGCAGCAGAAGTCAGAAAAGGGTGATTCAACAATTTTTGCCCCAAGATAAGAGAATAACTCTTCCATTATTCCGACTGGGAAATTTAAATCCTTCGGTCGGGTTAAGAGACAACCGTAATAACAACCAACCTTTAACCCCTTCAAATCCCTCCCATTCCTTACTCGTTCAAAGCCAATCTCATTCTTTAGGAGTTCTAAGTAGTGAAGGATCAAAACGTCTCCCTGATAATCACCAATCTCATCATTCAGATAGGCAATCACTCGCGACTTCACCGCTGGGTTATTCCCTTGAAAGACAAAACTCTGACTTCTTTTCAGGACATTATAGCAGGCAGCACAACTCGTGATTAATTTGTCTCCGCCCTCCTTTTTTACCTGAATTAAATTCCGCAAAGGTGCAATATGGGCGGTAATATCATCTAAGACCTCATTATAGATTGCCCCGCAACAATTCCAGGTGCTAAGTTCTCTTAGGTGAAAACCTAATTTCTCCGAAATCTGCCGGAGGGATAAATCCAATCCCTTTGCCTTTGTATAAAGTGTACAGCCCGGATAATAAAGAAAAGATTTCATTTCGTCCATTTCCGAAAGGCAGCGATGAATAACTGTTGGGGCGCTTCTTCAATTATCCCCTTTTTTAGATTATCGGGCGAAACCACTGGTTCGACCTTATTGGTCATAAGATAGATTTGGCGCAAGGCATCGGCAATCTTATAATAATCAATCTCCTTTGGACACCGAACACCGCAAGAGAGACAGGAGGCGCAATACCAAAAACCGCGCGAACTGAAGACCTTCTCCAACTCACCAATCTGGAGGAAAAAGATTGTAGTCCGGGGTGGAAAATCCATATATTTACTTAAGGGACAGGTAGCGGTGCACCGACCACATTGGATGCAAGCGGAGATTACCTGCCCGCTTTTCTCCTCAATTTCTCTTAAAACCCCTTTTTCCATAAGAGGATATTGTAAAAGATTTCTTTAAAAAGTCAACCCTTTCACTTTAAGTCTTTATTTTTCAATAACTTACACCTCCTCTTACCTTTCCCGCCTTATTAAACCGTCTTTCCTTCACTTCTTTCTCTTTCCTCACTCCTTTTGGGCATCTTCTCCGACGGGTCGGACACTGAGCCGAGAGGAAATATTATCCTCGGAAGGAGAGAACCAGATTAATACTATCCCCTCCTGTTCTCATAGTTGACAAAGGAGGAAATTAAAATAAAATTGGCTATGCCTTATATTGAAGAGATTGGCCAATGGGAAGAGAAGGAAGTGACGATAAAGGGTTGGGTTTATAACCGACGTTCTTCGGGAAAGGTGCGATTTGTTTTAATCCGGGATGGAACCGGAATTGTGCAGTCTGTCTTTTCTCACGATTCGGTTTCCCCCGAGATTTTTGACCTTGCGGATTCCATTCCTCAGGAAAGTTCGGTTATTGTTACTGGAACCGTGCGGAAGGAGAGAAGAGCTCCTGGTGGCTACGAGATAGTAGCCAAAGATTTAAAGGTGATTCATACCGCCCTTTCTTATCCAATCGCCAAAAAGGAACACGGGGTTGACTTCCTTCTGGAACGGCGTCATCTCTGGCTTCGCTCCCGTCGCCCCTGGGCAATCATCCGGATCCGTTCCGAAGTAATCTCCGCTTGTCGGGATTTCTTAAACGGAAAGGGATTTACCCTGGTTGATGCGCCCATCTTTACGCCAACTGCCTGCGAAGGAACTACCACCCTTTTTGCGGTTGATTATTTTGGCGAGAAGGTATATCTCTCCCAGAGTGGTCAGCTCTACAACGAACCCGCGGCGGCTGCCTTCGGTAAGGTCTATTGCTTCGGTCCAACCTTCCGTGCCGAGAAATCAAAAACCCGACGTCATCTCACCGAGTTCTGGCAGGTGGAACCGGAGGTTGCCTTTATGGAACTGGAGGGAGTAATGGAATTAGCCGAGGAGATGATTATCTATATCGTAGAAAGGGTTTTGACGAAAAGGAAAGAGGAACTCGCGGTTTTAGAGCGGGATACGAAAAAACTGGAAAATATCAAGAAACCCTTCCCCAGAATCACCTATGACTCCGCCCTGAAAATCTTAACGGAAAAGGGAAAACCAATAAACTGGGGCGATGATTTTGGAGGCGATGAGGAAACAATCCTCTCTTTAAGTTTTTCTGAGCCAGTGGCGATTCATCATTATCCCGCTCAATGCAAGGCATTCTATATGAAGCGCGACCCGAAAGACCCAAGACTTTCCCTTTCCGTGGACATCCTTGCCCCAGAAGGCTACGGTGAAATTGTTGGCGGTGGGCAAAGAGAAGATGACCTGAAAGAATTAGAAAAGAGGATTGAAGAACACAAATTACCCAAAGAGGCATTTGAATGGTATTTAGATATTAGACGCTATGGCAGTTTTCCCCATGCCGGTTTTGGTCTGGGGATTGAAAGAACCGTTGCCTGGTTATGTTCGGTCCACCATGTTCGAGAAACAATCCCTTTCCCCAGAATGCTGGAAAGGGTTTATCCATAAGGAGGGGATTATGGAGTTAAAGGTCGGAGTTGTCACCCATTATTATTCCAAAATTGGCGTTGCCATTGTGGAAATTACCGACGAACCATTATCCATTGGCGATGTGATTCATATTAAAGGTCATACCACCGATTTCCAGGATACGGTCACCTCCATGCAGATCGAACACCAGCCAATCCAAACCGCTAAGAAAGGGGACATCATCGGACTTAAGGTAAGTGGAAAGTGCCACGAGAAAGATATCGTCTATAAGGTATTGCCTTAAAAGCCTATGGCAAGGACAAAGAGCAAACAGAAGAGAAAACGATTCCTCATCCGCTTGAAATGGAAGCGAAGAAAGAAAAAGGCAAAAGAGATTAAGAGAAGCGAGATGCCTCCTCCCGAAAGCGAGAAAGAATTGCCCACTGCCAAAAGTATTGAGGAATCCGGAAAGGGTGATGGCGAAGAAAAGACTGGATAGGGTAAGGCAATTCTCCGAATATCACTCCTTTTATCCGCTCTACTCTTTTCTTCTGGAGGCTAATTTCGTCTCTCTCTGCTTCCGACGATCCATTAACTGATTTGAACTTTTTCTTGCTTTATTGTTTGACATTCTTCCCTTTTCCCATATAATTCAAAATGGTTCAAAGTCAAATTACCTTAAAAGAAGGAGGGCTTCTATGAAAATCTTTATTGACTCCGCTGATATTAAAGAGATAAAAGAGGTCCATTCCTGGGGAATTTTGGATGGAGTCACCACAAACCCAACCCTTATCGCTAAAACTGGAAAAAAGTTTGAAGAATGCATTAGAGAGATTGTCGCTCTGGTGGATGGTCCGATCTCGGTTGAGGTGATAAGTCAGGATTCGGAAGGGATGGTAAAAGAGGCAAGGGAATTAGCAAAATTCAGTCCCAAAAATATTACAATTAAAATCCCCTGCACCCCGGAAGGACTTAAGGCGGTAAAGATTCTCTCCGCCGAAAGGATAAAAACCAATATGACCCTGGTCTTTTCTCCAAGTCAGGCGGTGTTAGCGGCGAAGGCGGGAGCAACATTTGTCTCGCCGTTTGTCGGTCGGCTGGATGACATCTCTCATTTCGGAATGGAGATTGTTTCCGATATCGTCGCCATCTACCGTAATTACAACTTCCCAACCGAAGTGATTGTTGCCAGCATCCGAAATCCCCTCCATTTTGTTGAGGCAGCGCGAATGGGAGCCCATATCGCTACTTGCCCGTTTTCGGTTCTCTCCCTCTTGGTAAAACATCCCCTAACCGATATTGGAATTAAGAAGTTTTTTGAAGATTACCAAAAGATACCGAAATAATAAGGAGAAGGTATGCCAATCGTTGATTCCAAAACGGGAAAAGTAATCAAGACCTATACGATAGAGGAGTTAAAAGAAGCAGCGAATTATATGCGCGGTTTAAACCTTGTCTGTTTGGCCGCAGCCGGAAGTGGTCATTCCGGGGGCACCCTCTCAATAATGGACATAACTGCGGCGTTATACCTTTCCGTCGCTCGGCACGACCCTAAAAATCCGTTCTGGGAGGACCGCGACCGCATCATCTGGTCCACCGGTCATAAGGCACCCGCGCTTTATTTAGGGTTAGGAATGGCTGGATATTTCCCGGTTGAGGATGTCGTCCGTTTAAGAAAACTCTACGCCCCTTATCAAGGACATCCCCATTGGTTAAAACTACCCGGAGTAGAGGCATCAACCGGTTCCTTAGGACAAGGTCTATCAATCGGTGTCGGAATCGCTTACGCCGGAAGGTTAAAAGGGAAGGATTATCGGGTTTATGTCTTAAATGGGGACGGTGAGTTCCAAGAAGGAAATATCTGGGAAGCAGTGATGGAAGCCGGACATTTCAAACTGGATAATTTAGTCTCAATCTTAGATAAGAACCGATTGCAGATTGATGGCTGGGTGGAAGAGGTGATGAATATTGACCCGATTAAGGATAAATTCCTCGCCTTCCACTGGGAAGTGATTGAGATTGATGGCCATAATATGGAACAAATCCTTCAAGCATTTGAGGAAGCAAAAAAGATTAAAGGGAAACCGGTCCTAATCGTTGCCCACACGACAAAAGGGAAAGGTGTCTCATTTATGGAAAATGTTGCCGGTTGGCATGGCAAAGCACCTTCCGTTGAAGAGATGTGGAAAGGGCTTCAAGAACTGGGATTGGATAAGAAGATTGACGTGCCAAAACTCCTTGCCAAAGCCGAGGAATATCAGAAGGAGGCAACGAAGAAACTAATGGCGAAAGTGCCCAAATTTCAGAAGAAAGATTACTTTTGGAACCGATTGCCAATAATGAGAGTCGAGATGAAGGCCACCCGGTTTGGTTTTGGTGAGGCATTAGCCGAATGCGGTGATGACGAAAGGGTTGTCTGTATCGGAGCGGACATCTCTGATTCCATAACCATATCCCATTTTTATAAGAATAAGCCGGAAAGGAAGAAAAGGTGGATTGAGGTTGGCATTGCCGAACAATCCGGAACCGCTTTGGCGGCCGGTTTAGCCAAAGAAGGGTTCCTACCGGTCTTTGGTACCTACGGCACATTTGCCGCCGCAAGAAACCTTGACCAATTGCGGACAACTGTCTGCTACGGTAATTTCAATGTCCTAATCGCTGGTGCCCACGCTGGGGTTTCAGTTGGTCCGGATGGCGCCACCCATCAGGCCTTAGAAGACCTGTTCCAGATCTGTGGTCTGCCTAATATGCACGTCTGTGTTCCCTGCGATGCGCTTGAAACCAAGAAGGCAACAAAATATATGCTCTTTGAAATTAAAGGACCAAAATATATCCGCTTCGCCCGCGAAGCCACCCCAATCGTCACAAGAGAAGAGACACCTTTCCTCTGGAATGAACCAAATATCTATCGTTACCGAAAAGAGAAGGAAAATTTCTTGGATGCCTTTGATATCTATTTAGCCAAAGATTATCCGAACGAGAATGAAGACTTGACAATCATCGCTTGTGGACCGATGGTTCCTGAGGCAATGAGAGCCGCCTGGATTCTGAAAGAGGAGTTTGGCTTGGAGACGAGAGTGGTAAATCTCCACACCTTAAAGCCAATAAACCGGGAGGCGATTATCCGTTCTTGCCTGGAAACCGGGATTTTAATCACTGCCGAAGAACACCAGATTGGTGGTTTAGCCAACCGCGTCGCCGCGGTGGTTGCCTCATCTCGGGAATTATACGGAAAGAAGGTAATTATTGATTATATCGGAGTAAAGGACCGGTTTGGGGAATCGGGCGCCCCCTGGGAGTTAGTATGGGAATTTGAAGTCTCAGGAGAACATATTGCCCAAAAAGCAAAAGAATTATATGACTTTGTTAAGAGAGGGAGGTAATATGCCAAAATTAACCAAGAGAATAAAAAGGCTAAGAAAGATAACCTGCTTCCCAAAATTATCCTATCGGATGGAATGTTTGGGAACTGAGACCGCCTTTGACGTCCTGGTTAAGGCAAGACAACTAGAAGCGCAAGGAAAGAGTGTCATCCACTTAGAGATTGGCGAACCAGACTTTGATACCCCAAAGAATATCAAAGAGGCAGCAAAACGTGCCTTAGACGAAGGATACACTCACTACGGACCTTCGGCCGGACTTCCGGAACTTCGGAAACTAATTGCCGAAAAGGCTGGCGAATTGCGCGGAATGAAATTTGAGATGGATGAGGTAGTTGTTACCCCGGGTGCCAAACCGATAATGGCATTTGCGATGATGGCAATCATTGAGGACGGTGATGAGGTGATTTGTGTTGACCCGGGCTTTCCAATCTATGAGTCAATGATTCGTTATATGGGTGGGAAATATATCCCCCTAATCCTTCGGGAGGCGAACGACTTCCTGCCGGACTTAAAGGAACTGAAACGGAAATTAACCAAAAAGACCCGCCTGGTTATCCTCAACTTTCCGCACAATCCCTGCGGGAGCGTTGCCAGTGAGAGTTATTTGAAAGACCTGGCAGAAGTCTTAGCCCATTTTGAAAACTGTTGGATCCTTTCTGACGAGGTCTATTCCCGAATCATCTACGAAGAGAAATTCTTTAGCATCGCCCGCTTTCCGGGAATGCGGGAAAGGACAATCATCCTTGATGGCTTCTCCAAGACCTATGCAATGACCGGCTGGCGGATTGGCTATGGGATAATGCCCAAGGTTTTAGCTCAGGAAATTGCCCGCATTGAAACCAATGTCAACTCTTGCACCGCCACTTTCATCCAGAGGGCTTGCCTTGAAGCATTAAGTGGACCTCAGGATGAAGCCGAAAGGATGCGACAGGAGTTTCAGAGAAGAAGAGATGTGATTGTTGAAGGGCTAAATAATATTAAAGGTTTTCGGGTGAAGAAACCTTTGGGTGCCTTTTATGTCTTTCCCAATGTGGAAGGGACGGGCATTCCTTTCCGCCAACTGGCAGATGAACTTCTGACCGAAGCCGGGGTGGCTTGTTTAGCCGGGACCTGTTTCGGAAAGTATGGCGCTGGTTTCCTTCGCTTCTCTTATGCCAACTCTGTGGAAAATATCAAAGAGGCATTAAGAAGGATTGAGGAATATTTAAGAAAGAAAAAGAAGTAAAACCAAAGATTACTCCCAGTCTAATAATCTCCTTTCACCTTCAATCCTTTTTATTTCGGTTATATTCTGCGTCACTTCTAAGGTGCCGAGATATTTACCATCTTTATCCCGAACTGCAAAATAACGGATGTGAACCAATTTGTCGCCGAGGGGAATCCAGAATTCCGCCACATCCCTTTCCCCTTTTTTGAAAGCGGTGAGAATCTTTTCTACAATGTGAATGCTCTTCGGTGGATGACATTGTTGAACCTTTCGACCTAAGACCGATTTCGTTCTCAGAAATATCCGCTCCTTTGTTGAGTTAAAATATTTAACCTCGTCATCCTGATTAACAAAGGTGATATCAAAAGGTAGGGTATTTAAGACGGCGGAAAGTTCTTCCAAATTAAACTCACCAGTCTCAAACTTAATGACCCCGGGAAGCACCTCTTCCCTCTCTTCGTCCACACCCTCTTTTTCTTCCCGAACCGGAGTAAAACAGCAGTAACCAATCTCCGCAAATCCCTTTTTAATCTCCCGAAATTCTTTCTCGCCAATTACCTTTAAGGCGGTAGGAAATAAGATATTATTCTCCTTATAGAAATGACTATTCAAGAGTTCAAAAATCTCGCTTGCAACCAATTTCAGCCTCTTTTTATCCTTTTCCGCTAATGCCTTATAAAAACCCTTCTTTGCCTCCCTTATCCTATCATGTTCCATCCACATAATCTTTGGCGGTTCGGTTATCCCGTGTCTTTCCAGATAGGGGAAGAGGACATTCTCTTCTCGTAAGTAGTGCTTCTCCGAATCCTGGAAGTGATGGGCAATATGAGAGATCTCTTCCCATACCTTCTCCCTCTCTTCTCTTTCCAATCCGCTCACCAAATCCTTTAATCTCTCGGCCATCTCCAACATCCTCTTATGCTCAATCAAAAGGATGCCGATGGGATGCTCAACCGGAAGTTCTTCCTTTTTTTCCGCCAATTTCTCTTTCAATAACGCTAAATGAATACTGCAGACCTCTTGAATCTTTTCCCGGGAGATACCTTCTTTAATCAATTCCTCTTCCACCCGGGCGATATCCTCGGCTGAGACCTCTTGCAGAAGAAGGGCAAACTTCTCTTTCAGTTCCGCAATGTCCCTTCCTTTATGTAATTCCCGAAACAAATTTTTCAGCTTCTCTCTTCGGATTATTTCATCCATATCATCTCTCCTTTTCTAAATTCACCTTTTGGTAGAAAAAATAAGAGTAGAATAAAGTAAAAAGTGTAACCCCTAAGATTGGGACGATTACGAAGTAAAAGGCATAATTAGGAAATAGGAAACCAAAGAGAGCAATAATACCGGTAATCTTAAACAACTTTCCACCAATTTTATGAGTATTCTCCCAAACTACTTCGCTACTCAAAGTCCAGGGTGTTCTTATACCGATGAACCAATTCCGCTTTGCCTTCTCCACGAGGATTCCGCAGTAGAAAAAGAGAAGGGAGAATGCCGGGAGAAGCATCCGGGACATCCGGAAAGAAAATCCCAGATTCCAGAAGACCGTTAAGAGGTAAAGATAGAGAAGAAAGATGAGTAGGAAGATAATAAAGAGGTCAAAGTATCTCTGGAATTTCTTGATATTCTCTCTTAAAGGGTCAATTATCGGGATAATTAAAAAAAGGAGAAAGAGAAAAAGAGAGATTAAAGGCATTAAAAAAACACCCCAGAACCGGGAGATGTAGCCATCAACCTCATCTCTAATATTCCAGTGGGACCCCATCCGCTCAGGCATTCGGGGATAAATTATTACCCCCAAGATAAAAGAGACCAAAACGATTAGAAGGGCAATAATAATCCCAATTCGCATAGAAGATTATAGGAATCTCCCACCTAAAGTCAAGGCAAGAAAACAGGTTTTTTAATCCGCTTTTGAGACGACAAAGGTTTGTATCATTTTGCTCTACCCCCCCACTGCCTATTGACTTTTAATTAAGAAATGGTAAGATTTACCGAAGAGCGAATTATCCGTAATGTTGAACGAAAATAAATCGGAAGATAGAATACAAACTCTTACTTTCAAGAGTTTATTCAGAACCTTTAAGGGTAAGGATAGATAGGAGACGACTTTGGCAAGGGATAGGCAAGAAAAAGAGTTAAAATATCTCTATGGTCCAGTTTTTTCCTGGCGGCTTGGTATTTCGCTGGGGATTGACCCGATTTCTGGCCGGGAAAAGACATGCAGTTTTAATTGTATCTACTGCCAGCTGGGCGAGACCAAAAACCTAACATGCGAAAGAAAAATATATGTGCCAACTGATGAAGTTGTAAAGGAAATAATCTCCCTACCCCAAATCAAGATTGATTACATAACTTTTTCCGGAAGGGGTGAACCGACATTAGCGAAGAATTTAAAGGAGATGTTTGAAATAATTAAAAAGTTGCGAAATGAGAAGATTGCCGTAATAACCAATTCCAGTTTACTTTTTCGAGACGATGTCATTGAAGATTTATTGCTTGCCGATTCGGTGTTAGTAAAATTGGATGCCGGTTCGCAAAAATTATTGGAAACAATCAACCGACCAGTAAAAGGATTAACATTTAATCTTATCTTAGATGGAATAAAAAGGTTCCGAAAGGCTTACAAAAATAAGTTTGCCTTACAGGTGATGTTCGTTCTTGCAAATAAAAATTATGCGAAGGACCTGGCGCAGTTAGCCCGAGAAATAGGTCCCGACGAAATTCAAATAAATACTCCATTAAGACCCTGTAAGGTAAAACCATTGCCCAAAAAAGAGATAGATAAGATAAAAGAATATTTCCGAGATATGAATTATATTTCTGTTTATGATGTGGAAAAGAAAGAAGTTAAACCATTCAGCAAAAAAGACACATTAAAAAGAAGAGGCAAAATGTGAATTCGGAAGAATATGGCAGAGAGTCTGGTTCTCGCTAAAAATTTTATCCCCAAATATTAGAGGAATCAATCTAAAACCCGGTGCGAAGGAAAAGGTTTAGATGCGAAAAAGAAAGGGAGGCAATTGATTTAGACATCGGGTTTGCCTAAAAAATTAGTAACTTTTCTTATCCTCTTAAATGCGTTGCCTTTCAGAAAATATCTGGTAAAAATGTATCGTATGAAGAGAATAAATCAGTTTATCTTAAAGAAGGTAAATCCGAAAGGTAGAAAGGGATTGGAAATAGGTGTGGGTAAAGGAAGATTTGCCGAATGATTAGGTATTGAATAGAGAATTGACCCGCAAGAATTGATGTTAAGCATTGCAAAAGAGAGGAGTTAAGACTTTTGTCAGAAGGGGAGAAAGATTACCTTACGAGGATAAAAAGTTTGATTATGGGGCTTTGATTATCACCTTATGTTTTGTAGAAGAACCAAAAGGGGTTTAAGGGATAAGGCAATAAAGGAAACGCCTTAATTTTACTCTCGCTCAAATTACCTCAAACAACTTCTTTGTCTAATTTTTCCTCCCCTTTAATCCCTTCGGGGTGCAGAAGTGGTCTATCCCCCAACCCTTCTCGGGGATATCCCCTATGGCACTTTAAAAAGAGACCATCCCCCTCATCCAATTTTATTACCCAAAACTTCCTCCAGCCCTATCTTATTATTTCCTCTTCTCCCAATCACCTCCCGGATGGAACCCGTCAATCCTAAGAAAAGAATTATGAAAAGAAAAGGAGAAAATGGAAATGTTAAACCAAAACACCTCTTAACCATTTTAACCCTCACATATATATAACGAAAAACCCATCAAAAACCTGCCACCCGATTTTCTTAAATTTTAATTCAACTAAGTCTCTAACCGACAAAACTTAATTAGTTGGATAAATAATTTTTCTTTAAGGCTTAAAGGTTGGGAGCGTCCCGAAGAGGAAAAAGGGGATTTATTCCTCCCATTTCCAATTAACGATATTGGTCTGGAATAAAGCACTGGAATATTATAAAAGATTTAATAAAAAAAGAAGAAGCCGCTTGCTATAACAACTTAGGACTTGCTTATAATAATCTGGGCGATTCTTTCCAGGCGATTGAGTTCTATAATAAGTCGTTAGCGATAAAAAAGAGACCGGTGATAAAATCGGAGAGCTTAAACTTAGGTTTAATCCTTTACAAACAGGACCGAAAAAGGGCAAAGGAAGAAGCCGAAGAAGCGGAAAGATTATTGCAAGAATTGAAATTAGAAAATTTCCCGTTTGGTGAAGAGATGATGAAATTTATTAAGGAGATTTATGAAGAAAAAGTTACGGAAGAGACGAAAAGAGAATTCTCTTTTCTTTCCGAAAAGTTCCTCCGAAGATGATCCCGGTCACAATTCGTAAATACAAAAGGGAAGAAGGTAAAGTAGTAAAGATTGTGGAAAAGGAGCGGGAGCAAAATCTCATTGTCAAAGACCTTCAAGAATTGAATGAGCGGATTAAAGAATTACCCGCCGAAAAAGATGAATTATCTTCGGTCCTAATTAAGGAAGGTATCGCAACAAAGGAAATCGTTAAGACGGAAATGATTGCCCAAGTCTATGATACCCAGCTCGCCAAAATGAAATGGGGAAATATTTTCCTCTTCGTCGGAAAGAATAAAGAGATATTGGCTTATCTGGAAAAAAGGGTCTATGAATTGATTGAAATAAAGGAATTTGTGAGCGGATTGGAAAAGTGATTGAAAAATACCAAAATTTGATTGATACCGGCAAAGAAGAGACAATTATAAAGGAGAACGAATTCTATCTCCCTCTTTTGCGAGAATTTGATAAGCGATTACAAATTATTAGAAGAAAACATCCCAACCCTTACCGCTTGGATTGAGGTCTCAACTAATTATTTCATTTAGAAGCGAGAGAAGCAAATTAGCCGGTGACTTCTCTGGCTCACAGTCTTTATGGTCATTTCCACCTTGATAATGCTTTTTGCGAACCTTAGATCGCTCTTAGATTTCTTAGAATTCATAAAAGTAATTTAATTTTACCTCATCCCTTTTTAATCTCTTTCCGCAGGCGATTCAAGGCATGGATATATCCCCGGACCCTTAACCGGTATTTACCCTGTGCCTCATTGACACTTAAAACATTCCCAACCGAATAAATCTTAGAAAATATATCACCGCGTGTGATTGGAAAAGTGAAGGTGGAGGTCTTAATTAGAGGTCGCATCTTTTCCTTAATCCTTTCAATTAAATTTTCTAATCCCTCGCCAGTGAGGGCGGAAAGGAAAACACCCGAAGGATAAATTTTCTTTAGACGTTCAATCTGTTGCCTTTCAAAGATAAGGTCAATCTTATTAAACACCCGAATCATCTTATCCTCTTCTTCTAAGTTTATCCCAATCTCTTTAAGGGTTTTCTCAACCACCCCAATCTTTTCTTCCAAATCCTCACTGGTCGCATCGATAATCTGGAGGATTAAATCCGCTTCCCTTATCTCATCTAATGTTGCTTTGAAGGAGGCTAAAAGTTGAGGCGGCAAATCTCGAATGAACCCAATCGTATCGGTCATTAAAACCTTAATATTCTTCTCAATCTCTAAGACATTGGTCTTGGGGTCAAGGGTGGAGAAGAGTTCGGGTGAAACGCGAACCCCGGCATTCGTCAAGCGATTAAGCAAGGTTGATTTTCCCGCATTGGTATAACCACATAGGGAGATGCGGAAGAAAGGGCTTCGGCTCTCTCTTTGCACCTTCCGCTCCTTGTCAATTTCCGCCAAGGCCCGTTTAAGAACTGAAATCCGATGTTTAATTCTTCTCCGGTCCTCCTCTAATTTCTTCTCCCCGGGCCCCCTCGTGCCAATCCCTCCACCGAGCCGGGAAAGGGCAATCCCCTTACCGGTAAGCATTGAGGCACGGTATTCCAGTTGCGCCATCTCCACTTGTAAAGCTGCCTCCGCGGTGCGGGCGTGGAGGGCAAATATGTCAAGAATCAAAGCCCGCCGGTCAATCACATCCACCCCGCACTCACTTCTGATATTCCGAATCTGAGATGGGGTTAAGGTCTCATCAAAGATTAAGAGATTACACTGATATTGGGCGCACAGATTCCTTAACTCAAAAATCTTTCCCTTTCCCAATAAGGTGCGGGGGGACGGCTTCTCCTTTATCTGTAAAAACTTTCCCACTACCTCCCCACCCGCCGTCTGAGTCAAAGCCTCTAACTCCGCCAGGGAGTCAATCTTCTTCCATCTCTCCTTCGGGCTCCTCGCTAAACCAACCAGAATTACCCGGTCCATCTTAACCGGTAGTTTTCTGCCAGATGTAAATTATCCTCTGGAGAATGGTAATGATACTGCCAATGAGAATTATTAAGAGGAAATAAAAGAAAAATCTCGGTAGAAGAAGGGTGCCAATCATTAGAAAGAGAAACCGAATTGGCCGCTCAAACCAACCAATCCGGCAGGACTGGCCAATCCCTTCCGCTCTCGCCCGAACATAACTAACTAAGAAGGAACTGAAAAGGGTGAAAAAGATTAAGAGTTTTTCCCATGCTTCCCGGTAATGGAGAAAGAAGCCAAGGAAGATTAAGAATTCAACAATCCGGTCAATCACCGAATCGAAAAAGGCGCCCCGCCTTGAGACAAGATTTTTCTGCCGCGCCAATTCGCCATCCAGGGTATCGAAGAGGGCAATCATAATTAGGGAGAGACCGCCCAAAAGGAAATTGCCCTTCGCAAAAAAATAGAGACCCGAAAGACCGAAAAGAAGGGAAAGAAAGGTTAAAAGGTTCGGAGAAATGGAAAGAGAAACCAGAAGATTAATCAGAGGTTGTAAATAACCCCTCAGTTTTATCTTTGTCTCTTCTCTCACTCTTTCCCTTTAAGGACAATGACTATCTCACCCTTTATCCTCTCCCTCTTTTCTAAGGTGGAAATAATCTCGGAAACCTTTCCCCGGATAACCTCCTCAAATCTTTTCGTCAACTCCCGACAGATAACGCATTCCCGTTCCCCAAAGATCTCTTTAATAATTCTTAAGGTTTTTAGAATTCGGCTTGGTGCTTCATAAAAGACCATCGTTCTTTCTTCGTTGATGAGCGAAAGCAACTTTTTTCTCTTCCTCCCTTCCCGATGAGAGAGGAAACCTTCGTAAACAAATCGGTCGCAAGGCAGACCGGAAACAACGAGAGCGGTGATAACGGCGGAAGGACCGGGAACAGGGACAAGGTTAATACCTTGGCGAATGCATTCCCGGATCAGGTAAAATCCCGGATCCGAGATCCCCGGGGTTCCCGAGTCGGAGACCAAACTGACCCTTTTCCCCCCTTTTAAGAATTGAATGATTTCCGGAGTTCGCTTCTCCTTATTGTAGTCATGGTAAGACAAGAGCATCTTATTACTGATACCGTAGTGTTTGAGAAGAATCCCGGTGCGGCGGGTGTCCTCGCAGACAATCAGGTCGGAGTTCTTTAATATCTCCAATGCCCGCAAAGTGATATCTGCCAGGTTGCCAATCGGGGTGGCTACGATGTAAAGCCCGGGTAGCATAAAATCATTGGGCAGGGTGATGTTTGAGAAATCTTAATGCCTCCCCAACAACATAGAAGGAACCGGTGATTACCAGAATCTCTTTTCCCTGATTCGCGAGAGCGGTTTTAATTGCCTGGGCAACATTTTTCTTTGCGCTGAATTTCAGGTTAAGTTTCTTGCCGTAGGAGGCAAGGACTTCAATGGGTAAGGCTCGGGGATGCCTTGCCTGGGTGAAGAAGTATCTCCCAACCGGAGAGAGGATTTCTAACATCTCCTCCACCTTCTTATCCCGAGCCACCCCAAAGACAAAGAGCGCTCTCTTCCTTAAAATCTTCTCTATCACCTCCTTTAAGGCAAAAGCGGAATCCGGATTATGGGCGCAATCAATCATAATCGGTGGTTGGGAAGAGATTAGTTCGCAACGGGCTGGAATATAAACTCTTTTTAATCCTTCTCGGACCTTTTCCCACGAGACCCTCTTCTCTTCTCTCTTAATCTCAGAAAGGGCAGCGAGTACTAATTCCACATTTTCAACCTGATGGGCACCAAGGAGAGGTAAAAAGAATGGTATCTCTTCCCCTTTCATTTTAAAACTGCTCCCGAATTTATTTAGCCGGATACTACTTCGGTCAATCAGATTTTCTGTCACCACTTTACTTTCGTTCTCCTTTGCCTGTTTTTTAATCACCGCCAAAACCTCCGGGGTTTGATGGAAGGTAACGACTGTGCTATTCGGATGAATAATCCCGGCCTTTTCTCGGGCAATGGCGGTCAGGGTTTCACCTAAGAGTTCGGTATGGTCAAAACCGATCCGGGTAATGATGGCGATACGGGGGGAAACCACATTCGTTGCGTCTAATCTCCCCCCCAAGCCAACTTCTAAGACTGTCCATTCGGTCTTCTCTCTGAGAAAGTAGAGGAAGGCGATTGCGGTCAATGTTTCAAAGAAAGTAAGTTTATGTTCTTTAATTAAAGGTAAAATGTTAGAGAAGATTTCACAGAATTCTCGGGTGGGAATCATCTGGTTATTAATCCTTATTCGCTCCCGCCAGGAAAGGAGATGAGGGGAGGTGAAGAGACCGGTTTTTATTCCGCAGGCGGTAAGGCAATTACTGAGCATCGTAGCGGTTGACCCTTTACCTTTTGTTCCGGCGATCAGAATGACATTCGATAATTTCTCTTCGGGATGAGAGATCTCCTTTAAGAAGTTCTTAAACTTCTCTAATTTAAACTCCTGATATTTTGCTTTATCCCTTTCGTAGTTGATTAGAGAGTAAAGGATTTTATTTACTTCCCAATAATTCATTATTTTTTACTCTTTCCTGTTCCTTCTTAAAAATACGGGCCCGACCGGATTTGAACCGGCGGTCTTCGCCGTGACAGGGCGACGTGTTAAACCAGGCTACACCACGGGCCCGTCTTGGGATTTTAACCTTGCTTTCAAAAAAGTCAATCTTCTGGGCAAAATAAAAGGCCCCGGCTTGAACCGGGGCCTTTCGCTTTTTTCTTGATTATTGAGTGACGAGCCAGCGCAGTCCTTTTATCTTCTGATAGGCGAGTTTTAGAGTCACCTCATGCCCGCTGATGCTCACCACCTTCATCTTGGCGAAATTGTCCTGGGTATCCCAGCTATTACGATTCGGGTCAATCCAGAGCGAGTAGAGACCGTTACTCGTTATCTCCTTCTGGGTATAATACTCCGTCGTTCCCGCAATCTTCAGGGCATCAAAATCGGTTGTTACCTCTTCCCGAGCGCTGTTCTCTTCATTATTATAACTCCGAACATCCGGGGAGCAGATGCTCATCGGCTGACCAACATCATCCAGGTAGAAGTCAATCTTTGGCCAGTCCGAAGAATTGAAAAGGGGATAAGTCACTACTGTTCCATCATCGGAGAAACCGAAGGCGGAATGATGATTCGGATCCGGATCCCCTCGGCCGTAGACCGTAACCGTTGCGGTTACAACCGCCGCCGTATTCAAAATGTATGGGTCACTTTCGGTACTCCCCGCATAAGCGGTAATCTTTATCTCTTTTGCCGGAATCGTCTCATCATAGGTTAATTGGGTTGTGGTGAATTTAGTTCCATCAACATAGATATAGTAGCCGTCCGCATCCTCAACCTTTGTCCAGGTGAAGCGAATGCCGTTGCCGTTCTGCAAGACGGTGTATTGGACATTTGGTTTCTCCAGGGAAGGTGGCGGGCAGGAACCACCGATTAAAACAATCGCTAAGAAGATGACTAAATAGGGGATTACCCTTTTCATCTTAACCTCCCACTTGCTTTTTCTTAGGTGGTTTGGGCGTCACGGGTGGAGTCGGTGGTTTTGGCTTTGCCGGTTTCTCGATAGTCGTCGTCTTGGTCGGATGATATTTTGTCATATGTTCCTCAAAGGCAGTCTTCAGAGCGGAAAGGTCGGAATTGAGGGTTGCGATTTGTTCTTTCAAAGCCTTTATCTCCCCCTCCTGTGCCTCAACCTTCTTTGCCAGTTCCTGAGGTTGCTGGCAGTTGAGAAGGAGGAGAGGCATTAAAAATATCGTTAAAGCGAGTAGGTAACGCATAAATCCTCCTTCACCTTTAATTTCATCCTTTTAATAATACCACTTTTTTCCCACCTGTCAAGGATAGTTAAATCCATTCAATCGTTGAGGGTGGCTTCGGGGTGATATCATAAAGCACCTTAACCACTGAGGGACATTCCTTCAAGATTTTCCGCATAATCCTTTCCAGGACCGAATAAGGAAGGCGCGTGCAATTTGCCGTGAGGGCATCTTTTGACTGGACACTCCTTATTGCAATAATATCTCCCAAAATCCTTTTCCCATCTCTTATACCTGTTGCCTTATCCGAGAGGAGAACCGCAAAGGTCTGGAAGGAAGGGATATTTTTTGTTTCTTTCTCAACAATCTCGGTTGCCTTTTGGATGATTGCCACCCGTTCCGGGGTCACCTCGCCTAAGATTCTTGTTGCCAGACCGGGTCCGGGGAAAGGCATCCTCTGGTAGACCTCTTTTGGCAAGCCCAATACCTTTGCCACCTTTCGCACTTCATTCTTGTATAAATCCTTTAATGGCTCTAAGATTTTTAGCCCGTAGGACTCAGGCGGGATACCAATCTGCTCTAAGACATTGTGCTGGGTTTTAATCCCACCTTTCGTTTCTAAGATGTCCGCTTTAATTGTGCCCTGGATTAAAAACTGCGCCGATTCAATTTTGAGGATTTCGCCGAGAACCTGATAGAAGGTCTCCCGGAATGCCTTCCGTTTCTCCTCGGGGTCAGTTAAAAGTTCCAGGGCGGAAAAGAACCGCCTCTTATATTCATAGACCTTTACGGGTATCTTAAATCGGTGTAATAATCGGGAAACTGCCTCCGGTTCATTAAGCCGCATCAAGCCATCATCAATAAAGACGCAGGAGAGATTGACACCCGCCCGACTGGTTAAGATAGCACAGGTCAAAGAATCAACACCACCCGAAGTCGCAACCAATGCTTTATCTTTGCCGACCGTTTCTTTAATCTCTTTTATCTTATCTTTGATGAACTTCTTTGGGTTTATCATCTTCCCTCCAATAATTTAAGAAAAATCCCTCTCCCTTTTAATTCTAATTCTCGCTCGTCAAAGATTGGATAATTTTTAAATCGCTTTAAGACCACCCGCCCAAAAAATCCGCTTCCCTTTTTAATAAATCTTTTCCCCTCAGGAGCGGAATAGATTTTTGCATCCCGAAGCGCACAGGAAGGTGAGCCACTCTTTAATAAGAAACCGATGGCGCAGGAATTATTTTTTGCCTTCAAACTTTCAACCTCTTTTAGAAACCCCTCGCTCCATTCTTTAATCCTTCGGGTAAGGTCCAGACCGGTTTCCGGTTGAATCAACCTCTGCCTTTTCCCTCTCTGGATAATTCGGATTGGCAAACGAGGGGTCCCCAAGCCAATGGCTTCTTCTGGACAGAAGGGAAGGAATTTAATCCTTTTCCGATAGGGTTTTGGTAAAGGGAACTTCTCTTTTTTCCCATCATAACGGCAGGGGGCGAAACCAAGACAGGCGCTTATGAAAACGAGCGGCTTCCCTTTCACTGGATGAAGACCTCCCGGTCACCTTTCTTCACTTCCCCGATTACTCTTGCTCCTCTAATTCTTATCCTTTTGAGGTTCTCTTTACTCAGAAAAAGGACCAGACCAATCCCCATATTGAACACCCGATACATCTCCTCATCAGGAATTTTCCCGGCATCTTGAATCAGACGGAAGATCTCCGGAATCTGCCAGCTTCTTTTCTCAATCACTACTGAAACTCCCTGGGGCAAAATTCTTCTTATATTCTCCTTAAAACCACCACCAGTGATATGAGCAATCCCTTTCACCAAAGGAAGATAAGGGGAAACCTCTTTGAGATAAGACTTGTGCACCCTTAACAACTCCTCACCCAGGTTCCGCTTCAGAGGGAAGGGCTTATCCTTAAGACCAAACCCCTTCTCTTCCAGAAGAACCTTCCGGGCTAAAGAGTAGCCATTAGTATGGAGTCCATTGGAGGGCAAACCGATAACTAAGTCGCCTTCTTTAATCCCTTTTCCGGAAATCTCCTTTCCTTTCTCCACTACCCCGACAATAAATCCAACCAGATCGTAGACCCCTTCGGGATAGATGCCGGGCAATTGGGCAATCTCCCCGCCAACTAAACTTAAAGAGTTTCTTTGGCAGGCGCGTCTTAATCCGGAGAAGATTTCTTCGATTATCCAATCTTCAACTTGGGAGAAGGCTAAATAATCTAAGAAGAAAAGTGGTTTTGCCCCCAGGGTTAATATATCATTGACGCAGTGATTCACCAGGCATTCGCCAATGGTATTATGCCTTTTCATCATTCGGGCGACCAGGATTTTCGTTCCCACCCCATCAACACTACTGACCAGAACCGGATTTTTATACCCTTTTAAGGCGAAAAGGGAGCCAAAAAGACCAATTTCGGAAAGAACCGCCGAAGAGAAGGTCTTTTTCGCCTTTCGGGCAATCCCCTTCTTAATTAGAGAGAGGCGGTCAATATCAACTCCCGAATCTTTATAGGAAAGGCTCATTTCGTCCGGCGCAAAGATTTAAGAAGCCTGAGGAGTTTTTCGTAGGGCAAGGTATTAATCACATCATCTTCTTCCAGCCAGCCCCGGCGCGCGATACCGATACCGAAGCGCATCCAATACATATCTGCCAGACCATGGGCATCGGTATTGATACAGATTTTTACTCCCATCTCCTTTGCCTTTCGGAGATGGAGTTCATCCAGGTCCAATCGGTCGGGATAAGCATTTAATTCCAAAACCTTATTATATCTTTTTGCCCATTCCAGGACCTTTTCCAGGTTCACCTCGTAACCTTCCCGACGGGAGATTAACCGACCTGAGGGGTGAGCGATAATTGCCACTAAGGGATGCTCAATCGCCCTCATTATCCTCTCCGTGACATTCTTCTTAAACCCCTGATGGACTGCGGCTACCACCACATCGAGGCGCGAGAGGACCTCATCGGAGAGGTCTAATGTCCCATCGGCTAAAATATCAACTTCAATACCGGAAAGAATCTTTACCTTCGTCTTCTGCCTCATCTTTTCAATCTCGCCGATCTGTTTTTCCAACCTCTTTTCATCCAAACCGTGGGCATAGCGAACCGACTTGGAGTGGTCGGTGATGGCGATATACTCATAGCCGATTTTTTCCGCTAACTCGCAAACCTCCTCAATTGTGGCATTCCCATCGGAGTAAGTGGTATGAACTTGGAGGTCGCCTTTAATTGAGTTATATTCAATCAATTTTGGCAGGCGATTTTTTAATCCCGCTTCAATCTCACCGCGGTCTTCGCGCAATTCGGGCGGGATGTAAGGCAGACCCAGGATTTTGTAAACCTCCTCTTCGGTTCGTCCGGCAATGAACCTTTCGCCCCGGAAAACACCGTATTCCGAAATCTTTAACCCCTTCTCCTTCGCCAGGAGGCGCAATTTTATATTGTGCGCCTTAGAACCGGTAAAATATTGCAAAGCGGCGCCGAAACTCTTTTCCGGAACAACCCGGATATCTACCTGTCGGGCATCCTTACCGGTGCCAACGATGATTGAGCCCTTAGTTTCACCCTGAGCAATTATCCTTGATGCCTTAGGATATTTTGTGAAATAATCAATTATCTTCGTTCCATCATCGCCGGTGACGAGAATATCAATATCACCCACGGTCTCTTTCATCCGGCGGAGAGAACCAGAAGGTGAGAGGTTTTTAATTAAAGGATTCTTCCTCAAATATTCGCAAAGTTCTTCGGCAATCTTCAAGGCCTGGTCTAATGGGATGCGACTTTTCCCCATCTCATAGAGTTCAATCCCCTTCTTGATATTTTCCACTTTCTTCTCGCCCATTCGGAAGAGTTTCTCTAAACTTCCATCTTCAATTACCCGTTTTAGGTCGGAGAGGTTCTTCACGCCCAGTTCCCGATGGGCTAAGGCGAGGGTTTTCGGACCAAGATTCTGGATGTTAAGCAATTCCAGAAGACCTTCGGGAATCCCTTTAATTGCCTCCTCATATTTCTTCATCCTTCCGGTTTTCAGATACTCCTCAATCTTTTTGGCAATTCCTTCACCGATACCGGGAAGTGATTGGAGTTTTCCTTCTTGGGCAATCTTTTCAATATCCTCGGTCAAATCCTCCAATACCCGAGCCGCTTTTCGGTAGGCAATCACCTTAAAAGCCATTTCCCCGCGGAATTCCAGGGCATCCGCAATCCGGGCGAAGATTTCTGCCAGTTCCTTATTTTTACTCATCCGCACTCTTCTCGTCCGGCTTAGTCCGAACTCCTTCAAGACTAATTCTCATACCTTTCCTTTTAATAGCAAAAAAATCTCCTTTTGTCAAGGGGCTTCCATACCCCTTCTCAATTGCCCCTCCCTCAAAGTCTGCTTTTTGCCAATCTTAAACCTTCTCCCTGCCGAAGAAGGGATTCCTCAAGAGATTGGCTAAGAGAGTATGAAAGAGGCTAAGAAAAGGGAGTGGGAGAAGAGAGAAAAGGAAGAAAAGAAGGAGAGAGCAGGATAAAAAAGGAAAGAGGAAGAAAAAGGGATAAGAAAGGAGAAAAAGAAAAAGATGAAGCAATGGACTTAAAAATTGGCTTAATAAGAGGCTTAGTATATGGCTCAGGGAGCAAAGGGGGATAAAATTAAGAAAAAGGCTCTAAGTTATTGTAAGATAAGAACTTAGAGGAAAAATCAGGTGAGAAAAAATGTTAGTGTCACTAACATTTTCCGACAACCGATGGATTAGCCGACAAGAGAGAAGATGGACTTTTAAGAGACATCCGGTTTTCCCTTCCGATTAAATTTTAGCCCAAAATTAACGGGCAAATTCCCCTTGACAAATGGATTTTTTTGTTATCATTTTATTGTATGGTAAAGAAGAATAACCTTTTTTTGGCTTCCCTTTCTATTTTAGTTCTCCTTTCCCTTTTCTGTAAGAAGGAGCCGGATTATCCGGAGCCGATAAATGTCTCAAATAATCCCGGACGGTCAGAATGGCCTTCAATCGCTGTTGATTCAAAAGGAACGGTTCATTTAGTCTGGACTGATGATACTCCCTATGGACAGGCTGCCGGAAACCAACAGATTTTATACGCCTTTAAGCCGAAAGGAGGTTCTTGGTCAATACCGGTTAATGTCTCTAATACTCGTTACTCAGCAAGATTTCCCTCAATAGCGGTTGATAAAGATGACAGATTGCATCTGGCTTGGCAACAATTTCTTGATCTTAATTATTGGTGGGGTTGGGTGATATTTTATAGTCAAAAATCAGAAAGCGGAGAGTGGACTCCGCCTGAAACCCTCTGGGCACCAGCACCTCCCTCGGAGCCAAAACTGGCGATTGATTCCCTTGGAAATATCCATATGATTTTCTGTGTGAGTTATAGCGCTTATAGAGTCGACCTTTTCTACACAATGAAAACTCCCCAAACTGGCTGGACGCGTCCGGTCGGACTTAACCCTCCCCCTCGAAAACCGGTGATGGAGCCCTCCATTGGGGTAAGTAAGAAAGGCGATGTTAATATAATATGGGAGGCCTTTTTCGTCAGAAATGATAGCCTTTTTGAGGAAGAAATTTTTTATACCGAGAAGCCAGCCGGGCAAAATTGGATATCACCAATAAATATCTCTAATACATATGAATCGTCATTTGCTCCTTCCCTTGCGGTGGATCCGGATAATAATGTTCATATAGTCTGGGTTGATTGCCAATTTAGCAGCCCCATCGGAGCAGAATATGCCTATCGTTCAAGATTGGCAAATGGAGAATGGACACCAATTGAAATAATCTGGCCAGAGATTATCGATCAGCCAAGCACCAGCCACTATATTATCGTTGCTGATAATAAAGTCCATTTCCTATGGCAAGACAACTATAAAGACCCTTACAGAGGTGGAATTTATTATTCCCAAAGGACAGAAAATAATTGGTCAAAACCAAAGGTGATACATAAAATTGGTAAGGATTATATGGGGGTTAGTTGGATGTCCTTCGTAGGAGATAAAGAAGGCGTATTCCACATAACCTATTCTCAACACAAGTATGGAGAAGAGGAGAATGATGTATATTACTTAGAATATAAATATGATAAATAAAATAATGAAGTCAGATTGCTTATCTCGTTGCCCTTTGCCGATGGGAATGAATTGGGGGAAAATATCAAAATTTCTCATCCCATTTCTCTTCTTATCTCTAACCGGTTTCGCCCAGCAGACGTATAATTTAGAGATAATCTGGCAGAAAGGGGTGGTAGATTCCCTTTTCTATGTTTATGGTTTTGACCTTGGGGCGGGTGATTTTAATGGCGACGGCTTTAGTGATATAGTTATTCACGGCGATTCTGGACCTTACCCGTACACTAGTAAAGCTTATCTCTTCTTTGGGGGAAATCCATTCGATACGATACCGGATATCGTTTTTGTCGGCGATTCAACACTTTATGGTTGGCACTTCACGAGGGCAAGGGGTATTGGTGATATCAATGGCGATGGGTTTGATGACCTGGCAATTAATTCTCGGTGCGAACCAGACCAAATCTGCCGAATCTATATCTTTTTAGGCGGTAACCCAATGGATACAATCGTTGACTTTAAGATACCCCAATTCGCTCCGCGCGGTGATTTTGGCCGGGTGATTGAGAGTGGCGATGTGAATGGTGATGGTTATTCCGATTTGATTCTTGGCGATTACTGGGCATGGAATGGCTGGGGTGGAGTAGGTATCTATTTCGGTGGACCAAACTTTGATACAATTCCTGATGTAATTTTAAAAGGCGGGCATGAGAATGAACTCGAGTGTTTTGGTTTTTCCGCATCAGGTTCTGGTGATGTCAACAATGACGGATTTTCCGATATCATTATTGGAGCACCATGGTTTGGTCCAGGCAGGATATACATTTACTTTGGTGGGAATCCAATGGATACAATTTATGATGTGGCAATGTCAGGAGAACCAGGAACTTTGCTTGGCTGGGATGGGGTGGATTTTCTTAAAAATGAGGCAAATAGTAAAGATTATGCGGTGGCCGGAACCGCTCTTTGGGGAGGTTATTCTCCGGGAAAGATTTATGTCCTCTTTGGCGGTGAAGAAATGGATAGTGTTCCCGATCTGTGGATGATTGGCCGAACTGATTCCAGTAGCCTTGGATATAGTATTAGCAATGCGGGGTTTACCGCCCGACCGGAGGCAAGCGATTTAATCGCCGGCGCTCCACAGGAAGGGAGTGCATTTCCAGGCGCCGCTTATCTCTGGCTTGGCGGCTCACTCTTAGATACTGTGCCTGATGCCTGGATCAAAGGAACGGTAAGGCATCTCTCATTAGGGGCCGTTGTGGCTTCGGCCGGCGATGTTGATGGGGATGGAAGAGACGAAATAATGGTTTCAAATTATACAAATTTTGCCGGTATCTCTAAGGTCTGGGTTTGTAAATATACCGGAGTTGGGATAGAAGAAGATCAGAGGCAATACATAAGACGTTTTGCACTTAAAATCGCACCCAATCCGGCAAAATCGCAAATCACTATCCAATTCCCCCTTGCCACTGAAAGTAAGGTTTCGCTTTTAATTTACGATATTACCGGCAAATTGGTAAAAACCATTAAGAAAGAAGAGAATAGGCTTAAACCGGGAGATTATGAATTGCGATGGGATTTAAGAGATAACAACCAGAAAAGGGTGTCAAACGGAATTTATTTTCTGGAAGTGAGGGTTGATGATGAAACAAGAGAGATAAGGAAAATTGGGGTGATAAAATGAAGATAAATCCAAATCAATTTCAGAGGCAAAACAGTCTTTTCTCCCTATGGAACCGGGGAGAAGAGATTATGCCTCTGAGTCTAATCGGTTATTCTGGTTCCAGAAGGGGGAGTCATAATGGGAGAGGCTCTCTTCTTCAGAAATAAGAAAACTCCCAAATATAACTTGAGGAGGTTAAAATGCTAAGAAGGATCCATTTAATTATCCTTCTATGTATCGTCGGATTTATTCCGACATTAGAAGGCTACAGTCTTGATTTCGACCTCGTCGGTTTTACTGGTAGCGGCACTACCCTTAATGCGGTCTGCTTTGTGCCCGGACCAACAATCGGAAGTAGTGACAACCGATATTTTGCCGTCGGTGATAGGGGTTGGGTTTATATCCTTAAAAATGATGGAAGGAGTTTTGATGATAGTCTCCAACTCCCTAACGGTGGTCCCGAATACAATCTTAGCGGTGTCTCAGGATTCAGGTATGGCACTGGTTCCCAGGACGTGCTCGTTATCGTTGTCGGCAATAAAAGAGACAGCACGGCAACCGGACCAAAATGGAAGGGCGCAATATGGCGGTCAACAGATAGAGGGGGAACCTGGACGCGCGTGCCTGAAAATGGGCTTCCGCCAGAGGTCAAACGTGTAGATGCCCCGGTTCCTTTTCTTGATGTCAAGGTTGTAAATAGGAATAATGCTTGGGTCTCCTGCGGTAATGGCTATGTGATGAAAAGCACAGACGGTGGAGTGAGTTGGTCATTAACACCAAGAAAACCGGTTCGCCCCGGTTATATGGGTTGGTTTTGGGGTATTTATGCTCCAAGCGCTAATGAAGCCTGGGTCTGTTCAGACGAATCTACGCTTGTCGCTCGCACCACAGACGGGGGAATAAATTGGATTATTTACACCCCATTTGCCTCAGATTCCCTTTCCTATCGCGATATTTGCGGTGACAAGACCAGACCCGGCACTATTTATCTTGCCGCATCAAAAGGCTATCTCGTGTATACGAGAAATAATGGCGCAAGTTGGTTTAAGTCAGACCCATTGGAGATGGAAACGAATGCCGAATGGCTAAGAGGGGTCTTTCGCCATGCTTTACCATCTCCACCTTTTCTTCGGGGAGATACACTTGTTTGGTGCGTCGGAACTGGCGGAATCATAGCTAATGAGGAAGACGGAGACCCACTTTACTGGTATTCAAGAAGGTATGACTTCAACGCGGTAGATGGCGGATGTGCAAGCATGGCCAGTCAAAGGAAATTTACCTATGTCGCTGTTGGCACTAACCGTGCAATTATGTGTATTGAAGTTGATACAGCCCCATACATTTCTTCTGAGAGAAGGCAACGGAATGCGCAAGAGGAGTTACGGGTTTACGACACTCCAAATGATAATGGCTGGCATGTTTATGGAGACTGGGACTCTTTCCCAAATGCGAGCCGTTGGTATAGACTTTACATCCTTCCGGCTAATGATGCGAATAATCACTATTTAAGAGAAGAGACAGACTGGGGAAAAAGGATAGGCCAATTTCATCTAAATCAGAGAAGTTTCACCTATGACTCAATCTTAATAGGGCATTCCACCACTTTTACCCTTACAACTTGGGATGAAGAGAATAATGAAGAAACTGATATTGCTTGGGTAGATACTTTCTCCTCGGATAATCTTGCACCAAGAGATATAGTTAGCGGTCTGCGTGGCAGATATGTCTCTGATTTAAGGGCGATTCTTCTTCACTGGGAACCTTATCCTACTGGAGCGGAGCCTAATCTGGGCGGATACTGGGTTTGTCCGGTTGTTGAGGGGCAGTATGAAAATATCAGTCACCTCTCACCTCTTTTACGAAACTATTATCTTGAATCAATACCCGGTGGAATCTCCCGTATCGGCGTTAAAGTCCAAGCGATGGATAGGTCGGGACAAAGGGGACCCTGGCAACCCGAGTACTATTGGATTTCTATCCCTCCGGTTGTTTTATCTCCTTGGGCTACTGCCTTTAATCAGGGACGTCATCTGGTAAGACTCAGCGAGACAAAAGCTTTGTATATGGTTTATGAAAATGAAGGAAAAGTGTTTTATCGTTACTCCGGTGATAATGGCGAATATTGGTCAGAAGAAGAGATTGGCTATGGATATTACCCATCTATTGGAGTTGACCAGAAAGGCTTGCCCTGGGTTGTCTTTTGGCGGGAAGGTGACATTGTTTGTAAAGTGAAAAAACCAGACGGCTTCTGGAAGGAGATAATCGTCTATGATGGAAACAATACCTCTTGGGCAGGAGCACCGGCAATCGCTATGGGAACATTGCCTAAGGAAGGGATTATTCCTATCCCCCAACCTTTCGCTTATATAACATATCCCGTATATCAAGGTGAAGGAATACCGGAGATACCGGCCCCGGGACCTTACCCCAGTTCGTATAATTGTATAATGTTGAGTATTCTTGATACGGTCAGTATCGTCAATTACCTGATTGATGAGGGAGATGCGAACAATCCAGTAAGTGACCCGGCAGTTGCGGTTACCCCGGCTGATTTATTGCACCTCGTTTGGCAAAAAGGCGGTGAGATCTGGTATACCACTAACTATAACAAACTAAGTTATAATAACTGGCAAGAGGCGCAATTCCAAGATAAAGTGAATATCTCAGAAAGTCCAGAAGTTCTATCCCAGCATCCCTTTATTGAAGCCTATGGTGAGAATGTGATTTGTGCCTGGAAGGAAGGAGAGCCGGGTGAGATTTATCGGAGGGTGAGAAAATTATCTTCCCCGACGATGGCCGGTAATGACTGGTCAGGGATTGAGAATATCAGTCAGAGTCCGGATAAAGAATCGGATTATCCGGTTCTCTCAACCCTGGATGTCTGCGCCTATCAGGAAAGGGTTGATTCCTTAAATTACGAAATCTTTGCCTGGATTAAAGGGGAGAGGATAAATCTCAGCGAGACCGAGAACTCCTCAAAGTATCCGCACATTGCGGTTGAACCACCAACCGTATCTGATGCCTCCGGGACAATTATAATTGAGCCAAAGATAATTATTGATGCCATCTGGACCGAGAAACTCTCGGAGAGTCTTTATTATGAGGTGAGGTTTAAGAGATATGAATATAACCCATCTTCTCCGCCAACAGAATATATCTCGGTTGCGATTGGTGAGAGTATCCCTTCTCCTTATTGCGAACAGAGGGATGGAGTAATAGATTATGGTGAGTTCTCCTGTGATTACAGTTCCTCATCCCTAATTTATAATCTCCCCTATTTCAATCCCAACTCAACCTACCTCTTATTTGCGGTTGTCTATAAGGAGGCGCCCCAAACCTGGCGGGAAGAGATTTATCTTGACTCAAATTTTATTACCGAGGTCTTCTATTATCCTTATCTCCCCGAAACATTAAATATCATCCTGCCAAAAGAGAGTTATGAGAATGATTTAGCGATAAGGAAAGAGATTGAAAGGATTCTGGGCAATTATGCCTTAATTGCGGAGTTAAAGGTCTTTGAGGTCTCGCTTCCGGAATCTCTTCAGGGTGGAGGGCAGAGTCTTCGGAACAGAATGGTTTTAAGACCGGTCTTATATCAAAACCGACCAAATCCATTTAAGAACCTAACCAATATCTCCTTTGCCATTCCAAAAGAGTCTTATGTCTCACTTATCATTTATGATGCCTCGGGCCGAAAGGTGAGGAGTTTAATAAGGGAGAGGCTTAAAGCAGGAAGTTATAATCAGAAATGGGATGGAAGGGATGATGGAGGGAAGGAAATGCCCCAGGGGGTTTACTTCTATCAGTTAAAGACGCAAAATTTTAAGGAGATTAAGAAGGCTGTCCTTTTGCGATAGACCGGACGGTAGAAGGAAAAAAAGGAGAAATGGCAAGAGGCAGAGAAAGAGATAAGGGAAGGACTTAAAAATTGGCTTAATAAGGGACTTAGTATAGGACTCAGGGAGCAAAGGGGGATAAAATTAAGAAAAAGGCTCTAAGTTATTGTAAGATAAGGACTTAGAGGAAAAGAATGGATTAGCCGACAAAAGATTGGATTTAATGAAATAGAGGCAATCCTTTTCAAGAGAACGGTTTTTCCCTTCCGATTAAATTTTAGCCCAAAATTAACCCTTATCCTTCCTTTTCTGCTTTGCTATCCCTTGGAAAACGGAAATAAACCTTTTCTCCTTTTTCTCTGTCTAAACATTATATGAAAAAAACTGGAGGACTTATGTTGACACAAAAAAGGATTCTCTTTTTAATCGCCTTTCTCCTCTTTGGTCAAGGATTTGCTTTCGGACCAAAGATGGGTAAAATTGGACCTCTCTCTCATATTCCGAATTTAACCACCGACCAGATGAATAAGATAGAAAAATTGCGTCTCCAGCACGAAAAGGAAATCCTTCCCTTAAGTGTAGAACTCCAGAAGAAGGAGATAGAACTTGAATCACTCTTAGGAGAAGGGGTAGATGATAAAAGGATTGATGATAAGGTGGAAGAGATTGGGAGGATTCGGGTGGAAATCAATAAAAAGCAAGTTCGCCATCGCCTTGCGGTTCGCAAGATTTTAACCAATGAGCAGAGGGTTTATTTTGACCAGGGAGGGAAGGGGCATCGGTGCAGATGTTGGTAAATCCCCTCTTCCCTAAGAGGCAGATGGGAGTAATCTTTACCTTTCTTTGCTTTCTTTTCGCTCATTTATCGGGTGAAACCCTCTCCTTAGACGAATGTCTCCTTTTGGCGAAAAGAAATAATATCCAACTTCAAGAGTTGCGGATGGAGATTGAACGGGCTAAGGCAGACTTAAAACTCGCTCTCTCTTCCTACTATCCGAACCTGAACCTGACGAGCGGTTATCACTATACCAAAGACCAGTTTCGGGAGACCACCGGAGGCGAGGGAAGTTTCTCAACCGGTCTTGCGGCCCAATATGCCCTGTATCAAGGAGGAGGGATAAAAGCCCAGGAGAGGATTGCCCGAATTCGCCTAAAAATTGCCGAAGAGAACTACCGCCAGGTAGAAAACGATTTAGTCTATTCGGTAAAGAATACTTTCTATAAGATTCTCCAACTCCAGGAACAGGTCTCGCTCATTCAGGATGTGAAGAAGCGACGGGAAGAAAACTTAATTCTAATCAGATTAAACTACAATGTCGGAAGGGAAAACGAGCCGAATGTGAAAGAAGCAGAGGCTAATCTTGCCCAGAGCGAATACGAATACTTAAAGTCCAAAAAAAATCTCTCCTTAGCAAAATTGGAACTATCTTATCTTCTCAATCGACCCGGGGAGGATATTACCCTTAGGGACGAAGGGAGGGAAAAGGAGTTTCCCTCACTTGACAGTTTAAAGAAAGAGGCGGAAAATCGGAGACCGGAAATCGTCATCGCCCAAAAGACCCGACTAATGGCGCAAGAGGAAATCAATCAGGCGAAGAGTAATTGTTTCCCCCGAATCACTCTCTCCTCCTCCTATGCCTGGCAGGGAAAAAAGGTTTCCGAGTTAAAGGGAAACTGGAGCGCCGGAATTAATCTCTCCTTGCCCCTCTTTTCCGGTTTTGCCAACCAGGCAAAAATCAGCGCGGCTAAAATCAATCTTAAGGAAGAAGAGTTGAAGATATTGGCTTTAACCCAAAAGATAAACAAGGAGGTAGAAGAAGCCTACACCAACTGGCAGTTGGCGCAATCAAACCTAACGGTAAGCGAGAAGATATTAGATGCAACCCGCATCGCTTATCAGTTGACAAAACTCCAGTACGAACAGGGCCGGACAACCTACTTTTTCCTTCAACAGAAAGAAGGGGAATTGACCCAGGCGGAAAATAATTATCTCAATGCCTTATATAACCTCCGGCTCGCTTCCGCCAACTTAGAAAAGGTTCTGGGAAGGGAGGAGTGATGAAAAGAGGCACTCAAATCATTTTCATTTTAATCTTAATCGGGGCTTTGCTCGGCTTTTTCTTCTGGCGAAAAGGCCGGAATAAAAAGAGCGAATTGGCTCAAACCAATCTGGTAGAGGTGAAAAGAGGCACAATTGAAGTTAAGGTCTTAGCCACCGGAACAATTAAACCCTATACCCGAGTAGAAATCCGTTCGCCGGTCAACGGCCGGGTTGAACGGGTAGAAGTGGAGGAAGGGGATCGGGTAAAAACTGGCGAGATCCTTGCCTGGATTTCCAGTGAGGACCGGATTGCCCTCCTTGATGCGGCACGTTCCGCCCTGGAAACCGCTCAAAGGAGCAAAGATACCAATTTGCTAAAAGAAGCAAAGAAGGCTTATGAAATCGCCGAAAAGGCATATAAACCCGTCCCTTTAACCAATTCCATTGCCGGGGAGGTAATCAGTCGGGCTTGCGAGCCGGGACAGAATGTTACTACCCAAAATGTCTTATTTGTTGTCTCCGACCGTTTGGTAGCAAGCGTCCGCGTTGACGAGGCGGACATCGGAAAGATTCAATTGGGACAGGAGGCATTAATTACCCTTGATGCCTTTCCTGATGAGCCAGTTCCGGCTCGGGTAACGAAAATCTCCCGTGAGGCACAGGTGATTTCGGATGTTGTTGTCTATGAGGTGATGGTCGAGCCTTCCCAGGTTCCGCCCCGCTGGGCATCCGGGATGACCGCTAATGTCTCTTTCTTCGTCCAGAAAAGAGAAAATGTCCTCACTTTGCCCAATAGCGCCTTAAAGGAAAGGAACGGAGAGAAGTTTGCTTTCGTCTTAAATAATAATCAGCCGGAAATGAGAAAGATTGAGACCGGTCTTACTGATGGCAAGATAACAGAAATTAGAGAAGGATTGAAAGAAGGAGATAAGGTTTTGGTTAGTAGTGGTCCTCCGACCCGCATTAGAACCCAAGAGGGAGAGAGGAGAATTCAGCAGATGATGCGGAGGATACCGCCACCCGGAGGTTTCCGTTGATTGAACTGAGAAATGTCACAAAGATTTATCGGTTAGGTAAAGTAGAATTACCCGCTTTAAGGAAGGTCTCACTTCAAGTGGCGGATGGCGAGTTTATTGCAATTATGGGTCCTTCGGGTTCCGGTAAGTCAACCCTTCTCAACATCATCGGTTGTCTTGATCTGCCAACCGAAGGCGAATATTTTCTTGACGGCCGAGAGGTAAGCAAACTCTCCGACTCCCAACTGGCGATGATTCGGAACGAAAAGATTGGTTTTATCTTCCAGAATTACAACCTCTTACCCCGAATCACTGCCCTGGGAAATGTTGAATTGCCTCTCATCTATTCCGGCAACTATACCCGCCGGAAGGAAAAGGCAAAGATTGCCCTACAAGCGGTTAACCTTTCCGACCGAGCCAATCACCGGCCAACCGAGTTATCCGGTGGGGAACAGCAAAGGGTAGCGATTGCCCGGGCATTGATTAACGAACCAAAGATAATTTTGGCGGATGAGCCAACCGGAAATCTTGATTCCAGGGCCGGGGCGGAGATAATGGCAATCTTGCGCCAACTGAATAAAAAAGGGATAACGATTATTATGGTCACCCATGACAATAATGTCGCTTCTTATGCCCAGCGGATAGTCCGTTTGCGCGACGGTGAGATTATTGAGGATTTCGCCTCAGCGGAGCGAATGGCTCCTGAGGTAAAGACCCAACAATCAACCTCTTGGGGAAAGAAGCGAAGGTTTTCCCTTGCGGAATTGCGAGAAGGGGTGAGGATGGCAATATCCTCAATTCTCGCCAATAAACTCCGGAGTTTTTTGACGATGCTTGGGATAATCGTTGGTGTGGCGGCGGTGATTACAATGATTGCCATTGGTCAAGGGGCGAGTGCCCAGATTACTCAACGGATTAGGCAGATGGGTTCCAATCTGGTGATGGTTAATCAATTTCGGCGGATGGTCGGTGGTGGTAGTTTTACACCACTTTCTTATGAAGACGCCCGCTCAATTGCCGAAAGGATTCCCCTCATTGCCCGAGTGGATGCCTCTTTCCGCCGGATGGCTTCGGTCATTTATGGGAATCAAAATATTACGACGGAGATTAACGGGGTGACACCAAATTTTCCGGTCATCCGAAACTTTCCGGTCGAACGGGGCACCTTCTTCACCGAAGAAGACAATCGGATGATGCGTCGGGTGGCGGTCTTGGGAAAGACCGTGGTGCGAAAACTCTTCGGCGAAGAAGACCCGATTGGTCAATACATCAAAATCAAAAGGAATATCTTTCAAGTGATTGGGGTGATGAGTGAGAAGGGAAGCAGTGGCTTTCGGGATGAGGATGATGTCATCTTCGTCCCACTCCGGACTGCCCAAAAAAGGATATTCGGATTAGACCGCGACCAGGTGACCGAAATAAATATTGAAGTAAAGGAGGAAAAGATGCTCGATTCCGCAGTCAAGGAGATTACCAAACTCCTGCGGGAAAGACACCGGATTCAGGAAGGTCAGGAAGACGATTTCAATATCCGCTCCCAGGCAGAAATCCTTTCTACGGTTCAGGAGACGAGCCGAACGTTTACGATGCTTCTGGCGGGTATCGCCATCGTCAGTCTCATCGTTGGCGGAATTGGTATTATGAATATTATGTTCGTCTCGGTAACGGAAAGGACACGGGAGATTGGTATCCGAAAGGCAATTGGTGCCCGAATGATTGATATCCTGACTCAATTCCTGATTGAAGCGATAATCATCTCTTTGTGTGGCGGGATAATTGGTATCCTTCTTGGGATTGGGGCAAGTAAACTCACCAGTCAATTCGCCGGTTGGCAGACAATCGTCACCCCAACCTCCATCCTTCTCTCCTTTTTCTTTGCCTTCCTGGTCGGTTTCTTCTTTGGGGTCTACCCCGCCCGCAAGGCTTCCCTTCTGAATCCGATTGAGGCTTTGCGTTACGAATAAGATTCTAATCTACTCTTAAGTATCTCTTAATCTCACGCCAAGGAATGGCTCCTTCCCTTAAAATCTTTGGTGGGATTTGAGTAAAATCAATAATGGTTGATTCTTTGCCAATCTCGGTTTTCCCCCCATCAAGGATTAAGTCAATCTCCTCGCCAATATCTCTCTCAACCTCTTCGGCGGTTTGCGGACTCCGCCGCTGGTGGCGATTGGCGCTCGTCAGGGTGACGAAGGTTCCACTCTTTTCCATTATCCTGATCGCTATTTTTGAGCGCGGGATTCGAATCGCAATCCCATCCGTATTACCGCTGAGAATTGGCAAAAGGAAATCCTTCCGTTTAAAAACGCCCGTGAGCGGACCGGGAGAAAAGAGGCGGAAAAGTCTTAGCGCCTGAGGTGGCACCTCTGCGGCCAGAGAATAGATGTCAAGAATACTTCTCACCCCAACAATCAGACCGAGGTTAAGAGGTCTTCTTTTCACAAAAAAGACCCTTCTCACTGCCGATTCGTTTTTAAAATCTGCGGCCAAACCATAAACGGTTTCGGTGGGGAGGGCAACCAGCCCGCCCGTTTTAATCACCTCCGTCGCCAGAGCGACAGCCTCCTCTTCGGGTTCGGAAGGATTAACCTTTACTACTTTCGCCACTTTCAATCCCAATTATCTCATACTCCTCTTCTCCCCAAATCGCCTTCTCCCCAATTCGTTTCCCCAGAAGGGAACGACCAAAAGGCGAAAGGTAAGAGATAATCCCTTTTTCTAAGTCAATATCCCAAGGACCAAGGATTGTCCATTCTTTAATCTCCCCCTCTTTATTTTTCATCTTCACCTTAGTGCCAATTGAAACCCTTTCCAATTTCCCTTTCGGGAAGAGAATCGGGCGGGCTTTCTCCAAATCGCCTTTCAGTTTTTTTATCTGATTTAGGAGCCGAACCCTCTCCTCTTTGGCGATCTTATATTCATAATTTTCTTTTAGGTCTCCGAAACTCCTTGCCCGGGCTAATGCCTCCGCATTCCTTTTCAATTCCACTCGGATTAGATTATTTAGCCTTTCTTCCATCATCTTAATCCCTTTTTCGGTATTATAAATCACCTCTTTCCCCTCTTCCCTGCTCTCTCCCTTTAATAATTTCTCAATCTCTTTTTTCTCATAAGGTAAGAGGGAAGGGATATTGGGCAGTGAGGAAAGGAGTCTTTCTCTCTCCTCTTCGTTCATCTCTTTTACCGCCTCGGTGAAAAATTCCTTCCGCCGCAAAAGGAGTTTGAAGTAGCGCCAAAAATCTTTATACTGATTATTACCCAAGAGTTCGTAAACTCGGAAAAAGATCGCCTTCGGAGAAAAATTCCCTTTGCCCTGCTTAGCAAGGAAATAGAGGAGAAAGGGATAGGAGCGATAATTGGTGAAGACCTCAGAGAAAAAAGCCTCTTCTGTTTCCCTTTCCAGATTTTGGAGAATGAAATGAGCAATCCTCTCATCTTTCGTCTGAAAAAAGACCTCCCTTAATATCTCAATCCAATCCGCCCTTTCCCTTTTCACCCTAACCAATAAATCCTTTTTCTTTTGGTAGGGAAGTTGAGGGAAGATTTCCATTATCGCCGATTTTTCTAAGGGCAGGGAATCAATCTGGATTTCGCACTCTTTATTCCCCATTCTTCTTCCCTCCTCCATTCCCCATTCGTAAATCCGCTCCTTTCCTTGTTTCACTCGGATTTGAGGAGAGGAGGAAACTTTTGCTCGCACCCGATGCCAATAATCCTCCCAGTCCGAAATTATTCCCGAAAGATAGGATTTCACCTCGGAGATTTTTAATCGGCCAAAACTTTTCAGTAGATGGAGAAAGAGAGAGAAAGGGTCTTCCAGCGCCATCTTTCTTAGAACCTCGGGGTTTTTTGCCTTCTGGACGAGGAAGTGGTCGGGCGAGAGGGGGAGGAAATCCTGAAAGAGAAGGGAGATTGGGATTTTCTCCCCTTTCCCCGCAAATTCCACTATCGCCTTTTCTAAGAGAAAATCATAGCCCTTTATTCTTCCCAACCCGAAGCGGTGTGAGAAGATAAAACCCTCAACCGGAAATTTGAGAAACTTCTCAACCGTTTCTATTCCTTCTTTAATGTTGCGGTCTAAATCTAAATGACTCCGGGAGATGTAAGTCCCAATCTCTTTCTCCGGATAGGCAAGTTTCAATAACTCAATTGCCTCTTTGCGCAACTTGAAATCCTGGGGGGAGAATTCCGCCTGCATTTTAAGAATCTCTAAGGCAGAAATATAATCCCCCCTTTCTTTTAAGTAGTCAATCACTAAAAAGAAAAGGAAAGGTGATAGAGGAAGTTTTCCTTCTTCGGCGAGAAGAGAGAAGATTTTCCGCAATAATTCCGGGGGAGGATTTTCCTCCAGGACCGAAAGGAAAAAGTCTTCTAACCTTCCTTCCTTTATCTCCCTTTTCAATCGCTTCTTAATCTCTTCCATTATCAAGGGATGGTCTGAAAGGGAAACGGGGTGAAGGAGAGGAGAAAGATAATGAGGCCGAGAAGCGCCAATAACTTTTCTCTTCTCCTCAATCCAATTATCTCATCCTGCACTGGCGGATGACGAAAACCAAAAAGGAAGACGAGGATGAGCCAGAAATACCATCCCGGCCAACGAAGACCAAGGAATGCCAAAATCAAAACTATAATTGCGCGCACAATCTTTGTCCGCTCGTAAAAGACCGCGTAGGCAATATGACCACCGTCCAACTGACCTAAGGGCAAGAGGTTCATTGCGGTAACAAAAAAGCCGAGCCAACCCGCAAAGGCCATTGGATGGAGAAGAATATCCTTCCCTTCTGGCACCCGCGGGAAAAATATCCGGGAGAGGAGCGAGAAAAGGAGGGAAGAACCAAGACCAATCCCCCCTTTTAACTCCTCATAAGAAACCAGTTGCGAATGAGCCAACCCGAAGATGGTGATGGGAATGGCTAAAAGGAAACCGATTAAAGGACCGGAAAGACCAACTTCAATCAGTGCCTTCCGAGAGGGGATGACCGATTTTATTCGGATGAAGGCACCCATTGTGCCGATTAATGGATGGGGAATGGGGAGGAAATGAGGCAAGGTAGCGGAGACACCATGCCGACGAGCGGTGAGGTAATGCCCCAATTCGTGACCACCAAGAATTAAAAGCAGGGAAAAAGAAAAGGGAAGCCCAAGGAGCAAATCCTTTGGTGAAATAAAGGGATTGCCACCACGATTGAGAGAGCCGATAAAAATTGTGGAGAAAAGGGTGAGGAGGAAAAGGACAGCCGGGAGAAGGTATTCGGTCTTCTCTTTTTGCGGTAAAGAGAAAGAAACCAATTGAATCACCTCTTTTTCTCCTTCTTTCCGGAAGAATGGGAGGTAGCCAAATTGGGAGATGACCTCTTTCAAAGAGTTGATATTCTTCTCTTTCGGTTCTAAGACCCGACCAAAAATCTTTCTCTCCTCATATCCTTCAATTAAGAAAAATTCTTCAATCGCCTTAATGATCTCTTCCATAAAACCTTAAAATTTTCTCTCCCACATTCTTTAATATCCTCTCTTTCACCTCTGCCATTTCTACCTTTCGCCCCAAAATCTTTTCCAGGGCGGTCATTTTCACTCCCTTTTGACCGCAGGGATTAATGAGGGAGAAGGGTTGGAGGTCGTCATAAACATTAAGGGCAAGCCCGTGATAGGTGACCCTGGCTTTTAAGGCAAAACCGATAGAGGCAATCTTCTCTTCTCCGACATAAATCCCGATCCGCTTCGCATCGCTCTGCGCCTGAATGCCAAAGGTCTCAAGGGTGGCGATTATAATCTCTTCCCAGTAGTTAATAAATCTTCTGATTCCTCCAATCCCTCCCGGAAGAAAGAAGATGGGATAGACTAAGAGTTGACCATAACCATGATAGGTAATATCCCCACCCCTTTCGGTTCGGTAGAAGGCGATTCCCCGTCTTTTTAGTTCCGCTAATGGCACAAGGAGATTTTCCATCTTGCCATTTTTCCCTAAGGTGATTACCGGGGGATGGATAGTGAAGATAATCGTATCTTCAATCTGGTCTTTCACCCTTCTCTGGTGTATTTCCTTTTGCACCATCTCCGCCAAGGAATATTCGCAAACTCCTAAGTCAATAATCTTCATACGGTATGGATACTCTTCCCTAAGACCTTATCAAAGGTTTCCGCGAGGAGTTCGGAAAGGGTTGGATGGGGATGAATCACATCTTTCACCTCTTCAATTCTTAAACCACTTTCCATTAAAAGGCAAATCTCACCAATCAACTCCGAGGCAAAGGGGGAAAGTAATGAGAAGCCGATTAGTTTCCTATCTTCTCCGACCAGGGCTTTTGCCAGACCCTCAATCCGGTTTAAGGTATGGGAACGACCGATGGCGGATAATGGAACCCGATAAACCCGATAATTTATCCCTTTCTTTTTTGCCTCATCTTCGGAAAGACCAACAACCGCTACCTCTGGGTCAGTGTAGATACAATTGGGGATAAGTTTCTTCTCGCCATTCCGCATCTCTTTCCCTCCGAGCGACTCTGCCAACCTTTTCCCCTCAAAAAGTGCCTTATGCGCCAAAAGAGGTGGACCGGTTAAATCGCCGATGGCGAAGAGATTTTTCCGACTGGTTTGAAAACGCTCGTCCGTCAGCACAAATCCCTTTTCGGAAAGTTTCACACCCAATTTCTCCAAACCTTTGGTTTTCGGACTCCTTCCCACTGCCACCAAGACCTTTTCGGTTCGAAGGGAAAACTCCTTCCCCTTTTTTATATCTCGGATTAAAACCTCAATTCCGCTATCTTCTTCTTTTCCTTCCTGGATTTGGCAGGGGAATAAAAACCTTATCCCTTCCCTTTCCTTTTGCCTTTGAAGGATATGGGCAATTTCGCCATCAATTCCGGGTAAGATTTGTTCCATAATCTCTAAGACAAAGACCTTTGTTCCCAGTCGGGAGTAAATCGTTGCCATCTCCAAACCAATCGCTCCCGCGCCAACAATCAAAAGGCTTTTGGGCAACTCATCCGGCTCTACTGCCCAATCGGAATTAACCACCCGGCGGCCATCAAAAGGGAGTTCCTTCAATTCCGTTGGATGAGATCCGGTTGCCAGGACAATATTTTCCGCGGAAAGAATCTCACCCCGGTTTTTTAGCCTAACCGCCCAAAACGGTGCCTCTCCATTCTCAATTTCCCCTTCGTCCTTAATCACTTCGCAACCCCTCAATTTTAAGAGATATTCAATGCCGTTCCTTAAACGTTTCACTATGCTTTGAACCCATTCCCTCATCTCCGAAATATCTATTTTTGGGGAGGAGAAATAGATACCACCCGACTTCACCTCTTCTTTTCTTTGGAGGATTTCGGTTAAATGGAGATAAGCCTTAGTTGGGATACAGCCAAGATTGAGACAAACACCACCAATTTTATCCTTTTCAATAAGGGCAACCCTTTTCCCCAGTTGAGCTCCCCGGAGGGCACAGGAATAACCCGCTGGCCCACCGCCAATCACGATAATATCCCACATCACTTATTTTATCACCAAAAAGAAAAGTTGCAAGGTTATTTGCCAAATAGAATATCCCCCATTTCTGATATATTGATTATTCTTTATCTTGGTTTATAATACACGTTAAATTATGAGAACAGTGATTTGGGTAGTTGGTGAAAAGAAAGAAGAAAAGTTAATCTCTTTGTTAAAGGGGAAAGAGACCCGAATTCTCCTTTTCGGTCTCTTGCCGGCTAAGGAATCGGAGGAAGAGGGGAAGGAACATAAACTTTGGCATTCCCTCTTCTCCCTTAAGGAAGAATTGAGTTCCGAGGGGTTTTCGGTTTCAATCGCTACCGAAAGGGGAGGCCCTTCTTCCCTCTTAGAAGTGGCCAATGCCTTAAATGCGGAAATGGTTTTTTTACCCAAAGAGATATTCCTTCTTTTAGGTCCCTTAGAAAACGACGATTTCTTAAATCAAATCTCCTGCCCCCTCCTGCTCTATTAAGTTAAGTAATGAAACGATACATTGCGGTTTTAGGTCCTTCTTCGGCGGATAAGAAGATTTGCCAATTAGCCGAAGAAGTGGGATTTCTGATTGCGAAGAAAGGAGGAGTCCTTGTGACCGGTGGAATGGGTGGGGTGATGAGTGCCAGTTGTCGAGGAGCCAAAGCCGGTGGCGGAACGACAATTGGGATCCTTCCCACCAGCGAAAGGAGCGAAGCCAACCCCTACTGCGACTTCTTAATCCCAACCGGTTTCGGAGAAGGAAGGAATTTAATAATCGTGCGGACTGCTGACTCTTTAATCGCAATCGGTAAGAGTTGGGGAACATTGTCGGAAATCGCTTTCGCCCTCAAAATGAAAAAGAAAGTAATCGGACTCAAAACCTTCTCCTTAAAAGGATTAGTAAAAGCGAAGAACCCGAAAGAAGCGGTGGGAAAAGCGTTCCGGTGAAAGAGAAAATCATCTTGCGGGTTGATGACCGGGGACCTCATAGTCAGGTTCTCATCGGCTGGGTCTTTCGGCTTGGGATTAAAAGAGTTGTTGTTTGTAAAGAAGGGAAAGGGTCAATTTCCGCCCCTAACCATTTTTTACCCGGAGGATTCTCTCTTTCCTTCCTCTCCCCTCAGGAGATATTAAAGAATAAATCAAAACTTTCCGAAGGAAAGGGAAAGGTCTTAATCATCTCCTATTCTTTAAATTCGGCTTATCAATTGATTAAAGGTGGACTCGGGGTAAAGGAGTTGAACATCGGTGGTCTCCATTACCGGAAAGGGAAGAAAAGGTTATTAGATTTCGTCCATTTCGGTAAGAGGGATATTTTGATTTTGGAAAAGATAATCTCCTTAGGGGTTCGGATTTTTGCCCAAGAAAACCTGGATGGTCCTCGATATAATCTTAAACCGCCCTTGCGAATTGATATTTAACCGGTATAATACTACTTATGATTCGGGAGAAGATTACGGTTAAGAATGAGGTTGGACTCCATGTGCGGGTGGCGGTGGAATTCACTAAGGTCGCCAATCGGTTTGATTCCGAAGTCCGGCTCTGTAAGGATGGAACTTGGATTAATGGGAAAAGTATTGTCTCGGTCTTAACCTTAGGAATTAGCCGGAATAACCAGGTAATCCTGGAAGTGAAAGGAAAAGACGAGGTCCCCTGTTTTAAGGCTTTAAAGGCAATCCTGCAAACGGAAAAGTTATGAGGGAAAAATTCCTCAAAGGAATTCCGGTCTCTTCTGGAATTGGTATCGGAAAGGTTTTTCTTTATAAGAGGGATTTGCCGCATGTTCCCGAAAGGGTCATTAATGAAGATGAAATTCTTAAAGAAATCTCTCGATTCCGCTCGGTAATCAATAAAGTTGAAAAGGAACTTTCCGATTTATACCAGAAGGTTCGAGAAGAGATGGGTAGCGATATTGCGGATCTGATTGAGTTTCAAATCCTTCTTCTGAAGGATGAAGAAATCCTCTCCCGGGTTGAGAAGTTTATTCAGGAAAAGAAATGGGACGGTGCTTTTAGTTATTACCGAGTGATTCAGGATTATCGGGAAAGTCTCGCCAATTCTTCCCTTCCCTTTATCCGCGAGCGGGAAACCGACATTGCCGATTGTGCCTATCGGGTTCTTCGCTCCTTGTTGGGAGATGAGAAGACATTTCTCTCTAATTGGCACACCACAGAAGATGTAATTCTCTTTGCCTTTGATTTAACCCCAACCGAGGTTGCCATCTTAAACAAAGAGAAGGTGAGGGGAATCGCTTTGGGGCGGGGTGGAAAATCGGGACACGTAGCAATAATGGCTAAAGCCAAGGAGATTCCTGCGGTTGATGGCATCTGGGATTTAATGAGAGACGAATACCAAAACCGAACGGCAATCTTAGATGGCAAGCGGGGGGTTGTTATCATTAATCCAAACGAAAAAAGGATTGCGCAATACCAAAGAGAAATCGCCGAAGAGAAGAAGATGAAAAGTATCTATTTAATGGAGAGGGAAAGTGAGTGTGTCACCCGGGATGGTAAATACATTGACATCTCTGCCAATATTGAGTTCATTGGTGAAGTGGAAAAGGCAAAGGAATATGGCGCTAAAGGGATTGGGCTTTTCCGAACCGAATATCTATTTTTCTCCCGCCGGCGCATTCCTTCCGAAGAAGAGCAACTTTTCTTTTATGAGGAAGTGGCAAAGAAGATGAAACCTTATCCAGTAATCATCCGGACATTTGACCTGGGAGGTGATAAGGTCATACCGGGATACACCGAGTTGAATCCATTTCTGGGTTGGCGGGGAATCCGAATCTTTTTGGAAAAGAGGGAACTCCTCCGAACTCAAATCCGAGCCATAATGCGCGCTGGCGCGGAACATAAGAATCTAAAAATTATGTTCCCAATGATTTCTACCCTGGAAGAGGTTCAGGAGATAAAGAGAGAGATTTCCCAAGTAAAGGCAGAACTCGAGGCGAAAGGAATTCCTTTCGATCCGGAGGTTGAACTTGGGATAATGATTGAGACACCTTCTTCCGCTTTGTTGGCGGAAAAGATTGCCCCATTAGTCTCTTTCTTTTCTATTGGTTCCAATGATTTAACCCAGTACACTTTGGCTTGCGCCCGGGATAATGAGAGGGTCTCTTATCTTTACGATCCACTCCATCCAACCGTAATCCGGCTTTATAAAGAGACGATTGCTGCCGCAAGAAAATATGGTATTTGGGTCGGGGCCTGCGGTGAGATTGCCTCAGAAGTGTTAGGAATTGTCCTCCTGGTCGGATTAGGGATTGACGAACTCTCAATGGTTCCGGCAAAAATCCCGGAGGCAAAAAGGATAATCCGGCAATTGGAATGGAGAAAAACTCAGGAGTGGAGTGAAAAGGCACTCTCCCTCGCCACCGCCAAAGGGGTAAGGCGATTCCTTATTCGGGAGATAAGAAAAAACCTTCCTGATTTAGCGGAAGGATTAAATGAGTAAAAGGGTTTATCAATTAATTCTTGACCTACCCGAGATGATTGAAAAGGCTATCCACCTCACCCAATCCGCCCTTAAAGGGAAACAAGGGTTGTGGCAAAGATTTCAACCCCAGAATCTCATCATCTCCGGAATGGGTGGTTCGGGAATCGGCGGTGAGATTTTAAAAGATTTGGCAAATAAATACTCACCCGTCCCCGTCATCCCCAGTCACGACTATACCATCCCCAATCTAACCGGAAAAAGAAGCCTCTTCTTAGCGGTGAGTTATTCGGGAAATACCGAGGAGACAATCTCTGCTTATCGCCAGGCAAAGGAAAGGAAGGCTCTAATCTGTGTCATTACCAGTGGGGGAGAATTGAAGAAGATGGCGGAAGCCGAAGATGACCTTCTAATCTTAATCCCCCCAGGTCTACCGCCCCGGCAAGCACTCGGCTTTCTCCTTACTCCTCTTTTAGTTCTCTCTTCCCAAAAGAAACTCCTTCCCTTCACTATCTCCGTGATAAGGAAGTCGGCAATAAAACTCAAAGGTTGGCTTACGGAATGTTCAAAAATCGCCCAGTCTTTAGCCAAATCCTTCTACCAAAAGATTCCCTATATCCTCGCCGGTTCTTCCCTCTACACCGCTTGTGCCTATCGCTGGAAGTGCCAATTAAATGAGAACTCAAAGACATTAGCCTTTTTTAATACTCTACCCGAAGAGAATCACAACGAGATTGAAGGGATTGGTCGTCCCAAGTTTATGAGGAACTTCTTATCGATTGTCGTTCTTTTTGACCCAACAGCCGAAGAGAGGATAAAATTAAGAATTCGCCTCCTCCCCACGCTCCTTCGGGGTCAGTTCTTCTCCTTTCAAGAAGTTGCACCTTTGGGCGCAAATGACCTGGAGCGAATACTCTCCCTTCTATTGATTGGTGATTTGACAAGTTATTATCTGGGTCGGAAATATAAAAAAGATATTGAGAAGATTGAGCGGATTGAGCAATTGAAGGCACTCTTGGGAGAATTGACATCTGGTAAAAAAGAGTTATGATTTCCTCTATGAGGAGATTTTTATTATTATTATTATTCCTTATACTTCCCGCGGCGGGAGGAGATAAAGAGAAATTTCCTGCCTTTTTCCCAATTCGGCAGAATCTCCGATATGGGGCAATTGACTCATTAGGTAATATCGTCCTCAAACCGCAACTGGATGGATTGGATGACTCTTATGAGGGAATGGCGATGGCGCGTATTTCTAACCAGTGGGGTTATGTTGACTATCTGAAAGGAGAGGTTTTGAAAACTAAGTTTGAATCCGTTGGCCGTTTTTCCGAAGGAAAGGCTCGGGTTCTTTATCAAGGAAAATGGGGTTATATTAACCGCGATGGCAAATTTGTGATTAAGCCCCTTTTTGAGTTTGCTGGCGATTTCTCAGAGGGGAAGGCATTGGTTGGAGTTGGAGGAAAGATTGGTTATATTGACTCAACCGGAAGACTGATAATTAAACCCCAGTTTACTTCGGGATTCAACTTCTCCGAAGGAAGAGCTGGTGTTTTAGTGGAGAATAAGTTAGGTTATATTGACTCCACCGGGAAGATCATCATTAAACCCCAGTTTGATTTCATTTGGGATTTTCGGGAAGGATTGGCCCGAGTTGCCATCAATAAGAAATGGGGCTACATTAATCACGATGGGAGATTTGTCATCAAACCCCGCTTTGAGGAGGCATTCGATTTCTCGGAAAGTTTAGCTGCAGTGCGCATGGGAGGAAAGATTGGTTATATTGATAAAAAGGGTAAATTTATAATCAAACCAAAATTCATTGCCGCAGGCAATTTTTCCTACGGTCTGGCTCCGGCTTTAGCGGATAGCCTCTGGGGATATATTGATAAAACTGGTGAATTTGTTATCCCGCCCCGTTTTGAAATTGCCTACCCTTTTTCCCACGGGGTAGGTAAGGTTCAGTTATCGGGCAAGATTGGTTATATTGATCGGAGCGGGAAATTCATCTGGGAACCGAGCGAGTAAAATTAGCATCAATTTCGACAATATGGCAAGAACAGGAGATACAAGGGTCATACGCCCGAACAAGCATCTCTAATTCTGACTTCGCCTGGTTGAGGGAAACTGAAGAATTGGAAAAGAGGTTCTCCGCTGCTACCCGGAGATGTCTTTCCATCGCATTATAATTTTGGGCAGTGGGAATAATTAAATCTGCCTTCGTGCAAACCCCGTCATCAAATTCGTAGTAATGGAAAAGACTCCCTCTCGGTGCCTCAACCGCTCCCACCCCTTTCCCCTCTCCTTTGGTAATTGGAAGTAGGCGGGGAACCTTCTTAATTTTTAAGAGTCGGTCCGCAGTTTTAACAATCTCTTCTAAGGCAAAGACAATTTCAATCGCTTGGGCTAAATTGTTGTAAAGGGGATTCCGAATCCAACTTAAACTGTAGGAATGTTGGAAGGCTTCCCGGGCGGCACCATGCAATCTCTCCCCTAAGAGATTCATTCGGGCAATCGCTCCAACGACATAAGGTCGTTCTTTATAAAGTGTCCGCTTGGCAGTGGAATGGGGATAAACCCTCTCTTTAATCAGAACCCGGAATTCTTCGACGGTTCGGTCATCACCATTAGAAATCATCACCTCATCACCCCAAAAGCCATAGGTATCAGTTGGTGGTTTCAAACAAGCGAAAAGCATCCCCTCTTCCGCATAGGTAGAATAATGGAGATTTCGGAAGAGTTCGGTTGTCCTTATCGCCTCCGGAATTAATCTTTCCGCACCATCCCTTAAAGATTGCAATTCCTCTTTGGTGAGGAAACGACCAAAACCGCCGACCGTTGGATTCTCACCGTGAATCATTCGCCCGGCAATTGTCTCCATCACATAGTTACCAAACTTTTTTAATCGCAAACCGGTATTTACCTCTTCCGGATATTTCTCGACCATAGTGAGCGCATCCGGATAGCCCAAAAAATCCGGCAGGGCAAGGAAAAAGAGATGGAGGCTATGACTCTCAATCATTTCTCCGTAATGCATCAAATTTCTTAAGAGAACTACCTCCGGGGGGACTGCAAGAGCCAGAATCTTTTCTAACGCCCGAATTGCCGCATAACGATGGGAGATATTACAGATGGCACAAATTCTCGGAACGATATTCACCACCTCTCGAGGCTCTTTCCCTAAGACCAAGGTCTCAAATAATCTCGGCCCCTCAGGAATTTCTAAGAGGACATCCCTCACTTTACCCCGACTGAGTCGAATATAAATATTACCGTGTCCTTCCACCCGGGTGATACTATCAACTCTAATCTCTTTAAAATCGCTCATCTCTTTTTCCTTATCTCTCCAATCTTTGTCCCGAAGAAAAACCGGATTTTCTTTTCCAGTTGATTTCCGGTCCATTTCTTCTCCAGGAGGTTCTTCTCCCAAGATGAAACATTCCCCTCTGGAACCGGTCCAAAACAGCCAACGCAAGGAAGATTATCTTTAGGGCATCTCGCCTCACAGCCCCCTCGGGTGATTGGACCGAGACAGGGAATGTCCCGCAAAAGGAGACATTCGTTTTCTCGCCACTTACACTCGACACAAACTGGATAATTGGGTAGTTCCACGGGGAGGTTAGCGACCACCCGGGGGAAGTTAAATAAAAAGAGGCGAGCGGAAATTGGGCATCCCGGAATGAAATAGTCAACCTTAACAAAGGCATCAAGTGGTTTTGATTCAAATGCCTGAACAATCTTAAATCGTTTCTCATAAACGGAACGGAAACGTTTGAGAAAATTGCCTTTGCCGAAATACATTGCTTGGAGACCGCCGAAGGCAGCACAGGTCCCTAACGCAATCAGAATTTTGCAATTCTTCCGCAATTCCTTTAACTTCTCTTCTTGCTCCGTGGTGGTAATTGAACCCTCCACAAAGGCAATATCAAGTGGTGAGTTAGTTTCCTTCTTCTGACTGGAAACAAGTCGAAAACTACAAACCTCAATGCTTTTTAAGACGTCTAAGAGGTAATCCTCAGAATGGACAATTGTCAACAAGTCACCGGCACAGCCGGTAAATTCATAAAAGCCAACTTTCGGTTTAAGGTTCATATCAAATCCTTCATATGTAAAACATCCCAATAGGTAAAAACCGGACCATCCAAACAGGTATAGATTGAACCGATAACGCAGTGGCCGCACTTCCCGATGCCACACTTCATTCTTCTTTCCAAGGTCATCAAAATCTGATGCTTCGGAATTTTTAAGTCAACCAATTTATCAATCACATAACGATACATTACTGGTGGTCCACAGACTGCGGCATAACTCTTCTCCGGGGTAATCCCTTTTATATCCTTAAATAATTCGGTTACCAACCCAATCCTTTCCGTCCAGGTTCCGGTATCATCCTGGTCAACCGCGAGCAGGCATTCCAAATCTTCTCTCTCTTTCAGTTCTAAGAATTCGCGTAAGAAAAGCATCTCTCCGGGTCTTCGGGCGCCATAGAGAAAGTAAATCTTACCAAACAAATCCCGATTGTCTAAGGCATAAAGGAGAAGCGAACGTAAAGGAACTGCACCCAAACCCCCAACGACAATAATTAAATCGTGTCCAACCATCTTCTCCACCGGAAATCCATTCCCGAAAGGTCCCCGGACACCGATCACCTCGTTCTCTTTCAACTTAAATAATTCGTTCGTTAAGACACCGATCTTTCGGATACCAAACTCCAGGAGTCCGGGGCGGGATGGTGAGGAAGAGATGGAGAAAGGTGCTTCCCCTGCCCCAAAAACCGAAACCATCATAAATTGTCCGGGTTTGTAAGCAATAGTTAAAGCCTTTTCCATTGCTAAGGGACGCACCTGGAAAAACCGAACGTCGCTCGTGAGATTATACCGACGAACAATTCGCATCGGAATTGGAAGATAGGGATTAGTGTTGTTCATTTTACCACTACTCCTTCCCCTTTTAATCTTCTTGCTACTTCCAGAACATTAATTCCTACCGGGCAGGTATCAATACACCGACCACAACCAACACAGGCGGGTCTGCCGAATTCAGTAATAAAGGCTTTTAGTTTATGAGTATACCAAAGTTTCACGCGGGAAGAACGTTTCTCGCGGAAGTTGTGACCACCCGCTACTAAGGCAAAGTCTTTCAGCATACAGGAATCCCATTGTCGTTCCCGAATACCGGTCCTTTCCCCAATTGGGATGTAATCAACAACATTAAAACAGGGACAGGTGGGACAAACCATGCTACACGCCCCACAAGATAAACACTTATCTCCCAGTTCCTCCCAAACTGGTGAGTCATAACTCAGTTCCATTATATCCGGCATCCCGGTCAAATCCAGATTGAGTTGGTACTGACTGTCCCGCCATTTGCGCCAAGCGATGTATTGACTCAAATCCTTTTGGGTAATATTTTCATCAAACAGTTCAAGCCGACTCCGCACCAAATCGTCACCGAGGGAAGAACCAACCCAAACTAAATAGTGGTCACCCAATTCATTAAATCCCAAATCAAACCCCTCCTCCACAAAGTGGGTATTGGTCGAACGAGCAAAACACTTATCGTCCGGCACACAAGAAAGCCCAATGATTACCGTCCTCTCCCTTGCTGCCAGATAATAGGGGTCAGGAAGACGTTCCTTAAACAGTCGGTCTAAAATCAGAATACTGTGAATCTCACAAGGGTGAAGACCAAAAATTATTTGAAGGGATTTTGGGGAAGAGATTAATGTATCTTCGTAACCCTCTTCGAAATCAAAATTAAGGATGGAAAAACGAGGTGGCAGAAGAAACTTTTTTACCGGTAGAATTGTCCTTAACGCCTTTAATTCTAAGAGGGAAAAATCGGTCAGTTCCGCATATACATACTTCTCGCCTTTCTTTACCGGACCGTAAACTACCCCGAAAGTTTTTAAACCTTTCAGAAACTCAACCAGAAGTTCTTTCTTCAATTTCAATGCTTTCATAAACTGTAAAATTTACATAAATTTAAGAAAAAGTCAATTATATTTTCGGAAAGGTCAAAAGGAAATTACTTGACAGGTTTTCTATTTTCCTTAAATTGATTAAAAAAGCCGAGGTGGCGGAATTGGCAGACGCGCTAGGCTCAGGACTTAGTGGGTTTACGCCCGTAGGGGTTCAAATCCCCTCCTCGGCACTTACCCCTCTAAGTCTCGCCTCAAAACCAACCCCAATCCAAAAAATTAGATTTGGGGATTACGAAATCCATATCAAAAGGGATGACCTAACTGGTCTAATCACATCGGGTAATAAGGTGAGAAAATTGGAATTTCTTCTCGCCGATGCCCTAAATAAAAAGGCAAAGGTAATCGTAACCTGCGGTAATATCCAATCCAACCATGTTCGGGCAACCCTCTATTTATCTAACATTCTGGGCTTAAAAGGGGTGGCTATCCTCAATGGCAAGAAACCGAAATTTCCCGAAGGCAATACCTTTTTAGATTATCTTTTTACTGATGAAATATATTTCCTAAATGATGAAGAATACGAGAAAAAAGAAGAGTTCGCGGAAAACCTCATATCTAAATACCGAAGTAAAGGAATTGACGCCTACTTTATCCCAACGGGCGGGTCAAATGGCATAGGTTGCCTCGGTTATACCGAAGCCATGATAGAAATGGTTGATTACATCAAAAATCAGGGGATTGATGCCCTCTTTTGTGCGGTTGGCTCCGGTGGCACCTATGCCGGACTTTTAATTGGAAGGTATATCTCTGGTTTAGACATACCTATCTATGGCATTTTAGTTGATGAAACAAAAGAGTATTTCTTAAAAAAGATAACCGGAATAATTAAAGAGGCAGAGAGGGTTTTAGGAAGAAAGTTAGAAATCGGAGAGAATGAGATACTTCTGATTGAAGGGTATAAAGGTTCTGGTTACGCCATTCCTTATAAAGAAGAGATAGAAATTATCTGGAAACTGGCGCGCCGGGGAATTCTATTAGACCCGGTTTACACCGGCAAGGCATTTTACGGAATGATAAAAGAAAAGGAAAGATTGAATTATACCAATCCCCTTTTCATTCATACTGGGGGTATATTTTCTTTATTTGGATTTAAGGAGGAAATCTTAAAATACCGCATCCCCCAGAAGAAATAAGGTTCTTTCCTCAACACTTTTCTTCTTCGGAAATTAAACGGATAAATTCTTCCACTAATTGACCTTCTTTTACCTTTTTGATTATCTTCCCTTTCTTAAAAATAACCCCACTCTTTTTACCGCAGGCGATCCCGAAATCCGCTTGGGTGGCCTCTCCGGGTCCATTAACCTCACAACCCATCACCGCAACCCGCAAAAATCTTTTTAGCCCCGATAATTCTCTTTTTATCCTTTGAGCAATTTTCACTAAATCCACCTCACACCGTCCACAAGTCGGACAGGAGATAAAAATTGGTTTTTTTCTTCTCAATCCCAGACTCTGTAAAATCTCATACCCCGCCTCTACTTCTAAGACCGGATCGCCCGTTAAGGAAACCCGAATTGTGTCTCCAATCCCTTTTAAGAGAAGGGGGGCAAATGCAGTTGCACTTCTTATTCCACCTTCAAAAGGTAATCCGGCTTCCGTAAGACCCAAATGGAGTGGATAGGAATAAAGATTGGCAATTTTCTCGTAGATTTCTATTGTTGCGATTGGGTCAGGAGTTTTAGCGGAAATCACAATTGCAAAAAAATGATTCTTTTCGAAGAGACTAATCATCTTTCCCAAAAGGGAGAAGAACTCTCTTTTTGAAAAGCGGCGAAAGGAACCTGTATTCAAACCAATCCTTATCGGAACTCCTCTCTCCTTTGCCAACTGGCAAATCTCTTGCCATTGCCAGTCCTTTCTGATATTGGCGGGATTTATTCTAATCTTATCCAAACCAGCCTTAATCCCTCCAATTGCCAAACGATAATCAAAATGTATATCACCAATTAAAGGAATCTTGGTTTTCGCTTTAATCTTGGGAATGGCACTTATGTCCTCCTCGTCTTTAATGGCAAGTCGCACCAGTTCGCAGTCGGCAATTTCTAAACGTTTGATTTCTCGGACCACCTTTTGCCATTGGGCAGTCTTGGTTTTGGCCATCGATTGGACAGCAATGGGGTGGTGATTGCCAATCTTTACCGAACCGATTTTCACCTCCCTTGTCTCTCTTCTTTTAATCACCACTTATCCTTTTTATTTCTGCTCCGAGGGAATTCAACTTCTCTTCTAACCTTTCGTAACCTCGATCCAGATGATAGATTCTTGAGACAATCGTCTCACCTTTAGCGACAAGACCCGCGAGGACCAGAGAAGCGGAAGCCCGAAGGTCCGAAGCCATCACCGGGGCGCCGGTCAGTTCCTCCACACCATCAATAATTGCGGTGTTTTTGTTAATGGTAATCTTTGCTCCGAATCTTTGAAGTTCCACCGCATGAGTAAGTCGGTCTTCAAAGATTGTTTCGGTAACGATGCTTCTCCCCTGAGCGAGGGTCAAAAGTGCCATAAATTGTGCTTGCATATCGGTCGGGAATCCTGGATAAGGGGCGGTGGTAATTGTCGTCGGCTTCAAATCTGAGACCCCCTTTACCAAAATCTCTCTTTCCCCCTCTTTTATCACAACTCCGCATTCCTTCAATTTTTCTATCACACTGGTTAGGTGTTCCGGACGGCAATTGGTGATGGTTATTTCCCCACTGGTAATTGCCGCAGCACAAGCGAGTGTTCCCGCTTCAATCCGGTCGGGAATTGGCTCGTATTCTATACCTTTTAAACACTTTACCCCTTCAATTTCCACCCTTGATGTTCCCGCCCCATAAATTTTGGCTCCCATCTGATTCAGGAAGTTCGCCAAATCCAGAATCTCCGGTTCGCAAGCTGCCCCTTCAATTATCGTCTTCCCTTCGGCTAAAACGGAAGCCATCAGAACATTAGCGGTTGCCCCTACCGATGGACCCTTTGAACCTAAGAGTAAAATCTCTTCTCCTTTTAATCCTTTTGTCTCAGCAATTACATAACCACCTTCCACCCGGAGATCGGCACCAAGCGCCGCAAGTCCTTTGATGTGCAAGTCTACCGGTCTCGGACCAATCGCACATCCCCCCGGAAGAGAGACCTTTGCTTTTCGGAAGCGAGCCAAAAGTGGACCAAGAACGAAAAAACTGGCGCGCATCTTTCGGACAATCTCGTAATCGGCAGTTAAATTATTTATCCCGGTTGGGTCAATAAGTATATCCCTTCCTTCCCTTTTCACCTCGCAACCAAAAGAGACGAGAAGTTGAATCATTGTTTTCACATCTACCAAATCCGGAACATTTTTCAGGCGGGTTTCACTATCACCGAGAATTGCGGCTGCCATCAAAGGAAGCACAGAATTCTTTGCCCCGGAGACCGCCACCTTTCCTTTTAATTGTCTTCCCCCTTTTATTAAAAACTTATCCATTATGCCCCAAATTTCTTTAATTTCAGAGCATGGGCTAAAAGGAGAGGCATAACCTTAATGGCGGGAAAGACCCCCAGACTACCACGGGCACAATTCCGCTCCGTGAATTTTCCCATCCCGTCCGGAAGGACATAGGGGGAATAAAGAAGGAAAGGATTCGGATGCCAGGAGTGCGATTTCAGCAAAGAGGGAGTGGAATGGTCAGAAGTTATCGCCAAAACCGAAAAACCCATCTTTAAGACCTCCGGAAGCGCTTGGTCGAATTCCTCAATCAGTTTCACCTTTCCCCAAAAGTCTCCATCTTCTCCCTTCATATCTGTCCTTTTGAAGTGGAGATAAAAGAAATCATAATTATCCCTATATCTTTTTAAGGTCTCTATCTCTCTCCCCTCTTCTACTTCTAAGGTCTGAATCCCTAAAAGCGATGCTATCCCTCTATACATCGGATAGACAGCAATGGCGCAGGGCGAGAGTTTATACCTCTCAGAAAATAAAGGAATTTTCGGCTTTCGGGCGTAGCCGCGCAGGAGGAGATAATTTGCCTTATCTTCCTCTTTTAAGATTTCTGCCGCCCTTTTCACTAACCCCCTTAGAATTTCCGCGGTAAACTCTCCTTTCCTGTCTCCTGCCTTCTTTGCCTTTATCTCTAAAACCGGCATATTATCTTTACCCGGGTCATTCTCTTCAATCTCCGGTGAAAGGTTTTCTCCTCGTAAGACAATCACGAATCGGTGTTCCTTACCGGATTTGATTAAAACTTTAATCCCATTAATCTCCTTTATTCCCTTTGCCAGTTTTTCGCATAATTCCTCGCACTTCTTATCCGGGGGAATTGAATATCCCCTTAACCGGTCAGCCCTTCGGTCAGTAATTATCTCTCCTCTCTTCGTCGCAAAATTTGCCCGAATGCATAAATCATCATCGGTTATGGGCAAACCAATCCCCAAGGCTTCCATTACCCCCCGACCAATTTCATATTCTAATGGGTCATAACCAAAAAGGGCAAGATGAGCCGAACCAGAACCAGGAGTGATTCCGTAATCAATTGGGATTGTAAGCCCCAGAGAACTATTTTCGGCTAAGGAATCAAGGTTTGGGGTTTTGGCGGCTTCCAATTCGGTCTTACCGTCAACTGGTAATCCGCCTAAACCGTCAAGAACGATCAAAAGGATTTTCCTTTCATTTTTCCCGATAAGTTCTTCTATCCCTTTCATCGTAATTTCACAACCTTCCCAAACCGATTGAGCATTTTCGTCGGATAAAAATAGATACCTGAGGGAAGAGTTCCTTTTGTTATCCTCTGACCGAAGATATTGTAAAGATAAGAAGGTGAAGGGGAATAAGAATTGTTGGTAATTAACCTCTCCTCTCCAATCCCCACCGGGATTAACTGAGCTAAGGAGGCGATTGTCGCTAAGGATGATTTGGCGATTTCGGTAACAAAATTTAAATCATTAAAACCACCGCCAATCGTATCACCCGTTGTGTGATAAAAGGGATTATAAACATTGAGGTTTTCCCGGACGTGAATCGCAATATACCCATAACGATTGAAGGAGGCGTGGTCCGAACGGGGACGGTCAACTATCTGCCTCTGACATTTCAGATTGGTGTAGATATTGGCGCATTGGATAAAATAATCAACCAGGGGAGCACAACCGGGATTAGAAGGTTTACCAATTACCGAGCAGGAATCCCGATTGACGACGGTATAGGCAATCATATCAATATTCACTGCCCCGATAATACTATCCCGAGCAACATATCTTGCCAGACTGCAATAATGGGCACTTCCCAAAAGTCCCTCCTCCTCTCCGGAGAAGGCGATAAACCTTATATTTTTCTGGAATTGATACTCTCTTAGGATTCTTGCTGCTTCCAAAACACAGGCGGTCCCACTCCCATTATCATCGGCGCCCGGCGCCCATTCAATTGTTGCATAACTATCAAAGTGAGCACAGATAACGAGATAAACACTATCTGGCTCCGTCCCTCTTTTTATGCCGATAACATTGGGCGCAAAATCCGAACGGAAGGATTGGAAATAGACCGAGTCCAGACCATAAGAGAGAAACTTATCTCTAATGAAATTAGCACAGGCGAAGGCGGAATCCGTAGAAGAATGGCGCGTTCGGAAATTCTGGAGTCGGAAAACAAAAGAAAGGATTGTATCCGATGAAACCTTATTCACCATCTCCTGGATTAAAGTATCAAAATTGGGATAGTCAAATCGGGGAACTTTCGAACGGAAGATAACCGGATTTAAGGGAATTTGATAATCTCCTTCTGGTTTCCGGGGATAATATTTCATCTCTTCCTTTGGGTTCAAAAGAAAGAGTAAGAAAAATAATTTAATCATTTAACCTGGAGGAAAACCCTTTTCCCATCCTTTCCGAAAAAGATGTGGATTCCAGAAGCAGATGCCTTTCTTCCGTCTATCTTTCGACCAAGAGGGTCGAAAAAAGGTGGTTGATTATTAAAATCTCTTCTATCCTTCTTTTCTATCTCCCGGAATTTAATCCCGAGTCCGCCTGCATAAAGTTTTGGCATCCTTTGGGAGTTGAACAATCCCCAGTAGGGCTCGGTCGCTCCCCAATTCTTCCAGAACTGGTCAAATGCCTCAAAGAAAAAAGAAGAATGGAGACTATCGGCAAAGAGCCGGTCTAAGTTACGAAAGAATTCCGCTTGGAATTCCTCGTTCGCCCAAACCCGATGGTGAAGGCTTTCACTGTTAGTCGGCCAACCACTTTCTCTAACTCGCACCGGAATCTCTCCGGCTCGGACCCTTAGACTTTCAAATTGACCTTTTACCCAAAGGGCGCCAAGAGTTGGTTCAAGGATATTATCATTGGTTGGGTTAATGATTGGAAAAAGGAAGTCGCAATTCCGCAAAAGCCAATCTCCGTAACCCGGTCGGTAATACATCGTCCAGGGTTCCGCGGTTGTGACGGGCTTATTTGTCGCATTGCGAACTGTCTCCATCGCCCATCTTAAATAGTTGGTATCATTGATTGTGGAATCTAATCTTCGGAAGAACAATGCCTCATTACCCACACAGTAGGCATCAGCAAAATCCCGAGTCGAAATCCCCCATTCAATCTCCTTTCGGTTCCGGGAGGTATCCCGGTCAATCCAAATACCGACGATTACCTCCTGAAAACCGAGCCTTTTGGCAAAACGTGCCACCCGATGCAAGGAATCAAGGGTGCCATAAGTGGCAATCCCTGTAAAATGGTAGGAACGAAGAGAAAGCAAATCGTTCCAGACCAAATTGCTTTCCGCATTTATTCCCGGTTGCCAACTATCCGATGGGGAGTAAGCCACCCAATGTTCAATAACTGGATCAGCCCGAAGTCTAAAAAAAGGAAAGGGGAAAATTAAGAAGGGGATTAAAAATCTTCTCATTGGTTTAATCCGTTTTAATGTAGGTCCTCTCTTCCACCCTTTTTAAATATTCTTCTGACTTCTCGTTAATCTTCTTCTCCAAAAGGTAGTTTCTAATCTGCTCCTCCATCTCCTCAAAAGGGAGGAACTTCTCTTCCTCTTTATCCAGAACCTTCAAAATATGGAACCCGCCGACTGTTCCGGCTTCGGTTTCGCTCAACCAGAAAAAAGGTTCGGAGATTTCTCCTCCTTCCAATTTCTCCAGAATCTTTTGGAATTGGGGTGGAAGTTGCTGAATGTAGAATTCTCCGAGGTAGCCGCCATTCTTTGCCGTTTCAAAATCCTGGGAGTATTTTTGGGCTAAGGATTCAAAATTCTCTCCCGATAATGCCTTCTTTCGAATCTGGCGGAGGAGATTCATTTCTCTTAGAGTATCTTCTCGGCTGGGGGTGACCTTAATGAGAATGTGCCGGACGAGAATTGCATCTTCCCTCTTCTTCTCGCACCGATAAATCTCGTAGCCGAGTGGGGACCGGAAAGGTTGGGAAATCTCGCCTTCTTTCAGGGGGAAAATTTTCTCCTCAATCTCTTCCCCGAGCATCCCTCTCTTCACCCAGCCGAGATAACCGCCCGAAGATTTGGTCCTTTCGTCTTCGGAGAAAGAGCGGGCTACTTCTTCAAAATCGCCCCCGCGCAAAATGATGTCGTAAATCTCCAAGATCTTCTTCTGCCCCTTCTCCTCCACCTCCTTTCCCGGGGTGACAAGACGGAAGATATGGGCTAAAGAGACCTTTGGGGGTTTTCGGGCGATGGAATCTCTATTCTCCTCATAAAACTTTCTCACCTCCAAAGGTGAGACGGAAACCTGTAATAATCCCTTCTTCTGCAATAGTTTCTGTGCCAAAAGTTTTTTCCTTATCTCTTCTCCATACCGACTCTTCAATTCCCTCTCCGTCACTCCTTCCTGGGTTAGTGTCTTCTGGAAATCCTCCTCACTGGGAAAACGAGAAAGAAGGTTCTCCCAATACCTTCTCAATTCCTCCTCCACTTCGGAACGAGAAACTTGTATTGTCTCCTTCTCCGCTTCCAGAAGGATGAGTTTCCCTTGAATCATTCTTTTCAGCGCCTCTCTTCTTAAAAGGGTATCCGGAAGATTAGGGGAGAAGGCTTTTAGAAAGTTTACCCCGGCGTCCAGTTCCGATTGGAGGATAATCTCATCACCCACCACCGCCACAATCCTCTCGGCTATTCCTCGCGCCTCGGTCGTTGAGACCAAATAGAAGAAAGAAAATAGACCAATGATTATCAGTCGAGAGCGGGAAATAGACATCGGGAAACGATAAAGGTCAAAGGCGAATATTCATTTCTTAAAATAAGCGTCGGGGCGAATCTCAACCTTCGTCTTAGAGCGGAGGAAGGCGATTAGACTATCAAGATGTTCCCGACTTTTCCGATATTTCAGAACATTATTGATATATTCTGAAACATCCTTAAAGGCTACATCCTTCTTTACCTTCTTCTTATCAATCAGTTTAATAATCTGATAACCCTCCTGGGTCTTCAGCACATCCGAGACTTGATTCGGTTCTAAGGAGAAGATGGCTTCTTCCAGGTTCGGGTCATTCAGACTACCGCGCGGGATATAATTTGATTCCTCACCACCTTTTAAGACTAAGTCCTGGGAAAACTCCTGGGCTAATGCCTTAAAATCCTTACCGGATTTTATCGCCTCAAGAAGGGAGTGGGCTAAATTTTCATCCGCAACTACGATGCGGGAGATTTTCACCTCACAGAGAAACTCTTCCTTATGTTTATTGAAGTAATCAAGGGCTTCGGCAGGACTCACCTTAATCTTTTCCAGTTCCTCTTCCACGAATTCGTTCACCAGGAAATCTTTCAGCAACTGTTCCATTCGGTATTTAACATCTTCTCTCTTATCAATTCCCCTTCTCTTTGCCTCCTGATAGATTAGTTCCGAAGAGACCCATTTATCTAAGACTGATGGCAGATTTTCCTTTTGTAATTCCACACCGGCGGGCAATTGGGCATCTAAGGCTTTTCGGGTGAGGTAAGAATTCCCCACGCGGGCGATATAATCTCCCTTTTCGCAAAACAAAACCAAAAAGGCAAAAAGGACTAAAAAGATAACCCTTTTCATCTTTTCTCCTCGTCCGAGCCTATTCATCCCTCTAACCAACCTTACTCTTCAATCCCAAACTTCTCCTTCTTATAACCTTTGGGCACTTCAAAGGTTTGGGGGTTGAAGGTCTCCTTTTTCACTTCTTTTATCTCCATTGTGAACCCCTTCTTCCCTTTTTCGTAGCCGATGATTCGGACCGGAACTCCGAAAAATTCTCCTTCTTTCTTTTCCGGTCTAAACCGATAGAACTGGGCAGCACCCCCTTTTATCAGTTCCGAAAAGAAATCCCCCATCTCTTCTATCACCTTAACCTCTTCGGGTTTTATTCCAATCTTTGGATAATCGGTTGCCCAGACCTCCTCTACCTTTTCCTTCCCTTGGTAGCCTTCGTATTTATCACAGACCCATTGGTTTACCTTTTGCCCGCTGGCGACTTTCTTATAGGTAACCATTTCCTCTTTCCGCATCATCTTACCTCCCATCATCTCCTCCAACCTCCTCCTTTCGCCGGGTGGCAGATGCTTCATCTGTTCCTCCATCATCTTTATCCCTTCTTCCATTTTCCCTTTCATCTTTTTCACATCCTCTTTTGTGATTTCGGTGTATGATTTCTTCTTATGGTCAATTGACCAGAACAAATTTTTATCACTTCGGAAGATAATGCTCATATCGGTCTCGTTACCTTTCATATCGGTTCGCATCCGGTCCTTTTCAATTAAGAGAAAGTGGGCTATCTTCTCTTTTCCTGTCTCATAAACCGCATTCATTCGGACACCAGGGTAAGCAAAGAAGAAAAGCAAAAGAATTACCAGAACTAATTTCTTTTTAGTATTCATGTTCACCTCAATCCTTAATTATAAAGGAGGAAAAAGAAAAGTCAATAACAATTATTTTCCCATAAACCTTAGAAGGTTATTTTTAACTAAAAAATCGCCAGTTTTTAAGAAAATTTATTTAAAGATTTATTAAGTTTCGTAAATTAAGGACTTAGAGGAATTGGGACTCGGTAAAATCGGGTGAAAGGTTTTAGGGGGTTTCTCCGTTTTTATATAGAGAGACGTAATATGAGCAATTTGAGGGTGTTAGATACAATCTGTAAGGCTTCAAATAACCCTTTCTTTTTATTCCGCTTGTTTTCCTTTTTAGAATTAGGGGAAATCGGGTGTATTTTGGAGGTGAATCAGGGGTAAAATAGGATAGAGAATAGGCTCCGGAAGAAGTTTCGGGCTGGGAAAAAAGCAGATAAGGGGGATGGCTTCCATTTAAATTGGCATAGGGGATAGCCCCCAGAAGGGTAGAGGGATGGACGCCCCCACATCCCGGAAAATGGGCAACCAGAAAATAACTCCAGTCTGATGTATCAAGCAAACCTGATTGCCCACTATCACCATCCGGGTCAATAGTAGTAGCGGAAAGTTATAAGAGAGATTTACCCTTCACCGAAACGCTGACCGCCTCATCAGATTCGGTGTTCCCCTCTTGTTGGTCCGAAGATTAAATTAAAGCAATCCTTTCGCCTTAAAACTGAAAAACCTCTCCTTAGTAATAATCACATGGTCAATAACCTCAATCCCCACAATCTTACCGGCTTCAACCAATCTTTTCGTTATCTCAATATCATCTTTTGATGGCTCGGGCACACCCGAAGGATGATTATGAACTAAGATTACCGATGCTGCCTTCTTCTTAATTGCCTCGGCAAAAACCTCCCGCGGATGAACCAAACTACTATCAAGTGTCCCAATTGAAACCTCACTGATGCTCCAATTCCTGATATTTAAGGCAAGGAGGTAAAAGTGTTCCCGATGGTAATCCTTTAATTTACTCTTCATTAATTGATAAACCTTTTCCGGATTGGTCAGTTCCTTGCTCTTATAATCAGGAGTCTGGGTTGAAATTCGCCGGGCGATTTCAAATACCGCTTTCAGTTGTGCCGCTTTAGCTAATCCAATCCCTTTTATGGAAGAGAGTTCTTCAATACTTGCCTCCGCCAATCCTTGTAAACTGCCAAACTTCGTTAAAAGTTTTTGGGCGGTAACCGCTACCGATTCCCCCGCAACCCCTCGCCCTAAGATAAGTTGGAGTAGTTCCTGAGCGGAAAGTGCCTCTTCCCCAAATTTAACTAACCGTTCTCGCGGACGTTCCTCTTTTGGCAGGTCGTGAATGGTAAATGACTTACCCATAAGGAATTATATAAATTCCCGGAAAATTGTCAAGCAGATACTTGATAAATGGCTCTTTGCTAATTTGGGGAAGAAGGTTTAAGTTATGGAGAGGTCTTTTAGGATTTTTCGGGATATGAGGAAAGGGGTGAAGGTAGGGTTTAAGGTTTATAAGAAGGTAGCGAAAGAGATTTTTCCGAATGCCCTAATAATTCCGAATAAGTCTCATCTGGTTGCCGAGGTTAATTCCGCCTTAGATAAGGTGCAGAAGGGGTTAAGGAGAAGGGAGAAAAAAGAGTTGGTGGAAATGGTGGATGAGGAAAAGAGGATATGGTTTCTTTTAATGAAGAGTGAGGAGAACCTAAAGAGGAAGGAGATAGGTTATGGCAAGTTTTGAGTTTGATCTTATTTTAAGGCGGGCTTATGGATTTAGGAATGAGGAAAAAAGATGAAAGCAACACTTGACTTTTTTGAATTTTATAGTATAATAAAATGAACAAATTATGGAGATTGAAAGTCTAAGAAGAAAGAATGGAAAAACCCTTTATAAAACTTCCCCAAAAAGAACAGAACCCATAACGAGATAAAAAATTATGCCTCAAATTACATTCTAATAAACCAAGGAAGCCGTTCTTAATGAGATTGAAAATTAAACATTCAATTAAACTTTTAATTACGCCAGTGATTAAATAGAAAATTACCCTGTTAATTAAACCCTCAATTACTCAGAAAATTAAACCAAAAATTAGACCCAAAGTATCGCTCCCTGTGTCGTTCCCCATTTTTAAGAGAAAAGTCTATAAGTAGTGCTATTTCAAGGACTTATAAGGAAAAACAGGATGTAAAAAACTTGAACCACATTCAAGTTGTAGTAGATTAGATAAGAAGAGCGAAAAGAGAAATTCAGTGCTCTTTTTAGCACCCGGTAAAAAGGGTTTCTCTCTTTATCCGAGCGGCGCCTCCTCCGGAATAAGAGATTATGGAATTATCTTAAATGGACACTCTTCTTTATCTCCCGAAAGCCCTTTGCCCGCAAGCGATAAAAATAGATTCCGGCGGAGACATTTTTCCCTTCCTCGTCCTTTCCATCCCATCGGTAGATATAAGTCCCGGGCTTCTGTTCCTCATTCACCAATCTCCGGACGAGTCTACCAGCGGTGTTATAGATACTTAAGGAGACGAAAGTGCGCCTTGGTATCTGATATTTAATAATGGTTTGGAAACTAAAGGGATTTGGATAGTTCTGGTAAAGAGCAAACCCTTTCCTTAAACCAAAGGCATTTCCCTGACTACCGCCTCCTTCTGGAGAGTTTCCAGAGGTTTGAACTACGACTGCGCTGTCCGAAGGAGAGAATTGAGGACTCTCAACAACCATACTATTATCGGTTAGAGAAGAAGCAGTTGAGCCATCCGCGGCAATCTTTACTATCTCACTCGTCTCACCAAGCCAGCGGGTGCAGACAACCCATTCACCATTATGGGAGAATGCCGGCATTTCATAATCGGTTGTATAATCATTAGTTAATGGAATCTCAGTCATTGAGCCATCATCCGGAACCTTCCAAATCTGGGAAGAATTTTCAATATCTCTCTGATAGACGACAAAGCCGTTCGCCGCACCGGGAAGGAAAATTGGATAGGGGTATTCGTGCTCAGCTGGTTGATTAGTAAGTTGCATATCGCTAACCCCAGTAGAGTCAACAGTCAGTTTATAAATCTGATAGAAGTTAGTTCCATCTTCCTTCTGATAGGCGATGGTCAAAATTGTTTCTCCGGATGGGGTATAAGAAAAATATGGGAAAGGCATCTCACAGTCATACCCTCCATAAGTGAGTTGGATTTCATCTCCACCTTCTGCTGAAATCATAAAGATTTGATTATAGCCATCTTCATCGTCTCTTTGATATACGATATATTTGCCATCCGGTGTATAGCGGGGATATTCGTGGTCAAAAGGAGTATTGGTTAAGATATTAATATTTCCTTCAAGGTCAACCTTAGCGATTTGGTAAAAGGGAGATTGGAAAATCTGAAAACAGATTGAGGAACTATCTGGACTCCACTGCGGATATTCGCAGTCCGCATCAATCTTGGTAAGGCATCTTTCCAGACCGTTCTCAAGCGATTGAATATAGATTTGATTATAGCCAGTTAGAGGATTTTCCTTGAAGTAGGCAATTAAATTACCATCTGGTGACCACTGGGGCGAATAAACCTCCGGGGGTGCAATTAACTCAACAATTGTATCTTCCTTATATTCCGGGGCATTACCCGGAAGAGGAGAAGGGAGACAAGAAGGAGATGTATAGCGCCAGATGCTCGTGGTATTATTCCCCTTCAATGCCCAGATTACTCCGGCAATTGTTGCCAGTGCTCCACCGCCTTTCACTCTCTTTCCTTCCGGATCCCTGGGAATTGTATCCCGGCCAATCCAGACATCCTGCCCCGGGTCATAGAGCCAGAATTCACAGGTATTACCACCCTTAAAGGCAAAGATTTTATCACCAACCACAGTCATCGCGGCGCCTTCTTTCACCTTCTTTTTTTTGTTAACCTGGGGGTGGGAAAGAGGCATTGAGCAACATGTTGTCCAGGAGCCGGTGCGAATATTATATTTATAGAATTCATTGTATATTTGCCGTAGGACATAAATTAATGTATCATTGTAAACCACAAGGCAACTCCCATCTCTGTAGCCTTGGTTAGGGAATGCTCTTACTGGAGCATCTCCTAAATAACTCCAGGTGTCTCTTCTCGTGTCATAGCTCCAAAATTCTTTTGTCTTTGAACCTTTTAAGAGATAGACCTTATAATTAAGAAAACCAATACCTGTTCCACCTTTCAGGCTTTTCCCGCTGGGACCCGGTGGAATCTCTTGCAATGTCTCCCAGGTTTTAGTTTCTGGATCATAACGGGAGAATTCCCTGGTGTTTGCACCCTTGGCAATATAAAGATACCTTCCATCCGAGGTTATTCCTGAACCTTTCTTCACCTTCTTTCCGGAATTTCCAAGTGGAACCGAATCAACATATTGAGCCCTTTCTTCCCAGGGGATATAGGAATAGAGGCTTCTTGTATTATTGCCTTTTAGAATGTAAAGTTTGTCACCACATCTTGTCATCCCACCGCCTGACTTTATCTTCTTCCTATAGTCAGGTTCTAAGGGAATTTCGCCAGATAATTGCCAACCAGGAGGCGATGGGCTCCAAACTGTTACCGAGCCTGTCCTTTTGTCATTTCTTAAGTTCTCATCACCATATAATGCGGTTGTGCACTTTGTCGTGTATTCACCGGCCATCGCTTCCCAAAAAGAGAAGATAACTTCCTGAGAACTCTCTGGCTGAAGGTTGTTAACCATTACCGAATCTAAATATACTTGGTTAGAATTTGAGAGGATTGCGAAGTAGACCCATAAACTTTCATGGTTCTGACCGTAGTTATGAATTTTAGCACGGGGTTTTATCAAACTCGGTTGAATCGTGCCGGTCGGAGAAAGGATTTTGACAACTCCAACATCGTTGCTAAACTGTTCCACTACAAAAGCAAAACTCAGGGTATCATTGTCTGGACTAACATCACCGGCCAAATAGGTTGAGCACCTTGCGGTATAAGAACCGGGTGTAGTAGCTATCCACTCGGTAAATTCAATATCTAAGGAGTCACCAGGTTCAAGATTTGAGATGACTGTGTCATCAGAATAGACTGCATTACCATCCTGAAGAATTGAGAAACGAGTGGTGAAGGTGGCGTAAATATTCCCGTAGTTATAAACCCTTGCTTTTGGGATGAGCGGACCCCGGGAGATGGTTTCTGTTGGACAAAGAATGGAAAGCACACCAACATCCGGAACTCTTGTCCAGATATTTCCGGTTGGATTTCGCTTATAATATATTTCCTCATTACCTCCCTGGGGATTGCCGGTCCAGAGAATATGGAGATAAGGACCATAAGATGCAACCGAAGGGTAATTGGAAGAATATGGAATACTTGATAGTAGTGTGTCGCTTCCCCAACGCGTCCCATTATCAGTTGAACGGATATAGTAAATCTTCTTATTCCCATCCCTTTCATCCATCCAGACAATATGGATAAGGGAAGTGCAAACAGCAACTGATGGGCAGGAGAAGTTTATTCCACCACTTGATATCTCTCTTTCCTTTCTCCAACTCGCCCCATTATCGGTTGACCTTTTATAGTAAATCCTCTTATTTCCATCTCTTTCGTCAATCCAGACAATATGGACGTTTGACCCAAAGACTGCGATTGAAGGAGATTCTGATTTGTAAGAAGTATCGGATAATCGTATTTCCGGTCCCCAACTTTCTCCATTATCAGTTGACAGTCTATAGTAAATTTCCTCCTGTCCATCTTTTGTATCCACCCAGACAACATGGACATACGAATCAGAAACAGCGACCGAAGGAAATTCCGCTTCGTCTGTGCCACTCCTTAAGACCACTTTCGGTTCCCAGTCTTCTCCATTATTGGTTGAACGTCTGTAATAAATCTCATAAGTACCATTATCATTATTCTCATGAGCCCAGACGACATGGACATTTGAACCAGAGACTGCAATGGATGGGCTTTCCGATTCCTCATATTCGGTATTAGTTTCTAGAAAGCGAGCATCTCCCCAAGTATTTCCATTATCGGTTGACCGCCGATAGTAGATTTCGGAGTTATCCTGCTCATCGTTGTTAACATAGACAAGATGGACATAACGAGCAGAAGAGGCAACCGCCGGCTCGGAGTATGCCCACTCGCGCGTTAGAGACCGCCGCTGGTCATAACGCCATGTAGCCCCATTATCAGTTGACCGGTGGTAGTAAATATTACCTTCTACTTCTCCACCTTCCTGCCAGACCGCATGAACAAAATTTTCTGAGGAAGCAATGCACCGGGCATTATTTGGAGAGGTGAGGGATATGGTGTCCGGGGTGTTAGAGATATTTATTTCCGGTTCCCACTGGGCAATTAAGGCAGTTGCAAATGTAAGCATTATAATAATTCCTGTCTGGATCCTCATTTTATACCTCCCCGGGCATTTCGCCCATTACTAAGCTTTACAACCTTCTTCATCTCTTTATAATTCGGGATGGCGAACTGAAAGAGATAGACCCCTTCGGGCACTTCTCTCCCTTCTTCACTTCTCCCATCCCAGACAATATGGTGTTTCCCCTTCTTCTCTTCTCTGGACTTTAAGAGACATATCCTCTTCCCATTCACATCAAAAACCTCTATTTTTACCGGATAATCCCTTAAAAGACTATAAGAGAGGGTAGTTCTCTTAGTGAAAGGATTTGGATAGGGAGCCTCAACCGGAGCGAATTGATTTATCAAACCATCTTCCGCCATACCTGGATTTCCGGTTGGATTTCGCTTGTAATAAACCTCTGAGTTCCTATCCCGATCGTCTATCCAGACGACATGGACACAAGCACCGGAGACCGCAATCGAATGCCCATGGGAAAATGTGGGACCATTTGTCAAAGGGGTCTCTTCTTCCCAGGTGATTCCATTATCGGTTGAGCGCTTATAATAAATATCCAGGTCCCCATCGCGTTCATCTACCCAGACGACATGGACATTTGAACCGGAGGCAGCAATTGATGGTTCGAAAGGGATTGCGGAATCACCGGTCAGACCTATACCTTCTCCCCAGGTTATCCCATTATCAGTTGAACGTTTATAGTAAATGGAATCCTCACCAACCACCCTCATTTTTATTCCGTCATTATCAGTTGAACGTTTATAGTAATTCTTTACACGCGCATCCTGCCAGACGACATGGACATAAGGACCAAAAGCTGCAACCGAGGGATTCGAAGTAGGCATAGAATCAAAGGTGAGCCTGATATCTTCTCCCCAGGTCATTCCGTTATCGGTTGAATGTTTATAATAAATCTCGGAGTTTATAAACTGCCCACCACTATCATTCCGCGTATCCTCCCAGACAACATGGACATTGGAACCAAAAGAGGCTACCGAAGGAAGGCCATAAACGCTATTATTAAATGTCAACCTCCTGTCCTCTTCCCAGGTAATTCCATTATCGGTTGAGCGCTTATAATAAATCTCACATCTTCTATTACGAGAATCCAACCAGACAACATGGACATAAGGACCGGAAGCCGCAACCGAAGGGTATTCAGATTGTCCTGGGTCGGTTGTCAAACGAACCTCTTCCCGCCAATTCCTGCCATTATCGTCCGAGCCCCTATAATAAATATCCCGATTTCCGTTCCGCTTATCTTCCCAGACAACATGGACATTTGAGCCAGAAACTGCGACCGCCGGCTGATAAGAGAGCCTTGGTCCTTCTGATAGTTTAACTTCGCCTTCCCAATTTAATCCATTGTCGGTTGAACGTTTATAGAAGACATCGAGTCTATCCGGGAAACATAAACCCAGCGTCCAAACAACATGGACAAAACTTCCCGATGCGGCAATCCACCTGGCATTATTCCAGGAGGCGGAACAAGAGAGACTTTCAGAAAATGTCAGCCTCCTATCCGGTTCCCACTGTCCATTTAAGATACTTGCGAAAGCAAGTATTATAATAATTCCTTCATGTATCTTCATTTTATCCTCCTTGGACTTTGTGCCCCATAACCAAATCTTTACAACCTTCCTCATTTCTTTATACCGGGGAATGTTGTCTTATCAATCAACTCGGCATATTTTACCTTGCACATTATCGCCGTCCCGCGCGGACCCCTCAATGTCTTATGAGTAGTTGTTGGCACAACGCAAGAATGAGGAATTGGTGATGGATGAAGACCAGCGGCAACTAACCCGGCGATATCCGCAACCTGATAAGCACCAACATCTTCGCAAATCTCTTGAAATTTAGCAAAATAAAGGGTTCGGGGATAGGCACTCGCCCTGGAGACGATTATCTTCGGTTTATGCTCCTTTGCCATCTTCCATAATTCTTCATAGTTTATCACCTCGGTATTCGAGTCAAGAGCATAATTGACTACCTTAAAATACTTTCTGGGGAAATTTACCGAATGTGGTTGGAGATTAGCGTGTTCGCAGCCGAAAAGTTGTTTTAACCGCTCAATCGCTAATTGCTCCCTCATATCCACAAATCCGCATCCGCCATAATATCGCTTCTTCGGTCGCACCTCCGCATATTTATTTTGGGCAAGACCGAACCTAAAGCAGAAATTTTCCGAAGCGATAAGTTCTAATGTCTTCTGTTCCATCTCAGTCTCTAACCTTATCGCCTCAAAACACCTCCGGGTCAATCCTTTTAACTCTTCCGAAAACATATTCTATTATACATCTTATTTCCTACTTGTCAACACGCCGCTTTCCATCAAAATAATCCTTTTGCCCTGTTTTCAAAATGATGGCTCTTTGCTACTTTTTGGGAAGAAGGTTTAAGTTATGGAGAGGTTTTTTAGGATTTTTCGGGATATGAGAAAAGGGGTGAAGGTAAGGTTTAAGGTTTATAAGAAGGTAGCGAAAGAGATTTTTCCAAATACCCTAATAATTCCGGATAAGTCTCATCTGGTTGCCGAAGTTAATTCCGCCTTAGATAAGGTGCAGAAGAGGTCAAGGAGAAGGGAGAAAAGAGAGTTGGTGGAAACGGTGGATGAGGAAAAGAGGATATGGTTTCTTTTAATGAAGAGTAAGGAGAACCTAAGGAGGAGAGAGATAGGTTATGGCAAGTTTTGAGGTTGATCTTATTTTAAGGCGGGCTTATGGATTTAGGAATGAGGAAAAAGATTAAAGCAACTCTTGACCTTTTTGAATTTTTATAGTATAACGAAACAAATAAGTTATGGAGATTGAAAGTCTAAGAAGAAAGAATGGAAAAACCCTTTATAAAACTTCCCAAAAAGTGATGTTGAACGATAAATTGGTTTCTACCATTATAATTCGCTATGGGATGCCTAACTTTCTTTCTCTTCTTCTCCATCTTTCATCCCCAGGATACCATTGAGGTGAGAATCATTGAGAAGAAGATAAATTTTAAACTTGACGCAAGCCTCTTCTTCCAGGAAAAGTTATGGCAGGAGGCAGATTCCCTCTTCCTCACCCGTCAGTTCTCCCCTTATTACGACTCTCAGGCAACCTATAAGACGAAAGTAAAGGTCTTGCAGGATGAGAATAACCTCTACTTTCTCTTATCAACCGATTTTGGTCCTGATAAACCGAGAACCGCCTTGAGTGGCGAGAACGAGTCTTATTCCATATATTTAGACCCCCTCCTCTCCAGAGTCTCCGCTTACTACTTCACCATCTCCTCTTCTGGTTCAAGATGGGATGGAATGGTTCTCTCCGATGGCGCGGTCTATGATAATTCCTGGGATGGGGTCTGGGAGAGTTCGGTTAAGGTCTTTCGGAACGAGAAAGGAAATTGGCAACTCCTCGCCCTGATTAAAATCCCATTTAAGATTTTGCGCTTCCGGAAAGATAATCCCCTCTGGGGATTACAGATTAGTAGTTATTATCAGAAGACAAAGGAGCGATGCTATTGGCTGATGCCGGATAAAGAGGAAGGACTCCGGGTCTCAAGGTTTGGCATCTTAAAAGGGATAAAGCCAAAAGGTGAAGGTAAGGGTTTAGAACTTTATCCGGTCGCTCTAATGAAAAATACCTGGTCTCAAAGAACAGGAAATTTTCTTCCCGGAATGGGAATTGATTTCGCTTACAAAAAGGAAGCGTCCACTCTCAATTTAACCCTCTTCCCAGACTTCGCCGAAATTGAAGCGGACCCATTCACAATGAGTCTTGGTAAATACGAGATTTATTACCCGGAAAGGAGACCATTTTTCTTAGAGGGGAAGGAGATATTTGAACCCGCCCAAACATCGGGCGGATTCTATTCACCCGTTGAGGTCTTCTATTCCCGAAGAATCGGGCGAGTGATGCGCGACGGTTCCGGTGAAGTTCCAATCCTCGCCGGGGCAAAGTATACCGGAAAAATTAGCCGTTATGAAATCGGACTGATGAGTTGTCTGACCGGCGATAAATTCGGCACCAGGGATACCGCCTGGTCAACTTCCTGGAATGTCCTGCGGGTCAAAAGATACTTCTTAAAAAATTCCGAGATTGGAGTTTTATCAACTTATAAAAGACCAGTTAAAGAAAACGATTGGCATCTATCCCTTGATTTTGATGCTCTCCACCGTTGGGGTAAAAATCAAATTGGCAATCAATTGGTCTTCAATTACGATACCACCAGAAATCTCGGTTTCCTTGCGCAAGTCGGTGGTCTCTTTTATTTTACCAAAAACCTATTCAGCGGTCTTTCCGGTCGCTATGTGGGGGAAGATTTTGATGTCAGTGATATGGGTTATGCCCAAGCCCTACCCGGAAATAAATTGGTGGGGATATTTGCCGGTTTCACAAAATCACCTCCGAAAGGAGCCTTCTCCTCTTACACCTTGACCACAGGCTATACTCAGGAGCGAGAAAAAGGAGAGCCGGATTGGTCAAGATTCTCTTTATTGGAAACGAACTTCAATCTCCGAAAACCGGTAATCGCTGGTTCTTATCTCTCTTTTGGCTTCGGAAAGGATTACGAAGGGGAGATAGGTTATCACGCTAAGAGTTTCAACCAGAATATCTGGCTGGAGATTAAAAAGTTAGAAATCTGGTTTGGTCATTCCCATTCTTTCACCTGGAATTATCGCCGAAACTTTTTAGCCTGGCGTAGAATCATCTGGAGTGGATTCAATTTACCCATAACCCATCGGATTTCTCTCAATCCCGATTTCAATTCCTGGATTGAATACGACACAACCGGTAAACACCTCTCAACAACAATTTCGGGCAATATCTATCTCTCTTACAGTTTTTCCCCTTTTATGAAAATAACAATCAGCCCAAATCCGGTCTTTTTGTGGGAAACTTCTTCGTCCCTTCTTAATAATAAAAGGTTTGAGATTCCTCAGATGCGCATTGCTCTCCTCTATTCCTGGGAGATTAAACCCCGCTCTAAGTTTTATCTGGTTTGGAATCAACTCCTTTCCCAAGAAGAGAGATGGGAAACTCAGGAGAGGATTGTCGCAATAAAGCTCCGTTGGCTCTTTTTATTTTAAGCCCAATCTTTCTTTTTAATGACCACACCCCTTCTTTTCAGTTCGCTTTTAATAAAATCGGAGAAATCCTTTTCCCTTCCTAAATATTCCGGCGGGATGATGCCAAACCCTGAATAATTTTTAATCCTGCGGGCAATTATCGCTGCGGTATAACCAGTGAGACGCGCCATTGAGGAAATCCTCTTTCTCTTGTCATAATAATCAATAATTTTATACCGCCGCCTTCTTCCCTTCCCTTCTACCTCAATCAAGAGGATTGTTAGGTCTAATTCATCTCCGCGGCTCAACTCGGCTTTTAAGAAATCCAATATAAACCCTTTGGGTTTAACCTTTTGATTGGTAAAGGGATTCGGCTCATCAGGGAGGAAGCCGGTTTTGAGCAATTTTTTCATCAATAACGCATGCCCGGGATAACGGATTGTCTTCTCCTCCATATTCTTCACTCCGCGTAAAGTCTTCAACAAGGTCCTCAAGCCATCGGTATAAAAGCATTCCAGTTTCCCAATCTCCGGTAAGGTAAATATCTCAATGCCACTCAATGCCTCTACTTTTACCTCCCGGTAATTTCGGATGATTCGGGCTGGACGGGTATATTCAGCAATCAAGTCATCTGGTGACCAGGTGTAGCGATAGTTAAAAGGGGGAACCGGATTTTGGGGAATGCCACCCACCCGTATCCTTAAATTCTCAATTTTCCCGAATTCCCGCCAGGCCTCACCAACCAGGATATTAGAAAGCCCTGGGGCAAAACCGGCATCTGGCACAACCCTCACCTTTCTCTTTTTTGCTAAGATGTCAAGGACGAATGGGTCTTCTTCCGCATAAGAGATGTCAATGATATCAACGCCTGCTTCTACGGCGCATCTCATCGCATAAAATCCCAATTTTGCTGGTAAGGCACCAACAATTAGGTCAAAGTTTTTAAGAAAGTCAATAAAATCCCTTTTTTCCGAGACATCAAATCTCTTGGTTTTAATCTTCTTCCCTTCTTTTATCCTTTGGAGATGCTTCTGGTTATTATCAATAACTGTAATTCGATAATTATCATCAGTTAAATCCTGGGCAATAACCCTTCCTTGAAAACCAGCCCCTAAGATACAAATTTCCATTGAGAAAGATAGTAAAAAGATATGAAAAATCAAGATAGGAACAATTCCGTCGGATTAATTTTCCCCTTTTCGCCAGAGCGAAGATAAAAATTATCTGCGCTATCAAAACCTTTACGAACCGTCCCAATAACTTTGCCAAATTTCATTCATCAGTCAAAAGAAAGAAACTTAAAGAAATAACATCTCAATCGCCGGTTCGGAAAATTTCATCCTCACTTTCCGCGTGGTAGTTCTCTTCTGCCAATTCCATCGCCAGAGTTTATTTTATCTATTCCCCCTATAAGGATTTTATCTTTATAAAAATTTCCCTTGACATCCATTGTATTTTAAGGATTGCCTTTATGGGAAAAAAGAGATAATGACGGTTAAGCAAGTTGCCGAATATTTACAGATGGATGAACATACGGTCTATAAACTTGCTCGCTTTGGACTTACCCCTTCACTAAAAATCGCTGGTCAGTGGCGGTTGGGCAAGGATTGCAAATAATTCTTCAGGCCAGTTACGATCGTTTAAAAATAATACATGGTGCCTTATATATTCTTTTTTTGAGGGAAAACTCTCTTCTTCCTTTCGCAAATCATCATAATCTGTCACAGAAAGAATAAAAGATTCTAATCTAATATCTCTATTGAGGCATTTTTCAATCTTCTTTATCTCCTTGGCAAACTTTATCTTTTCATTCTCTAAGGTCTTTATGTGCCCTAATCCCTTTGGGTCTATAAAAACAATGGTTTGTTTTGCACCATTCTTTACCCACATAATAAAGTCAGGATAGAACCTTGACCACTGAAGTTGAAAGCCTACGCCGGAGAACGGGTAATTTCTTAAAAGATACACCTCAACATTTGAAAATTTAGCTTTATTATTTTTTAAGTATTCGCGAAGACCGATAACAAATTTTTCCTCGCTTTCCACCAAACCCTCTGGAGAGATTCTATCTATTTTCTTACCCCGAAGCAATATTGGCACATAGAGATGTCTATCAAAATAAATTCGTGGCAGGGTTTCCTTATCATCCTTTAATAGTTTCTTTAAATCTTTTGTCAGATTTCTTATCTCTTCAATCAGTTTCTTTTCTTTCTTATTTATCTGCACTGTATACCCATCGCCAGTTCTTTCAAAAACAAACCGGAGTTGTTTTTCGACTTTATCGCAACGCAGGTTATCCGCCTCAAAGCGCCTGGCATATTTCCCATAGAACAAGTCCAGGTATTTTTTGATAACGAGAAGCGCAATCTCCTCCAGTCGTCGCAAATCGTCTTTCTTTTTAACCTCCAGAAGTTCAGGAATCGCCATAATTTTATATCTATCTGATAAAAGTAAGTTTTTAAGCCTGTTTATATCCAAAACCAGATTCCAGTAACCCTTTGCAACCTTAAATTCGCAAACCTCCTGCCATATCCTTTCCCAATCAAGCAAATCCATTTTATCTTCCGGAATTGTTAGTCGCTCAACTTCTGTTTTTATCTCGGTTGCTTTAATTCCTACGACCTCTCCTCTTTCTTCTTTTCTCTCTTTAGCCAGATAGACTAATACCTTGGGTGTAAGGTCTATTTCAACTCTTACAGTATCATCAATTTCAAGCCTTAGAATTTGTTCCTCTTTAAAATCCTCTCCCGTCTTGCTCGGGTAAAGATAGGGAAGGGTATCCCATTTCTCACGATGTTGAAACTCCACAGGTATTTTAATTGGCTCAAATTCCGCCCCTTCCTTTCTTATTGCCTCTAAAAACCTGGTGAGATAGTCCGCCTTAATTCCATAAATATTAAGTGTTTCTAAGACTCGAACTCGGGTATCTTCGCTTCTTTTGAGAGACATACTTTTACCTTTCAGCCTGACACCTCTTCCGAATAGCTGAATAATTTGAGGACCCTGTCCTTTACCAATATTTAGAAGTCCCATTGATGAAACGCGCCATGTATCCCAGCCCTCTATAAATTTCTTTGCACCAATGAGCAAATTTATCTTAGAGTTTTCCTTTTTAATCTCATCAAAAAGAGAACCTGATACCGCATCCTGTTCTACGGATATTCCCTTTCTTTCCAGTTGCTTCTTGAACCCAGAGACATCACCGATATTTATAACTCCGAAATAATCATTCTCAGAAATCTTTAATCCTAACTCTCCCTCAGTGTTCTTCAACTCGTATATATGAAGGCTTCCTTTCCCACCAAAAACCTTTCGGTATAAGTCATCAAAATCCACTCCTCTGCTTCTGAGATACCCAAATTTACTGCTAAATACATCCTTATCGTCTTCATCTTTCAATTTTGTATTGCCTTCCAGAATATCTTTTGCCCACTCCTTAACCCAGTCTTCATCCTTGATAACCCTGTTTATAAACTCCACAATCTGAATAACATCGGACTCCTCTTCCTTTCCGGTAACTGTTGTGCCAACAAAAATCCAGAGCGGTTTTTCAAGGTTATGTTCACTGGCAAAACGCTTGTTCTGCTCATAGAACAAGATTTGCTCGTAAAAGGATAAAAGATTGGCGACAAACATTGATTCTTGAAATTTTCGCTCAGAAATTTTTGCCCGTTTTACATTTAAAACGGAAAAGTCCTTACCATATCCATCCAGATAGAAGTATTTATAGGAATAATCAAAAACAATTGATTTCGCATACTCACGGAGTGTCTCTTTGTTTCTCTCGCTTAAAATCTGTCCGAAGGTAGCACTATATTCAAAAACAAAGCCATTTTCGGCAAGTCTATCTCTTAGCCTTGCCCATTTTTGCTCTTCTGACCTTCTGCCTTTATGCCCTTCATCCACAAAAACAAGATTTCTTCCCGAAAACTCATCAACCTGGCAAGTAACACCTTTACCCTTTTTCTCTTCCACAAATTTTGTCATCTCTATGACTAAAACCTCATTCTCATTCTCATTCTCATTCTTCTTCCCACCGTAAAGCCGGCAGGGAATGCCACTCTTTTCCAGTTCTTCAAAATGCTGTTTTGAAAGCCCTTCGTTGGGAGTAATGAAGAGGATATTATCGGGGGAGAACAAATTGTAGTGGAAGAATTGATGATAATTAATATGAGCAATAAGCGTTTTGCCTGAACCGGTTGCCATCCAGAAGGCAAGTTTTTTTAGGTCATTTTCATTAAACTCGCTGATAAGATTTTTTACTTCCTCATCCTCATAATTTTTTAGGAATTCGTTCAGTTCATACAGAAATTCAAGTTTTCTATTTTTAAGATTATCCAGCACAATCTCGGCAAAAAGCACCGCCAGATACTGGAAGTATTTTAAAGAAATGGGTTCCCGCTGGTAGCTTATCTTCTTCGCATAAGATTGAATATTTTCATCATATACAAGAAGAGTATCACTTGGTATTTTAAGTTTCTCAATACCTCGCAAGGCATTTACAAAATAACTTCTTCCATCACTATCAGTCCCTTCGCTTTTATTCTTTAACTCATTCAGCAAGTCTCTAATATCACTTACTCCAAAAAGGGAAAGCAGATATTTGTTCAGTATAAGATATTTTTCTATGTTCATAGTTTTTACCCCATTAACCTCTTAAATTCTGGTTCAATATAGCGGATTTCTGCTGTGTGCTTTCCAAGTTTCGGAGTTAAAACACTTTGCCCATTCACATAAACAATATGCGGTGCCCAGGGTTCAAGTTCTTTGATGATAAACTCCTTGTCTTTCTTAAAATCCTCTTCACTCCATTTATCCTCATATTCTCTCCAGACAACTGCTATGTCCTTTCCCTGTTTTTCTCCAAGGATAAACAGATACTTCCCGCCATTGTTTCTTACCTTTATCTTCTTCACCTTCAATCCCAAAAGATAATTGAATGTCTCCGGTATATCCACCACCAATTCTTGTGGCTCTCCTACTTCTTCAAGATTGACTTTGAGTTTGTAAGCAAAAGGATTTTTAAGGTTTTCAATATTAAGAAGGTATGGGCTTTCCCTTGTTTCAAAATCAAGGAAGTATTTCAAAAGATAATCATCGCCAAATTTTAATTCTGCTTGCTTATTTTCTCTAAGCTCAATATTATCCAGCGTGTCTTCGTATTGTTCAAGGACTTGGTATTTGAAGAAGCCACCGGCAGTTTTTTCATTATATTTCTCTTTTACATCCTTTTCTTTTGATATTCCTGATTTATCATAAGCCAAAACCTTCTTCATTCTTGGCAAGACCACTGTCCAGAAATGTTCCCCAATCTCCACGCCAATCCATTTTTTTTTAAGTTTGTGTGCAACGGCTGTTGTTGTGCCGGAGCCAAGGAAAAAGTCCATAACTAAATCACCTTCATTGGAAGTTGATTCTATGACACGCTTGAGGAGGATTTCGGAGTTTTCGGTTTGAAAGTCCCATTCTCTCGAATATCCTGGAATATCTGTCCAATCATTGTCTATTTCTTGAAAAGGATATTGAAAGTATTCAGGTAAACCGTGAATTCTATTGCCAAATTTATCCACATAACTTCTACTTTCGTTAATTCTTAATAATCCTTTATTAAATAATTCTTCTACAACTTCTTGCTTAAATGTCCAATGACTGTTTTTTCTCGCATAAAACTTTTTCCCATTTATAATTACTAAATCATTCTTACTTTCACCCGGTGCCTCCAAAGGGACCCATTCCGGTTTTTTGGGTTGTTTGCAGTATTTACATATTCTATCACGTTGAATACTTTTGATTAAAATTGACTGAGATTTTGAGAATAGAAAAAGAGAGTCGTTGGCTACATCCAAACTGCCCGTAGTTCCTGCTAACTTAGTCATCCTCTTCACTTGAATTTCATTCCTAAAATTCTCCCAAAAAATCTCATTCATCAATGGTCTCACAATCCAGTTGCCGTTGTAATCGCATCGGACAAAGATGCTTCCTCTTTCATTCAATAAATCCCTTGCTAATCTCAATCTATTTTCAAGCATGCTTGCCCAGGTGGAATCTTTATACTTCACATTGTAGAGATAATCCGCATCCTGCTCTTTGTTAAACGGTGGGTCAATGTAGATTGCCTGGACTCTCTCTTTATACTTCCATAAAATCGTATTCAATGCCTGCCAGTTTTCGCTTTTGATAAGCAAGCCATCAAGTAAATCATCTAAATCCTTATTTTCGGTGAGTTTCTCAAGCAGTTTCTCTTTGAATTCAATACTAAAGTGCTTTGTATCAATTGGTAATTTCTTATTTTTTAAGTCTTGCTTCTTTTCTGGTATTTCAAATCCTAACTCTTTCCATTCTTTTTTCTGTGCTTTATTTTTCCAAATCTCTTCATAAAATTCCTCTGGCACTCTATCAGTGGTAATCACATATTCGGTCTTTAAGACAAACTTCTTTTTCTCCCACAATCTCTTTTGAAAATCCTCTATCTGAGAGAGGAAATCTATAATATCCTCGCCTATCTCCCGCACTACTTTTGCCCTTGTTATGTGCTTGTCTAAAAATCTTTCCTTCTCCAGGGTTTCAATATCTAAAACCTCGGCTTTGATAAAATAATCCAGTTGTTCGGAAAGAAATTTTTTCAGGTTTTTATGGATAAAGTAGTCCTTTGTGTTTTTAGCAGTAAATCTATTCAGGTGATAAAGAAGGAGTGGCTTTTCATTCTTCACTTGTCCTAAAAATCCTTTTAGTGCAACATCTTTAATCCCTTTCAAAATCTCATCATAACTCTTCTGGTTAATCTTCTCTTGCTTTGTAGTATTGCTTCCCCCTTCTACCTCATAGTGCTTTACCTCTCTCTCGGTAAGTTCTCGATACTGAAAACGGATGATTAATGCCTTATCCTCAACTGTTAACGGTTCTTCATCATCAAGGACAAAAAACCTCTCCTTTGTGGCTTTATTGGAACCTAATTCTTCTTTTGCCGAAACAATCCGGAAGATGACTTTGTAATCATCAGCCTTAAATGTATAATCCCGGAAAAGAACACCTGTCTTTGTGTAATACTGGTCTGAATTTGCCCAGTAGAGTTTTACCTCTTCACCGTTATAAGGGATGGCATATTTATGCCCTTTTATTGAGTAGCGGTAATGGGGAACAAAATCGCCTTCTTCGTAGTATCGGGAGAAGAAGTTATAAAGGTCGTTAAAAACCTGTAATTTAATCTCATCAATTGCTTCTGCCTCATCTTTTTGTGCTTTTAACGAAAGAAATTCTCTGCCCAGAGGAGTATTCTTAAACTCTTCTTTAACCTCTCCAGTAGGAGTAAATGCCTCTTTCCCTAATGTTTGAGCAACCTTCTCTTTTGCCTCTTCAAATCTCCGATTTATGTCAGCCAGTCTTTCGTCTTTATGTTTAGCAAAGGCATCCTCAACCTTCTTTTTAAGGTCTTCTTGAATAAACTTCTCAATCCTGTCTCGTTTGTAGTTTAGAATACGATAAATCCCGAAGTCTAAATCAGAGGCTTCAAACTGAAAAAGCCTTTTAAGTAAATCCTGAAATTTTTGAATAGTATCCATAATTTACCTCACTATTTTTTCTCACTCCTCTCAGCAGTAGAAGATTTCGTATTCTGCAATACTCTTTGCAATGATTCCTCACTTATCCATTTATCAATCACATCTTTTTTAAACCGCCACTGACCAGCGATTTTTAGGGAAGGGATAAGTCCTGCGCGAGCAAGTTTATAGACCGTGTGTTCGTCCATCTGTAAATATTCGGCAACCTGCTTAACCGTCATTATCTCCTTTTCTTTCATAAAGGCAATCCCTTTCTTAAAAGATAATCTTTCATAAAATCTGACTATAATATACAAAAAAACCAATGGATGTCAAGAGAAATTTTTATCCTTATAGGGTGGTGGGTTACGGTGAGCAAATAACTCTGGCGATGGAATTAACAGGATATAAAGGGAAAAGTAGCGAGGAGGATGAAATTGTCCAAGCCTGCGAGTATGCTCTTATTTCTTTAATTTTCTCTCTTTTAACGGATGAGAAGATAAAAATCATCTCCCCGGGCAGGACTCGAACCTGCAACCTTGTGGTTAACAGCCACCTGCTCCACCGATTGAGCTACCGGGGAAGCAAAAGATTATAGCAAATTTCCCTTATTTTTCAATAACCCTTACCGGAGTAAAGCGAATTTCTTCACACTCCGAGCAAAACCGGTCTGCAAGAGGACTAAATAAATTCCCGAGGCACATTCATTTCCTTTCTTATCCTTCCCATCCCAAAATAACCCGTAATCCTCTAACTCTTCTTTCTGGGTATATCTTCCCGGTGGGATCCTCTTTTTAATCTCTTTCTCTACGAGTAATTTTCCTTTCAGGTCATAAATCCGCAATCTAATAAAGTGGCTTAAATTTCGCAAGAGAAGTGGGAAATAGACCTTTGTCTCGCGTCCGAAAATGAATGGCTGGGGGTAGATATCGCCAATCTCATCCTTTTCATAAGAGGGCAATAATGAGGGATAGAGTTTCAATAAGGAGTCAATATTCGGAATGCCATAGCCATAGATGGTATCGGGTTGACTCCGGCTCGCAGTAGAAAATAGTGCCCTTCTTAATGAATCAACGTTCCAGTTCGGGTGTGCCTCCAGAGCCAGAGCGCAGAGACCAGCAACAAGTGCGGTCGCTGATGATGTGCCCGAAGAATATTCGTAATAGCCATCCGCATAAGGGCAGGCAACGACCGCATCTTCCGCTAAAGCCACCAGATCCGGTTTTATCCGGCCATCAACCGTTGGACCGGTGCCACTTCCCCGCCAGGGGGTCGAATCTCTTCTTATCCCACCAATTGTCAAAACCCCATCCGCATCACCCGGAGCAACGAGATAGGTTCTGGGCCAGGGATGGGTTAAAGAATCTCTCCCCCGATTTCCCATTGCGGTGACAATCACTAAGCCGCGCCTTGCCGCAATATTCCCGGCGATTGAAGTCACCGCTGTCTTCCCATCAAAGTCCGGATCTGAATACCAGCCCCGATAACCTAAGGAACTTGATATGATATCTGCCCCATTTTGTTCTGCCCATTCCAAACCCTTTACCCAGTTATCCTCCTCAATTAGAAACTCGTAATTAACCCCGGTTTTGGTTGCTAACTTCTCGGTTTTGGCAACAAGCAACTGGCAACCCGGAGCAACCCCAATCAGATTTCCCCGGGAATAGCCGGCAATTAAAGAGGCCATCCTTGTGCCGTGATGGGGTTGCTCTAAATAATCCTCTCCTTCTTCGTAGTCGGTCTCGTCATCACCCTGTTTCTGCCAGAGAAGAGCAACTTCTTCCGCGTAATTAAAGATTCTCGGCGAATAGAGAAAACCAGAGGTGTCAATTGGTATCTCTTGCCAATTAATTCGGTTCTGGGATTTAAGGAGAGTAATCCTTCCGTCTTTTTCTAAGAGAAGATAGGAGGTATCAATCCGGGAGAAGGTAAAGTCGCCAAGCCTCGGAAGATTTTCAAGAATCATCCGCTCTTCGCTCCACTCTCCGGAAACCATTGCTTTCCAGGAAAGGGAAACAAGCGGTGGCTGGTAATATCGCCTGGCAAAGAGAAGAATGGTATCGCCGATGAGATAAGATTTCACCTGGGAACAGTTCTCCGAGAAAGGCGCCCCTCTCTCCTCAAAGGTATTCCCATTGTCTTCGGAATGGAAGTGATAGACCTTACCGCTTCTTAACCCTAAGGCAAAGAGTTCAATTGTTTCACCCGATATAATGCCGGTAAACTCCTTCACCTTTTCCGGGATTACCCCAATCTCTCCTGTCTCCTGCCAAAGGATAGAGTCCGAAAGATTTTCCCCAACCCTTATCTTGATTACGGAATCGGGATTGGTGAAGAAGAGAAAGAGCCTCTCGCCATTGGATAAAAGAAAAGGTCTTTTTCCATACTCAATCGTTTGGATTGGTCTTAAAGCACCGTCCTCAAAATAGCCGAAATAGATATTAACATTGGTCCGCTCATCATAATCCGCACCCTGAATAGCAAACGCAGTTCGGAGATAGTTAGCCTGAGTTAAACTCAAATCGTGGAGGACAACATTGGGCAAAGGAATCATTGTGGGTAAATTCCAACTGCCCCCGGTAAAAAAGGAGAAGAAGAGTCCTCTTTTCGGATAGGTGAGATAAAGGGTATCCGCAATAAATAATAATACCGGAATGGTATCATTCCCACCATTATAAGGAAGGTAACTAATCTCCGGGTCCTCAATCTGCCGGAAATTCATTATGCGCGTTGTCTCCGGAGAAAATCCGTTTGTTTTTCGGGCAAAAAAGAGGTCCGAACCGGCTAAAAAGTCGTGTTCTTTTAACACCTTGATATTCTCAACCGCGCTGTGGACAGTAGTATCTTCTGAGTTCTTCCTTTTCCTTCTCAGTCCGGTGTCTAAAAGTCCAATTCGGACATTTGACCCATAAATCCCTTTTTCGTGTGCCTTATTTACGCCGAGCATCGCAATCTGACGGTAAGAGAGCCCGTAAATGACACTATCCTCCGCGGTAATTATTTCTCCTTCCTGAACCGAGAAGGTTTTCATCTGGACTGGCTTGATGTCATAGACAAAAGGCAGGGAATAAATTTCTGAAAGAAGGGATGGGTCAATTACAAAACTTGCCGCATTCAGCCAATTAGAAACCGTGCGGAGCCTGCCACCCCGGGCAATAATCTCATCGATGTATTTTTGATTGACCGGAAGGTCATAGAAATCATAAGGTTCGCCCATTCGCTTTAATCTCTTTTCTATTACCTCCGGCGGTAGGTCCAAAGAGAATGCCTCAAGGATTTTTTTATATTCCGTTTCAGTCCGAAACCCCTTATCCGTAAAGAATACCCAGACCTCTTTATCGTTAATCGGCGGCAGAGATTTCTTTATCGGCTCCCGGTAAAAAGGAAAGGCAAAGAGAAGGATATTAGGGAAAAGAAGGAAGAGGGGTTTCACTTTCTTCCTCCTTAAATTCGGGGAGGAAATAATCTTGCCATCTGACTGATACCGGTGAGGAGGATTGTGATGAGAAAGATAATGGAGATGCCGATATTGATAATGCCTAAGATGAGACAGATCTTACCGACCCTTTTTCCGGCTGGGGTTTTCCCGGCGTTTTGTAAAATGAGCCCAACGACAATTCCGAAGAGGGGGTAGATTAAGGAGAAGATATAAAGCCAGGTGATGTTTAAGAGGTAGAATATGTCAATGAAGGAATTTATTCTTTCCGTATCTAAACTTTTCCCTTCGGAAAGGTTTTCGTTCATTTTATCTTATACCCCGCGCAGGAGTTGAACCTGCAACCCACGGATTAAGAATCCGTTGCTCTGCCAATTGAGCTAGCGGGGCAAACGCGCCCGGCGCGACTCGAACGCGCAGCCTACGGGTTCGAAGCCCGGCGCTCTCTCCAGTTGAGCTACGGGCGCCAGGGTGAGTGACGGGATTTGAACCCGCAACCACTGGAGCCACAGTCCAGCGCTCTACCATTGAGCTACACTCACCATCCTTCGCGCCTGGAGGGATTCGAACCCCCGACCGTCGGATTAGAAATCCGATGCTCTATCCAACTGAGCTACAGGCGCATCGGGGAGACTGGATTTGAACCAGCGACCCCCGCGTCCCAAGCGCGGTGCGCTATCCGGGCTGCGCTACTCCCCGTCTTCTCTATTATAACCGGACTTCCCCCGGTGTCAAGAAAAATCCGACTGAGAATAAATTATTTTCCTCTCCCCTCTCTTTCAGAAACTAAGGTAAAACTACTAATTTCCTCTCCGCTCTCGTCTTCTCCCCTTCCAATTTCAAGAGATAAACTCCCCGGGGCAGTCCTTTTATTTGAAACACCCCCTTCCGATTTTTTGCCGAATAGACTACCTCTCCGAGATGGTTATAGACCTTCAGGCTCACCATCTCTTCCCCGGCAGGGAGATAGACCGTTACGTTCCCTTTCGCTGGATTGGGCACGATTAAAGAACTTAATATCCTCTTTTCTTTATCCTTGATATCGGTTCCGCCACTCCATTTTACTACTGCCCGGATATTCCAGTTTCGGTCTGTCCAGAATGGTGGGTCGGTCAATTGATACCAGAGGGTTTCGTTTAAGGTCGGAAGGGAAATAAAACCGCCGCGCTCCGGAACCATTGGTCCGAGGTCAAGGGTCAAGGGATAATAGTTGGCCGAATGCCAAACGGTAACCGTCGTCCAGAAGTCCCGGCCGGCTGGAATTAAAATCGGACGGGGTAAATTTGCCCGCTTCCAGACCCCCTGCCCAGCACTATTGGTGCGGAAGGAATCAATAATCGGTCCCGGTTGTAAGGAACTCCTCTGGTCTCGGATATAGACAATCGCCAGATTCGCCGGGTCGGTAAGATAGAATAATACCGCAAGAATCGTTAAACTCTCCGGTGCGGTAAAGCGAACCCCACCCGCATAACAATAAACGCCCCGAATATTCACACCCCGGTCTGGCTCCGCATCGTAATGTAAAGTCTCCTCTTCCTCATTTGTCATTTCGGAGAAATGAGCCGGTTCTAAGAGATACTCATCGGGAGTTAAAAGATGAGAAAAGAGATTAACCTTCCCTTCCGAAGGGTTGCTTATTATAAAAAAGAAAAGAAGGAAGATTTTTTCCATTTTTCTCCCTATTCTCTCTCGCTCCGGAGGGCTCGGAAATCCTTTACCTCCGGTAATTTAGTAAACTCGTAATAAATCTGCTCCGTAAAGGAATTGACCCGATTTTTTATATAGTTATCGACATCAAACCTCTTCTCCTCTTCTTTTGCTTCGCCGAGGATGATGAATGCTGCCCAGTCGGTAATGACCAGGGGCGCTAATTCCCCGGGCTCTAAGGCATAGGCCGCTCCGGCAAATTCCGGTCCTTTTGTCTGGAGACAGGTCTGGAAGGAATTGAACTCCTCGGTCTGAACTTCTAAGGTTTCCTCCTTTGCCACCTCCTCCAAGGAACGGCGCAAAAGAACCTTATCATAGACCCGTTTGGCATACTCCTCTATCCTTTTTTTATCCTTCTCCCGTTTTATCTTAAACTCTAAGATATTTTTCACCTGCTCAAACGGTCGGTATTTTAAGTCTTCCACTTTGTCCAAATAGAAGATGTAATATTCATTCTCCCATCCGCGTAATGGTTGGGAGACGGCGCCGGGCTTGGAGTGAAAGGCAAACCATTCCAATTGACTCGGACTGGCAAGCCTTGGCCAGGGAATTCCCCTTCCTTTAACCAGAGGGGGAAGGGGAATTGGTGATAATCCATACTGCTTTGCCACCGTATCAAAACCATCAACCTTCGCCTTTTCAATGAAGGCATGCATTGAATCATAAATTGCCGCTACAGTGGAAGGTGATAATTTAATTCGGGAAATAATCCTCCTCACCTTAACGCTCTCTTTCTCCATCCCTTCTAATTTTAGAATCTGATAGGTATCTCCCCGCTGGAAGATGTCAGAAAAGCGGTTCAAGGGAATCTTCTTAATTATCTTTAGCAGATTGGAATCAATCTTTGAGAATTTGAGCCAGAATGGGGCGGTATCCTGGGGATTATCGGAGAAATCCATTATCGTGTAGACAAAATCCTCCCCACCTTGCAATTGGCGGTAGGCATCTTCAATTGCCCTCTTCGCCTCCTCGGAGTCCGCCGAAGAGATTGTGACCGGGAAGACTAAGCATTTTAAACTCGCCTGGGGCTTTACCGCAAAATCCTTCTTATGCTTCTCGTAATATTCCCTCAACTCTTTCTCGCTCGGCTTCTCCTCGGACTGGGCAAATCTTTGGGCGGTAATCTGAATATAAGATACCTTCACCTTTTTATTCTCCAGACTCGCTTTCTCTTCCGCTTCACTCGTTGTCACCCGAAATGAGGACTTCACATCAAGCCGGAACTTCTCCTTGGGCAGAACCTCAAATAATTCTCGGGCGTAGAGCGAAAAGTATTCCTGATTCTCCCGACTCTGAAGCAGGGCGAGATATTTCTGATAGTCAAAATTACCCAGGGAATCCTTCAATTCCGGTCTCTCCAACAATTCCTGGGGTGGATTTGCCTTCATAATTTCAAAAATCTCCTGACCGGTCACGGAAATCCCTGCCTTCTTTAATACACCCTCCCAGTTCTTCTCCTGAACCACATATTGCCAGGCTTGATTTTCTAAGGCCAACCTCTCTTCTTCGGAGATATCCTTTGCTCCCTTTTCCCGCAGGGTTCGGTATAACAAGTAATTATAGGCATTTCGGTATTCGTTTATAGTAATCGGCTTTTCTCCCACGTAGCCTAAGACTCCTTTCTGGAGGGGGGATTGAATAAGCCGACCGGCGCGCAGGAGTTGCCAGACCTCAGAGAGGAGGAAACCGCCAACAAAGGAGAAGGCAACAACAAACATTATTACCTTTACCCGCTTTCGCAACTTAGAAATCATAGAAAGAATTTTATCATACTTCTCGGAAAAGTCAAATAACATCTGATTGACAGATGATTTTTTATTCTTTATATTAAAGATAAATGGCGAGGTGCGTATGTTAAAAACAAAACCTTATCTAATAAAAAGGATGGTTTTAACTTTGGCTTTACTCCTCGGACCCTTCTTTCTCAACGCAGTTGATTACACAAGCGTCCAGAACGGAAACTGGGGAACACCCACGACCTGGAACCCGAACGGTATCCCGACGCAGGGCGATAATGTTTTCATCAACCATCAGGTGACACTGGATGCAAACCGCTCAATTGACAGTGTGATAATTAACAGTGGCGGTGAATTGCGGTGTAACATCGCCTGCACCCTTTTCGTTTACGGCAACTGGCGGAATAATGGCACCGCAACCCTGACCAATGGCGTGGTTAACTTCATCGGTGATAATTCCGCAACCATCGGTGGTAATTCGTCAACGACCTTTTACCAACTCTGGCTCAGAAAGAAGTCGCGGGATGTAACCGTCACCTTGAATCAAGCGATAACAGCAAGTAGCACTGGCCCAGCGGTTTCCATTAATAGCGGTAAACTGGTTACCAATGGTAACAATCTCAGTGTGCCCAATGGTGAACTCCGTGGTCCGCCAAGCGGTTTTCCCACAGACACCTCAACCGCCTTTGAGATAAATATCGGTGGCACGGTGAACATTTATTACCTTAACCAATGGAATATCCGTTTTGTCCGAATCTCCGGCAACCCAACGGTTAATATTACTAACCGCCACGAGATTGCCAATTCCGGACACCGGTTTGATATGGAAGGCGGAACTCTCAACTATACTGGAACTGGTGACAATCTTCGCCTCTACACCAATAATCCGGGTTGGGGTTGGTTTGCGACGGGTGGCACAATCACATTTAACGGAAATGTGTTGTGTGGAAATATTGCGACTCATTTCTCCGCCTCCGGAAATGCGGTCATTCGATTTGCCGGAAACACAAATTCAACAATTACCCTCCAAAACTGGTCGTTGCCCTACTACTATCCGATAACCTGGGCATTTAATGACCTGAGGATTGAAAAAGGCTCTGGGTATGGAGTCACATTCCAAACCGCGGGCACGGCACCGCTTCCTCGTTCGGTAACCGCCAATAAGGTAACGGTCAATTCTGGGGCAAGTCTCATCATTGGGGGCTTGTTGATGGATACGGTGGGCTTCTGGTTCGGAGACGTCATTAATAACGGAACGATTATTCACAATCAGGACACAATCTATGTGACAAGAAGCTGGGTGAACCGCGGAACTTTCACCGACAACAGCCCAACGGTCGTTTTTACTGGGACCGGAAGCGATAGTCTCATAAGTAATAATTCACCATTCTTAAGGATGAGATTGAAGAAGAGCGCAAGCGGAGAACTGACGGTCAAAGATAATCTCTCGGTTAAGGAGCAATTGACGATTGAAAATGGGAATCTAATTCTTGGGAGTAACGCCCTGACCTTAGGGAAAACCGATAACTCCGGCACCTTCGTAATTACTGGGGGCAGGTTCACCGCGGTTGGACAGCAAACCGACCGGGCGGAGGTGAAGGCACAAAATCCTGCCTTCCCTTATAGTTTTACCGCCTCCGGTGGCACAATCGCCGCCCGCTATTGTGATTTCCTCAATATGGACGAAAACGGAATAAACATTGGCAGTGGGGCAATGGTTGACCTGATGAATAACTTCTCCCAATGCTCTTTTGACCACGGTAACCTCAGTGGACCAATGCTCAAAATTGAAAATAGCCAGAACTTAGATACAATCTGGGATTTAGGCTTCTCCGGCACTACGGGTTATAATATTGAGAAATTAGCCAACACCGGCCATATTACCGTTGCTCGAGGAAACGGAACACTCTGGGGTGAAGACTACGACAACGACCCAAACAATCGGATTGATTGGTTAATCTCAGATGTCGGCGTTACAACTATCCTTGTGCCAGGCGACACAGTTAATTATGGAATACCGGTCACTCCCGCTTGCTCGGTCTACAACTACGGAAATCTTTACGAAACTTATAATGTCCGGATGAAGATTGGAGCAATCTATGAGGAAGCGGTGACTGTCTCTAATCACGCTCCCGGGACCTTCTTCTACGTTGAGTTTCCCAATTGGACTCCTTCGGAATTAGGAAGTTTTGCGGTCAGTTGCTCAACCGAACTTACCAATGATATGGATAATACGAATGATAAGCAGGAAGGGAGTGTCTTTGTCCAGTATCTTGATGCTACCTGTCTTTCGATTGATGAGCCGACGGGAACGGTAAATCAGGGTCAGGTGATTCAGCCGAAGGCGACGGTGAAGAATAATGGGAATACCCAGCAGACCTTTAATGTCCGGTTCTGGATTGAAGGGACGAAATATGAGGATGTCCAGGAAGTAACGCTTAATGCTGGTGAAGAGACTCAGGTTACCTTTGCGGATTGGACTGCAGGACCAGCAGGCAACTTAGCAATGAAGTGCACAACCGAACTTACCAATGATATGGATAATACGAATGATAAGCAGGAAGGGAGTGTCTTTGTCCAGTATTTTGATGCTACCTGTCTCTCGATTGATGCACCGACGGGAACGGTAAATCAGGGTGAGGTGATTCAGCCGAAGGCGACAGTGAAGAATAATGGGAATACCCAGCAGACATTTAATGTCCGGTTCTGGATTGAAGGGACGAAATATGAGGATGTCAAGGAAGTAACACTTAATGCTGGTGAAGAGACTCAGGTTACCTTTGCGGATTGGACTGCAGGACCAGTTGGTACCTTAGCAATTAAGTGCACAACTGAACTTACCGGTGATATGGACAATGCGAACGATAAGCAGGAAGGTCAAGTTACGGTTCAGCCGCCTGGACCGCAACCAGGTGCCTGGCAGAGGGTTACGGATGTTCCGCTTTCTCCATCCGGTAAGAAGATAAAGAGCGGTGGACTTTTGGTCTTCGGTGGCGATAGGTTCTATATTGTCAAGGGAAATAATACAAAAGACTTCTACTATTTCATACCAGAAGGAACACCGGTGCAACTTGATTCGGTGCCGATTTACGGTAAGAAGGGAGTGAAGAAAGGAAGCGGAATGTGCTATGATGGCTCAAGATGGCTCTACTTCGTTCCCGGAACCAATACCTTCCAGTTCTATAAGTATGATACCCATGGTGAATCCGGCTGGGTGAAACTACCCGATGTCCCACCAGGTGGTGGCAAGGCGCTGAAAGGTGGAACCGGAATGGCTTATGTCAACGGGATTGTCTATCTCTTAAAGGGTTCAAAGACCAAGGAGTTCTATGGTTTCAATACCGCAACCGGGGAGTGGATTACAACCTTAGAGCCGGCTCCGGAAGGTGCCTATATCGGCAAGGGTTATGGCGATGGTTCCTGTCTCGTTGGCTTTGATGATAACACCATCTATGCTTTAAGGGGTAAATACAACGAGTTCTACAAATATGACATCGCATCTAATGCCTGGACTCCAGATAGCGCGATGCCATTTGTCCATCCGATGTGGGGAAAGAAGAAGAAGGTTGGCGAAGGTGCCGGAATGGTGGTGAAGGGAGGAAAGATTTATGCCTTCAAAGGGAACAACACGAAGGAATTCTGGTCAATCATTCCTGGTTCCAACTGGGTTGGTCTGGATACGATTCCGAAGATGCCGGATAAGAAGTATGTGAAGGGTGGTGGCGGACTTGGACTCTGGACCGATGGCACAATCTATGCCTTAAAAGGTAATAACACGACCTCAATCTGGAAATATACCGGAAGCGGTGTTTCCTTTGCTGGCTTACCAAAGGGTGGAGCGATGGCGGAAAAGCGGATTGAGAGTAAGACAATCGGTTTGAGAATTCTGCCGAATCCGACAAAGGGTCTGACAACTGTCTATTATAACCTGCCGAAGAAAGAGCAAGCAACTTTGAGAATCTACAATACCCTTGGTGAACTTGTCTATTCCGCTAAGAGCGATAAAGGTCTCTGGACGATTAAGAAACTCCCGGCTGGAATCTATCTCTTGCGTTTTGAGGCAAAGGGCTACAGAGTTGAGAAGAAGTTAATCGTTGTGAAGTAGCCCGAGGATTAATAGGAGACGCCCCCGGAAATTCCGGGGGCGTTTTTATTTTATCCTTTTTGCCCAAAAATTTTATTGAGATAAAGTTTCCTGCGAGGAAACTTTTTTCTCACCTTTCTTTTTCCTCTAAGTTCTTATCTTTCAATAACTTAGACCCTTTTTCTCAATTTTATCCCCCTTTGCTCCCTGAGCCATATCCGAATTTTCCCCAAATCCCGCTCAATAGGGGTTTCAAGCCCTCTTGCGGGACGCGAAGCGGGACGAAAGTCCACAAAAGCCCAAGGTTTTTCCCCTGCCCGGAACTTCTTCCGGAAACTAATCTTCTCCTCCTCTTTTACCCCTCATCCACTTAATAAGAGTTAATTGAATTTTAATGGTGGTATCTCTCTTTTTTAATTTAGAACGATTATCTTTCTTTTTTCCCTTTCCCCATCTCCTTCCAATTGCAAAAAATAAATTCCCGGAGATAATCCTTGGAGAATAAATAGACCAGTATCACCTTTTTTGACATCAACAATTCCGCCCAAAATATTATAAACTTTTAATATCACTTTCCTCTTCTTCGGTGCCTGATAAGAAATCCTGACCTCTTTCTTTACCGGATTAGAAATAGTCAGAAAAGATATTCCTTCCAGGTCTGAGTTCATCAATGAAGGCTTTGTTGAAAAAGAAAAAAGAGGGAAAGGACCGGTATAAGCCCAGAACTCATTCGTGTTATTACCGATTGTTGAATAGAGGAAGTCAACATAACGGGAATAGGTAAGGGAAGCACCCGCCTTTAACTTCTTTCCCGGCGTCCCGTTCGGTTGCCCAACATCCTCCTTCTGATACCAGGAATCATTCAACGGATTATACTGCC
>Ga0207433_10000474_pt1 | contig 92995 bp, 88 predicted proteins | sample YelNatPaOPGAMG01_FD_187559 | JGI IMG/M metagenome (GOLD analysis project Ga0207433, IMG submission 187559) | Hot spring thermophilic microbial communities from Obsidian Pool, Yellowstone National Park, USA - OP-RAMG-01 (SPAdes) (version 3) | ecosystem: Environmental > Aquatic > Thermal springs...
TGTATAAAAATTATTCATTTTTTAAAAAAATTTGACAAAAATTAAAAGTGGCATATAAAATGCAAAATTTTATTTTTGATATGAAAGATATTGAAAATAAATTTTCTACAACACATTCCAAATTAGGTGTACTTGCAATTGAAAGGAGAAGACATCCAAGATTTAGTGTTGAATTACCTTTGAATTATTCAAGAGTTGATGGAAAAGAAAAATATGGTGGAATTGTTGCTAATGCAAGTCAAGGGGGTATTTTGGTTTATTTACCTGAAAGGATTGAAGTTGGAACTTTGTTAAAAATAGAAATATTTTATATAAAAGGGTTAGAGTTAAATACGATTAATGCTATTGCGAAGGTAGTTTGGTCTGATTTGGCAACACGAGAAGAATTCGGAGAACATCGATATGGGTTAGAGTTTAAATCCATTGATGAAAGAGATTATGAAAAATTAATTAATCTATTAAAAGAATTAGGAAGTTGAATTATAACCTTTTAGATTTTATCTTAAACTCCAATTTCCCGTCTTTTTTCATAATCATCCTATTGACTTTTTTTTTAAAATTTTTATTAATAAAATATAATTTAAATTTTATATTTAAATAAAATGGAACAGCAGAGAGAAATATATAGAATAATTCTTAATGGCATTGGAAACAATTCATTAGAAGATAAAGAGACATTTTGTAAAAAAATAGCAGGACTTTATGGAATTCCATATGAAAAGTTAGATAAAATTGTAGATAAATTTCCAGTAGTCATAAAAAAGAACCTTACAAAGAAGAAGGCAGAGGTTTTAGCAAAGAGTTTAAAAAGCTTTGGGGCAAAGGTTTTGATTGAAAAGAAATTAGATTCACCCAAGATTTATCTTGAATTTCAAAAGTTTAAACCTCCACGATTGCAATTGGATTCAGCCTATCTTAAAAAAACTCCAAGTGGGGCTTGGAATATATTGGGAAGGGTAAAAAATATTTACAAAGAAAGCTTAAATGATATATGGGTATTAATTCAACTTTTTAATGAACAGGATGAATTTATAACATTTGAAGAAGTTCCAATTCCAATAAATCCCCTTCCTCCTGGAGAGATTTCTCCATTTAAAGTTGTTTTTGAAGGGACTCTAAGAATTGAAAGAATCTCTATTGCTTTTAAGAATTCTTCAGGTTTCCCAATACCTTCATTTGATAATAGAAAGAAGAAAGAATGGATTGAAGTGTTTGATGAGAATATCGAGGAAAATCAATCGAGCAAGATTGAAAATTCGATTATTAGAGATATTTATATTCAGGATTCATATATAACAACTACTCAAGATCAAAATGAGTTTGAAGGGCAAAATTCATTAGGTAGTGATGAATTAATTCAAAGGGGAGAAAGGGAAGCAGAAGAAGTAGAAAAGGAAGTGGAAAGAGAAGAAAAATCTGTGGATCTTCAAGTTGATTTAAAATTGGACCTTGAATTGGAAGAGGGAATTTATAATCAACCGAAAACAAATAATCGCACCCAGGAAGAATTTTCTCTTGAAATAAGTGAAAAAATGCATGAGGAAGGCAATATTGAAAAGGAAGTTAATCACCGTTTCTCATGGATAGAAAATTTTAGAAAATCTATTGAAGAGTTTTATAAAAAAAACGATGATATTTTTTCCTCCTGGTTCAAAGAGATAAGAGAGAAAAAAGAGTTTGAAAATGAATTTCATTCCATTCTAACAATTCTAATTCATGCGCGATTTGTTCAAACTGAAGAGCAAGAATCGGCATTAAAAAATACAGAAAGGGTTTTTAAATTAGTCCTTAAACCTAACATACTCTTAGATGATATTCCTCAGATTGAAGGAACTACATTTTTCTCTTCAGAGGAATGGAGGGAACTTTTTTATCGAGCTTTAACAAGGCTTAAAGAGGTGGCTAACGAAATAATTAAGAAAAAGAGATGGGAAATTTTAGCTTTAGAGAGATTGATTCAGGTTATTCCCCATATGGGTGAACAAAATAGCAGATTAGCAATTGGATGGATGAAGAGGTTAATAAAAAACAATATTGAGATAGATTCTACTAATGGAAAAGTGTTTATAGGAGAAAGACTTTACAGGGTTGCCTCTCGTTTAGGGGTTGTAAATCCAATATTCGATACTTATCAAGGTGAGAATTCAATGGGTGATATCAAGATCCAATCGTTTGCAAAAGAGGTTTTTCCACAGGATCCAATAAAGATTGAAGATCCCATGAATTGGGTAGGAAACGAAAAAGTAGGATTTTGTTACCCAATTGAACCGCAATGTGGCGGTTGCCTATTTGAAGAATATTGCCCAAAACTTTATATTTCCTTCAATCCATCTGGAAAAGGGATGTTTAAAGTCTTTTAAAGAGGAGGTTCTATTGAAGAATCCAAATTTTAATAAGGAGAGGCGAAGATTCCCGCGATTATTGTTAGATTTACCACTTGAATATAAAGTGATGGATATTCCTTATGCACATGGAGGGATTGTCGTTAATGCAAGTGAAGCAGGGCTTCTAATCAATTCTATTAAAAACATGCCCATTGGAACAAAGTTAAATATAATGGTTCTATTTCCGAAAGGGTATGAACTTTCAAACTTTAAAGTAGAGGCTGAAATTATATGGAAAGATTATCATTTGGAAGAGGATTGGGAAGGATATCAATATGGATTAAAATTTATAAACATTATGGAAGAGGATCGGAATAAACTCAAGAAGCTTCTAAACGGAGAATTTAAAATTGAAGAGGAATATATTTAAAAGTTATTTTAAAGATTAATTAATATATTTCTAATTAAAATGAAATTGGTAAAAGTAGGCTGGGGAGCTTGTGGGGAACGAAGAAAAATCTCACATTGCAGTAGTTAATCTTGAGAGAAGAAGCTATCCACGTTTTTCAGTTGATCTTCCCGTAGAATATTCTTTCCAGGATTCATCTATAAATCATCCAGCACGAATAGGAAATATCAGCGAAGGGGGGTTATTGGTCTATTTCCCAGAAAAGATTGATATAGGAAAAAAGTTAAAAATGAGGCTTTTTTTCTCTTTAGGTCCTACTTTAAATTCAATCGAAATGCTTACAGAAGTAGTTTGGAATGATATTCATTTAGAAGATGATTGGAAGGATTATCGCTCGGGAGTTAAATTTATAGATATCTCTGAAGAAAATTTAAATAAATTAAAAAATTTCTTAAAAAGCCTATCTGATTAAAAATAATGGGCTTGTAAAAAAATGATATTAGATTTATAATTCTGTTGAGGTAAAGAACAATGGGTGGAAAAAGTAGTTTCCCTTATAGAAAATATGATAGAAAACCTCACCCCTATATTGTTAGGCAGATTTTAGATGATAAAGAATTAATTGAGATGATGAAAGAAATGTTGATTCAAGAAGGTAAGCCTTGTCCCTTTTGCCACCGAAAACTTAAAGATATACAAAAGGAAAAAGTTTAAACGAAAAATTATTCTTAATAAGAATACTATTTATTAAAGTTCTTCATCAGGGAATTCACGAACAAAAGAAAATTTAAAAGGCTCAACGATAAAAATATTAGCTGCTTTTTCTACGCTTTTTGTAGGAATAGTGAAGGGTAGAGAAACAATAAATACCCCTGTTCCTATAATTCCAGCAACTACCCCTAATGGACGAGCTAAAATAACATCGAGGACATTTAATTCATCCCTTCGGGTTTCATCCTGAGCCCACGAATATGAGAAGAAAATTCCAATTATTAAAGAGGTTATTAGAAAGATATGAGAGACTTTTTTACATTTTTTCATAAAATAAATCCTCCTTTTTGTTTTAATGAAAAATTTTTGTAATAAATGAGTATAACGCTTTTAAAATAATTAATTTAAAAAAAAGGAACCGAATTTTAAGTAATTGTAAACTATATAATGCACTTTCTTTAGTAAGCTTCATTTTTTATATTAAAAGTTTTTTTAAATTTTTATGCAATTTTATTGCCAATTAATCAATTTTTTAATAAATTTTATAACTATTTAACTTTAAAGAGTAAATCAAATTTAATTTTTATTCTAAACTATAAATTTGTTTTATAAATTGCCACAAATTGGAAAAAAATTTCCTTTATTGATATTATAACACAAATATATTTTATATAAAGTATAAAACCCTTAAATTTTTAAATTAAAAACTTGACACTTTTAATTCATTTTTTATAATTTTTATTAAATTTTAAATTTATGAAAGGAGGTTATTTAAAATGGGAAGATTTATTTGGAAAGGAAGCTTGTTATTAATAGTGGGAATTCTTCTTTTAGGGATTAGTTATGCTAATGCCCAAGATAAAATCAAGATAGGCTTCTTTGCACCTATTACAGGGCCAGCAGCGGCTGATGGGATGAGTGCAAAAAATGCTGTAGAACTTGCCCTAAAGGAAGTTAATGAGGCAGGAGGAGTTCGAGGTAAAAAGATAGAACTTATAATCTATGACGATCGTCTTAATCCTCAAGAGGCTGTGGCTATTGCCAATAAGCTAATAGAAAAGGATAAGGTAATAGGTGTGGTAAGTGGTTCATATAGTGGACCTACGAGAGTAACTGCACCTATTTTTCAGAAGGCTCAGATTCCAATGGTAGCTGGATATGCAGTTCATCCTGATGTTACCTGGGACCCCAAAGAGAGAAGACCAAATGATTTCTGTTTTCGAAATGGGTTCCTTGGAGAGATTGAAGGAGCTGCTGCGGCTGAGTTTGCTGTAAAGCACCTTAATGCAAAGCGCATTTCATTGATTTTTATGGATAATGATTTTGGACGAGCTATATCTTCTGGATTTGCAGAAAGGGCTGAAAAACTTGGGGCAACAATATTAACTAAGCAAATGTATAAATTTCCTGGAGAAAAGGATTTCCGACCATATCTCACGAGGATAAAAGAAGGAAATCCTGATTTGATCTTTGCTGCAGGGTATTATAACGAGGCTGCATCAATTGTTAGACAAGCTAAGGAGTTAGGTATCAAGGCGCAAATCCTTGGTGAGGAAGGGTTTGATTCTCCAAAATTTTTGGAGATTGCAGGACCTTCTGCTGAAGGTGTGATCATTGCGACTAATCTTGATCGTGATGATCCAAGACCTATTGTCCAGAATTTTCTGGCAAATTACAAAAAAATGTATCATGAAGATGCAGATATGGTAGGAGCATCAAGTTACGATGCCTTTATGATTTTAATTCAAGCTATTGAGAAAGCAGGAACAGATCCAAAAGCCATTCAAAAGGCCCTTCTTGAGACTAAAGATTATAATGGATTGACAGGTAAAATCAGCAGATTTGTTCAAGGTGAGGTTGTTAAACCAGTTCAGATTCAAATTGTAAAGGGTGGAAAATTCCGACGTCTCGCAGTCGTAGACAACCCTGAAGTCATTACCCCACCCGTAAAAAAATAATGAAATGAGTAGGGAATAGTTAAAAGCTATTCCCTACTATCTTAAAAGATATGCTAATTCAACAACTTGCCAACGGAATTGCAATTGGAAGTGTGTATTCTCTTATTTCTCTGGGATTGACAATGGTTTATGGTATTCTGAGAATCCTCCATATATCTCATGCAGGTATATATACCCTTGGAGCCTATGTAGGATGGTTTTCATTTCGATTAGTAGGTAATTTTTGGCTCTCACTATTTATAGGAATGATAGGAGCATCCTTTTCAGGATATCTTGTAGAGAGGTTTCTCTATACCCCTATTCTTCATATGCCAAGAATAGCTCCTCTCATTGTCTCCATTGGATTATTTATTGCTATGGAGGAAGCCTTTCGAATTATTGCAGGGCCACATACATTGGCCTATAATGCACGTATTGGAATAGGAGATCTTTCTATAGGCTCTTTCCATCTAACTGAAACACAGATTTTAATACTCATCGTAACATTTATTATTCTGATATTTCTATGGACTTTCCTTACAAAAACACGCATAGGATTGGCAATGCGAGCCTGCGCACAAGATGCTGAAATTACTTCCTCCTTCGGTGTAAATGTCAGAGCAATAATTGCTTTTAATTTTTTAATAGGTTCAGCCATGGCTGGTGCTGCAGGAGTTTTAATTGGGGTTTATGATAATCAAGTATGGCCAACCATGGGGAGTATTCCTGCTTATAAAGCCTTGGCTATTGTTGTGCTTGGGGGCTTAGGTAATATTCCAGGAACGGTTTTAGCTGCTCTTATCGTAGGTTTAGCCGAAACATTTTTTATAGGTGTCTTAGCTATTCCATTTCCCAGAGATGCAGTTGCTTTCATCGCAATGATTATTGTTTTGATGTTTAAACCCTATGGGCTATTAGGGAAGGCATAATTTTATTCAAAAGAATATGTGGTAAACATTTTTAGATTCGCCTGTATATCTTCAAGGTTTTTAATTATGGTTAGTGGGTATTTAATCACTATTTTCATAACAGTTATTATTTATGCTATGCTGGCCTTTAGCCTAAACATCATTACTGGTCGTGCCGGGCAGATATCACTTGGTCATTCTGCTTTTTTCGGTATTGGAGCTTATACTTCTGCTCTTCTTTATACGAAGGCAGGTTTTTCTTTTTGGATCTCTCTTCCCATTTCAGCTGTTGTAGCTGGGATTGTTGGAGCCCTTTTAGGAATTCCTTGTTTACGTGTGCGCGATGACTTTCTTGCCATTACAACTATGGGGATTGTTTTTGTCATTGAAGCAATCTTCCTTTATATTCCTTTCTTTGGAGGAGCAATGGGAATAGGAGGAATAGATTTACCCCAATGGTTTGGTCGGGAAATGCAAAAAACAGAATATTTAATTCTTATTTTAATTGTTTTTATTTTTCTTCTAATTCTGGATCGAAGGTTAGAACGATCATGGGTAGGATTAGCATGGTCCTCAATCCGTGAAGATGAAATAGCTGCTCATGCAATGGGTGTTGATATAGTTCGTTTTAAAGTTTTGGCATTTACACTCGGAAGTGCAATAGCAGGATTGGCAGGAAGTTTTTATGCTCATTTTCTTACTTTTATTATGCCTCAAAATTTTGGCTTTGCTCAATCAATCTTAATTCTATGCATGGTTGTTTTTGGTGGAATAGGAACAAGGTGGGGGCCAATTTTGGGAGCAATTGTTTTAGGAATTTTACCAGAGATTTCGCGACCAATTATGGAATATCGAACTTTTGTTTATGGCCTTTTACTTTTAGCAATGATGCGTTTTCAACCTGAGGGGATTTTGGGATCCGAATCGATTTTGAGAAAAATATTTAAACAAATACTGATTAGGTGAAACAAAAGGTGGCAATTTTAGAAGTAAAAGAATTAAGTAAAGAATTTGGAGGATTAAAAGCACTTGATTGTGTAAGCTTTTTTGCCAACGAAGGAGAAATACTTGGAATCATAGGTCCAAATGGAGCAGGTAAAACAACCCTCTTCAATATTATTTCGGGAATCTATTCTCCAACAAAAGGAGATATTATTTTTGAAGGGAAATCAATCTCTCACCTTAAACCTCATGAGATAAGCCGTTTGGGAATAGGCAGAACCTTTCAAATCGTTCGGCCATTCCAGAACTTGGATGTAGAGACAAATATTCTTATTGCTTATGGACACCAATTCTATAAAAGTGTCTTCAGTTCAATTAAACCATTTTATCAAAAAGAAGTGATAGAAAATGTATCCTCTTTATTAGAGAGGACAGGACTTAGCATTTACAAAAAACAAATTACAAAAAATCTACCGCTCGGGATTAAAAAACGTTTAGAAATAGCACGTGCATTAGCACTTAATCCAAAGATTCTTCTTCTCGATGAGCCATCTGGCGGACTTAGATTCGAAGAGTCAATTGCACTTATGGAACTGATTCGAGAGGTTGAAGCAAGAGGTGTTGGGGTATTGATTATTGAGCACAATATGCAGATGATTATGGATCTTTGTAAAAGGATAGTTGTTCTCGATCACGGTTCAAAGATTGCTGAAGGGACTCCTTCAGAAATACAGTGTAATCCAAAAGTGATTGAGGCATACCTTGGTAAGGAGGCTTGATGTTAGAAGTACGTGATATAGAAGTTTCTTATGGAGAATTTTTAGCCGTAAAAGGAGTTAGATTTACAGTAAATGAAGGGGAGCTTGTAACTATAATTGGCGCTAATGGGGCTGGTAAAAGTACGATTCTTCGTGCAATCATGGGTCTTGTAAAATGTAGAAAAGGAGAGATCTTATTCAATGGAAAGAATATAACCGAGGCCTATCCTCATGAGAGGGCCCGATTAGGAATAAGTATGGTTCCTGAAGGTCGAAGGATTTTCCCTGAGCTGACAGTATTAGAAAATCTTTTAATGGGAGCTTATCTAATTGACAATCGATCAATGATACAAATTAATATGGAAAAAGTCTTTGAAATATTTCCAGTACTAAAGGAACGGCAGCATCAGATGGGAAAAACCTTAAGTGGTGGAGAACAACAAATGCTTGCCATTGCTCGAGCCTTAATGTCCAAACCCAAATTAATGCTAATGGATGAAGTCTCTTTAGGCCTTATGCCAATTTATGTAGAGGAGACATTTAACATCGTAAAGGGTCTTCATAAGCAGGGAGTAACAATCTTATTAGTTGAGCAGAATGCAAGAAAGGCCTTACAGGCAGCCGATAGAGGATATGTACTTGAGACAGGAGAGATTGTCTTGAGCGATACAAGTAAAAATTTATTTGAAAACCCTAAAGTAAAGAAAGCCTATTTAGGGGGAGCTTAATTTTTTCTTAAATATTTTTATTTTACCATCGTATTAGGCAAAAATAATGCAATTTCAGGAAAAAAGATTAAAAATATAATACATACTAACATTGCAAAAAAGAAAGGTACGATCCCGCGGAAAATTGTATACATAGGCACATCCTTAGCTATCCCGCTTATAATAAATACATTTACGCCAACGGGCGGAGTGATTAAACTCATTTCCATAACTAATGTGATTATAATACCAAACCATATGGGATCAAATCCCATTTTCAAAACTACTGGATAGATCACAGGTATAGTTAAAATCATAATTGCTAATCCTTCCATGAAACACCCCAGAATTATATATAGGAGGATAATCAAAGAGATAACAAAATATTTATTTACTCCTATCTCAATTATCCAGGTTGAAAGACTTTCAGGAATTTGACTCACTGTTAGAAAGAAGCCAAATATACTAGCGCCGATTAAAATGGCAAAGACCATTGCAGTAGTTTTTGTAGTTTCTAATAATGATTCATTTAGATTTTTCCATGTCAATTTCCTTTTTATCAAAGTAATTATAAATGCACCAAATGCACCAACTCCTGCTGCCTCCGTTGGTGAAAACCACCCAGTATATAGCCCTCCAATTACTAAGAGAAAAAGACAAATAATTCCCCATGGATTCTTCAAAGAAATTATCTTTTCATTAATATCGAATTTTGGTCCTGGAGGGGCTAAATGAGGATTGATTTTTGTTATGATAAATATAGTAATTATAAAGAGGCCTGTAAGGAGTAGTCCTGGTAAAATTCCTGCAATAAATAATGTTGCTATAGGCTGTTGAGTTAAAATTCCATATATTATCATAACGGTGCTGGGTGGAATTAAAATGCCGAGAGTTCCTCCCGCAGCTATACACCCAGTAGATAAAGAATCTTTATATTTGAATCTTTTCATTTCTGGCAATGCTACCATACCGAATGTAGCAGCAGTGGCAAGAGATGAACCTGAAATTGCAGCAAATCCTGCGCATGCTACAATCGTAGCCATACTCAATCCACCCGGTAAAAAACCAATCCATTTATATATGGTTTGATAAATTTCGACTCCCATTCCAGAATGAAATGCAAACTGTCCCATTAAAATAAACAATGGAATAACAGTTAACCCATAAGAAGAAGCAGATTTAAATGGTTCCATACCTAAGAGTGAAAACCCTGATTTAAAGGATACAAGATATACAAATCCAAGAAATCCGACAAGAGCCATACTAAAACCAATTTGCATTCGGAGTGCCATCAAAATGAAAAGGAAGATAATTCCAATAATACCTACGACTTTAGGATCCATAATCTTATCATTTTTTTAACGCTATTAAAAACTTAATAAATAATACTATTGATAATAGGCCAAACCCTATTGCTGCTAAAAGAATGAAAGGATATTTCGGAATCCAGAGATCTTGTGAGACCTCTTTAGAAATTTTCATCGAAAAACAATATATTAAGGTTGAGAATGTAGCGAATCCGAAGAAGATGGAACAAATAAGTTGTGTAAATATCTCAGTCGATGTTTGAATCCCTTTACCTAAATGCTTCATTACTAAATCCACTTTTATATGGCTATCTAATAATTCAGTCCAAGAAAGGCTAAAGAAAACAATAATAACCATCATAAATTCACTTAATTCAACCGTTCCCAATATCGATTTGTTTAATATCTTTCTTAAAAGGACATCCCCTATAGTTAGAAACATCATAAAAAAGAGAATGATGGAAGCCAAACGATTAAAGATATAAGTTATTTTTGATATAATTCGAAACCTTATTTTTGGTGTTTGTGTTATCATAAATGAAAATAATTTCAATTTTACGATTGCTTAAATTAAATATATTTCTTATCTGAATTTTTTTGCCGATGCGTAAACATCTTCTAATATTTTCGTCGCGGAGATTCCTGATTTTGAGAGCTCATCTACCCATTCGGTTTCCATTATCTTTACCTTTTTAATGAATTTTTCCTTTTCACTATCAGGTAGTTTAAAGACATCTATTTTTTTAAGATCCTTGTTTTTCTTCATTGTATTATTATCATGTTCTTCATATACTCTTGCGGCATGTAGTCCCCATTGCATTCCTGTGGCTTCGTCAATAGATTTTTTAGCAAAGTCTGGAAGAGAATTATATTTATCTTTATTCATTACTACAGCCATTGGTGAAAGGTACATATCTATTTCAGTTAAATATTTAATTAAATCCCAAAGTTTGAAATCTTCAATAGCACTCCAAGGGGTAAGAATTCCATCAACCACCTTTTTTTGAAGGGATACAGTTAGCTCAGAAATGGGCATTGCGACAGGATTTGAACCTAATAATCTTAAGGCCTTACTCATATAGGCAGAAGGAGCTCTCATCTTCATACCCTTTAAGTCGTCAAGGCTATGTATAGGTCTTGTTGCAGACATGAGCTGACCGGTTCCGCAAGAATAAAACCAAAGTACTTTATAATCTTTAAAATCCTCTAAGAAATATTTGTCTTTTAAATCATATATTATCTTAGTGGCATGAACTGCATCATCACAGATAAATGGTAGATCAAGAACCGAGATTCGAGGAAACCTCGCTGTAGTATAAGATGGTATTATAAAAGCTATATCTGTAATCCCAGTTTTAACTGCATCCGGAAGTTGAGTAGGTGCTCCTAAAGCTCCTCCTGGAAAGATCTTTATTTTTACTCTTCCACCAGTTAATTTATCAACATTTTCAGCAAAAGGAACAAAACTTTTTTGATGTTGGATATGAATAGGTGACATAAAATGTGCCATTTTTAACTCTATAATTTGAGCTTTACTCTCTTCCATTACGAAACCAAAATTTAAAATGAAGCTAATCGTAATTAAAAAAAAGATTTTTTTCATTTTATATTTTCCTCCTTTCTTTTCACTTTTATTTAATTTTGCTTTCTGGGATTTTTATGATTCCATTGACCTCTTCAAGATCAAACCACCACTGTTTTTCGGGTTTTGGTTTTCCATAACCCAAGAGGTCATCTGCCCATACTGCTATACTTCTTGCCAATGAGGAATGTCTCACTGCCCAACCTACTGCTCGATGAAAAAGGGTATATGGTTTATTGGCAGGGCAAACCTTAATGCACGTCCCACATCCAGATCCTCTTTGATTTCCTACTCTCATAGCTGTACATTTCTCAATATCTGTTTGCCAATGTTCGTAACCATTATACATGACTTTTTCTCCAAAACTAATAGCACCTGATGGACATTCTCTTGCACATTTTTTACATTTTGAACAGAAATCCTGAAGTCCAAAGTCAATGGGTTTATCCACTGCAAGGGGAAGGTCTGTTGTAACAACAGCGGCTTTAAATCTTGGTCCTAAAAATGGATGAAGTACACAATCACCAATTCGACACATCTCTCCCAGCCCAGCCCACAAAAGAATGGGGGGAACAACAACCTGATAATTTCTTGCATGATGAGCCCTGGCAGGATATCCTAATCTCCGGATATAATCTGCTATGATACAGGCAATAAAAGCCGAAGATGAATAAGCTAAGAAACTCATTGAATTACTAATCCAATCGTGGCCATTAAAGGCTTCAGCCGTTCTCCAATCTTGATCAACCAGAATACCAATAGCATATTTATGATTCAATTCTATTGGGGCTCCATCTGGAAAACTATGTGAATATACGGCATAAGGAGGTAGATGGCAAATTCCAACAGCATCTGCTCTTAAAAAATAAGCTAATTCTTTGATGTGTCGAGATAAAACCACAGGATCTTCGGGTATAGGAGCTTTTTGTTTAGCAACTAAACCATCAACAATATCTCTCATATGGGCAGTCATCCAAACCAATGAAGCAGAGATGGGATGTTTTGGAACGAATCTTTGGACTTCCTTATGAAGAAAGGCTCCATAGTCTCCTCTTCGAGCCTTATTAAAACCGCTCTCTCTTTCATCAACCCTTTTTACTTGGTCATCCAGTATCTTTATGGTTGGTCTATCTACCCTTTTTATCTTATGCATCGGAAATGGTTCAAAATCCCTTTTATGATAACCACTCATTTCTTACCTCCTTAAATGGATTTAATAAAAGTCTATTTTAATTTAAACCCTTTAAGCCTTTTCATATGATCTATATCTTTAGATATAGTTTGTTCACATAGTTTTAAATCCTTCTTCTTGATTGCCTCTATGATGGCCTTATGCTTCTCATAAGCGTATCTTATGAAATGTGGGGTTCGAGTAGAATCAGGAAGTAACTGGTTGATAATTTCAAAAATAGCCTGGGTTATTAATTTTAACAAAGGATTTCCAGAAATTTCTGCAAGTTTTATATGAAAATCAGCATTTATCTTACGAATCTTTTCACCATCCTGATAAGTATTCACCATTTTTTGATTAATCGATTCTAAATCTTGAATGTCTTCTTTTTTCACACTTTTTATTACCATTTTAACAATACTACATTCGATAACCTTTCTGGCCTCAAGCAAATGATATAAATTTATCCTCTTGTTATGAAGAAGATCATAAACCGAACGATATAATGGGAGATGATATTTTTCTGTGATAAAAGCCCCTCCCTTTGCTCCTGGTTTAACTTCTATCAGACCAGCTTGTTCTAACGATCTAATAGTTTCTCTTATTACTGATCTACTCACTTTTAAATTTTTGGCCATTTCTCTTTCAGAGGGTAATCTCTGGCCAATTTCAAAATTTTTATTAAGGATTAAATTTTTAATCTGAAAAATTATTTTTTCGTTTAGCCTTTCCTTCTTAGGTGGTTTAACTGAATTAAGAATAAAACGTTTCATAATGGTTTAACCATTATACCATTTAAAAGATTTTGTCAAGAAAATTTTTCTTGACAAAAAGAGGAAAGCGTTATAAGAAAAATTTGAGTATATTTTGTCATAAAGATGGGGGAATTGGATGGAAAAGAAAAAAGTTAAAATAGAGAAAAAGATTGAAACCCTTGCTGGGGTTCAGGTAGGGATTCGGGCCCCAAGAGGTCCAAAGCTCAGATGTAAAAATTGGCAAACAGAAGCAGCATTGAGAATGCTTATGAATAATCTTGATCCAGAAGTGGCCGAAAAACCATCTGAATTGATAGTTTATGGAGGTTCTGGCAAGGCTGCCCGAAATTGGGAGGCTTATCATCTCATGGTGAAGTGTTTAGAAAATTTGGAAAATGATGAAACGCTGCTTGTCCAATCTGGTAAACCGGTTGGAATCTTTAAGACACATGAGGATGCCCCTCGAGTACTTATCTCCAATTCTATGCTCGTTCCAAAATGGGCAAATTGGGAGAAATTTAGAGAGTTAGAGGAATTAGGATTAACGATGTATGGTCAGATGACAGCAGGAAGTTGGATATACATTGGAACACAAGGGATCCTCCAGGGAACCTATGAGACATTTGCCTCAGCTGCGAGAAAACATTTTGGTGGTTCTCTTAAAGGTAGACTTATCCTATCGGCTGGTTTAGGAGGGATGGGAGGTGCACAACCACTTGCAGCTACCATGAATGAAGGAGTATTTTTAGGTGTGGAGGTTGATCCAGCAAGGATTAAACGTCGTCTCGAAACAGGCTATCTCGATGTTATGGTAGATAATCTTGAAGATGCTTTGATCCTTGCACTAAGTGCAAAAGAAAGGGGTGTTCCCAAATCAATTGGTATAATAGGAAATGCAGCCGAGATTCATCCAGAGATTGTAAAAAGAGGAATTGTTCCTGATCTTGTTACTGATCAGACATCTGCCCACGATGCATTAAATGGATATATCCCTGCAGGATTGACTTTGGAGGAAGCTCTTGAGCTGAGGAGGAAAGATCCAAAAGAATATATTCGAAGGGCAATGGAATCAATAGCTATTCATGTGAAGGCTATGCTTGAATTCCAGAAAAAAGGTTCTATAGTTTTTGATTATGGGAATAACATCCGTGCTCAGGCATTTGAGGCAGGAGTTAAGGAAGCCTTTAGCTATCCTGGTTTTGTTCCAGCTTTTATAAGGCCATTATTCTGCGAGGGGAAAGGACCTTTTAGATGGGCTGCCCTATCAGGAGATCCTGAAGATATCTTTAATACAGATGAAGCTGTCATAAGGGAATTTCCAGAAGATACATCTTTAGTTAGATGGATTCGAATGGCAAGAGAGAAGGTAAAGTTTCAGGGACTTCCTGCAAGAATCTGTTGGTTAGGTTATGGTCAGAGGGCAAGAATTGGAAAGATATTCAATGATATGGTTGCAAAAGGGGAACTTAAAGCACCAATTGTTATAGGAAGGGATCACCTCGATAGTGGTTCTGTAGCCTCCCCATATCGAGAAACAGAGGGAATGAAGGATGGAAGTGATGCTATTGCTGATTGGCCGATTCTTAATGCTCTTATTAATGTTGCTGCTGGAGCAACGTGGGTTTCGGTTCATCATGGAGGAGGAGTAGGTATTGGATATTCAATCCATGCTGGGATGGTAGTTGTAGCTGACGGAACAAAAGAAGCTGAAAGAAGACTATTAAGAGTTTTAACCACAGATCCAGGTACTGGGGTAATGCGGCATACAGATGCGGGTTACGAGGAGGCTATTCAAACTGCTAAAGATAAAGGGATTAAGATTCCTGGTGTAACTATTTATCAAAGATGAGTTGGATAAATGAATAGGTTTGAGGAGTTGATGAAAAAATAAAAATGAAAGACCAAAAGACCATCCTTATTAAAAATATTAAAGAGTTACTAACTCTCACAGACACAGTTAAAGATGAATCAGGATTGGGAATTATTCCAAATGGAGCAATTGCAATAAAAGACGAAAAAATAGCTTGGGTGGGAGAAAGTAATCAAATTCCAGATGAGTTTTTTACTTCTAAAAATGGAACAGTGATTGATGCAACAGGAAAAGTTGTAATGCCAGGCTTGATTGATTCTCATACCCACCTTATCTTTGCTGGCTCAAGAGAGTATGAATTTGAATTGAGAATTAAAGGTCGATCCTATCTTGAGATTTTAGAAATGGGAGGAGGAATCTTATCTACAGTTGAAACGACTCGAAAAGCATCTTTTCAGGAACTTTATACACTTGGAGAGAAAAGGTTGAACAGAATGTTATCTAAAGGAATTACAACGGTTGAAGCAAAAAGTGGCTATGGACTAACAGTCCACGATGAATTAAAGATTCTTGAAGTAATGAAAGCATTAGATAAATCTCATCCAATTGATATTGTCCCTACATTTTTAGGAGCCCATAATATACCAAAGGAGTATAGAAATAATAGAGAACAATATATCGAGCTTATTTTGAAGGAGATGATTCCCAAGGTAGCTGAAAAGGGTTTGGCAGAATTTTGTGATGTCTTCTGTGAAAAAGAGGCTTTTTCAAAAGAAGAATCAAAAAAGATTTTAGAAACAGGAAAATATTATGGTCTTAAAGCTAAGATCCATGCAGATCAATTGAGCCCTACTGGAGGGGCCGAACTTGCTGCAGAAGTTGGTGCCTTCTCTGCTGATCATCTTGAGTATGTAAGCGATAGGGGAATAGAAATGATGGCTGAAAAGGGGGTTACAGCCATTCTCTTACCAGGCGCAACTTTCTTTCTTTCCATGAAGAAGTTCCCGCCTGTAAGGAAGATGTTAGAACATGGAGTTTGCGTTGCACTTGCGACTGATTTAAATCCAGGTTCATCAATGACTGAATCGCTTCCACTTATTGTTACGATGGGATGCACTATGTTTCGTATGACACCTCAAGAAGTAATAAAAGCAGTTACAATTAATGCTGCAAGGTCAATAGACAGAGAAAAAAAGATAGGATCGCTAAGTATTGGAAAAAATGCTGATATAATTATTTTAGATATACCGAATTATAAATATCTTCCTTACCATTTTGGAGTGGATCATGTAGAAATGGTTATCAAAAAAGGAAAGATCGTGTATAATGTTTAAGAAAAAACGAAAATTAAATTTTCTAAAAATCGAAAATTTTATTCCTGCCTTTAGCCTGAGAAAACAAAAAATTAATTAAAAAGTATTTTCTTAGTAAATCGTTATGAGACTGCTTGAATGTATTCCAAACATAAGTGAAGGAAGAGATCAAAACAAAATTAGAATCATTGCAAATGAAATCAAAAAACATCCTGGTGTAAAACTTCTTGATATCTCATCCGACATAGATCATCATAGAACAGTCTTAACTTTTATTGGTGAACCAGATTTAGTGAAGGAGGCTGCTCTATCAATGGCATTAAAAGCCATAGAGCTTATTGACATGAGGAGACATAAAGGAGGTCATCCAAGGATAGGGGCAGTAGATGTGGTTCCCTTTGTTCCAATCATTGGAATTGATATGAGAGAAGCAATAAGAATTGCGAAAGAGTTTGGGAAGGAGTTGGGGAAAAAGGGAATACCTGTATACTTTTATGAAGAAGCAGCTACTTCACCAGAAAGAAAAGAACTCCCAATAATTCGCAAAGGGGAGTACGAAGGTCTTAAGACAAAATTAGAAGATCCGGCTTGGAGACCCGATGAGGGACCTTCAACCTTCAACCCAAAATCAGGAGCTACCATTGTAGGAGCACGTTTTCCGTTGATTGCATACAACGTCAATCTTAAAACTAAAGATATAAACGTGGCCAGAGAGATTGCAAAAATGGTGAGGTTCAAAGATGGAGGATTTCCTCATGTTAGGGCGATGGGAGTCGAGCTTAAGGAGAAGGGGATAGTTCAGGTTTCAATGAATCTAACTAATTATAAAGTAACCAATATACCTAAGGTATATGAATTTATTAAGAGAGAGGCAAATGAAAAAGGAATTGAAGTTGTTGGATCAGAAATCATTGGATTAATTCCACTTGACGCATTGGAAAATATCGTACAATCATATTTGGGATATCCTGATTTTTCAATCCGTCAAGTGATTGAAAAGAGAATCTTGGAATTTGAATAAATTGTATTTAAATAAGATTGCTGATAATTTAAGGAGTAAAAATGGAACTTATAAAATTTTTAGAAGATGTTTCTAAGGATACTCCAACGCCAGGAGGAGGAAGCGTTATAGCCTTAGTAGGAGCCTTATCTGCTTCTTTAATTTCGATGGTTGCAGGAGTTTCGATGCGTAGAAGTCAAATAAAAGAAGAGAAATTAAAAAAAATCATAAGAGAATCAAAATATATCCAAAAAAGATTATATTTAGCAATTGATGAGGATGCAAAATCGTTTGATGCTGTAATTGAAGCCTATCGGCTTTCAAAGGAATCCAAAGAAGAGCTTATGCGTCGAAATAAAGCAATCGAGAAAGCCTATAAAAATGCTACATTAATACCAAGATTAGTTTGTGAAAAATCTATTAAATTGATGGAATTTTCAAAAATTCTGATTAATGGAGGAAATCAAAATGCAATAAGCGATGTTGGAGTAGCTGCTCTATTGGCTGATTCAGCTTTTAAGGGAGGGTTATTAAATATCAATGTAAATTTAAGGTCTATTAAAGAGAAAAATTTTTTAAGAAAAATGAAATTTTTATTAAAACAATCAGAAAAGAAAAGAGATATGCTCATGAATGAAATTATAAGAAGCCTATGGAAAATTAAAACGCTTAAATAAAAAGAGTTGAAACCCATTCCGTAAAAAAGGCATGGGTTTCAACTCTTTAGTCTCTTCGATAAGTTAAATTCTTACTTTTTTGGTGGAACAATAGCATCTTTACAGGCTTTCGCAATTCGCATCTTTACAACAGTTTTGGCTGGAATATTGATGGGTTCACCGGTTGCGGGATTTCTACCAACCCGAGCTTTACGTTTTGATAAAACAAGCTTTCCAATGCCGGGAAATGTGAAAGATCCTGCTCTTTTTGTTTCAGCAATTGCAAGGGATGCCATCTCATCAATAATTGAGTTAGCCACTTTTTTAGAAAGATCAAATTTCTTTGCAAAATGAGCAACAATTTGAGCCTTAGTAATTGGTTTTTTTCCTGCCATATCTATACCCTCCTCTTTTTAAAATTTGATTCTTATTATTATAATTTTTTTTTAAAAATAGCAAGTAAATTTTTGATGACAAAATTACCAATAAATATATTAGTTAATATTAAAACTAAAATTCTTAGAAAGGACTTGACAAACATTTTTATTTTTAATAGCATTGACAAAAAAAATAAAAAAGGAGGTGCCATATGAAGAAAATAGTTTATTTGTGTTTATTATTGATGGGAGTTTCATTTTTTCTTTTTATGGAGTCGGATGTTTATTCTCAACAGATTATTTTGAAAGCCATTACAGCCTTTCCTAAACCACATTTAAACAATGATCCTGTTCCCTTGTTTATTGAAGCAGTGAACAAAAGGGCTGCAGGAAGGTTGAAGATTGAATGGTTGGGTGGTCCTGAGGTTATGGGTGCCTTTGATCAGATACATGCAATTAAAGCAGGTACAATTGATATGAACTTATATTATCCATGGGCATATATGAAGTCACTTATGCCTGAAGCTGAAGCGCAGGGTCTTTCTGAGCTTTCTGCATGGGAAGAAAGGAAAAGTGGTCTATTTGAATTATGGACAGAGATATTTGCAAAGAGAGTGAATGCCAAATATCTTGGAAGACTTCATTCTGATGTAACATTTCATGTTTTCTGTAATAAAAAAATAGAGAAGATAGAAGATTTCAAAGGAATGAAGATTCGCGTTATGCCCCTTTATATTCCTTTCTTAAAAGCTCTTGGGGCGAGTCCTGTTACAATGCCCCCTCCTGAGATTTATACGGCTATGGAAAGAGGGGTGGTTGAGGGATTTATGTGGCCAAGGGTTGGTATGGTAAGTTGGGGGCTTCAGGAGGTAACAAAATATATGATTTTGCCAGGTGTTTTTCAGATGGAGCCTGCAACAATGATCAATTTGGATAAATGGAATAAGATTCCCAAGGATTTGCAGGATATTATAATGGATACAATTCAGGAGTATGAGTATATAGGAACCATGCGCAATTATAAGCTTGTTGAGAAGGAGGAGAGGATAAGGGAGAAGGCAGGAATGAAGAACATTCAACTTCCTCCAAAGGATGCCGAGAAGTTTGTTCACACTGCATATGAAATGACTTGGCAGGAGATTCTTAAGGCAGCGCCTGAGTATGGTCCTAAGTTAAGGAAGGCTATGTCGAGGTCAGCGCTTCCTAAGGGTGCATTTCCCTGGCAATAAGTTTAAGGTTTGATTTTTGAGTGATAGAAGTCATTGGGTCAGGCTGTATCTTTTAGATATGGTCTGACCTAATTTATTGTGGGGGTGAAACTTAATGAGTAAGTTTGGAGAGTATTTTGATCGTTTGATTGGAATTTTAGCATTTATAGGAGGTTCATTTATTTTTATTATGATGGGGATTGAGTGTTTTGAGATAGTGTCAAGGTATTTTTTTAAACGTCCTACTGTTTGGTCTGTGGAATTTTGTGAGTATATGTTATTTTTATTGGCCTTTTTAGGTACAGCTTGGGTGTTGAGACAGAAAGCACATATTTCAGTGACTATATTGGTTGAGAGGCTTAAACCAAGGTCAAAAATATATTGTAATTTATTTTCCTCATTGATGGGAATATTAATTTCTTTGGTTATTATTTGGTTTAGTGTTAAAACATCGGTTGAGAGCTATTTGGGTGGGGTAAAGATAGTGAAGACCTATGCGCTTCCTAAATGGTTTTTTTTATCATTTATTTCGTTTGGTTATTTGTTGTTATTGATAGAGTTTTTTAGGCAGTTTTTTGAAGCTTTAAAGAATTTGATTTCTAATGGGAGGTAGGGCTTGATGGAGTGGTGGGGATGGTTTTCGTTAATAATAGGAATGTTTTTAGTTCTTTTGGCCATAGGGTTTCCTGTTTTTTTATCCTTTATGGTGATCAATGTGGTTGTGATTTACATTTTGATGGGACAAGCTGGTTTATCTATGTTTATTCATACAATATTTACTTCGATTAGTACATTTGTATTATTGCCGATACCTTTATTTATAGTTTTGGGTGAAATATTGGTTTATTCAGGTGTATTTGTTAAGGCTGTGGATGTTTTGGATCTTTGGACGGCAAGAGTAGCTGGTAGGTTATGCATTATATCTATAGGAGCAGCGACGATATTTTCATGTATAAGTGGTTCGAGTATGGCGTGTACGGCAATGTTAGGAACTTTGTTATTGCCAGAGATGTTACGCAGAGGTTATCACAAGTCGATAGCTGTGGGTTCTTGTATGGCGGGTTCATTGGATATGATTATCCCACCAAGTGCATTGGCTGTTGTTTTAGGGTCGTTGGCTGATATATCGATTGGTAAACTTTTGATATCAGGTTTAATACCTGGTTTTATAATGGCGGGTTTTTATGCAGGATATATTTTGATAAGGTGTTTGATCCAACCTTCGATAGCACCTCAATATGAGCCTAAGCGTGTTCCCTTTTTAGAGAAGGTGGTTCTGACGATAAAATATGTGGTGCCTTTCTTGGTAATTATTGTGATTGTGTTAGGGGTTATACTTTTTGGGTTAGCTACACCGACGGAATCTGCTGCAATAGGGACGTTGCTTTCAATTTTATTAGTATGGGCTTATGGGAAATTGAGCTGGCAGGTTGTGAAGAAAACCTTCGAAGGAGCACTTCAGATATCGGTAATGATGTTTATGATATTGACGGGTGCTACTGCATTTAGTCAGATATTGGCTTATACAGGAGCTTCTCAGGGTTTGCTAAATTTTATTCTTGGATTTAAGTTTCCGCCTTATTTGATATTGGCAGTAATGATGTTGATTTTGTTATTTTTGGGAACATTGATGGAGCAAGTAGCGATAATGATGGTTACTTTACCGATATTTATGCCGATTGTGAGGGCATTAGAGTGGGATCCAGTGTGGTTTGGCTTGTTGTATTTGATTAATATGTCTGTGGGGATGAAATCTCCTCCTTTTGGTCTTTGTTTATTTGTAATGCAGGGTGTTGTGCCTAAGGATATTTCATCGATGGATATCTATAAGTCAGTAACTCCATTTATTATTTTGGATATTATTGCAATTACTATATTTATTCTCTTTCCAAAGATTGTGACTATTCTGCCCAATTTGATGGGAAAATAAAATAAGGAATCGTATGTTCCCAAAGCAACTTATACTAAAAGAACTTTCAAGGTATAGATTGGGAACTTATGCTGATATCATTTATAGGAATGCTCTTTTATATCCTGACCAAGAGGCTTTTATATATGGCTCTGAGAGAATAACATTCTATGAATTCAATCAGAGAGTTAACAGTTTGATTCATGCGCTTCAATCTATGGGACTAAAGAAGGGTGATGTGATTGGAATTTTATCTTGGAATTGTCTTGAATACACAGATGTATTTGGAGCAGCAATGAAAGGTGGATTTATTGCATCTCCTTTCAATCCAAGGTTGAAAGCAGATGAGTTATATTATTTAATAAATTATTCAGAAGCTAATATACTTTTTGTAGGTTCTGAATTAGTAGAGATGGTTGATTTACTCAAACCGCGTTTGAAAAAAGTAAAAATTTTTATATCTTTTGAGGCATTAGTCCCAAACATGATAGCTTATAATGATTTATTGACAAATTATTCTTCTGCGGAGCCTAATGTTGAAGTTGTGAGGGATGATCCACTTTATATCTTCTATACAAGTGGTACCACTGGGACTCCAAGGGGTGCATTATATACACAGCACCAGAAAATGCAAGACACGAGGATTTATGCCCAAGCCTTAGGGGTAGAAATAGGAGATAAGCATGTAATGATAATGCCACTTTTCCATATTGGAGGGCATGCTCAATTTTGGACTTTCTTTTATGCTGGTGGAAGTAATGTAATTTTGAAGTTTTTCGATCCAGTAGCTACTTTGAAAATTATTCAAGAAGAAAGGGCTACTGATATTCACATTGTTCCTACACATTTGGTTGCCATGTTTGCTTTACCCGATTTTGACAATTATGATCTTAGCAGTTTGAAGCGAATATGGTATGCTGCCTCTCCTATGCCTGTTGAGTTGTTGAAAAAAGCAATAAAGAAATTCGGACCAATTTTGATCCAAGGTTATGGGCAGACTGAATCAGGACCACTTGTAGCTTTATTACCGAAATGGGCTCATAAAGTCTTAGAAAAACCATCTGATGGACAAGAGATTTTAAGTTCCTGCGGACAACCATGTATAGGAACCCATATTAGAATTGTAGATGATAAAGGTAATGATGTTAAACCTGGTGAAGTAGGAGAAATAATAGTACAAGGAGAGCAGATAATGACTGGGTATTGGCGAAAACCAGATGAAACAAAGGAAACCATTATTGATGGATGGTTACACACCGGTGATTTAGGCCGATATGATGAAAGGGGTTATATATACATTGTTGATAGGAAGAGGGATATGATTATATCTGGTGGTGAGAATATCTATCCGAGGGAGGTAGAGGAGATTCTGTATCAGCATCCTTCTGTGAAAGAGGTAGCAGTTATTGGGATACCTGACCCATACTGGGTAGAGAGGGTCCATGCAGTTATTGTATTAAGAGAGGGAGAAACTGTTACTTCTGAGGAAATTATTGAATTTTGCAAGCAGAGGATAGCAAGATATAAAGCCCCTAAGTCAGTTGAGTTTGTTGATTCCCTTCCCAAGACTCCTTCAGGAAAGATATTGAAGAGGGAGTTGAGAGAGAGGTATTGGAAGGGAGAGAGGAAAATTTAATTTTCATATATTTCCAATAAATTATAGGAGGTAGTAGGGATATGGAGGGATTTCCATGGTGGACAGATGAACAGAAAAGATTTGAAGAAGAGGTAAATGAGTTTGTAAAAGAGATAATGCCAAGGGATGAAGAGACCAGGTGGAGGAGAGAATTTCCTTGGGATATTTTTGATAAGATTGCTGAGAGAGGCTATACTGGTGCAGGTATTCCGAAAGAGTATGGGGGGCTTGGATTAGGAGCAACAGGTGCGTGTATTGCGACAGAGGCGCTTAGTCGTATGCCAGGGGTTGGTAGGACATTTTTAGCAAATATGCTTGGTGGGTTGAGGCAGGTTATTGAATTTGGAACCGAGGAGCAGAAAAGGCGGTTTCTTCCGAGGATTGCAAAAGGAGAGCTTGGGGCTATTGTAATTACTGAGCCATTTGCGGGGACAGATGCATCAGCTATAGAAACAACAGCCAGGCGTGAGGGTAATCATTATATCCTTAATGGGAAGAAGAGGTTTATTGTTTCTGCGGGGCTTGCAAACAGATATATGGTATATGCAAAGACAAGTGATGATCCAGAAGATCGGAGGAATTATCGTCATCTTACTGGGTTTATTGTTGAGAAGGGAATGGTTGGGTTTTCGGTTGAGAAGATAAATGAGATAACAGGTTTTGAGAATGTCCAGAATGGTGTTTTGAATTTTGATGATGTTAAGGTTCCTTTAGAGAATCGAATAGGAGAGGAGGGGCAGGGTTGGAGGGTAATGACATCTGGGCTTAATTTTGAAAGGACACTTATTTGTTCGCAGGCTGTGGGATGGCTTCGGGAGATTTTAAGGAATGTTGTTCCATATGCTCAAAGGAGGGTACAATTTGGTAGACCGACCATAGAATTTATAAATAATCAGTTTAAGATTTCTGATCTAATCATGCAGTTTCATATAGGAAGGGTGTTGACCTATTATACGGCTTATTTATGGGATTTAGGTTGGGATATTACGATTGATTCGAATGTATCCAAGATTTTTCTTTGTGAGGGAGCCCTGCGGGCGGCAATTGATTCTATTCAGGTTATGGGAGGGGATGGATTGACTACATTTTATCCTCTTTCTGCGATTATGAATGTGGCAAAGATTGAAAATATTGCAGGTGGGACAATGGAGGCATGTAGGCTTGTAATATTTAGAACAGCATTAAGGCAGATGGCAGATGAATTTAAGATGCCAAGGAAGGTTATACATAAAGAGCTTGGTGTACCTGTTTCTATTTTTGAACCAATTCAAAAGCAGAGGCATTTAGATGAAGAGATGCTTCTTAAGTTTTTAGCTGAAGATTATCGTATTAATCCTGGCCTCTATGTGAGTCGAGATGATATTAAAGAATATTATGATATCAATGATTCTAAACTTGATGAGCTTTTAGTTTCTCTTGAGAAAAAGGGTTTTATTAAATTATACAGAGATAAAAAAGGGATATCATTGGCAAAAGCTACCTATGAAGGTTTGAAGAAGGCAAATCCATCAGAGTATTATCGATGGTTTCCAAACTGGATAGAAGGGAAAAATATCTTTTAAAAATTTAGTTAAAAGAAGGCATTCTTTATGAATCTTGTAGATGTAATTTTGAACAATGTACGGAGATATCCTGACAAATTAGTATTGATCTGTGGTGATATTCGGTTGACTTATAAAAATTTTAATGAGAGATGTAATCGATTGGCCAACTCTTTTGAGATGCTTGGAGTGAGAAAAGGCGAACACATTATTCTTCTTTCAAAAAACTGCCATATACATTTTGAATTATTTTTTGCCTCCGCAAAGGCAGGAGTTGTTTTTATTCCACTGAATTATCGTTTATCGCCCAGAGAAATAATCTATATTATTAATGATTCAGATTCAAAATGCCTTTTTTTTGCAAAGGAATATCTTTCTGTAGTCCAATCCATTAAAAACGATTTAAAAAATGTTGGGACTTATGTATGTATCGATGATTTTTTAGAAGGGTTTAACTATTATGAAGAGATTCTTAAGAAAGGCGATCCAAAAGAACCTGATACTTCCTTTATTAACGAAGATGATATTGTGACAATATTTTATACCAGTGGAACAACAGGATATCCCAAAGGGGCTATGATTTCACATAGAAATCGTATTTCAGATATGATTAATCAGGTTACAGATAATGAATATATTGAACCAGAGGACATCCATTTAAATGTTGGGCCATTATATCATATAGGTGCTCTTTCTCAATCTCATGGCCACATTTACCGAGGCTGTACTGTTGTCATCTTAAAGGAGTTTGATCCAAAAACTATTTTTGAACTTATAGAAAAAGAGAGAGTAAATTCATTCTGGGCTGCGCCGACCATGATTAAGATGCTTTTGGATTACCCAGAAAAAGATAAGTATAACCTTAAATCGATTAAAACTATTACCTATGCAGGAGCACCTATGCCAGTTGAACTTTTGAGAAGAGCTATCGAATTTTTTGGAAAGAATAAATTCATTCAATTTTTTGGGATGACAGAAACTGGTCCCCAAATAACCCATTTAAGAAGGAAAGACCATGTTTTTGAAGGGACTGAAAAACAATTGATGAGGTTACGTTCGGTTGGTATTGAATGTCAAAATGTACATGTGAGAATAGTCGATGATAATGATAAAGACTTATCCACTGGAGAGGTTGGAGAGATAATTGTGAAAAGTGAAGGTGTAACAAAGGGGTATTGGAAAAAGCCGGAAGAGACTCAAAAAGCCATTAAAAATGGTTGGTTCCATACAGGCGATATGGGATATTTGGACGAAGATCGTTACCTTTATATCGTTGATCGCAAAAAAGATATGATTATAACTGGAGGAGAAAATGTTTACTCGGCAGAGGTTGAGAATGTTCTCTGTATGCACCCTGCTATTTCAGAAGCTGCAGTTATTGGAGTACCTCATGAGAAGTGGGGTGAAACAGTGAAGGCAATAGTGATATTAAAAACAGGCCAAAAAGCAACAGAGGAAGAGATCATTGAGTTTTGCAAGAAGAATCTTGCAAGTTATAAAAAACCTACCTCAGTAGAATTTGTCAATGAACTTCCCAAAACTGCTTCTGGTAAGGTTTTAAAAAGAGAACTTCGGGAAAGATATGGAGGAATTTTTAAAAAATAGAAAGATAAATTAAAGGGGGAAGGGAATCATATGGATTTTGAATTAAGCAATCGTCAGAAACAGATTCGTTTAGCGGCAAGGGAATTTGCTGAAGGTGAACTTTCACCGATTGCACAGGAGTGTGATATTAAGGAGGAATTTCCAAGGGAGCTGATAAAAAAGGCTGCGCAATTAGGTTTTCTTGGTGTTTTTATAAAGAAAGAGTATGGGGGGCTTGGGCTTGGTTTTCTTGATCATGCCATCATTATTGAGGAATTTTGGAGGGTTGATCCTGGGTTGGGTCAGGTGTTATGTTCTGTGACCTTTGGTTCAGAGGAAATACTTCTATTTGGTTCGGAGGAGCAGAAGAAGAAGTATCTTCCTCCTTTAGTAAGAGGGGAGTGGATGATGGGTTTTTCGATTACTGAGCCTGAGGCAGGCAGTGATACGGCCTCTGCTTCTACGAGGGCAGAAAGGGTTGGAGATGAATATGTTATAAATGGTAATAAGGTAATGATTACCAATGGGACGGTGGCTGATTTTATATTGGTTTATTGTTTGACAAATCCAGAGGTTACCTCTAAATCAAAACGTCATAGTATTATTTTGGTTGAGACAAATCGAGAGGGGTATAAGGCTGATAAGATTCATAGAAAGATGGGGATTCGTGCTTCAGATACGGCTAATATATATTTTAATAATGTGAGGGTTCCGAAGGATAATCTGATAGGGATAGAGGGGAATGGGTTTATTCAGTTGATGAAGTTTTTTGATCATTCGAGGTCTTATGTGGCTGCTCATGGGGTAGGGCTTGCGCAGGGAGCTATGGAGCAGGCGATTAATTATGTAAAAAAGAGGAAGCAATTTGGTCAGCCTCTTAGTTCATTTCAGGCAACGCAGTTTAAGTTGGCAGAGATGGCAACCCTTATAGAAACAGCCCGTCAACTTGTTTATAAGGCCTGTTGGAGTCTTGATCGGGGGAATCCTGATACCCAGCTTGCGGCAATGGCTAAGTGGTGGGCGTGTAATGTGGCAGTAAGGGTGGTGGATGAGGCCTTACAAATGCATGGGGGATATGGTTATTTGGAGGATTATCCTATAGAAAGGTTTTATAGGGCTGCAAAGATTCTCGAAATATATGAAGGGACAAAAGAGGTTGAAAAAATAGCAATCAGTCGGCGCCTGCTTGGTCCTTCCTAATATCTCATTCGAAGAGCGAATTTAACCAATTTTTTCTTTTTCAATATATCCCCAGCCAGATCTATTACCGCTTTTGAGTGATCGATGATGGCAGTATCACTTGAAGCCACAACACCTTTAAATCCAATTAAAATACTTTCAGGGACTTTTAATACTAATGCACTACCTTGCAAATTTTTTTTACTTAGGGATTCTCTTACTTCACGGGCTAATTCACCACTTCTACTAATGGGTGAATCAAAAAGAAATAAGATATAATTTGGTTTGAATTTAATTAATATTTCAAAAATAAGATTTAAGGCCTCTTCTGTTTTTTTTGAGGGTTTATAGTTTTTTGAAAGCCCGGAGATATCTCTGATAAACCCATCGTCACCAAGTATTAGAGGTCTACCAGAAAGTCCTGCTTCAAGGGTAATAAGGACATTATAGCCATCAATAGCTATTGTTTTGTTTTTTAACTCTTTTAAAGGTATCTTCTTTTTTAAACGAGATAAAGAATCTTTTTTTGAGAAGATACCTCGGTGAAGAAGATGTCTTTCATCTGAATCGAGCTGATACCTGTTACCAATAAGATCAAGTGATGCTCTTCTTGGGTATCCTCTGTCTAAAAGGTATCTAAAATCCATTGCCGCTTTTCGAATTTCTTGGAGCTTAAACATATATTGAATTTATTATATCATAATTTAATCGATTTTTTATAAAACCTTTCTCTCTAATTTTAAGAATAAAATTTTTTAATAATGAGACTATAAAAAGTTTTCATTGACAATCAGAATTTGTGTGTAAAAATATTAATAGAACATATCGATTAAGGAGGCAAAGTTATGGCAGAAGAGGAAATTAAAGTTTATACTACTCCTACATGACCTTATTGTAGAATGGCAAAAGAGTTTCTTTTGCAAAGGGGTTATAATTTTAAAGAATTCGATGTGACGAAAGACCGCGCTGCACTGGATGAGATGGTTAGAATATCGGGCGCAAGAGCTGTTCCAGTAATTGCCGCATGTAATGAAGTTATGGTTGGATTTGATAGGAATCGATTAGAGCAAATGTTGAGTTGTATAAAGCAGAGAAGTGAAGTTTAACTCATTGTAAAGAACATACAATTCATAATATTTCTAATCTTTTCTTTAAGAATTGTCCTGTGTAAGAATTTGGGGAGGCTATTATCTTCTCAAGATCTCCTTCTGCAACTATTCTCCCTCCTCCTTCTCCTCCTTCAGGTCCAAGGTCAATAATATAGTCAGCAAATTTAATAAGGTCAAGATTATGTTCTATAATAACGAGGGAATGACCTTGCTCAAGAAGTTTCTGGAAGGTATTAAGTAGAAGTTCAACATCTGCCATGTGAAGACCTGTTGTCGGCTCATCAAAAATAAAAAGGTTTTTCCCCTTTCTACCTTCTGCAATATGTTTAGCCAATTTTAGCCTTTGTGACTCTCCACCACTAAGGGTATTAGTAGATTGCCCGAGTGTTAGGTAACCTAGTCCAACCTCCTTTAATATCTGGAGCTTTGATATGATTTTTGGATAATCTTTAAAAAATAGAATAGCCTCATCAATGGTCATGGATAAAACTTCTGAGATATTTTTATCTTTATATTTAATATTTAGGATTTCTGGTTTAAATCTTCTTCCTTCACAGGTTTCACATGTGATGATTACATCTTCTAAAAATTGCATATCAAGGATTTGAAGGCCAGCGCCTTGACATGTTTCGCATCGTCCTCCTTCTGTGTTGAAAGAAAAATGACGTGGTTTAAATCCATTTCTTTTTGCCTCTCGGGTATTAGCAAATATATCCCTTATCTCTCCAAAGAATTTTATATAAGTAGAGGGATTTGATCTTAGACTTTTACCTATTGGAGATTGATCTACAAGTATGACATCATCAACTTGATCAAGACCCTCGATTGAATCAAAAGCACCTCGCTCAAACTCCGAACTATTATTTGATTTGGCTCCTGCATAAAGGATATTGTGGACCAAGGTTGTTTTTCCTGCGCCAGAAACTCCTGTGATACAGACCATTACCCCTAAAGGAATCTTTACATCTATTCCTTTAAGATTGTGTTCACGAGCATTATGAATGATAATCCAACCCTTGATATGATTTTTCTTTTTTAAAATTGTCGGAATTCCGTTTCTTAAATATCTTGCTGTTATGGATTTTTCATTTTTTAAGAAATCTTGAAAATCACCCTCGAATATAACATGACCACCATTTACTCCTGCGCCAGGACCAAGATCAATCACTGTATCTGCTTCACGGATCATATCAGGATCATGTTCTACAAAAACAACTGTATTCCCTATCATTTTTAATTGTTTAAGCACATGAAGAAGTCTGTTTGTATCTCTGGGATGAAGTCCTATACTTGGTTCATCTAATACATATAGGGTTTCTGTTAATCCTGATCCTAATGCCTTTGCTAAGATTATGCGCTGGTATTCTCCATTGGAGAGAGTTCTCGTTTGACGCGAAAGGGTGAGATATCCCAATCCTACATCCACCATAAAATTGAGTCTATTTCTGATCTCTAATAGGATACGTTCAGCCACCTTTTTTTGGAAATTACGGAGCTTTAGATTTTTGAAGAAGGCTTGGAGTTCTAAAATCGACATGTTACAGAGTTCAGCAATATTTTTCCCATTAATCAATACATTAAGTGCTTCCGGTTTTAAGCGTGTATTTTTACAATCTGGACAACTCGTGTAAGATCGATATTTGCTAAGGAAGACTCTATAGTGAACTTTATATCGCTTTCCTTCCATCCAATTAAAAAAACCTTTAAGCCCAATAAATTCTTCCTTCCCATTTAAGATGATATCTTTTTGCTTCGTGCTTAGCTCTTCGAAAGGTTTTTGAATTGGGATTCGATATTTATGACATGTCCTAAATAAATATTCATAGAGGTCTTCATAGGCAGGTGTATTCCATGGAGCAAATGGTTTTTCTGAAAGTGTTTTCTTGGGATCAGGGATCACCTTTTGCCAATCTATTCCAATGATTCTACCAAATCCTTGGCATGTAGGGCATGCACCAATAGGACTATTGAATGAGAAGGCGAGTGGATGAGGCTCAGAAAATGTTTTTCCACATTTACCACATGAAAAGCTTCTCTTAAAAGCTAACCTTTTCCCATTTTCACCAATCACCTCAACTCTTCCTCCTCCTAATTGAAAACCATTCTGAATAGCCTCTGAAAGCCTTGATCGATTCTCTTCCGTAGGAATAAGGCGATCTATCAAAATATTAATCTTATTCAAGATTGTTACTTCCGAAAGCGGAAGGTTTGTGAGATCAAACAGCTCATCGTCTTTCCAAATCCTATAGTAGCCATTCTTAATAAGTTCTTTTATCTTTATACCTCTATCTTCTATCGATTCGAAAATAATCGGAGAAACGATTAAGATTCTATTGTCCTTAAATTGACTGAGGATATCCTCTACTGCACTCTCAACGGTATCACCAGAAATCTTTATTTTACAATCTGGACAATAAATTTCTCCAATTTTAGAGAAAAGAAGCCTTAAATAGTCATAAATTTCTGAAGTTGTGCCCACAGTTGAACGTGCATTATTTACAGGATTTTTTTGTTCAATTGCAATTGCAGGAGGAATTCCATGGATAGCTTCTACATCAGGTCGATCCATCTTCTCCAAGAATTGTCGAGCATAAGTAGAAAGGGATTCTATATAGCGTCTTTGCCCTTCTGCAAAAAGGGTATCGAAGGCCAAAGTAGATTTTCCCGATCCCGAAACCCCTGTAATAACAGTAATCTTCCCTCTTGGAATTCTACACGAAATATTTTTTAAGTTGTGAGATTTTGCACCAATTACCTCAATGAAATTATCCATACATTTTTATTATAACATACATAATTTGAAGGATTATGGAAGTAAAAAAATGTAATCTTATTTAAAATTTTTATTTGTCAAAATAACTTCTAAGGTGTTATAAAATAATTTAAAGAATTCTTTAATATTCAAAGCCTATAATTTTAATATTAAGGGATCTTCAATGTCTTTAGCTATTGAAGCAGATAAAATATTTAAGACATTTAAATCGGGTTGGAGGGGAAGGAAAAAGAAAGAGGCCCTTAGAGGCGTAAGTCTCAAGGTTAAAAAGGGAGAAATTTTTGGAATTCTCGGTCCAAATGGGGCTGGAAAAACAACTCTGCTTTCAATCCTTTCAACTTTGCTACTTCCAGATCATGGACAGGTAAAGATCTTTGGTTTTGATGGAATTCATAACGGGCATAAAATAAGGGAATTGGTCAATATTTCAAGTGGCAATGCAAACTTTCTATGGAGTATGACAGTTAGAGAAAATCTTAATTTTTATGGAATGCTTTATGGATTAATAAAGAAAGACCGTTTGAAGAAGATTGATTCATTAATTGAACTGTTTGAACTTCAAGAATATCGAGATGTTCCTTTTGATCAACTTTCAACTGGATTGAAACAACGCCTATCCTTGGCAAAATCATTATTAAACGATCCATCTTTACTTTTCTTGGATGAACCCACTGTTGGACTCGATCCAGATGTATCGGCTCGAATTAGAGAGATGATCCTTTCCATCCATAAAGAGCGGGGAATAACCGTTCTTCTAACAACCCATAACATGAAAGAGGCTGAACATCTTTGTGAAAGGATTGCATTTTTAAAAGCTGGGAAAATCATTGCTATTGGTTCTCCTCAGGAACTTAAGAGAATGGTTCGAATCGGAGATGTTATTAAAATCGAATATAATGGATTAATTCTCGAAGATCAACTACTGCATGCCGAAGGAGTGATCAATTTTTCAATTTCTGATAATATATGTGAGATGATTGTAGATGATGGAGAAAAGAGGCTTGGTTCAATTATTTCAATGATTTCAAAGAATGGAACATTTATAAAGAATGTTAATATTGGACAAACGGATTTGGAAGATGTATTCATTGAATTTGCAAAGGGCTCTGATTCAGATATGGGCCTTTGTGATTAAAAATTGGATAATGACGAGAAGAAATGTATTTAGTTTCTTTGAAATACTATTCTGGCCTGTGGTTGGTTTCTTCTCAGTGGGGCTTCTTACCCATTTTTTAAAATTAGATCCAAATATGGGGGGCTTCATCCTTGTGGGAATAATCTCTATGAGTGTGATTCAAGTGTGTCAGATAGATGTTGCAGAAGCACTCCTCTATGACCTTTGGGCAAAGTCGATGAAACATATATTTATTGCCCCTGTCCATCCATTTCACCTAATCATGGGATCTTGGTTAATAGGTATGATAAGGTCTATGGTTGTTTTTCTATTACTCTCTATTTTTAGTTACTTTTCATTTGGTTATAATTTTTTCAAACCAGGCTTTTTCCCCATTGTACTTTTCCTATTAGGTCTTTTTCTTACATCTGCATCAGTGGGAATCACTGTATGTATTTTAATATTAGTATTTGGATATAAAGCAGAAGTCGCAGCTTGGTCCTTAAGTAGCTTGATGTCTCTGATTTGTGGAATCTACTATCCTATATCAATACTTCCTTTTCCTCTTCCAGAGATTGCAAGGCTGATTCCTCTAACCTATTTTCTTGAATATTTCAGGTCTTTTTATGCTTTTGAAGGAAATCTAAGAAATATTTTGTTATGGGGTTTTGTATTGGCAGTTGGTTATCTTTTTTTGGAAGCACTATTATTTAAAGTAGTTCTTCAACGTGCAAGAAGAACAGGTATTCTCCTTAAACTATCAGAATAAAAATCATAATTTTTCCCATAGTCCTTTTAGCTTATCTTTACTGATTCTTAGATAATCTCTATCTTTGGAAAAGACTTCGATAGTGATTGTATCATCGTATTGAATTGACTTAAGTTCTCTTAGAATCTTTACAAAATCAATAATTCCAGCCCCAATAGGAAGATGGTTATCCTCTTTTCCAAAATTATCGTTCATATGAATATGAGCAATCTTAGTTGGAAAAGAATTGATGAAATCTATCGATCTATTTTTCCCTCCATCAAGATTGGCATGCCCAACATCAAGAGTCATAAAAATTTCTGGAAAAAGATCAAAGATCTCTTTAAAATCTTGGGGATTAGCAAGGAAGGTTGATTGGGAAAACATGTTTTCAAGACAGATTTTTATTCCAAATTCTTTTGCCTTTTCCAAAATCTCTTTAATCGATTCTATAGCATATTTTCTGGACTTATCGAATACAAATTTAGCTAATCCTGTAATATATCCTGGGTGAAGAACAGCCTTTTTGACTCCCAAATCCGAAAGAACTTCCAATGCCTTAAAATTCTCTATTATAGAGGCCTTTCTTATAGTTTCGTAAAGGTCTGAAGTTGAAACAAATGTGGGAAGATGCCCTATAACCTCCAAATTATAGTTTTGAAGGAGTTCGTTTATAGTGTTTTTCTTCTCCAAAATCTTTTCAGGTGTGGCTTCTGGAGCATCTACACTTATCTCTATATAATCAAAATCAAGTTCCCCAATTTCTTTAATTTCATTCAATATAGGCTTTATTGGGAAATTCATTGCGCCATATTTCATCTCTCTTCCACCTACAATTTCTTTATTTCAATTATGCTCTATCTTGTTTTTATTGCTTTTTTGGCTTCTTTGATCCAGATTCTGACTTTTGCTTTTTTAGGGATAGATTTTCCAGGATTAAGATCTTTTATTCTCTGGAAAAGTCTTTCAGGATCTTCCGAGGCTAATAGGTAAACCGAATGAACTCCAGCACTTTCCAATAATTTTAAATTTTCAATCCCAATCCCTTTTAATAAAACAAGTTTAGACTTTTCAATCCATTGATGAAGTTTTTCTTTTGGAACAAGAAGTCTTAGAGCAAGTTCATCCCTTTCTCTTTTTTCTCTTGTTTTTAGAACAAGCTCCTCAATTGTCAGAATTCCTGCCTTTGGAAGTTTCTCTCGATAAGAAGGTTCGATCCAATATGCATCCTTTAAGCGAGGATAATAAGAATCAACAGTTTTTTTGTCTATTTGTGAGAAAATCAGGATGAAAAAAATAATAAAAAGGATAGCCATTAAGATTTTAGTCTCTAACCTTGTTTTCTTTTGAGGATTTAAATTATAGGTAAATTCTTCCCATCCCCTTCCAAATCTGAAAAGTGATATTGTTTCATACATCACATAAGCTTCAACACTAAATGGCGGAAAACCTAAGAATCCCAGAAGTGGCATTTCAAAACCCTTTAATTCCTCAAAAAAAGGAACGGTATAGATCCACTTTGATAAAGCCCAGAAATTCCAGAATTCCCAGAGAATGCCACATATCAGCCCAGCAACAAGTAGACAATATATCTTCATTGGTTTTCCTTCTTCGAGTTGTCTCAATAGAGACCTATTTCCGAACCGGTAATTTAATGGATCTAAAAGAAATATAAATCCAATCCATATTAAAGAAAAGAAGTATTGAGGAATAAGTATTGATGAAACCAAACAAAAAATGCCGAAGAGTATTAGGATGGTATGCTTTGCAGAAGAAATTTTAATACCTTTAATCTTCAAATTTTTAAAAAGTCCTATAGATTCTAAAAATTCTGTTGTCTCAAATAGTCCTGGTAGGACTGTCCCATAAGCAATTGCATAACCCATCCAACGTTCTATCGTTGAATGTGGAAGATTGATATAATACCAATTCTCCAACGAAAGATTTGCAGCTTCAAAAATTAACCATATGAATATTGACCATGGGATCATTAGAAAGAACTCTTTTGTTCGATTTAATATGAGCGAATTTCCCTTAAGTAAATAGATTATAGCATCAATAATTAATATGTAAGACCACCAAGAAAAGCAGTAAAACCAGCTATAAAAAGGATTAATCCTTTTAAATAAAAGGACTTCTGAAAATAAAAGAATTATAATTCCAATAATTCCATGAATAGGAAAAACCTTTTTCATAACTGGTTTTAATTTAGCACATCCAATTTAATCAGACAATCATATTTAACTTCCTTGGCAAATAAATTTTAAAGAATATTTGCTCCCTTTTATTTAAAAGTTAGAGAGGTGGTCTTCTTAAATGCCATTCAGTTGATTGTTCATAAGCATGAGCAACACATAATACTGTTGATTCATCAAAAGGACGGCCTACCAATTGTAACCCAATTGGAAGGTCTTCTTTTGAAAAGCCACAAGGGATGCTAATTGCGGGAAAACCATTAAGATTAAAAGGCCGTGTATATTGTGCCAACAAAGAAACAACATTTATTTTTTGATCACTCACACACAAAGAATTTTTCCCAATTGGGAATGCAGTTACTGGAACTGTAGGAGTGGCAATAAGATCTATCTTTTTAAAAAGCTCCATACTCTCATGGAAAAAGAGAGTTCTTGCACGTTGGGCACTGATATAATCTGAAGCTGTAATAAAAATACCTGCTTCGAGCCGAAGTCTTACAGGGGCATATATTTTAGCTCCATTTTTTATAATAAGTTCCCGATGGTAAGATGTTGCCTCAGCCATTTGGATAATACTTGCTATAGGCATACTATATCGATAGATTGGCCATGATATTTCTTCCACAATTGTACCCAATTTAGTCAAATGATCGAGAGCTTTGATAAAAGATTCTTTTACTTCTGATTCAATCGGTGCTTCTGATATTTCTTTAATAACACCAATCCTTAATCCTCTTATTTCACTGGATAGTGCTTTAAGATAATCAGGATTTTCAATTTTTGATGATGTTGGATCATTAGGATCGTATCCAGAGATTGAATTCATAATAAAAGCACAGTCTTTAACTGTACGAGTCATTGGCCCTGGATGATCCTGACTCCATGCTAATGCAGTCATTCCATAACGACTTAGACGCCCATAAGTAGGTTTAAATCCAACTATACCACATAAGGCACTTGGTATGCGAATTGATCCCCCTGTATCACTTCCAATTGCAAAAGGAGATTGGCCTGAAGCAACAGCAGCACCACTGCCTCCACTTGAGCCACCTGTAATAAGTTTTGTATCCCATGGATTATGCATGTTTCCATATTCTTCGTTTTCTCCAGTAACCCCATAAGCGAAAGGATGAAGATTTAATTTTCCCAATAATATTGCACCAGCCTTTTTAAGTCTAAATGCAATAGTGCTATCGAAGTTCGGTATGAAATGATCAAAAATTTTAGAACCTGCTGTATTTTTTATACCTTTTACATAAAAGATGTCCTTAAGACCATATGGGATTCCATGGAGTGGACTAAAGTAGTTTCCCATTTGTATTTCTTTTTCGGCCTTTTTTGCTTCTTCTCGTGCTTGATCATAGAGAATTGTAATAAAAGAATTAAGTTTTGGTTCCAATGATTCAATTCTCGATAGGTAGGCCTCAACGACTTCTACAGGAGAGACTTCCCTTTTCTGAATCAGATTTGAAATTTCGGATATACATTGAAAATAAATCTCCTCTAAGCTCATCATTCTAACCCCTTGGAGATCTTTAACGGAATAAATGGCTCAAGGTTTTCGAGATTTAATTCCTCAATCATCTGTTTTAGTTGGGGAAGTATCTTATTTATATATGAGAAAAGCTCATCCCTATGAGATTCTTCTAATTCTAAACCAAAAGATTTTATCATTTGAAGGAAGGCTTCTTTTTCCATCTTTTACCCATTATAGATTTACATTTAAGCCTTTTTCTTTTAAATATCTTTTAACATCTTTGATTTTTAATATACGGTAATGAAAAACAGAGGCAGCCAATAGAATCTTAGCCCCACCTTTGACTATAGCCTCATAAAAATGTTCCAGCTTTCCTGCTCCGCCTGAAGCAATTATAGGAATGTTAACTGCATTAGAAATGGCCTTTATGAATTCAATATCATATCCATCCTGTGTTCCATCACTATCGATACTTGTAGGAAGAATTACACCAGCACCTAATTCTTCACACTTTTTGGCCCAGCTAACAGCATCCTTACCAACAGGAAGAGTGCCTCCTGCAATAACAACTTCAAATCCAGATGGCATAAGAGTATTTCGCCTTCCATCAATAGCGACAGTAATCCTTTCCTTGCCAAATTCTTCTGATGCCTTTTTAATTAGGTCGGGATTTTTTACAGCAGCGCTATTGACTGAAATTTTATTAGCTCCAGCATTTAAAACCAATTCGATATCTTCAAGGCTTGAGATTCCACCCCCAACAGTTAGTGGAATTTTAATTTCTGAAGATACACTCTTTACCCACTCAATTCGGGTCTTTCTACTTTCCAATGTTGCAGCAATATCTAACATGGCAATTTCATCAGCTCCTTCTTTTTCATAAAAAATGGCATTTTCTACTGGGTCTCCTGCATCCCTTATATTAACGAAATGGATTCCTTTGACCACACGACCATTTTTCATATCCAGACAAGGCATAATTTTAATAGGCACCATTATTTTTACCTCCCTTTACTTTTAGGATATCCTACTGTTTGGGAAAGTGTAATTTTTTGATCCTCTCTTAAATTTATTACATTTGAAAGGGCGGCTCGATCAATCATTGCCCTTACAACTGTTGCTAATCCTTCAGAGGCACAAAAAAGATATACATTCTGGGCAATAAAACCTGTGTGGGCACCTGAAAAAAATTCCTTTTCTTCTTGCCTTACTCGCGTCATTCTTGCAAAATTTGAAACATAGATCAAATTAATGGGAGCTTCCTTTACGAAAGATTGACGGCCTGTTAGTTCGCGAACATCACGAGGGATGATTAGTTTTAGGGCATGTTCCTTAGGTTCGTATAAAAAAAGGCCATCAGCCATTGCAAGATAGATATCAATATCTTGGCAATTCATGGCTGAAGGGGCTGTCCTACCACTTGATTCAGGACGGTTGATTCCATAAGCTGCCCAAAGCAAATTTGATAAGATTTGAATTGGTAATTTTTCTTGACTGAATTCCCTTGCAGACCTTCTTTCTTTTAGTACTTTCATTAGGGGTTTTCCAATATCTGTTTGCGGTTTGGGAAGCTTTATAAAATCTTGAGAAAAACAAAGATTTACAAAGCAAAAAACAAATAAAAATAAAATAATCATAATGAATGAGAAGGTTTTTTCCATATTTGTCCTCCTTTTTAATTTCCAATTTTATTATTTTATTTGATATTTATTTAGTTTTCAATTAAAATTAATTTAAATTTCCCTTCAAAAATTTGAGGTTTTTATGAAACCTCGTAAGTCCTCAATATCCGTTAAGTCCTTTCAAGAACTGAAATTTCTATTGGATACGGATTCTATTCCATTTTATAGGCCAAATGAATGCAAAAAACATAAAGAAACATTATCTCCCGAAATCGAAGAAGAGCTTTTTCAAAGGGCAATGGATGGAGTTAGGCCTATATTTGGTAAAAATAGAATTGATTATGGAGGAAGAGTTAAAAAAACACCTCCAGAGATAATGAAAAAAGAGGAAGAAGAAGCCTTAAGAAAACTTGAAAATCTTATAAAGTCTGGAAAAGGATTTAATGTTTCAGATACCCCTGAGTATATTGAAGGCACCGGATATCATGTCCATCCAGAGATAGCCAAACGTCTTCATAAAGGTGATTTTTCCATTCAGGCCTATGTTGATCTTCATGGCTTAGTAGTTGAGGAAGCAAAGGATGTCTTTGATAAATTTTTAAAATGGGCAACTACTACAAGGAAACAAGGTATATTAATTATTCATGGTAGAGGTCTTTCCTCCCCCTCAGAACCGGTTTTAAAAAGGAAGGTTATCGAATGGCTCACTCGTGGACCTTGGCGAAAATGGGTTATTGCTTATGCGAGTGCAAGAAAATGTGATGGAGGAGCAGGGGCAACATATGTCCTCTTAAGACTTCGGCCTGTTACGAAAAAATTTAAAATCAAACATCAATTCTAAATCCATCGAACCATATTTTCCAAATCATCTCTTGGTGATTTAAAATGATTAATAGGAACATTATAGTCAGGATATCCAATGGCAATACCTATAATCACTCGTTTTGATTCTGGAATATTTAGGAGGTCTTTGATTTCATCCTCGTAAGCTGTGATAAGGGCAATTGGGCAGGTTCCTAATCCAAAACGATGAGATACTAAAATAAAATATCCCAAAATTACACCAATATCAATCAAACGTTCTTTGGGAAAGGAATCATCTAAACAGATGAGAATAGCCACTGGGGCCCCATAAAAATTACAACTGCCCTCATTAATAAATTGATTGGGATCAACTCCCATCTGCTCAAAAAAAGGAATCATCATTTGTAAAGTCTTTGCCCCTCTTTTGCCGAATGTTTTAGGTAGGGGTTTAACATTACCAGGTGCACATGATATTCTTTTCTCTCTATATGCCTTAAGTAACCTTCGACTCAGCCTATTTTTTTCTTCTCCAGAGACAACTATAAATTCCCATGGCTGAAGATTGATTGCAGAAGGGGCTTTAATTGATAATTTTAAAATTTCTTCAATTTTTTCTTTTGGAACAGCATCAGGCCTAAATGCCCTAATACTTTTTCTTTCTTCAATGATTTTGATCAAATCCATTTTAATCTCCAAAAATTTTTTAATTATCATAACAACTTAATAAGATTATGACAAGATGTGTATTCCACACTGATTTGTCAAAAGAAATAATTATTGAGAGAAGCTTCATTTTTATCGTTTTTCCTTGACAAGGTTTTCAGTATTTGTTACAAAAGGTTTAAAAAAATAAATTAAATTTAAATGTAAAAGATTAAAAATAAATCTATTTAAGAAAGGAGAAAAAATGGGACTTGTAATAGATGCGTTTTGCCATCATATCTCTCGATCTGTTGGTAATATTCTAAATAAATTAAAATATTATGGGGAAGGCAAGGAATTTGCTTATCCTCCTCAAAATGCAGATCCAGAGGTCCGACTAAGATTAATGGATAAATATGGGATTGATATTCAAGCACTAACTCAAACCACTCCTGTCCTTCTCGGGTTTAATCCTGAAGAAGCAGCTGAAATTTGTAGGTTATCTAACAATGATAATTATGCATTATGTAAGGCATATCCAAAAAGGTTTGTGAATATCTGTATAATTTCACTACTTGATATGAAAACTGCGATGGACGAACTTAACCGATCGATTAATGAACTTGATTGTCGAGGTGTTACGATATCCACTAATCAGAATGGAAAAGGACTTGATTCTCCTGAATTCTTTCCATTTTATGAGAAATTGGTTGAGTATGATCTTCCTATCTTTTTACACCCAACACATTGGGAGTCGTATCCACTGGTGGATATGGAGAAAGGTTGGAGGATGATGCATGTCTTTGGATGGCCTTTTGATACTACTCAAGCTGTTTGGAGATTAATATTTGGTGGAGTTATTGATCGATTTCCAAGCCTTAAAATTGTCACCCACCATCTTGGGGCTATGATTCCATACTTTTCAAGAAGGATTGAGCAAAACTTCAATAGATTTTTGCGTGACAAGCTTCCTCGCCACATTAATGAATACTGGGAAAATATCTATGGAGATACAGCAACCGACGGAACTTTAGCATCCTATCCTTGTGGTTATGCATTTTTTGGACCTGATCGTATGATGTATGGAACAGATTATCCCTTCGGGGCTGAGGATGGAGAGGATTTTATTAGATCAAATCTCGAAGGAATTAAAATGATGAATATTCCACAAGAGCATAAAGAGAAGATTTTAGGTGAGAACGCTAAAAAACTTTTAAAAATTTCATAGAAAGGAGGAAAAATTTATGAGCGAGAAACAGAAAATAGGTTGGATAGGGTTAGGAAAGATGGGAGTTCCAATGTCAAAAAATCTTATTAAAAAGGGTTATCCTCTAACAGTTTATAATCGGACAAAAGAAAAGACAAAGGAATTGGCTTCTGAGGGAGCAAAAGTTGCAGATTCTCCAAAAGAATTAGCCTCTGTATCGGATGTTGTGATTTCAATGATTTCTGATGATCCTGCACTTGAAGAAGTTTCTATTGGGAAAAATGGGGTATTTGAAGGGGCAAAACCAGGATTAATCTATATTGATATGAGCACTGTTTCACCTGTTTCTTCAGGAAAAGTTGCGGAGGCTGCTGAGAAAAAAGGGATCAAATATCTAAGGGCACCTGTTTCAGGTAGCACTGCACTTGCCTCAGCAGGCACTTTAACCATTTTTGCCTCTGGTCCTAAGGATGCTTATGATAAATGTGCAGAGATTTTTGGAGCCATGGGTCAAAAGATCTTCCATGTTGGAACAGGGGATGAAGCCCGTTATTTAAAACTTTTACTTAATATGATGGTTGGAACAACTTCTGCAATGATTGCCGAAGCGCTTGTATTTGGCAAAAGAGGTGGAATGAATTGGGAGCAGATGATTGATATTATTAATGCCAGTGTTGTCGCTTCTCCATTAGTGAATTATAAAGCACAGATGTTGAAGAGTAGGAATTTTACAGCCATGTTTACTGTGGATCAAATGGCAAAAGACTTTGACATAGCCTTAGAAACAGGTCGAAGTGCAAATGTTCCAATGCCTATGACTGCTATGGTTCGCCAGTTCTATGAGGCTATTAGAGCAAAAGGAAAAGGAGATATTGATTTCTTTGCAATGGTTACATTATTGGAAGAACTTGCAGGTATCAAATCTTAATATGCACAAGAAAGGAGGTTATATTTATGGGAAAGGTAAAACTTTATGACCTTAGCCATCCATTTGGTGATAAGGTTCCTCTTTGGCCATATTTTGCTGATGTAAAGATTGAGCGGATCCATTATCATGCTAAATCAGGTGTGCTTTCCCAGGTAATAACAACGACCATGCATTGTACAACTCATGCCGATTCTCCCGCTCATGTCTTTGAGGGAGGATGGTTTACAGATGAGATTCCTTTGGAAAAATATTATGGAACAGGAGTGGCAGTTTCTATTCCTAAGAAAAAATGGGAAAAGATTATGCCTGAGGATCTTGAGAATGCAAGGCCAAAGATAGAGAAAGGAGATATCGTTATTATTAACAGCGGGTGGCATCATAAATATTCTGACAGTGTGGAATATTTCTGTTATTCTCCAGGTCTTTATCGGGAGGCAGGAGAATGGTTTGTTGAAAAGGGAGTAAAATGTGTTGGAGTTGATATGCAGGCCCTTGATCATCCTCTTGCTACTGCAATTGGTCCTCATGGCCCAGGTCCATTAAGACCTGACATATGCGCTGAATATAAGAGAGTTACGGGCCGTGACGTATTAGAAGATTTTCCTGAATGGGAACCTTGCCACAATCTCCTTCTACGCAATGGGATTATGGGCTATGAAAATGTAGGTGGTGACTTAGATAAAGTAACAGGTAAGAGATGTACATTTGTTGGTTTTCCAATTAGGTGGGTCAAAGGGGATGGGTCTATTGTTAGATTAGTAGCAATCGTAGATGAAGGAGACCAATAAAATTAGAGAAAGGAGAAAAATGAAATGAAGAAACAAAGATGGATTTCAATTCTGATTCTTATATTTGGAGGAATTATATTTTGCTCCAGTGTGACAATTGCAAAACCTATTGAATTAAGCTTAGGTCTAATTGTTCCTCCTAAACATCTTCGCTACATTCATGTTATCGAACCTTGGATTAAGATGATTGAGGAAAGAACAAAAGGTGCAGTAAAAATTAATCCATATTTTAATATGACTCTTGCTCCGGCTGCAGAGATGTTTGATGCTACGGTATCAGGTGTTGCTGATATTTCAGAATCCTACACATTTGGCGTTCCTGGTAAATTTGCAATGACCGAATTTCTGCAGCTTCCTGAGACAGGTTTCAGATCAAGTCTAAGTTGCTCCAGAGCTGTTTGGCATCTCTATAAAACATTTCCTGAGGTTCAGGCAGAATATAAAGGTGTAAAAGTACTATGGTTACACACAACGCCTGGAATGAAACTTATGTTAAAGAGAAAACCTGTTCGTTCGCTTGAAGACCTTAAGGGGCTAAAGATTGCAGTTTCTGGTGCAACCATGGTCAAGGTTGGAAAGGCCTTAGGTTTTTCTCCTGTAACAATGCCAACTGCAGATATTTATGTTGCACAAGATAAGGGAGTAATAGATGGCCATATTCGTCCATCAGAACTTCTTATTTCAAGAAGATTTTTTGAAGTAACAAAATATGGAATTGAAAATATTGATCTTGGACACGATATCTTTTTTGTTGCTATGAATCTGAAAGCATGGGAAAAATTACCTCCAGAGGTGAAAAAAGTATTTGAAGAACTTTCAGGCGATTGGGCAGTAGATTTTACTGGTAAGGCATGGGATAAGTTTGATAAGGATGCTGAAACTGAAGTGAAGGCAAAAGGATTTGAATTTATTACACTTCCACCTAAAGAGGTTGAACGATGGAGAAAACTTCTTGCACCAATAAAGGAGGAATATGCCCAAGAATTAGAAGCCAAAAAAATGCCTGGGAAGAAGATATTGGAAGAGTTAAAAAAATTAGCTGAAAAGGTTAAAGAATAATCAATAAAAATTTTAAATACTAAGTCTTGAGGGAGAAAGAGATTACTTTCTCCCTCAAATATTTATTTATAAGGAGAATCTGTGGAAAGAATTCTTTTGAAATTTGAAAAAGTTTTAACTTCTTTTGCTGTATTTTCTGTTTTCGTTATGATGTGTTTGACCACAGCAGATGCCATAGGTCGTTACCTCTTTAATTTTCCAATTACAGGAGCCTACGAGATCACAGAAAAATATCTAATGATTTCAGCTGTTTATCTTGGAGCAAGTTATACTTATCGTACTGGTTCAAATATCAGGGTAGGTATTCTCATCAATCATTTACCTAAAATAGTTCAGATTGTTTTAAATATATTTGCTCAAATTGTTTCTATCTGCTATGGAATTTTACTTGTAATTCCTACAATCCAGCATCTTTTTAAAACATATATCCAAAAGACAACATTAAGTTCGGTCAATATTCCCTTATGGCCACCATATGTAACAATCCCCTTGGGATTACTGATTATGTCTCTACTCATGATAAGAGATCTTCCAAGGGTTCATATTGGAAAATCAGCCCTTTTTAAAGAGGAATCGCCAATAGAGTCAGCTAAACAAGATCAAGTAATATAGGAAGGTTTGATTATGATAGCAACTTTACCATTTTTTATACTGATAATCATTCTTCTTCTTGGAGTTCCAATTGCTTTTGCTTTGGCTGGAGCTGGAATATTTGGGATTTGGTTAATTAAAGGAGATTTTAATATTGTGTTAAATATGTTAAAGACAGCTACTTTATTTGTAGGTGATTATAATCTAACAACTATCCCAATGTTTATTCTAATGGCTTATTTATCTTCTTCAAGTGGATTGGCAAAAGACCTTTATACCGCTGCCTCAAATTGGTTATCTGATATAAGAGGCGGACTTGCAATTGCAACAGTTTTTGCCTGTGCAATTTTTGGGGCAATGTCAGGTGCAAGTGTTGCAGCAGCAGCAGTTATGTCGAATATTGCTATCTCTAATATGAGGAGGCTTGGTTATTCAGAGGTTTTGGCTGCTGGTTCTGTTGGTGTAGGATCAACAATTGTTATATTAATCCCTCCAAGTGTTCCTATGATAATATATGGGATAGCTACACAAACATCTATAGGTAAATTACTTGTTGCAGGAGTTATTCCTGGAATTATCCTTAGTATACTATTAGCGATATGTATTTTAATATGGGTTGCCATTCGTCCTTCACATGCACCAGAAAAGGTTAAGGTTTCTTGGGAAGAACGATGGAGGAGTGTAAGAAATATCTGGCCAAGCCTTTTACTGATACTTATTGTTTTAGTTCTTTTATATACTGGAGTTGTTACTCCAACAGAGGTTGGAGCAATTGGAGCATTTATGTCTGCACTTATTGGAGTAGCGATGGGCCGTCTCAATTGGAGTGGGGCTATTTATGCAATAAAAGAGACCATTCGAACATCAACAATGATTTTTCTAATAATGATTGGGGCAAACATATTTGGCTATTACATGACTATGAGTCGTATTCCTCAACATGTTGTTGAAATCGTCATGGCAATGAATCTAAATCGATGGATTATTATTATTGGTATTATTGTTGTTTATTTTATTATCAGTATGGTTATGGATGAAATTCCTTTGCTCCTGATTACTTTACCGTTAACTTTCCCACTTATTACTTCTGTAGGTTTTGATCCTATCTGGTTTGGGGTTTTATCAACACTTATGGTTGCCATGGGTCTTATATTTCCACCTGTTGGTATGGTAGCATTCGTGATTAGTGGAGCGTCCAATATTAATCTAATGACAGTTTATAGAGGAACGGCTATCATGATTATAACAATATTTGTTACTACAGCCCTTGTAATGATTTTTCCTCAGATTGCACTTTGGCTACCTGCAACGATGCGTTAATATTAATTGATATAGTAAAATTTCGTAAATAATTAAAGTAGGGAGGAAATTATGCCACCGATTATTAATAAAGAAAAATGTAATTCTTGCGGAATTTGTGCTGAAATTTGTCCAACAGATGTATTCAAATTTGTAGGAAAAAAAGAACCTCCAGAGATAAAATATCCTGAGGAGTGTTGGCACTGTAATGCCTGTGTTCTTGACTGTAAACAGTCTGCAATAAGCTTACGGATACCACTTCCACAAATGATGCTTTATGTTGAAACAAAAAAGAAGTAATTTAAATAAGGAGGAGTGATTAAATGATAGAAATAGATCAAAATCCTATTGAAGTAGATGTATTAGTTGTAGGTGGAGGAATAGGTGGTCTAATGGCAGCTATTAATGCTGCGAAAAATGGTGCAAGAGTTATTGTTGCAGAAAAAGCAAACACAAAACGAAGTGGTTCAGGGGCAACTGGAAATGATCATTTTACATGTTATATCCCAGAGGTACATGGACCTGATATTAATCTTATTGCTAAAGAGCTGATGAATAGTCTCCTTGGAAGCTATCAGGATATCTCAATGGTAATAACATTTTTGGAGCAATCTTTTGATCGGGTTAAAGATTGGCACAGTTGGGGCATTAATATGAAACCCCATGGATTCTGGGAATTTACTGGTCATGCCTATCCAGGAAGGCCAAGAATTTTTCTTAAATATGAAGGATATAATCAAAAAGAGGTTTTGACTGAACAAGCCAAAAAACATGGGGTTAGAATTGAAAATCACACTCCAATTACAGAGCTAATTGTTGAAAATGGAGAAGTGGTTGGAGCTATTGGGATTAACATCAAAAATGAGAAGCCTTTAGTAAAGTTATTTCGAGCTAAATCTATTATTCTAACTACAGGAACAGCAAATAGACTTTACCCTCCTATTAGTCCAGGCTGGATTTTTAATACTGCTTTCTGTCCAAGTAACACTGGCAGTGGAAGGGCAATGGCTTATAGGGCTGGAGCAAAACTTATTAACATGGAGCTTCCTAATACACATGCAGGTCCAAAGTATCTTGCACGCTGTGGAAAGGCCACGTGGATAGGTGTTTATAAAGATCCACATGGTAAGCCAGTTGGGCCTTTTGTTGAAAAACCATCAAAAGAATTGGGTGATATAACGGCTGATGTTTGGAATTCTGTTTTTACAGACTATCACAAATCAGGTAAAGGTCCTGTTTATATTGATTGCACAGAGATTTCTGAAGAAGACCTTCAATATATGCTATGGGGCCTCAGGCATGAAGGCAATACAGCAATGCTAAATTATATGGATGAAGAAGGAATTGATCTCAGGAGACATATGGTGGAATTCATGAAATATGAACCTAATCTTATTGGAAGTAGGGGAATCGAGATTGATACAAACGCTGAGACTAATATTAGAGGATTATATGCAGCTGGAGATGAGGTAGGTAATTTTCGTGCAGATATAGCAGGTGCAGCTGCTTTTGGATGGATTGCAGGTAAAAGTGCGGCAGAGAGAGCAAAGGGATTAAGAGGTTTTCATGATGCGGAAAATAATGAACTTGTCAAAGAAAGAATAACGTTATATACTGAATTAACTAAAAGAACAAAAGGTCCATCTTGGAAGGAAGCAAATTTAGCCCTTCAGCAGATAATGAATGATTATGCAGGAATTACTGTCCGTTCCGAGACCCTTTTAAAAGCAGGTTTAAAATATTTGAGAGATTTAAAGAAAAAGGTTTTAACCACTATTATGGCAGAAAATTCACACAATCTAATGAGGTCTCTTGAAGTAATAGACCTAATTGATTGTGGAGAGATTATCTTTTTAACAGCACTTGAAAGAAAAGAGACAAGAGGTCTCCATGTAAGATCTGATTTCCCATTTACAAATCCACTGCTGCAGGATAAATTTCTTACAATAAGACAGGAAAAAGGCCATATAAAACTTGAATGGCGTGATAGAAAATAATAAATAAAAGGAGGAAGGATATATGAAGGTTATGAGATTAAATGATGTAAAAGAGTACGAGGCTGCTAAACATTTTAAGATGGTGGCAATGAGGCTACAGGGAAGGGAAGAGACAGGTGTTCAAAAATTTTGGGTTGGACTTTCACACTTCCTTCCCGGTGGAGGAGCTGAATTTGATGCATCTCCTACAGAAAAGGTTTATATCGTTTTAAGTGGTCAAGTTACAGTGAAAACAGAAAAGGAAGAAGTTACACTAAATCCTCTTGATTCTGTTTATATTGCTCCAAATGAGGGAAGGTCAATTATAAATAATGGTAAGGTTCCAGCCAGTATGCTTGTAGTTATAAATTATCCAACTTAATCAAATATTTAAATAATTAGAGGAGGGGGAAAATGAAATTTGAAGATATTAAAAAATTATTTGATGTTAGTGGTAAGGTAGCTTTAATTACTGGAGCAACAGGTGGTTTTGGTGGGGCTGCCTCAAGAGGATTGGCTGCTGCTGGAGCAAAGGTTATGGCTACAGCAAGAACCGTAGCTACACTTGAAAAGCTTGTCAAGGAAATTCGTGAGGCGGGTGGAGAGGCTTCGTTTTCTCCTGGTGATCCTGTTAATTATGAAGATGTAAAACGTGTTGTAAAGGATACAGTTGATACCTATGGAGGTATTGATATATTAGTAACAGCAGCAGGAATAAATAAGGTTAGCCCAATTATCGAACAACCTGTTAAGGATTGGCAGGATGTAATTGATGTAAATCTTAAAGGTACATATCTTTTCTGTAAAGAAGTTGGTAGGGTAATGATTAACCAAGGAAGAGGTGGTAAAGTAATCCTTGTAGGATCAGCACGTGGGCATTTGGGGATGAGTAATTATTCTGCCTATTCTCCCTCAAAAGGTGCTGTTCATCTTTTAGCGAAGACGTTGGGTTGTGAATGGGGTCCTTATAAAATCAATGTAAATGCAATTGCTCCTACTGTTTTTAGAACACCTTTGACACAATGGATGTTTGATGATAAGGCTTTTTATATGAATTTCCTGAAAAGAATTCCCATTGGAAGATTAGGTGAACCAGAAGATTTTATAGGGACAGTTATCTTTCTTTCTTCAAAGGCTTCTGATTTTATCACAGGTGCGATTATAGACGTTGATGGCGGTTATACAGCTGGATAGAACTTTTTAAAATAAAACTTAGTTTTAAAAGACACATTCTGTTTTCTCTTGAAATTTATGGATAAAAACAGATTAAAAGGAGAGAGGAAATGAAAGTGGAAGATATCAAAAGCATAGGTTTATTAGGAGCAGGAATGATTGGACATGGATTGGCACTACATTTTGCAAAGTCGGGTTATTCAGTGCTGCTTTATTCAAGAACCCAACAAACATTAAATAAAGCTATTGAAAATATAAAATCAAGTCTTTCAGTTTTATTAGATAAGCCAACTGATTCAGATGAAATAAGGGAGATTGTAGATAGAATAAAAATCACTACTGATCTTTCAAAGGCCATTTCCAATGTTCCTATTATTATCGAATCTGTGGCTGAGGATTTAAAGATTAAACAAGATTTGTTCGAGGAATTGGACAGAATGTGTCCTCCTGAAACTATTTTGGCTACAAATACATCTGTTATTAGCATTACTGCAATAGCATCAAAGTCAAAGCATAGGGAAAGAATCTTAGGAACACACTTCTGGTTTCCACCTTATTTAATTCCATTAGTTGAGGTGGTTAGAGGCCGAGATACTTCAGACGAGATAATGGAGTTAACTTATCAATTCATGAAAAAGGCTGGTAAACATCCGATAAAATGTTTAAAGGATGTTCCAGGATTCGTTGCTAATCGCTTGCAGCATGCCCTCTGGAGAGAGGCTATTTCAATAGTTGAACGGGGAATTGCTGATCCTCAAACAGTTGATGAAGCAATAAAAAACAGTATTGGGATAAGGCTTGCTGTATTAGGTCCTATTGAAAATGCTGACATGGTTGGATTAGATTTAACTTTAGCAATTCACAATACAGTTTTAAAAGATTTAGAAGCATCTCCAAATCCTTCACCTCTTTTGAAAGAAAAAGTTGAAAAAGGGGAACTCGGTTTTAAGACAGGGAAAGGTTTTTATGATAAATGGACATCTGAGGATATACAAAGAATAAGAGGAAATCTTTTAAAATATCTAATAGAGTATTCCCGTAGGAAACCAAATTAGAATCTGTCAAAAAATTTAGAAAGGAGAATCAAGAATGGATAAACTAATTATTACTGCAGCTATTACGGGTAACATAACTTTACCTGTGCAAACACCTTATCTTCCTTTGACTCCTCAACAAATTATTGATGATGCTGTTAGGGCAGCCAATGCTGGTGCAGCTTCTGTTCATATTCACGGAAGAGATCCTAAGACAGCAAAACCGACCACTGAGCCAGCAGTTTACAGGGAGATTGCGGAAGGAATTAAGGCACGAAGCAATGTAATTGTCTGTATAACTACAGGTGGAACAATGTATATGACACCAGAAGAGAGGGCCCAGGTAGTTCCAAACTTAAAACCTGAATTAGCAACATTTAATATGGGGTCTATAAATTTCTCAATCCATCCAATTGCAGAACGTTATAAGGATGAGGACTATAAATATCCATGGGAGAAAGAATTTGCCTTGAGCACAAAAGATTTTATTTTCAGAAATACCTTTGGTGACATAGAAAAACTCATGGAAATAATGAAGGCAAATAATACAAAACCTGAGTTCGAATTGTATGATGTGGGACACATTTATAATCTTCAATTCCTAATAAGAAGAAATGTTATTCAGCCTCCTGTATGGTTACAATTTGTCACGGGGATTCTTGGTGGTATTGGGGCAAATGTATATGAAATTGTACATATGAAGCAGACTGCAGATAGATTAATAGGGGAGAATAATTATATATGGTCTGTTATAGGAGCAGGATACCCAGCAGAATTCAATCTTGCAACATTATCTATTATTATGGGTGGCCATGTAAGGGTTGGAATGGAGGATAATATATTTGTTGAGAAAGGGGTTTTAGCAAAAAGCAATGCTGAGCTTGTAGAAAAAGTAGTAAGGATTGCGAGGGAACTTGGAAGAGAGATTGCAACACCTGACGAGGCAAGAAAGATCCTTGGCCTAAAAGGTATTGACAAAGTCAATTATTAATTTTACTTCGATTTTAATTAAATAAAAATCGTTTTGGGAGGTGTAATATGAGCTATAGATTAAAAGGTATGATATTTATTTTATCCTTATTGACGTGTTTTGTATTTCAAATTTCTGATATTTATGCTCAAAAAATTGAGTTAAGCTGGGTATCATTTACACCTAAAGATAATCCAGAGGCTACTGCTATCAATCGTTTTTTTATTGACCGTGTAAATGAGAGGGCAAAAGGGGAGCTATTTTTAAGATATAGAGGGGGGCCTGAAACTATACCGCCATTTGATCAAGGAAAGGCTGTTCAAAAGGGTGTGGTGGATATAGCTATTGTTCCTGTTGGCTTTTACGAACCTATTGCTCCAGGTGTTGGAGGGGCAATGCTATCACAGATATCGCTGGAAGAGGAAAGAAAACCCGGAGGTGCATATGATTATCTAAATGAACTTCATAAAAGAGGCGGATTATTTTACCTTGGAAGAGGAAATCCTTCAGATGAATTTTTTATGTTAAATCTTAGAAGTAAGAAGATTCTAAAAAAGGAAGACTTCATTGGAATGAAAATAGGAACTGCAACTGTTGCAAGGGCATGCACTGCAGCATGGGGAGCAACAGTTGTTAGTCTAAGTATGCAAGAATATTATTCCGCAATGGAGAGGGGGTTGGTTGATGGAATTTCAAGTTGTCCGATAACTCAATGGGTTGCACAGGGTTGTCATGAGGTAACAAAATATACTGTGGACCATGGATATTACCAATCAACTTTAGCAGTTATTATGAACTTGGAGAGATGGAATAAGCTTCCTAAGCATCTTCAGAAAATAATAATGGAATCTATGATCCAGTCTGAAAAAGATTGTAGAGAATGGGACGCTAAGGATAGGATTAAAGCAAGAGAAAAAATGATAAAGGCAGGTGTTGAGTTCTATAAATTTCCACCTGATATGGCAAAGTGGTTTATTGATACTGCATACAATGCTGCTTGGGAATATCAAATGAAAAGATTTCCGGACGTTACTCCAAAATTAAGAGAACTCTTATCAAAAAAATAAGTATTCCTTAAACAATTATTTCAAAGGGGAAGAAAAATTAAAACTCTTCCCCTTTTGAAATATTTAAAGATTACCCCAATTCATCCTTATTTTATAAAATTCGATAGTTATTTTTATCTATTTATTCTTGGAATTTTGTTATGCTTAGGAAATTTAATAATATTTTTGATTTAATGATAAATGGAATGGTAATTTTTGCTGGCATTTTACTTATTTTTTCAATGTTAAGCATCAGCGCTGAAGTTGTTTCAAGGTATTTATTTGGTTACCCTTTTGGATGGGTAACAGAAATATGTGAGTATTCTTTAGTTTATATCACCTTTTTGGTCGCTGCATGGGTGTTGAGGCAAGAAAGACATATAAAAATGGATCTAATATTTAATCGATTAAGTTTGAAACTCCAATCCACTTTGAATATTTTGACTTCCTTAGTAAGTGCTATGGCCTGTTTCGTTATCTTTTTATTTAGCCTAAGGGTAACATGGGAGCTTTTCAAGACTGGTTACTTCACGCCCACAGTACTTGAGATACCAAAATTCATTATTATGGCAATTATATTTATAGGTAGTCTTACCCTTTTTTTCCAGCTTTTAATCAGGACTTTTAATTTTATATACAATAAAAAAAAGGATCAAATCCCAAAAATAAATTTAGATAAAACATAAAATCTTAATCTACGAAGAGGCTAATTTGGACTGGCCATTGATAATGTTAATTATATTTGGTGCTCTTGGATTTCTCATGGCAACAGGAATGCCTGTTGCTTTCTGTTTTATGTTGATCAATGTAATTGGAATGTATATTCTTTTTGGTGGAAAAGTAGGGCTTGATCAGCTTATCCTAAGCATTTATAGCTCACTGGCTACCTTTATTCTTGAACCAATTCCATTATTTATACTAATGGGTGAAATGATGTTTCACTCAGGATTAGGTACAAATGTTGTAAATACTCTTGATAAATTAATGGGGAGAATACCAGGAAGATTATCTTTACTTGCAGTTGGGGCAGGAACAATTCTGGCAACTCTAACAGGAGTTAGTATAGCCAGTACAGCTCTTCTTGGATCAATCCTCGTTCCAGAGATGGAAAAAAGAGGATATAAAAAGCCTATGACCTTAGGTCCAATCCTCGGGAGTGGAGGACTTGCTATTATGATTCCTCCAAGTGCGCTTGCAGTATTTTTGGGTGCTATTGGAGAGATTTCAATTGGCAAACTTTTAATTGCCATTATTCTACCAGGACTATTAATGGCTGGACTTTATTCCGCCTATATTATCATAAGATGTTCACTTCAACCACATCTTGCTCCGGCCTATGAGGTTCCTTCGATTCCATTCTTAGATAAGATTAAATCTTTGATCAAGCATGTTCTTCCAATTGGAGTCATCATTTTTTTAGTAATTGGCGTAATTCTTCTTGGAATTGCAACTCCATCTGAAGGAGCAGCAACAGGCACCCTTGGGGTTTTTATTATGGCCTATTTTCAAAAACGTCTTACCTGGGACGTAATAAAGAAATCAATAATGGGAACCTTAACCACTACAGGAATGATATTTTTAATTATCGCTTTTGCAAAGGCATTCAGTCAGATTCTTTCATTTACTGGAGCAACACAAGGGATGTCCGAATTTGCAATAAATCTTAAGGTTCATCCACTTCTCATTTTTGCTGGTATGCAGTTGATTATTCTAATCCTTGGGTGTTTTATAAATGTTGATGCTATTATCCTTCTTACAATCCCTATTTTTATGCCTATTGTTTCCGCATTAAATTTTGACCGAGTTTGGTTTGGAACAATCTCACTTATTAATTTAGAAATGGCACTGATAACACCTCCGTTTGGATTATGTCTATTTGTTATGAAAGGTGTTTCTCCATCAGATACTACAATGGGTGATGTTTATAAGGCTGCTCTTCCTTTCATTGGACTTCAAATTCTTGCAATGTTTTTAATAACTTTATTCCCATCCATCGCACTTTGGCTGCCGAGTCTTATGTCAAAATAGAATATAAGGAGAATTGATGCTACAGTTTGAATCAAAAATCATTTTAAATGAGAAGTTAAAAGGCAACTCATGGCATATGGTGATTGAGACATCTCAAATTTCTTTAAAAGCAAAACCTGGCCAGTTTATTATGGTTAGAATCACGGAAAATAATGATCCTCTATTTAGGAGGCCATTTAGCATTTTTAAGCAATTTAAAATTGGACAAAATTCCTGGGGTTTAGAGATAGTTTATAAGATTGTTGGTAGAGGTACAAAGTTGATGAGCAAATTGAGGTCAGGTGATAAATTAGATATCATTGGACCTTTGGGGCATGGATTTGAATGGGATAAAGATAAAAAGACACATATTTTAATAGGTGGGGGAACTGGCATTGTGTCTCTTTTTATGTTAGGAGAGGAAATATCAAAAGAATCTAAAAAATCCGATATCAATTTAAATATATTCATTGGAGCAAATAATAAAGATTCAGTAATATTGGAGGAAGAATTTAATAAACTAAATGCTCGAGTAGGGGTTTCAACCGATGATGGTTCTTATGGTTATCATGGATTAGTAACAGATATGTTAGTTGATACTTTTGAAAAAGGTGAGATTTCAACTAACTGCACTATCTATGGATCTGGTCCTGAACCTATGTTAAAAAAATTAGCTCATATATGTAAGAAATACAATATAGAGGGACAGGTATCAATTGAAAGACATATGATGTGCGGTTTTGGAGCTTGTCTCTCATGTGTTTGTAAGATTGATCCCCTTCGCATATCTAAAAAAAGGGATTTAAATTCATCGTATATTCATATTGTCCCAGGAAATAATTTTGGATATGCATTGGTTTGTAAAGATGGCCCTGTTTTTAATATTGAAGAGGTAATATTTGATGACTAAAGACCTTGTTGATCTATCTGTTAACTTGGGTAAATTGACATTAAAAAATCCTGTTATGCCCTCATCAGGACTTTTTGGATATGGAATTGAATTTAAAGATTTCTTCAATCTAAATGAATTAGGAGCAATTGTAGTTAAAGGAACAACACTTTATCCAAAAGCTGGAAATTTTGAACATCGTTTTACTGAAGTTTCTGGATGTGCTTCTCTTAGTACAATTGGCCTTCAGAATGTAGGAATTGAGAGGTTTGTTAAAGAAAAGCTTCCATTTTTACGAAGTTTAGAAGTACCTATAATTGTTAATATTGCTGGTGAAACAGTCGATGAATTTATTAGATTAACGGAGATACTAAGTAAAGAAGAGGGGGTTTCTGGAATAGAAATAAATCTTGCCTGTCCAAATGTGAAAGGGGGAGGAGCGAAGTTCAGTGAAGATCCTGATATGGTTTATAAGGTTGTTAAGGCTGTAAGAGATTCAACACACTTAACCATCATTTCAAAACCTTCGGCTGGAAAGATTGATATCTCGGTCTTGGCAAAAATTTGTGAAGAGGCTGGCGCTGATGCAATCTGTCCAAACTATAGTGTAATGGGAATGGTGATAGATATTCATACAAGGAAGTCAAAACTTGGGAAGAACCTTTTAGCCTCTGTTGGTGGTCCATGGATGAAACCGATATCTTTGGGATTGGTTTGGCAGGCTGCAAAATCTGTAAAAATTCCAATAATAGGAGGTGGAGGGATTACTTGTGCTGAAGATTCTATTGAATTTTTTATTGCAGGGGCAAGCGCAATTCAAGTAGGGATCTTTAACACCATAGAGCCTAAAGTTATTATTAAAATCATTGAGGGAATAAAAAAATATTTAGAAGAATATCAGGTAAAGAAATTAACTGATTTGATAGGAACCTTAAAATTAATTTAATTCAAAATACTTAGAGCAAGAAAGGAGGAAAATTAAATGGTAGATTATGGAACAAAATATGATCGTTTATACGTTGCTATTGTGACACCTCATAAGGATAACACTTATGATCCTGATGAGGAGCAGTTGAGAAGGTTCTTAAGATTTTTTCTACAACCTAAATACGTTAAGGCTGGAATAGGAATTATTATTAACCCGGAAGCTGGGGAAGTTTTTTATTTAACTCGCGAGGAAAAGAGGAGAAATGTGGAGATTGCTGTTGATGAAATAAAAGGAAAAGTTCCGCTTTTTGCTGGTGCAATGGCACCATCGACGGCTGAAATTGTTCAAGTTGCAATTGATGCAAAAGAAGCTGGTGCAGATGGTATTTTCATTATTCCTCCTATGGGTGCGATCGATATTACCACTGCATGGGATGCACAAAAATATCCTGAGGTATGGCTTGATCTTTTGAAGGCAATACAAAAAGGAGTTGGTGATATGCCATTTATCTGTCATCCAACTTGTAATCCAAGTATAAAATATGGAGAAGGGCTGCCTGTAGAATTGGCTGTAAGGACTTGTAAAGAAATCAAAAATGTAGTTGGTTGGAAGATGACTTATAATTACACGGGTTATAGGATTGTTTCAAGGGCCTTAAGAAAATTGGATCGTCATATAGGTATTCTCGGTGCACCTGCAATCAATTTTCATGAAAATCTTGCCTCCAACTGTTTTGATGGAACTGTTAGCGGATCATGGAATTATGCTCCAGAGTTAATGTTGGAACATATTCTTGCTTGGCGAAAGGGAGATTTAAAGAAGGCCCGCCAGATATGGGATTCGGGATTGGCTGAAATTCAAGAATATGTTTATTCAGAATTTTCGAGGTTACATATACGGTATAAAACAGCCACTTGGCTAAGGGGATTTATTTCAAATCCATTCATGAGGCCTCCAATGCCCAAACCCCGGAAAGAGGAAGTCCAGAAACTGAAAGAAGTCCTTTCAAATGCAGGATTAAGTGTCATTAGTGATGACAAAATTAAAAAAATAGTTAAACAATTAGAACTATAATGATGAATTAAATTTGAGTTTTCTATGAGGTTCGTGAAAAAATCATTTCATATGGTAGATAAAGGTTTAAAACATTTCGGATGAGTGAATTTATAATTTTATTCTGTTTACAATTTAATTATAAGGTAACTTCTCATGACAGGTTTGACACCCACGAACAATAAAAATTTATATTCCTACTACCTTAATCCTCGCCCCTCGGGGATAGGGTCAGGGTGAGGGGGAATAAAATTATTTTCAAGGTGACCCTTTTGGGTTACCTTTGCCAAGGTAAGGGGACAAATAATTACCCTACGATATTATTATAGTTATAAGATTTTTAAGAGATCTCATTTGTATTTTTCTTGACAAAAATTTTAGTATTTGTTAAAAAATTTAGTAAAAATAAAATTTAAAAGAAAGGAGGATTTTATGAAGATACGCTATTTATTATTTGTTTTTATATTTGCATTTGGTTTTTGTATTGTTTTTTCTCAATTAACATTTGCTTATAGTGAAAAAGATCCAATGGTTTTAAAATGTGCTATAGATAACCCTCCACAAGATATGAAATCCAAAACAATAAAGAAACTCGGAGACTTTGTAGAGGAAAAAACAGGTGGAAGAATAAAATTTCAATATTTTTATGGTGGCTCCCTTATGTCAAAGCCACAATTTATTGATGGGGTGGCCAAAGGTATTGCAGATATCTCAACAGGACCTGTGTCATTTGTAACAGGAAAGATTCCAGAATTAAGTATTTTTGAGGTCTACGGATCGTACAAACTGGATAAACATTTGGAAATGCAGGAAGCCATTGAGCCAACCCTTATAGAGCTTCTTCAACAGAAAGGAGTTCGCCCTTTATTATTACAACTAACTGGAAGTACTGTTTTTCCTCATAGAACAAAATTTCTCAAAAGACCCGAGGACTGGAAGGGACAGAAAATGAGATTAGCAGGTCGCTGGCAATCAACCCTCGGAGTAAAATGGGGAGCAAGCACTGTCTTTATGGTTCCTGGAGAACTTTATGTTGCACTCCAGAAAGGAGTTATTGATGGTTATATGCTTATTTGGGATATTGTATATGGTTTAAAGCTATATGAGGTATCCCCATATATTATGGATTCTGGATTTAGTAACAATATTGAAATCGTTACAATGAATTTACAAAAATGGAATTCACTCACAAATACTGACAGAGAAATATTTCTTAAGGGAATAAAAGAAGTTAAACCTTGGAATTATTATGAGACATTGAAATATTATGAATGGTTAAAAAATGATGTCCTTACAAAAGGGGCCAAGATTTATTATCTTACTCCCGAAGAGAAACGTCTTTATTTAAAAGATGCCTTTGCACTCTGGCCTGAGGTAGAAAAGGTATCTGGGCCTATTGGCAAAAAATTTATGGATATCCTAAAGAATTTTAAGGATGAATAATTTTTAATTGAAAATTTTCTAAAAAAAGATGGAGGATTAGTTGTTCATACCTTATACTAATCCTCCATTATTTATATTTCTTTTTCAGGAATAAATTTTTATGTCAAAAGATATTTTTTCCATTAGCTACGAAAAAATAAAAAAAATTAATTTTATATGCACTTCTTTGGCTGGATTCATTCTTTTATTTATTACGATCTCAATTTTTATAGACGTTTTTTTAAGATATGTGTTTAGCAGTCCAAGTATTTGGATTACGGAAGTTTCCACCTACTTATTTTTATATACAATTTTTTTAGCCACTGCCTATACCCTGCAGGAAGGAATACACATAAAGGTAACATTTCTAATATATAAATTAAGTGATAAGACTAAACGATTCTTTAATCTACTAACATCCATATTTGCAATGGCCTTCTGCTTTGTATTGCTTTGGCAAACAAGTCTTATGACATGGTCGGCCTTTAAGGAGAAATGGACTTCACCAACAATGTTAAGTGCTCCTATGGCTTATATTTATATCGTTATGGTTGTCGGCTCTTTCCTTTTACTAATCACTTTTATTTTACAGACAATTATTCAGTTTAAAGAATCAAAACAATTAGAGAGATAATTAAGAAAATGAGTGTGGGATTTCTTACCATTCTTATCATCATACTGTTAATCATCATTATTGGGATTGGAACTCCTATTGGTTTTGGTCTTGGTTTTCTTGGTTTAATAGGGATACTATGCTTTTTAAATCTTGGAAACCTTTATCAAATAGCTGAGATTGCAGCCAATACAGGAACAAATATGTTTATGATTGCACTCCCCCTTTTTGTCCTAATGGCAGAGATTGTTTCATTCTCTGGGGTTGGAGATGATATGTATACGGCAGCACATAAGTGGTTAAGTTGGCTTCCCGGAGGGCTGGCTATTAGTAGCATTGCTACATGTACAGGGTTTGCTGCTATTTGTGGCTCAAGTCCTGCTACAGCAGCAACCATAGGATTAATCTCCATTCCTGAAATGACAAAAAGAGGATATAACAGATATCTTGCCATTGGGTCTGTTGCTGCAGGCGGTACACTTGGAATTTTAATCCCTCCCAGTATTACCATGGTTATTTATGGAGTCATTACAGAAGTATCGATTGGAAAGCTATTTATTGCAGGGATAATTCCTGGAATTATCCTTTCAGCCATTCTAAGCATAGCCATTGCTATTGCTGTTAAGATTAAGCCTGAATTGGCTCCTCGTGTTGAGGGTGTAACATGGAATGAGAGATTCTCATCACTTAAAAGGATTTGGGCATTTATTGTCTTAGCCCTTAGCATTATCGGTACAATTTATACAGGGATTGCAACACCGACCGAGGCTGCTGCTATTGGCGCTACCTTCGCTATCATTATTTCACTTGTTTATCGAAGACTTACATTTAAAAGCATTCATGGAGCAGTAGTAAGAACAGTAGCTGTCACTGCCATGATAATGTTTTTGGTATTCGGCGGAAATACCTTGGCATTTTTACTATCCACTTTAACAATACCTCAATATATTACAGAGAGAATTATTTCTTTACAGGTTTCACCATGGATGGTCATGATTATCATCAATATCATTTTAATCATAATGGGATGTTTACTTGACCCAATGGCTATTCTGGTAATTTCACTTCCAATACTTTTTCCAATTGTTACAAAACTTGGATTTGACCCTGTATGGTTTGGGATCATTGTAACTATCAATGTCGAGATAGGGATGATTACTCCACCTGTTGGACTTAATCTTTTTATCTTGAAGGGCACGATACCAAATGTCACTATGAAGGAGATTGTTTTGGGATCGCTTCCTTTTGTGTTATTATTAATGATAGGATTAGTTGTGATTATGCTCTTTCCCACATTAGCTACATGGTTACCAGGAAAGATGGGATTTTAAGGCATCTTTAAAAGGAGGAAACAATATTGGCACAGTTAACAATTGAAAGTCCGAGAGAATCTGAAGATAAATGGATACCAAGCTTCTGTATGATGTGTATGCAGGCTGATGATGGGACGCTTGTTCATATAGAAGATGGGGTGGTTACGAATATTATTGGAAATCCAGATTGCCCAACAAATCTTGGAAAAGTTTGTCTCCGTTCGATATCTTCAATTATGGGCTTATATAACCCTTATCGTGTTAAGGCTCCTCTTAAAAGAACAAATCCTGAGAAAGGACCAGATATTGATCCAGGCTGGGTAGAGATAAGCTGGGATGAAGCATTAAATATAGTTGCTGAAAAGTTAAGAAAGATTAGAGAAGAAGATCCACGAAAATTACTTGTTTGGGAAGGATGGGGTTGCGCAGAGAGTCTATTCATCACTCCCAAAGAAGTGGAAAGAGCAACCAACTATGAAGTTCCTGGCCAGATATTTGCAGAAGCATTTGGAACGCCTAATGTAGTGGGATCTCACGGTCCAACTTGCTCTATTCACTATGCTGCAAATCTCGTTCATGGCCAGCATCCTGAATATATATCTGACCTTGAGCATTGTGACTATCTTATTGCTCCAGGTAGAACAGTTGGTCCAAATGTTGCAACTCCAGGAGCAACAAGGAGATTTATCCAAGCCATTGAAAGAGGGATGAAACTTGTTACAATAGATCCTCGTTGTTCAGTAGAGGCTTCGAAAGGATATAGATGGATTCCAATAAGACCTGGTACAGAATTGGCCTTTGCCCTTTCAATGATTCATGTAATTCTTTATGAAATTAGAAAATTTGATATTTGGTTTATTAAGAATAGGACCAATGGTCCATATTTAATTGGACCTGACGGATATTATGTAAGAGATTCTGAAACAAGAAAACCTCTTGTCTGGGACCCAATTGATAAAAAGGCTAAAACTTTTGATGACCCTTCCATAAAAGATTATGCACTTGAAGGAGAGTATTTTGTAGGGGGGACTAAGACAAAGCCTGCATTTCAATTAATAAAAGAAAGGATGAAGGAATATACTCCAGAGTGGGCTGAAAAAATAACTTCTGTTCCTGCTGAAACCATCCGCACAACGACAAAAGAGTTTGTAGAGCATGCAATGATAGGTTCCACAATTGAGATTGATGGATTTACATTTCCACTTAGACCTGCACAGATTGCCGGTTCAGGCCGTGGTGCAGTTTCGCATAAAGGGGGAATGTATTTTGATTTATGCACAAAGATAATAAACATGCTTGTGGGTGCTATGGAAGTTCCAGGAGGTGCAACAGGAAACCGCAATCCAGGTCCTTGTGCAGAGACTTTAAGACCAAATGAAGATGGTATTGTAAAACCAATTCTTGAAGCTATTGGTGTTCCATGGAAGTTTCCTCCTGATCATGTTGATATGGCAGAGTTTTATCCTACAAAACATACAGCTCCCCACCTGGCTGTAAGGGCTATTCTTAATCCAGAGGAGTATTATTTGACTTATCCAATCGAGGCATTTTTGATTTGTGGAGCCAATCCAATTCGTGCAATATGTGATGCAGAAATCTTTATCGAAGCCTTCAAAAAAGTTCCATTTATTGTGGCGATATCGACTCAATTTGATGAGACCACTATGATGGCAGATATTGTTCTTCCTGAGTCTTATTTCCTTGAAAGAAAGTTCTGCAGGTTCTATCTTGTGGTTCATCAATCCATTGCAGATGATGTTAGGGGTCTTGAGATGGCCCTTTGTCGAAATCCAGTCCCACCTCTTTTTAATACGATGCAAATCGATGAGATTATTATTGAGTTAGCTGACAGGGCAGGATTTCTTAAAGGTCCGGGTGGATTAAATGATGTAATTAATAGAACCTTTATGCTCACAGACCATAGAAAACTTGATCTTGATAAACGATATAGTTTTGATGAAATTGTAGATCGAAGGATTAAGCAGATCTTTGGAGATGAACACAGTCTTGAGGAGGGATTAAAGAAAGGTTTTATTTATAAATTTTCAGCTACAGGAAAGAAGGGATATAATTACTATTACTGGCCTGACAATAAGACACGTCATCCAATATACTTTGAATATACAAAAAAAACGGGTGATACATTAAGGGAAAATCTTAAAAAATATAATGTTAAGATCCCAGGGTGGAAAGAAGAGGAGCTTGATAATTTCTTTGAATATTTTGAGCCAATTCCAAAGTGGATACCAAATGCAGAATTTGAGGCTCCGCCTGAATATGATTTGTGGGTTGCCAATTGGAAAACTCCTTTTATGCCTTTTGCTACAGGTGGCACACAGGAAAATCCTTGGTTAGCCGAACTGCGCGAAAATGACCCTTATGAAATGTTTATTCATATTAATACAGAAACAGCAAAAAAGAAAGGCATTAAAGATGGAGATTGGGTAGAAGTTGAATCCCGATATGGTAAGACAAAAGGAAGGGCAAAATTAACAGAGCTGATTCATCCTGAAGTTATAGGAATTCCTGCTTGTTATGGGAGGGGAACAATACTTATGAATCCTGTGGCCAAAGAAGGTCCCCCATTCAATGTCCTTATGACAGCAAAAGAAAATATAGCACTGGATCCACTAAGTGGAACAATAGATGTTGGGCCAAGGGTTAAGATAAGAAAAATTGAAGAGGAAGCAAGATGACAAGATATGCCATGGTCATTGATTTAAAGAAATGTATAGGTTGCGATACATGCACGATAGCATGTCGAGCAGAAAATGCTACAACTAAAGGAATACTCTTTAATCGAGTTTTTAAATTTGAGGTTGGAAAATACCCCCATAGTAAATTAGGATTTCTTCCTGTAACTTGTATGCATTGTGCAAAACCAGAATGTGAAAAACAATGTCCTACTGGAGCTACAACCCGACGCAAAGATGGTATTGTCATTGTGGATAAAGATAAGTGCATGGGTTGCCAATATTGTGTAGTCACGTGTCCTTATGGAACCCGTTATTACCTTGATAAGATAGAAAAATATGTAAAAGGTTTTGAAACCCCTTACGAGAAAAAGGGGCATAAAAGGCATAAAAAAGGAACAGTTGAAAAATGTGATTTTTGTTTGAAAAGGGTTGAAAGAGGAGAAAAACCCGCATGTGTAGTTTCCTGCATTGCAAATGCAAGATATTTTGGAGACCTCGACGATCCTAATAGTGAAGTTTCAAGATTAATCGCTCTAAGAAGAGGTTATACCCTTAATCCTGAGTTAGGCACCGAGCCTTCGGTTTATTATCTTCCAGATTACTAAAGGAGAAAAGATGAGAAATAATCCAAAATCTCATTTCATCTTTGGAATAAAGATTATACTTTATTTATTTTTTGCAGGAGTTGGAGGAGGAGCTTCTGTAGTAGGGACTATTTTTCATATTTTAAGGCCTCAATTAGAGATTGTGATTAAAGGAGGTATTATTCTTGGAGCCCCTTTGGTATTGATTGGATCTATTTTCCTTCTCTTAGATTTAGGACAACCTAAGGTTGCCTGGCGTGCTATTTCAAGACCTAACAAAGCATGGATTTCAAGGGGAACAATTATACTAACAACGTTCATTATCCTTGGGTTCATTCAAATAGGAACCTGGATATGGCCATTTCAAGGATTAGGAAATTATACGAATTTTCATTTAATATTTAATGTGATAAATGGAGTATTTGGGGTATTAACCCTTATTTATACAGGCTTCCTTTTTGATACAACTCGTTCAATTCCTTTTTGGTCAACACCAATTCTGCCACTTCTATTTCTTGTCTCTGGGCTATCTATGGGGATATTTGGTTTGATTCTAATAACAATGGGATCATTAGAAAGCCATTCATTAAATTTTCTTATACAAATGGATATCATATTAATTATCTTAGAAGCATTAATCATTTTTTTCTATCTTCATGGAATGCATGAGGTAACTGCAGCCAGGGCTTCTGTAAAAAGATTGTTAAAAGGAGATCTTTCATATCAATTCTGGTTAGGAGTAGTTTTTATTGGAATCCTTATTCCTTTCTTCTTTGAAATCTTAGGAGGAGGAAGTAAGAGTTTAACATTAATTGCTTGTTTAGCAGGTTTAATAGGTGGCTTTTTTGTTAGATTTGTAATCGTTTCAGCTGCGGAAAAAACACCTCTAAATGTAGAAGGAGTATTGATATACTTAACTCCAAGACCTAAATAATCTTTCCAAAAGATAAGGGATCAAAATCTTATCATAATTAATAATTCCTTTTGTTAATGAGGCTATTCCTTTAAAGAAGTCTTCACGGGCCTCTCTCTTTGTATTTTCACAAAAATCAGATACCCACAATCCAAGGTGGTTTCGAAGAAATGAATTTTCTATACGAAGTATCTCTTGAAGATGGTGAGAGTCATTTCCCCTAAATGCTTCATTTTCCATCTCACAAAGAAGACGCATAAAATCAAGCTCTACACCAATATAATCTGAAGGTTGATGCCATTGTTCTGGGATTTTAATACCCATCTTTGAGAAAAGACGATTGATTTCCTGGGCAGGTTTATTTTGGAGTCTTCCAGTTAGATAGACTGATTCATAAGGGGGTAAAGGACCTTTTATATCAACTCCTCTTAATAATCGAGTCCAATCTTTCAAAAGGCTTAAAAGAGACTCTTCATCAAAAGATTCTGATTTTTTAGAAATATAATTGGTTAAAATTTTTCTACCTTCCTCAATCTCTTTGAATGGTTCATCAATGCCATTCAAAGATATTTTGAATATTTTAAGTGATGTTTCTAAATCCAAATTAAGAATTTTTCGATCGGGTGGATTTATGTAAAAATGGGAAAGGAGTCCATAAACCTTAGAACGATTATGAGCAAATTCCTGAGTATATTCCATAAATATTCTTTGCCTTAAACAAAACATATTTGTCAATAGATGGGAACAAAAGTGATTGACGATCAGCTTTTGATTGGTAAGTCTTAAGGAGGTATTTTTTAATTATTTTTTCTCTTTTGTTATTTTTCTTTTTTCTTCATCTCTGATTTCACGTCTAAGTAGCTTTCCAACCTTTGATTTCGGAAGCATATCTCTAAATTCAATATACTGAGGAATTTTATAAGGGGCAAGCCTTTCACGACACCATTTGATTAATTCAGAAGCATCAACCCCTCGGGCATCTTCCTTCAGAACAACTATGGCTTTAATTCTTTCACCCACTTTTGGGTCTGGAACACCGACTACACAGGCTCCGATAACGGTGGGATGATCCTGGAGAATTGCTTCGACCTCAGAGGCCGAAACCCGATAGGCTTTATATTTGATAATGTCAGCTGATCTCTCTACATAATAGATTTCACCTTTTTCACCTTGTTTAACAAAGTCTCCCATTCGATAATATGTATAGCCATTTAGTTCAATATAAGAACGTTTAGTTTCTTCAGGTTTATTCCAATAATATTTAAGTGTATATTCTGAGGTAACCAAAAGTTCTCCTGTTTCTCCAATTGGAACAGGTTCTAAGGTGTCAGGATCAACTATTATGCATTTTCTTGTTTTTAGAGGATAACCAATAGAATTTTGTTCAGGCTCTCTATCCAATCGGCTATAAGTTACATGACCTGCTTCTGTAGAACCATAGACTTGATAAATAGGAATTCCTAAATATTCCTTCCATCTCTTATATACCTCTATTGGAAGAACATCCCCTCCACAGTAACAGTAGCGAAGCGATCTTAAATTATATTGTTCTAAGCGATCATTTTCGAGAATCATCCGATAAAGGGCAGGGACCCCAAGCATCCATCTCACTTTATATTTTTCGATGGCTCTAAGTATTGCATCAACTTGGGGGACTGGCATGATAACGGTTGTATTGCCATAATTTAAGCCGATAGCTACAAAGAGACCTAAAGCCATTATATGAAAAAGAGGATTGATAGCAATATAGGTGTCTTTTCCCTCTTCAATATAACCCCTTGCAACATCTTCCATTATGTCTCGCACATATGAAGTCATTCCTATATGATTGCCAGGGACACCTTTCGGAACTCCAGTTGTCCCTCCTGTATAAAGAATATATGAAAGGTCCTTCCAAGGATCAATTTTTACATTAATTCTCTCTGGAGGTGTTTTAATAAGATCCTTAAAAAAATAAACGTCTTTGCTTTTCTTCACAATACCAGTAGGAATCTTATCGAAAAGGAGACCTACAGTCCTTTTCCATAATGGAAGGAGATCTACCAGATTGGTTACAATTATTCTCTTAATTTTTGTCTTTTGAAAGATATCTTGGACATATCCAAAATTTGTATCAAGACAGATGATAGTTTCGGCTCCAGAATCATTAATCATGTATTCAATTTCAAAAGATGTATATATAGGGGCTACAGGAACTACTACTGCACCAATTTTTTGTGTGGCAAAGAAAGAGATCACCCATTGAACAGAATTACTTATATAGAGGAGAACCTTATCTCCTTTTTTCACTCCCAAATTAACGAGAGCAGTTGCAAATCGATGAATGAGATTCTGAAGTTGGGGATAGGTAAACCTTTGACCCAAATAGATAATAGCAGTGTTGTGCGGGTATTTTTCTACAATCCTATCAAATTGTGAAAAGGTAAGCTCTTCCATTTTTAATTATTTACTTTACGCTTCAAAGGTATAATCCAAGAGTTTTTCAGATCCAAGATAGGCTTCTTTTACTTTTTCATCCTCCATTACTTCCTCAGGGGTGCCTTCAGTCAGTTTAGCTCCAAAATTTAGGACCATGACTCGATTCGCCACTCTGAAGAGTTCTCTTAAACGATGTTCAATCATTATAAGTGTAATTCCATCCATTTGAAGTTTTTCAATAAGGGGCACCATACTTGCAATTTCACTCATACTAAGGCCCGAAAAAACTTCATCACAAAGAATGATATCGGGTTTCAACGCAAGACACCGAGCTAATTCAAGGCGTTTAAGGTATCCTGTAGGAAGACTCGATGCCAATTTATATGGAACGAAGGAATCCCTCTCAAAACCAATCTCTTCGAGAATATCAATGCTTACTGTTGAACGATCTCCAAGCTTCCCTCCTCCTCTCCATCCTCCTTTTTTTCTTGCCCTTGGAGAGAAAAGCGGAATAATAAGATTTTTATAAGCAGGAAGACTGTAGTAAGGTCTCATTATCTGAAATGTCCTGGTTATGCCGAGATTAGCAATCTGATTAGGAGGTCGATTAGTAATATCTTTGCCTCGATAGATAATCTTACCTGAATCCATCTTCACAAATCCTGTGATGCAATTAATAAGAGTTGTCTTACCCGAACCATTCGGTCCTATGATTCCAAAAATTTCAGCTTGTCTGACACTAAAGCTAACATTCACTAATGCCTGGACTCCTCCAAATGACTTTGATGCATTAAGTACCTGAAGAATAGGTTCCACCTTTACACCTTTACCCATCTTTCAAATTGATGATATTTCCGTTGAACATAAACCATTATTCCTTCACTACGATACATAATAAATGCCATCAAGATTAGAGAATAGAAAACAATCCTTAAGGTTCCAAAGGCTCTTAAAAATTCTGAAATGGGAACCAAAATGAAGCATCCTAATAAAGGTCCTACTAAAGTTCCTCCTCCACCAATGACTGTGGCTGCAATAGGAATGATGGAGAAATCTAATGCGAATTGTGAAATTCCTGACCACATATAAATATGAGATAAATATGCTCCTCCAAGAGAACCTAATCCAGAGGCTATAAATACTGCTATAGATTTGTATAAAGTTATATTTAATCCTGAGGCTCTAACTGCCTGATCATTATCTTTTACTCCCCGAAATACAAGGCCAATATCTTCATTAACCAATCTTCTCAATCCAAACAGAGCAACAAGGACGATCAAAACAATGAGGTATTGTTCAATCCATCTGCTTGGAAAACCGCTAACGCCTAATATTCCATCTGTTCCTCCAAGAATATTTAGAGCTTCAATTATTCTTGAAATAGCAAGAGGATACATTAAGGTAACAATTGCAAAGTAGACACCTCGGAGAGGAAGGGCAGGTAGTAACAAAAGTGTGCAGATGGTAGCTCCCAATAAACTTGCTAAAGGAATTGTAAAAGCTGGAGAAACTCCAAGATATTTATTTAAAATGGCTGCTATATAACCACCCACTCCAATAAAAAAAGCTCCTCCTAAAGAGACTAATCCTACAAAATGGGCTAAGAAGTCAAAACCAAGTGCTAACAATGCATAGATACAGGTAATAGAGATAACTCTTTTCCAATAAAGAGAAGAAACGAGTGCTGGAAGAAGAAGAAGGCCCATAATTAGAAGGAGTCTGGGAAGGATGAGATAGCCTATCTCTTCCAAAGAGGAGATGGCATAAATTCCCTCGGTTCTAACTTTAATGCCTCTATCGAGTCGTTCTTTTCGACGTTCCTGAGTTGTCAACTCCATGTCAGAGCCTCTATCATTCATATTCCGTTATTCTTTTTTATCTTATACTCTCTCTTCCAATTCCTTCTGCCTCCCAAATAGTCCTGAGGGTCTTAATATCAGCGTGAGGATAATGGCCAATAAAGCGACGACCATATGAAAATGGGATTGAATATAGCGAACGGTAAGAATCTGGACGAACCCAATCATAAAAGCCGCCAAAATAGCTCCAACCCAGCTTCCTAAGCCTCCTACAATACAAACAGCAATTGAAAGTATAAGGACATTATAACCAGCCTCAACAACAATATTTCCTAATGGAAGCAGAACAATTGCTGAAAGACCTGCAAGAATAGAACCTATAGCCATGGCAATGATAGCCATCCAATCAGAATCAATTCCTAACATCATTGCTGCATGTTCATCCTGTGCCATCCCACGTAAAGCGAGGCCAGTTTTGTTAAAATGGGTAAAGAGCCACATAAAAGAAACGACTACTATACCAATTAGAATCACGATTATTCTCTGAAGATCTACAGGGACTCCTACAATATTTATACTTCCTTCAATAAAAACAGGTAACGTATAGGTCATTCCTTTAAATCCACGCCATCGAAGAAATTCAAGGATGGCTAATCCCATGGCATAAGTTGCGATAATTTCTGAAGTAGCCATTCCCCTGACTCTGATAAGAACAAATCGATATATCCCTGCTCCAATCAAACCCATTAGGATTAAAGCCAATAAAATTGCTAAAAAATAATTAAGGTGGAGTTGATGGATGAACCACCAAACACCAAACCCTGTTATCACATAAAGTGCCCCATGAGCAAAGTTTGGAAGGCGACTAATCCCATAGACCAACGTAAAACCAATGGCCATTAGGGCAAGAGAGAAACTGTTGACTATTCCATAAATTAGAATGTCCATAAATCAATCAGTTACTCTAACAATACATAGAGCTAATATGGTCAAAAAGATAAGATTCAAACATCTATATTATAAGTTCAAATCTCTATATTCTATTTTTTCATCCAGGGAGGAAGTTTGATATCTCCCATAGCAATCTTTGGTGGAAAAACCACAATTCTTTTGCCTGCCTGCCATTGGAATATTGTTCCCACTGCGCCCTCATTTGGATCTACACTTGGAATAATTTGATGATTCTTAGGATTGAATCTAATCCTTCCGTAAACTCCCATCAAATCGGTTTTCTCAAGGGCTGCGATAACGGCATCTGAATCAAGTTTTCCAGCACGTTCAATCGCATCTTTTAGAACATAGACAGCCATGTAACTTGAAGAAGTTCCATAGCCTTCAGGTTCTAATCCATACTTTTTCTGATATGCTTCAACAAACTTCATCGTCCATGGAGTCGCATTTGACGGAGCATTTCCTGCATTGACAACACTTGCCATGCAATATTCACCTTTCCCCTCCGTGGCTTTCCAGAAACCAGGTTGCTCTGCAGCTGCAATAATAGTTCCAAATGGGAGTGCAGGAATCTTCATATCGTACCATTGTTTTAATAAAATAGCTGTCTCAGGCATATCCATCCAAATTAGAATAACTTGAGCGTTATCCCTTTTTGCTTTTAGAAGACCCACAGAGTAATCTGTAGTCCCTGTGGGATAGACTTCTTTGCCTAAAATTTCCCAGCCCTTTTCTCCTGCTATCTTTGCCACAATGTCACCTCCTGCACGCGCATGGGCAACATCCTGAAGCATGATAAAAAGTTTATTTAAGCCGAATTTCCCTTTAATTCCCATCAGACATGGAATAAATTCACCAGTAACCATCCAGCCTACTTCCCCTGAGATTCGAAAACAATATTTGAATTTCTCATATTCAGCTTCGATTCGCTTGTGATAAGCAGGCGTCAAAACACCAGTAGATAGGATAGAAATCTTTTTGTATTTAGAGAGTAAGTCCATAGCCGCAAGGGCAGCTTCAGAACGGACAGGGCCTCCTACAATAAAATCTGCATTTTTCTCCAAGATGAGTTTTTCAACTACCAGAAGTGCATCACTTACAGGAACTCCTGGCTCAAGATCTCTGGTATCCATAACTTCCACTTTAAATGGTCGCTTTTCCTTACCTACAGAGACTCCTCCCTTAGCATTTATTTCCTCAACTGCGAGCTTGATTGCCCTTTCAGCATCCCATCCGTAAAGAAAGGCTGTTGCTAATGGAGCGCCTATGACAATTGGTTTCCCTTGGGCATTGACCTGATTCACAAAACATTGAATGGATGAAATTGAGATTAGAAACAAAACTCCTATCAAAACAAAAAACCATCTCTTTTCCATATGAATTCCCTCCTTTAAAAAATTTTAACATTTTAAAAATATAATCCATCACTAAACTTAGCCTATAACCCAAAATATGCAGACTTTACATCGGGATTTTCCATTAACTCTTGAGAAGTTCCCTGCAAAACTGCTCCACCATTTTCTAAGATATATCCATAATGAATGATTGGTAAAATCGGACGAGCATACTGTTCCGCAATTAAAATGGTAATCCCTGTTTGTTTATTAATATCGCGAACTGCCCGGGCGAGCATTGCTTCCATAAGAGGACTGAGACCCAGTAAGGGCTCATCAAGAAGTAGGAGTTTTGGCTGAGCCATGAGTGCCCTACCAATTGCCAACATTTGTTGTTCCCCTCCACTAAGAAATCCACCTTCTCTTTTTCTTAGATTTTTTAGCGCAGGGAAAATATTAAAAACATATTCAAGGGTCTTTTTTGCCTGTTCCTTTGAGGCGAGATAGCTCCCTATTTTAAGATTCTCTAAAGTACTGCTCTCAGGGAATATCCTTCGCCTCTCTGGACATAAAATAATACCTCTTTTAGCTCTCTCGCTTGGCTTCATATTTGTGATATCAAGCCCTTCAAAGATAATTGATCCAAGAAGAGTGATTCGCTCTCCCCCCTTCATCTCCTCTTTTTTCTTCACATCCAAAATGATTCCAGAAATTGTATACATCAGAGTAGATTTTCCTGCACTATTAGCTCCAAAAATTCCTGTTATTTCCTTTTGTTTAGCAATCAAGTTGATATTATTAATGGCCAAAGCATTTTCATAAAAAACCATCAAATTTTTAACTTCGAGCATATGAGGTTTCCGTTTATAAGAAATTCCTAAAAATTATTTTATTTTCCCAATCCTTTTTTCATATTTAATACGAACCTCTTTTAACTCTTGTGGAGTTCTACAGATCTCTTCTCCTTGAATGGCTTGCAAATTTTTAAGAATAGCAAATCCATATTTTTCGCTGTAAATTGTTTCACCCCAAATCACATCTTCAACTACAGCATGGTCTTCTCCTCTCATAATCTTCCAGCCTTCAGGTGTCTCCCATGCCAGAGGTTCTTTTTCAATTGCTTCAACCAGTTTTTCTGTTTCTAATGTTTGGGCTCTTTCAACGGCTGCTTTGATAAAATAAACACCTGCGTATGTTTCTTCAGCCATATAATCAGGGTAATCTTTAAATCTTTCCATATAATCTTTTACGAATTTTCGATTCTTTTCTGTATTTGGTGTTAAAAAGAAGTATCGGGCTGCAACAAAAATACCATCTGGCATATTTTTGCCAAGTGGAATCAAAGTTTCTAAGGCAGCTCCATCTGGAAAGGCAAATTTTATTTTATTAAAAAGACCCATTGTGATTCCCTGCTGTATGAAATTAACTGCATCCATTCCCCAAAGAGGTGACCAAACAGCATCAGGTTTTGCCTCAATGATCTTCTGGATAAAGGGAGTAAAATCTTTCTCCATAAGTTTTGGCCATAGTTCACCAATGAATTCAACATCCGGTCTTAACTCCTTCATTTTCGTCTTAAATTGTGCCCATGAATCCCATCCATAATTATAGTTTGGTCCAATACACATCCACCGTTTATAAGGTTTCGAGGATAGATAGATGGCTCCAGCACGAGAGTGCATCATAGCATTGCTCAGTGTAGCAAAATGGTAACGACTGAATTGGTCTCCTGTTAAGGAATCTGCTGCGGCTTGTGTCAGGACAAGGATTTTTTTGTGTTCTGTTGCAAGCTTTGATACAGCTAAAGCAACACCGCTTGAAGTAGGACCAATAATAAAATCGACTTTGTCTTCAAGTATAAATCTTTTTGTAATTTCGCTTGCCAAGTCAGCTTTTAGTTTTGTATCTTCAAAAAGAGCTTCTACTCTACGACCAAGAATACCACCTTGGGCATTGATTTCATCAACTGCCATTTGAACTGCTTGCATTCCATGCTTTCCATACCCTCCCATAGGTCCAGACATAATAAAGAGAACACCTATTTTGATTGGCTTTTCTTGAGCGAATGAGGGATTGAAAAAAAGAATGAAACCTAAAAAAATAACAAGGGATTTAAAAATTAATATCTTCTTTATCATATGTTTTCCTCCTTTCAATATTTTTAAAACTGTTGGACCGTCTTATATAAACTTATACAAAAAAATAATAATTATAGAAAATTTTAGAAAATACACCAAAAAAGTCAAGCAATTTCTTTAGTTCTAATTTTTTATTTTAAGTTTGTTGACAAATTTTAGAAAATTAAATATAATTAAAAAAAGTTAAGTAAGGATGAATTATATGTTTAAGGCTGCTCATGGTGTTGGTTCAAAGATTCGTCATCTTAGAAGACAAAAAGGATTAACTCTTAAAAAAATAGCAAATCTGTGTCAGTGTTCAACAAGTCTACTTTCCCAGATAGAAAGAGGGATGGTTAATCCATCTTTTAGTACATTGAAGTCCATCAGTGACGCTTTGGAAGTTTCTTTAGCAGAACTCGTAAGTGAAGTAAAAGTTTCAGAATCTTCTCAATCATCTTTAATGAGACCAAAAGAAAGGAAAGTTTTAACCACTGAAGGGGGAGTTCAATTTCAACTTCTTACTCGAGATATTAATGTTCCTTTTGAATTTATTCTCAATGTGTGGCCTCCAGGGACATCTACGGGAAAGGAATTATATGCCCACGAAGGGGAAGAGTGTGGACTCCTGCTTGAAGGAGAGCTTGAGATAGAGATAAATGGAAAGGTTTATAGGATGAGGCCAGGAGATACGATAACCTTAAAATCAACAGCATCTCATCGAATATATAATCCTGGGAAAAAAAAGGCAGTTGCCATTTGGGTCAACTCAATTCCATGGGTATTTTCAACGAGGTGAGAAATTTTTTAACAAATTAATTAAGGAGGATTGAAAATGGAAAAGAAAATTATGAGAAAACCCTTTTTTGAAGAAACATCTGTTGGAAAATTAAAGGAAAGAATATTCAATCTTTCTGATAAAGAAGTGGATGAACTCTTAAAGGAATATGAGATTCCATCTCCAGGAGAGATGGAAAAACCTGGTTCTTATATTCAAAATACAATTAGGAAAGAGTTAGTTGAAAACCGAAGAAAGAATGATATAGTAATTGTTCCTGTGGGTTCAACTGAGAATCATGGTCAACATACAGTCAGTGGATTTGACACACTACTTGTTACTCGAATTGCAGAGGCAGTTCGAAGAAAGACAAAAAAGATGGGAGCCCCTATCAATATTGCATACCCAATTAGTTATGGGGTTCATCCTCCTTGGCATCAAGGAATGTTTGGTACAGTAATGGTTAGTGATGATGCTTTTGAGCAAACTATTATGCATATAATGTATGGACTTTGGAATGATGGTTTTCGGAAACAAATATGGATTAATAACCATGCTCAGCAAAATGAGATTGAAAAGGCAGTCAAGCGATTCATGAATACCTATCAACTTCCTGGTTTTTATCTTGCCCTCGAATGGCATAGAGCGGTCCGTGAATTCTTTGAAACAGAAGAATTTGGAGGAAAACTTTCTACCCGTTTCGTTCATGCAGATGAAGCTGAAACTTCACTCGGGCTTCTTCTTTTTCCAGAGATGATTGATATGAGATATGCTGTTGATACAGGACCGATGAAAGATTTTAATTATCTTCCGGATGGACACTTTGATAAATCTGTTGAAGATCTTTACAGACCTAATACATATAAAGCGAGAGCAGGAGATGCCCCACTTGAGCTTGTTGCCACACCTGAAGGTGTCGTTGGGAAGGCCTCTCTGGCTTCAGCCGATAAAGTAAAACGAGCTGTTTTGGCCATATGTGAATATCTTGTTCTATTACAAAGTGAGATATTAAAAACATGGCCTGCAGGAACAGTTCCTGAACCTGAAAAGACAACCTTCCGCACAAACAAGGAAATGGAACCTTATCTTAAAGAACCAGGAAGCCCTGGCTGGAAATCAGTTTATTATCTACCACGGATAGGACCCTACTAATTGTGGAGGAAAGAATATGTCCCAAAGAAAATTTCTTGATAGCATTGGAGAAATTGATCGGTTAGAGCTTATCGCTACTAAGATCAGAAAACATGCCATTGAGAATATTACTAAATCAAAAGTCGGTCATCCAGGAGGATCGCTTTCTGTCGCTGATTTTCTAACAGCCCTTTATTTTGGCCGAATATATGATCCTGAAGCTAATCTATGGGAAAATATCCTGCGTTATGATCCCTCAGATCCATTATGGCCTAATAGGGATCGAGTAGTTTTAAGCAAAGGTCATGCTGCCCCTGCACTTTATGCAACTCTTGCTATGGCAGGTTTTTTTAGTGAAGATCTTTTAAAAATCTATCGAAAGATAGATTCTCCCCTTGAGGGACATCCTGCTATGTACAGAGTTTTCCATGAGGATGGAAAGATCGTTGAGCATGGAACAAAAGGAGTTGATTTTAGTACAGGTTCTTTAGGTCATGGCCTTTCAATTGCTGCAGGCATGGCACTTCATGCAAAGGTTTATGGTTATGATTATAACGTATTTGTAATTCTTAGTGATGGGGAGTTTCAAGAAGGGATGACATGGGAGGCTTGTCTCACAATCCCAAACAAGAGACTTAATAACATATTTGGATTTATTGATTATAATCGACTTCAAGTGGATGGTTCGGTGGATGAAATCAATTCGCTTGAACCTTTGGATGAAAAATTGAGGGCATTTAACTGGGAAGTAAAGGTCATCAGCGGTCATGATTTTTATGCAATTATTGACGTCCTTGAATATTTCAAAAAGACTCGGAATAAAAATGAAAAACCTCTTATGGTTGTGGGAAATACAATAAAGGGGAAAGGGATTCCTGAAATTGAAAATGTTTATAAATACCATGCGGTTCCACTTACAATGGAAGAATACGAAAGAGCAGAAAGAGATTTTTTATCAAAAATTGAAATATTGGAAAAAAAAATACAAACAAGAAAACTTCCTCCAATAAGAGTTAAACCGTTAGTGAAAATAAATCCAGAAGAAGAAGAACAAGATTTAAAAGAGATTATTCGGAATAATCCACCGCAGAAATATTCAGAGCCAACAGCAACAAGAATAGGTTATGGAAATGGTTTAGCTCGTCTTGGAAGTTATAAAAAGATATTTGTCCTCAATGCTGATCTTGCAGGTCCTTGCGGAACATCTAAATTTATTGAACGATATCCTGAAAATGCTTCTAAGCCAATAGAGAGGCGTTCAATCAATGTTGGTGTTCAAGAAGCAAACATGATGAGTATGGGGGCAGGAATTGCAAGTTGTGGGAAGATTCCAATTGTTAATAGCTTTGGTATATTTTCAACTGGAAGAGCTTGGGAGATGGTTCGCCAGGATATTTCTTACCCGAGATTGAATGTAAAGATTATTGGAAGTCACACGGGAAGTGCACTTGGTGAATATGGAGTGAGTCATCAATCTATTGAAGATGTAGGAGCAATGCGTATTTTACCTCACCTCACGATTATTGAGCCCTCTGATGCAATTCAAGCAGATAGCCTTATTGAGAAGGCAATCGAATGGGATGGACCAGTGTATTTTCGTATTGGAAGAAATCCAACTGAATTAATTTACAGCGAAAATAATCGCTTTGGAGTAAAGCCAAGAACAGATTTTGAGATTGGCAGAGGATATAAGGTCAAAGATGGAAAGGCCCTTACGCTTATCTGTTCAGGGCCGATATTGATTCAAGCACTTCTGGTTTGTCAAAATGTTATAGAAAGTATTCGAGTAATTGATATGCCTACAATAAGACCAATTGATGAGGAAATCATTGAGGAAGCTGCCTTAGAAACAGGATACATCTGTACAGTTCAAGACCATTTCGAGAATGGTGGACTAAGAGATGAGGTTTTATCGGTTATAGGTAAAAAACAATTAAATATTAAATTCAACTATATTGCATTAGCAGGTTTTGCAGAGTCTGGAAGTGCAGCAGATATTTATGAAAAATATGGACTTTCTGCAAATAGGATAATTGAGAAACTTGGACTTACAAGAAAATAAAAGGAGGTTTTAAATGGAAGAGATTCCAAAAAAGATGAAGGCACTTATACTTAAAGGGGTAGATCAATTTGAAATAGGAGAGGTCGATACGCCCGAGCCAGATGAGGGAGAAGTTTTAGCTCGTGTTGAAGCCGTTGCTATTTGTGGAACTGATCCTAAGATTATTAAAGGTGCATTTAAAGGTTTATGGCCGAAGAGTTATCCAGCTATTATTGGCCATGAATGGGCAGGAGTTGTAGTGAAGGTTGGCAAAAATGCATTTGGTTTTAAAGTTGGAGACCGTGTAGCAGGAGAGCCCCATAAAGGATGTGGATATTGCAGAAATTGTATGACAGGCAGGTATAATATTTGTGAAAATTATGGAAATCTGGAATCAGGTCATCGTCATTATGGGTTCACAGCTCCAGGAGCCTATGCACAATATATTGCATGTTCTATAAAGACGGTTCATCATATTCCAGATAATATATCGTTTGAAGAGGCAACCAATGTTGATACTGCGGCTACTGCACTTCACGGTGTAAAAAGGGGGAGAATTATTCCTGGCGACGATGTAGCTGTTTTTGGACCTGGAGCAGTTGGATTACTTAGCTTCCAATTTGCAAGGGCAATTGGAGCAGGTAGGGTATTTGTTATTGGAAGAAGACACCGCTTAGAACTTGCTGAAAAGATGGGAGCGATTGGCGTGGATTTTGAGAAAGATGACCCTGTTGATAGGATTAAGAAATTTACTGGAGGAAAAGGGGTGGACGTAGCAATAGATTGTGCCGGAACCGTCCAATCTGTCCAGCAAGCTGTTGCCATGACAAAAAAAGGGGGTAGGATAGTAATGAATGGATTTCCACCAGCCCCAGTCGAGCTTCCAATAACTCAAATTGTTCTTGATGAAAAAGACCTTTTAGGGGTAAGGGCTGATCCAAATACATGTGAGGAGGCCATTTCATTGATTGCAAATGGCACTATTAAAATCAAACCCATGATTTCACATGTATTTCCTCTTGATCAATTTGAAAAGGCATTAAAAGTATTTTCCGAGAGGTTGGAAGGCGCGATCAAAGTTATTATAAAACCTTAATAATAATTACGGAGGGATGAGATGATAAGATTGAAAATCATGAGTGTTAGCTTTCTCATCACAATTTTATTTTTTCTGAACGCAATAGCCCAAGAAAAGATAGAAATAACCTTTGAGGAAACCTCCGGGTCAAATGGTGTTCCATTGGGTTGGGAATTAAAAGAAAGAAAAGGAGATGCAGAATTTAAAATCTTAAAAGAAAATAATGAGACAATAGCATATTTTAAAAGTGTGTCAGCTTCTTTTTCTCTTGAAAAACCACTTCAGATAGATCCAATAAAATACCCTTACATCTATTGGAGTTGGAAAGTTATTAGACTTCCAGTAGGGGGAGATGTAAGATTAAAAAAGAAAAACGATCAGGCAGCCCAATTATTAATTGCCTTTGAGGGAAAAAAAATCATAAGCTATGTATGGGATACGAGCGCACCTGAAGGTACAATTACTGACGAATCGATAGGTTGGCCCATCAATGCTCAAATAAAAATTATCGTAGTAAAATCAGGCTCCACAGACTTGAATAAATGGGTATCATTCAATAGGAATATTGTTGAGGATTATAAAAAATTATATAACGAATCTCCTCCATTTATAAAGGGAGTTAGAGTTCAAATAAACACACAAAATACAAAAACAATCGCAGAATCTTTTTTTGGAAAAATTGTATTAAAAATGAAGCCAATATAAAACCAAATAGAGAAATAACTAAACACAATATCTATTCTTTAGGATTTCCACAAAGAACTTATTAAGAATTTATAAAAATTAGCGTTTTTTAGAAAAGCAACTATTATTCAGTAATTATATTTTTTTTCCAAAATTAAACTCATTTCAAGACAAATCAGAGAATCTTGCCTCCTCATTTTAAATATAATTAGTTAAAAATTGAAAAATGTGGTATATAAATAATCCAGGAACAAAAAGGAGGCACTCAAATGAACCTCAAAAAAAATAAAAAATTTAATATTATCCTTTCCATTTTCCTTTGCCTTATTTTTATTGTTTTTGCGGGATGTAGTAAAGAAGCAAAAAAAGAGAGGCATTGGAAACGTGGTGAGAAATATTTTTTAGAAAATAAATTTAAAGAGGCAATCATAGAGTATAAAAATGTTATCCAGATCGATCCACAAAATGCTAAGGCTCGATATAAATTAGGGCTTTCTCTTCTAAGGGTTGGTCAGTTTCGAGAAGCCTTTGCGGAATTTTCAAAATGTGTAGATATTGATAAAGATTTTATTGATGCTCGTATTCAGTTAGGAAATCTCTATCTTCTTTCAAGGGATAGCCAAAAAGCAAAAGAACAAGCAGAAAGGATTCTTTCAAAAGAGCCAAATAACTCATCAGGCCATTTACTCATGAGTTCTATTTACCTTTTAGATCAAAATCTTGATAAAGCCATTGAAGAGGCCAAAAGGGCAATTGAACAAGATCCAAAAAGAATTGAAGCATATCTCCATTTAGCTAATCTTTATATTATAAAAAAAGATTTTACTAAGGCGGAGAGTACATTCAAAGAAGCCATACATTTAGATGAAAAATCACTAAGAGCTCGCTATGCATTAGCAGAATTTTATCAGAGGACGGGGAAAATTGGGCAGGCAGAGGCTGAGTTGATTGAGGTTACAAAGATTGATCCTAAAGATCCAGGTCCTTATATTTCCTTGGGTAATTTTTATGTTTCATTAAAGAGAATGGAAGAGGCTGAAAAGCAATTTATTAAAGCGATCGAAATAGATCCAAAGAAGATTCCTTCTATTTTACATTTAGGTGATTTTTATCTCCTCTGGGGAAAAAAGGATAAGACAGTCGAAGCTTACCAAAAAGCGATTGACATCGATTCTAAGAATATTCAAGCAAGGGTTAAATTAGCAGAGCTTTATTTAAATGAAAATCAACTTGATAAAGCCTCAGAAATTGTTAAAAAGATATTGGAGTTAAATCCGAAGAGTCACGATGGAATCTTTTTGAAAGGGAGAATTCATCTTGCCAAAAGGGAGTTTAATGAAGCAATTCATTTATTCCAATCCTATATAAAAGAGAATCCAAAATCATTTATGGCATATCATTTTCTTGGTCTCGCCCATCTGGGCAATAGGGATATCCAACAGGGGAAGTCTGCACTTACAGAGGCTGTTAAATTAAATCCAAACTGGATTGAGGCGAGGCTTTTACTTGCAGACATAAATCTAAGAATAGGGGCTTTTGATCTTGCAATTGAGGAAGCCCAAGAAATTCTTAAAAGAAACCCAAAATCTGTCCAGGCAAATCTTATCCTTGGAAATGCTTATCTTTTTAAACGGGATATACAAAAGGCACAAAAATCATTGGATGAGGCCATTCAAATTGCGCCTAACAATCCAAATGGTTATTTTCATAGAGCGAGAATTCTTTTAGCCCAAAGGAAGGATAAAGAAGCAGTTGCCCAACTAGAGAAAGCCTTAAACATCCAGCCAAATTTTTTAGAGGCACTTAATCTTTTAGTAGCAATTCATTTAAACCAAAAAGAAAATAAAAGGGCTATTGATAGGGTAGAGGAACAGATTAAGGTTTCTCCACAAAACCCCTTTTTTTATAATATGTTAGGACATTTATATGAAATAAATAAGGATCTTCCTAAGGCGGAAGCCAATTTTAAAAGGGCTATTGAATTAAACCCGAATGTGTCAGGTTTTTATATTTCACTTGGTAATTTTTATGTGAGACAGAATATTGCTGAAAAGGCAATCAATGAATATAATGTTGCACTTCGGAAGGATCCAAATTCACTATCAGCCCTAATGGGTTTAGGAATTATTTACGATACACAGAAAAAATATGACCAAGCAAAGGAATACTATCAAAAGGCTTTAAAGATAAACCCCAGATTTGTTCCTGCTGCAAATAATTTAGCTTACCTTTATGCAGAAAGAGGTGAAAATATCGATGAAGCATTAAACCTTGCTCAAAGTGCTAAAGAGCAGTTTCCAGAAGATCCCCATATATCAGATACCTTAGGCTGGGTTTATTATAAAAAGAATATATTTGGTCGGGCTATTGTTTACTTGAAAGAAGCCATTGAAAAGATTCCCGACAATCCTATTATGAGATACCATCTGGGAATGGCCTATTATAAAAATGGAGATTTGGGGAATGCTAAAAAAGAATTAAGGAAAGCACTCGAACTGGATTCTAAATTTCCAGGCTCAGAGGAGGCCAAAGAGATATTAAAGAAGTAGATTTTTATCCAAATTTTTATAAAAAATGGAAATCTCCGCACCTAAAGAATGGTTTAACCTTATTGAAGACCTTAAAAAGGAAAAGGGAATTGGGATTATTATTGGAGAGACAGATACAGGAAAAAGCACACTTACAAAATTCCTCATCAAAACACTCTGTGAAGAAGGCTTAAGGGTTTCTTTGATTGATGCAGATATAGGACAATCTTTTCTTGGACCTCCAACTACGATTGGATTAATGTTATTTGATTCACCTCCTGAATGGAACTCTATAAGGTCTCCAAAGATTTTTTTTGTTGGATCAACCTCGCCAGAGAATCATTTTCGTATTCATCTGGAGGGTGTTAAGAAAATGTTAAAAAAGGCTATTTCATATCAATCTCAAATCATTTTAATAGATACAACTGGATATATTTCAGGAGAAGGTGGAAAGGAACTTAAGAAGAGAAAGATTGATCTTATTTCACCGAAATATATCATTTCAATAGAGCGATCTGGAGAACTTGAAGCATTATTGAATCTATATAAAGATAATCCTAATTATAAAATCTATCGTCTTTTACCATCTGAAAAGGTAAAGATTAGAACAATTGAAGAAAGAAGAAGATATCGAATCAAATCATTCCAAGAATATTTTAAGGATTCCTCAACTATGGAGATAAAAATAGATGAAAAAAATATAGAGGGGGAAGTCATTAGCTCAAGAGGTTTTTATATACCTACATCCTGGGCCCTTCAAACTGAAGGCCTTCTTGTAGGGTTAAAAAATAGCGAGGATGAAACAATGGGTTTGGGAATTATTAAAGAATATTCTAAAGAATGTGGAATATTAAAAATCTTAACCCCAATTAGAGAAAACATAAGTGAAATAAAATCTATTCAACTCGGCTCTTTGATTCTTGGGCATAATTTTGAGGAAGTAAAGTTTTAAAAAAATTTAAGATGAATTAAAGGAAATATTATATGGTAGAATCAAAATCTATTCACGAATTAAAGATTGGAGATTCAGCTCAGATGACAAAAACCATTACAGATGAGGTAATCGATTATTTTGCAAAGGCTACAGGAGATTTTAATCCACTACATCTCGATTCATCTTTTGCTGAAAAAACAGTCTTCAAGGGAAGAGTTGCCCATGGTATTCTTTCAGTTGGTCTTATATCAGCAGTTTTGGGAAATATTCTTCCCGGCTATGGTACGATATATCTATCACAAGAAGTAAAATTTATTTCTCCTGTAAGAATTGGGGATCAAATTACAGCAAGAGTAGAGGTAATGGAAATTATACCAGAGAAGAATCGTGTTAAATTCAAAACAATTTGTATAAATCAGGATGATAAACTTGTTGTAGATGGTGTAGCCTGGGTTATGCCACCTCAAAAAGGCAATGATTAAATTTTTCAAAAAGGGTAGATCTCCTCTTTGGAGAGCCACCCTTTTTGATGTTAGCTTAATTTAAGAAGTGATCTTGGATTTTTTGAAAATATCTTAGCCTTTTCCTCTTGAGTAATATTCATTCGATCAATGGCTTTAATAATCGACTCTACATTTAGGTCACCTGGGAAAGGACCGGGGTAAGGATAGTCAGTACCAAAAACCATATGATCTGCGCCAAAAAATGCATAACCACACATTAAGGCTGGTGTATTTCCTCCCAAAACCGTATCACCATAAAATCTTTTGAAATATTGAACAGGAGGTTTGGTAAGTTTCATGATTTCACCATCGCCTGCAGCTTCAAGCACTGGAATTCGAACGGAAAAGAATGGAACCATTGCACCACAATGATGGGCAATAAATTTTAGGTTAGGAAACTTTTCCATTACACCACTATAAACTAAACGTCCCATCGCCATAGTCGTTTCATAAGGCCATCCAAAAGCAACGAAGAGACTATACTTAGCCATTTTCTCACCTGGGTAATCAGGAACTTCCCTATCCCTTGCAGGATGAATCCATATTGGTAAATCATATTGAACCATCTTTTCATAAATGGGTAAAAACTCAGGTCGGTCAAGAGGTTTTCCATTTATTGAGCTAAAGATTTGTATCCCTTTCATCTTTAAATCTTTGATCGCTCTATCCAATTCTCTAAGTGAGGCATCAACATCGCTCATAGGTAAAGAAGCCACTGCTGCAATAAATCGATCGGGATATTTATTTACTAACTCAGCCATTTCATCATTGGCCAAACGAGCAAGATCAACAGCATCTTGAGGTGAAACTGCAAATTCTATTGGTGGTGCTCCAAGAGTTAATACTTGACGAAGTCCCTCAAATTTCTCCAGGGTCTTAAATCTTAGATCCAGATTAGTTAAGGCAGGTCTTAGACGATTGGCTTCAAGATTATAATTTGGTCTCGATTTTTTTAAAAGTTCATCGTTATATTTCTTTGGAAGAATATGTGGAAACATATCAATCTTTTCACCTGTATAGGTTTGTTGGGCTATTGATGAATTGTTTTGTCCTAAAGTTGTAGCCATCCCTAATCCAGCGAAACTACCTGCCTTGATAAAAGTTCTACGGTCTATTATCCCAAATATTTTCTGATTATTATTTCCCATTTTTGCTACCTCCTCATATAATTTTTTAAATTTACTTCCTAATTTAAATTCTTTTAGCAGATTATAGAAATTAGGTAGGAAGCAATTTTTCTTCCCCGTCCATTTTTTACCATGGGAAGGAGATTAAAAATTTAATTATTCTTGGGTCTTAAACTTGTCATAAGAAATTATAAAGAAACTGAATTTATTAATCACTAACTTAATGGTATGTCTCCCAAATTAATATCCCTTTTTGAAGTATCTAATCCCTTAAATGTTTTTACCTTTTTCCCTTTTTTTATCTCTAAATCAAACTTCCCATCTCTTAGACCTTCAAACCAAAAATCACCATAACTATCTGTGCTCACAGCAAACCGTTTACCCGTTCGAGTTTCTTTTAATGTGCATTTGGCTCCAATAATCACCTCCTTTTCTATAGGGTCATAAACAGTACCTGCAATGAATTTTTTAGGAAGATTAAGATAGTATACACGTGGTTTAAGCTTTTTGCCAATCTCAGGTCTCCAGAATTCACCCTTTTTTATCAAATCCTTTCCTTCTTTTTCATCCATGAATCGAATAGCTAAGGTCGGACAGGCATCAACACAACGTGGTTCTTTCCAACCGCTATCAATCAGATGGGCGCAGCCTGTACATTTCTGGGCTATGTTTAAATCTTCATTGAAGAAAATAACATTGTATGGACATGAATCGACACAATTTTTACAGCCTGTACATTTTATTGGATCAATGATCACAAGACCATCTTCCCTTTTGTAAATAGCTCCTTCTATAGGACAAGCATCCATACAAGAGGGTTGGTCACAATGCATGCAAAGATGTGGGCGGTAAGCTATTTTGACCTTAGGTACTGTTCCCCTTACCCTTTCAGTTAATCTCATCCAGAACTGTCCTGTGTCGGGTTGTGGTTTAGCAATAGGGGACCAATCATTACCCACATGTTCATCTTTACAAACAATCTGGCAGACATGACATCCATTGCATTTAGAAATATCAATAATGAATACCTTTTTTTTCATTTTTCCCTATCTCCTTCAATCCATGCATTAAATCTAAGTCCCGAAGCAGGATCGTATTCTCGATTAAAAGCCTCAGGATATTTTCTCATCCATTCTTCCATCTGTTGTGGAGTTACTTTCTCTACTTCTGCTAAGAAACCGCTTGTTGCTTGTCCAGCACAATGTTTAGATATGATTGCCTCTGGAGCAATAGTATTAATAGCGCCCCCTCGGTCAAGCTTTCCTGGAATAATAAAATCTGCTCTGGCACCATGATCAATTGAAATAACACCGGGCATGATTCTTTCCCAGACCAATGCTCCACAGAGGACTGCACCTCTCTCGTTATAGACTTTAACAATATCTCCAGTCTTAATCCCCCTTTTTTCTGCGTCCTTTGGATGAATCCAGCATGGTTCATACATATATCCATCAAACCCTCTTACTTTACATGTTATAATCTCTCTTGTCCAAGAAATATCGTCACACTGGGCATGAACCCTCCATCTACCATGATTGGACATCACAAGCAGTGGATAAACTTTAGCCCTTTTGCTTGAAAGCCTTTCATCATGTGTCTCTCCTTTTTCAATCCATTTAGGAATAGGAGGCCTCTCCATATCATTTGGGAAATATTTAGCTAAACTTTCAGAGTAAAATTCCAATTTACCGGAAGGAGTTGGTAAAGGATTTGCCTCTGGATCTTTATAGAATTTGTAAAGTCCTGCTGGAGTCTTATCCCAATCTTTGGCAACTGGTATGACATAATATTCCTTTTCCTTAAATTCTTCCCAAGAGATAAGTTTATTAAATCCCATTCCATCGAATACAGCTCTTATAAGTTCTTCATTGCTTTTACCACCAGTTACTTCATCAAACATGTCAAGCTTTTTAGCCACCTCACATACTGCCTCATAATCACTCTTTGATTCTCCGATAGGCTCAATGGCTTTTTTCATGAGTAAAACAGATTGAAAACTATCACCATCCCTGAGGCATGGGACAATATCATCAATCTCAAAAGTTGTGTTTACGGGCAAAATTATGTCTGCAAATAGTACATCATTCTCAAGCCATGGATGTTGAGCAACAATAAATTCGATTTTTGGACTTCTCATAGTGTTAGCTATATCATTTCCACAATTCCAGCATGTTATTCTACAAGGTGTATCTGTCCATATCATATGAATCTCTGTACCGCCTTCTTCTGGCGGAAGAGGATAAGTGTATTTAATGAATTGGTCTGTCGTTGGAACCTCATGTCCCCCTGTTCCCCAAAAATTGATAGGCGGGTTATTGATAGCTTGTTCGATAAGGGTTTTTGGAATGAGTTGTTTTCCCCATGGTGTAGGTGTTGTCTTATGAGGTTTAAGTAACCTTTCTCCCTCTGGAGTTTGGGCTAAACTCTGAAACATACCAAGATGGCCACTTCCAGTGGCTAAGATATTTTTAGGCATTCCCTGATAAGCAATTTGGGCCTGGTGGACTCCTGGTTTCCCCAATCCTTGCATACCCAAAAGGATAACTTCTAATCGGGCAGGTTCATGTGAATATGGGCCTCTTGCCATCCCCCCTCCGAAATAATGTCCTATTGAAACTCGTTTCTTAGCCCAATCTCTTGCAAGGGCTTTAATTGTCCACTCTGGAACACCACATTTCTTAGAAGCCCATTCAGGTGTTTTTGGAATGCCATCCTCTTCACCCATAACATAAGCCTTAACCTTATCAAAACCTACGGTATGGGTTTCAACATATTCTTTATCATAAGTACCTTCTTTAATCCAAGTATAGATAATTGCCAGTTGCAATGCAGCATCTGTATTTGGTAGTATAGGAATCCATTTATCAGCATGTATTCCTACGGAATAATTGACATCTGGGCATATATAAATTTGCTTTATTCCTATATCTGACCAGAAGAAACAGAGCCTACTCGCAAATTGCCCTCTAAATCCCCATGGTGTTGTTTCTGGATCTCCTCCCCATACTACTACCATATCACTGTTTTCACATATATCTTTTACTATATTTTCTGCAGGGTTCATCATCCCAATAAGGCCAGGACCCCATACATGTTTTGCTCCCCAATACCAACCTTCCCAACTATCAGGATTCCTAACCTGTTGTGTAAATCCTCCCATTTTATCCAAAAGAAGGGTAGGGCATCCATGAGCTGCATGAACAAACTTACACTCGCCATGACCATCCCCTTGAACAAGAATTGCAAGGGGGCCGTAAGTTTGGTGGATCCTTTTAATTTCACTGGCAATAATGTCAGTGGCCTCTTCCCAAGATATTCTTACAAATTTACTTATCCCTCGGTTTTGTGTATTACGTTCACCCTTTGGATCCCAATCAACCCTTTTTAGCGGATACTTGATTCTATTTGGAGAATAGACTCTTTTTTTGTAGGCTAAGCTGAAAGGAGAAGGCACAGATTTCATAAGGGGTTCAAGAGTCTTTCCATTTTTTTCAATCTTCCATGGATTAAAATCTTTTGGATCATATTTAGAATCGTAATGAAGTGGTCTTACCCTAACCACTTTACCATCTTTTACATCAACAGCACATGGAGCAGCTCCAAACATCCCTCCACTTAGACCCAAAGACTTAATTACTGTTTTTTCTGTACCAAATAAAACCTTTTTTTTAATCTTATTTTTTCGAGATGCCAAATTGATTTACCTCCTTTTAATTCATAATTGATTATTTGGTTATTTTTATATATAAGATGGCTTCTCTTATGTCAATATAAATCTCTCGAGTCCAAGTTCTTTGAGGCGTTTTTCAGTTGGAATTCCTGTTTCTTTATCCCATCCAACAATTTTATAATATTCATTGAGCATCTTCTCAAAGGCTTCTCGATCTACAACTTGGCCTTTACTTGGACCACTTGTGGAGGGTTCTGTGAAGAGTCTTTCTGGAAGGATATCATCCTTTCTACTAAAACCTTCTCTGCAATTAAAGAGACGGGAGAAGGTCCATACCCTCTGATTAATCATTCTAAGTTCTTCAAGAGATAAAGACCATCCTGTTACAGCATTTATAGCATTTAAATAATCATCTTGAGTAATTGCAAGACCTCCAAAAACACAACCTATCAAGCAATCAAACATTACATAAGCAAGTTGTAGTTCTGCCACCATCTCTGGCTTTCCAATATAGGTATAACGATCAATTGGTTTTGGGATTCCTAAGAGTTCTGTTCTAAGTGTGTTGGATCGAAGATGACATGCTCCACGATCAGAAAGTGCATAAGTAAGGCCTTGACCTTTCATTCCACGAGGATCATATCCTGGTAGCTCAAGTCCTTTAACATGCATCGCAAATGAAGAAGATCCTTTAATTTTCATAGAGGCTCTCATTACTCCCTCGGCTAAGAGATCACCAATACCTTCTCTTTTTCCAATTAGTTGAATCATTGATAAAACGGCTTCACCATTTCCAAATGATAGATCAAACCCGATATCTTCTTTCTTTAATAATCCCCTTTCAAAACATTCCATAGCAAAACCTATTACATTTCCACAGGATATCGTATCCAAACCATATTCATCACAAAGTTGATCAGCAGCAATAATTAAGTTTGGATCGCTAATTTTTAAATTAGATCCAAATGCATAAATGGTTTCATATTCAGGTCCTTCAGTAAAGTATTCTTTCCCAGCCCACACTCCTTTTGTATCTCGGCTACAGGCAATAGGACATAGGAAGCATCCTCGGGTTTTTAATATAAATGGAGTAAATGCCTCACCATCAATATTGATTGCCCTATCAAAAGTATTTTCATGCCAATATCTTGTTGGAAGAGTTCCAGTTTCTTGAGTCACATCAACAGTATGCATTGTGCCCACCCTTGGGAACACACCTCCTCGTTTTGTAAGAGGATGGGAAGCAATCCTCTCGTGACATATCTTTACAATTTCTTTAAATTTTGAGTTGTCATGAATTTCTATTTCCTTTTTCCCCTTGACAATCAAAGCCTTGAGATTTTTCGAACCCATGACAGCTCCTGCTCCTCCTCTGCCAAAGATTCGATTTTCAGTTATAATTCCTGAAAATCGAACAACTCTTTCTCCTCCAGGTCCAATTACAGCTATTCCAATTCTCTCCTTATTTTCTTTTTTTATTCGATCCCTAAGGATGCTTTCTGTTTTAAGAGATGATAATCCCCAAAGATAGGATGCATCTTGAATTGACACATTACCATCTTCTATAGAGAGATAAATTGGTTTTTGAGATTTACCCGTAATAGCTATAGCATCGTAGCCAGAAGCTTTAATGGCATAGCCTAATACTCCTCCTGCATAAGAGTCAAGAAAAGTATTGGTCATAGGTGATTTTGTTATAACTCCTCTTCTTGAAATGCATGGAAATGTTGTTCCATTAAGCGGACCAGTTACAAATATAAGAGGGTTAGAAGGATCATATGGATCTGTCATAGGTTTGAGTTTTTTGTAAAGAAAATATACACCAAGTCCTTTCCCTCCAAGAAAATTTCTAAAGATGTCTTCTGAGATTTCTTCGATATTTGAAACTCCTGATGTAAGATCAATCCACAAGACCCTTCCATTGTATCCTTTCATTTTTTTCTCCTTTATTTGGATTTTTCTTTCAATTCCTTAATAAGAAGGATAATAGCCAGAATGCCACTTCCTACATTTATAATTAAGCCTATTTCGAATAGATTTTTTTGAATAGGGATTAAAAGACCAAAACCTGCTAAAGCTAAAAGGATTCTTTTCAATAAACTTAGATAATTAAATAGATATCCACTTAAGGAGGAGGCTAAGATAAAACAACCAAAAAGGGCAGAGGAAAATGTTACAAAGATTTCGATGAAGGAGCCTTTTAAAAGAAGACCTGGAAATTGAACAAAAAGAAATGGAACAATATACGCAATTATACCCAATCGAGTAGCTGTCCAACCTGTTTTCATTGGATCTGCACCTGCAAGGGCAGCTCCTGCATAGGCTGCTCCACATACTGGAGGGGTGATCATAGAAATGGAGGAAAAATAAACAATAAAAAGATGAGCAGCCATTACATCAACACCGAGCTGAACTAAGGCAGGAGCAACGAGTACTGCCAGAAGTACATAGGCAGGAATGGGTGGCATTCCCATCCCTAATATAAGGCAAACAATAGCTGTAACCAATAATAATAGAAAAAGATTTCCTCCAGCTAAGTTAATAATATTTAAAGATAAAAGAAATCCTAAACCTGTGTATGAAACCGTTCCAACAATAATACCAGCTAAAACTCCAAGTGGGCCAATAAGAATGAGAGCTCGGGTTGCATCCTGGAGACCTTTAATTATCCAAGCAAACTTAAATCTTGTTTCTTTGGGAATAAAAAATCCAAGGATTAATATTGGAATAACAGCCATAAGAGCAGATTTATCTGGTGCTAAATATAAGATAAAGAGGGCAGTTATAAGGATTGCAAATGGAATAATAAAGAGGTAACTCTTTCCAAGTGACTTTGATATTTTTGGAAGTTGATTCTTTGGTAAACCTTTTAGCCCAGTTTTTCCAGCTTCCATATCTACTTGAAAGAAAACGGCTGCATAATAAAGTATGGCTGGAATGATCGAAGCTATGGCTATTTTGAAATAGGGTATACCTATTATCTCTGCCATTATAAATGCCTGTACTCCCATAACTGGTGGCATAATTAATCCACCTGTAGAGGCAACTGCTTCAATTGCTCCTGCAATATGTGGTTTGTATCCAATCTTTTTCATTAGTGGAATAGTCACAACTCCTGTAGTAACAACATTTGAAATAGCCACTCCTGAAATTGTCCCAAAAAGGCTTGAAGCCAACACAGCGATTTTTCCTGGTCCTCCACGGAATCCACCTAAAACTGACATTGAAAAATCAGTAATAAATTGACCTCCACCCCCATTTATCATAAGATTTCCAAAAATAATAAAACTTAATATATAAGTTACAACTATTCCAAACATCATGCTTAGCATAGCGTTGGTATCCAATAGGAGATAATTAATTTGTTGACTGAAAGGGATGCTAATTCCAGAAAAAAGACTTGGAAAAAATAAAGAGAGGTGAGGGAATAGAATAAAAAACAATCCAAAAAGAGTGATGAATATATTGATTGTTCTACGGCATGCTTCAAGGGTAAGGGCAATGGTAATTGTGCCAATAATTACACGATCGATGGAAACCTCACCAAATTTTAAAGACATCTTTTCATAAAAAAGAGCTATATAGAAACCCACAACAATACTCAAGAGAGCAAAGATAAAGTCATACCATGGAACTCTGTTTAATGCGCTTTTTTGTGTTAATGGAATAATAATAAAAACCATTGGAAAGATCAAAGCAATCATAATCCCATAATATTGTTCCTTTAAAATGGCCCAATTTAAATAAAAAGGTAAATCAATCACAAAAAGGCAACCGAGGATTGGAAGGATGATTTGAATGATAGAGATAATGTGGCGTAATAATCCTTTTGGAGTTCTAAATTTAGAATATAAGTCTTCAACTGGAGGATTTTGATTTGTCATAAAACTTAAAATATAAAGGGTAGACAATACTTTCCTTAATTAAATATTGCCTACCCAAACTACTTTTGTCTCGAGATATTTTTAAAAACTACTCTGTTGTTAGCAGTTCTTTTTGAATTCTCTCCATTTCTGGATTCCAGAGGCCTTTCTCTTTAAAAAATTGAATGCTCCCATTATGGTAAGGTGCTGTAATATATCGATACGAAAATACCTCAGGAGTCCACGCCTTTAGAAGTGGATGGATAGGAGCATAGGCATTATAGTTTTCATACCAAGTCTTAACTAATCTATAAGCGACGTGGTCAGGCATATTTGTTGAAACTAAAATAGCAAGTGGAAGTCCCCACACTGGTGTATCTTCAGGGATGCCAGGTAATCCAGCTCGAACAATAATTGTATAACCACCAGGATTTGCCCTTCTTGCTTCTTTATCCCTCTCAGGGTCCATTGGTCCTTTTAAAAAACGAACACCAACCATGGCATCAGCCTCAGCAATGGCAGGCATTCCAACAGCACAAGTAGTGGAATCAATCCTTTTCTCTTGAACCGCTTTAACAGCAGACACCACCTCTGTTACTGTTGAGGTTTTTACATCATCAATCGTAAGACCTGCCAAAAAGAGGTTTGCTAAGGTGATCCCTATATTGTTAGGAAAACCCGACCATCCCCATGCAATTGTTTTTCCCTTTAGATCTTTTAATTCTTTCATTCCAGAGTCTTTTCTAACGAGCATTCCACAAGGAATTGGAGGTCCTGCAATAAGAACTCTAATATTCCTTGTTTTTGGGAAAATAGGATCTTTCGGGAATCCCTTTGGCATTGGTTCAGGAGCATTTTTCCCTGTCCATATCTGCCATACTTGTTCTAAACCAGTGATTCCAAGATCTGCGGTTCCAAGCTTGCTAAGCATTGGAAGCCAAGCAAAAACTCCTGTTGTTGGGACCACACTAAGTGTCATAGGAGTATTTTCTGAGGCTACCTTAGCCAATCCACTACTTACTGCATAAAGTGTTGTCCCAGGTGAAAAGGATGCAAAACGTAAAACTTTAGGATAAGTAGGAGTTGTTTGAGAAAAACTATCATTTATAAAAAATATTATAGGAAATGTAAAAACAATAACTAAAAGCCCGAAAAAACCTAATGGTTTAAAGAATCTTTTCTCCTTCATATCACACCTCCTTCTTTAACATTTTGTGGTTGTTCAATAATGCCGAAAGCCTTTGAAATCAAGGCTTCCAAGAACTCCCCTATTGATTCCTACCGCAAATTGATTTAACATTACATCCAAACCCAACACCAGGAGTCAATATGAAAAGACAAA
>Ga0207433_10000484_pt1 | contig 92392 bp, 69 predicted proteins | sample YelNatPaOPGAMG01_FD_187559 | JGI IMG/M metagenome (GOLD analysis project Ga0207433, IMG submission 187559) | Hot spring thermophilic microbial communities from Obsidian Pool, Yellowstone National Park, USA - OP-RAMG-01 (SPAdes) (version 3) | ecosystem: Environmental > Aquatic > Thermal springs...
TGACGTTAGGTTTGTATCTGGATGGTCTGTTGGTAGGTAGTGGCAATACGTTGGTATTGCCTAAGGACCTAGGGGTTACGAATCAGAACTGGCTAGGCAGGTCGCAGTTTGCGGCGGATGCGTACTACAATGGTCAGCTTGATGAGTTTAGGATCTACAATCGAGCCCTCAGTGCGGCTGAGGTGGCTTATCTGGCGGGAGACAGGCCGTAGGTCTTTAGCCAGTAGTCTTGTACATCAAGGGCCCGTAGCGATACGGGCCCTGTTTGCTACTGTGCTGAAAGGTATTGCTGAGCAAAATACTGTGGGGTTAAGGCTTGACCTGTTGCCAGCCTGATCATCTGGTCCCATCTATGCCTTGCCCCAGGTTCAAAGACATACTGGCATAGATACCGGCCTATGGCGGTTTGACCCACGTAGTCTATGTCTGCATTACCGATCTGCCTTGCTATCGCATGGTGCAGTTGTGAGGCCAGCAACTCGCCCAAGAGGTAGTTGTGATAATAACATGGGGCGATGGTAAAGTGTATCTTGGCGGCCCAGTCAGGATAATCCCTAGCCTCCGGTCTTTTTACGAGCTGGTATCTCTCGACCAGATCCCACCAGAGACGATTCAGGTTTCGATCTGGATCTGCGTAAAGTTGCTTTTCGAAATGGTACATCACCATCGTCCATCTGGCAAATATAAGCTGTCGGAGTCTGGCATACGACCTACATGGCCCTTGGATGCGTTCGACCTGCTGCTGGTCCAATCCCAGCATCTGCTTCATCCACAGCGGATCGGAGCTGAGCCTGCCGAATAGCATAGCCACTGCCTCTGTAGTGAATATATGGGCAGGCTGCCGCAGCAGATAAGGGGTGCACGGGTCCTGATAGAGCTCGTATACGCCATGGCCTAGCTCATGGAGTATGGTATCCATCCAGTATTGGTCGTCCTTCAGGTTACAGAGTATCCTGACGTCGCCTTCCCTATCGATGTTGGTACAAAAGGCATGTGGATTCTTGCCTTCCTTTTCATACAGGTCGCTCCGCTCAAGGATCCTCTCGACTGGCAGGCCTATACCTGCGTAGAACCTGCTAGCCAATTGCCTCAGGTCCTTGCCCTTGTAAAAGGCATCCAGGTCCAGACCATATATATCGGGTGCCTCTTGGAAGAACGGATCATGGTAATGCCAGGGTCTCAACTGGCCTGGTTCTATCCCATATTTGGCGGCCAGGGTGCGGTCCAGTTGATCCTTGATCTGTGCATAAGGTGCCCTGGTCAACTCATAGAGCTCTTCGAAGAGCTGGTCGAGCTCCTCTACCCTTTGCTCTGCTACCGTTAGTGCCAATGTATGATAGCTGTCAAACCCGAGCCTCCTTGCAGCCTGATTGCGTAGTTTTATCAGTTTGACCAGGTCACCAGCAACCTGGCCGCCGACCTGCTTGCTGGCCAACCACGCCTGGCGCCTCTTTTCTAGGTCCGTCTCGGTCCTGAGTATCTGCTTGATCTGGTTGTCTGTGACCTTCTGGCCATCCAAGACAGGCCTGTAGGTACTGAACCTTTGTTCTATGGCGGTCGCAAGGTCAACGATCTGCTTGAGCAGATCTGGGTCGATCTGATTCTCCAGGTAGCTGTTGTAGAGCAGATCCAGTTGCCTGGCCAACAAGGGGTCCTTTACCTGACCTGATGCCTTCAGGCCCTTGAGGTAAGAGAAGTCATTTGGGTCGCTATAAATACGTCTTATCTGCAGCCTGAGGTCTGCTGCGCGGCGGTATGCCTGATCGCTTCCAGTAGCGGCTGCCTCCCACTCTGCAAGGTTGCATTGGACGGCCAAAGGCCTTACCTTGCTGACATGTTGGTCTATGAATCTCTGCAGGTCCACCTCGATCTGCCCCTTACAAACATAGGCTAGTAGTAGTCCCATCGCCAGTCCGTTCAGGCATGACTTGTACATGGTAGATCTCCTCGAGCATAATCACCATAAGGTAACCTCATTCTTACCGATCGCAAGGGCCGGCAGGGCCGAGGCCTTCATGCACGAATCGCTTGAATACATTGGCCATGGAGCGAAAGCCGAAGTCCTCGGGCCTTATCTGGCTAGGGTAGAGCCACATGATCTGGAGGACATCATCTGCTGCCGCGGCCTTGTTTGGATCCATTACCTTGCACACAAATGCCATGTCCACGGTCACGTATGTGACCCCCTTGTACGGGTATACATTCGGCTCTGTGCACAGGAACCTTGCCCTTGCCAACTCAAGGCCCAATTCCTCCTTTATCTCCCTTGCCAATGCCTGCTCTGCAGTCTCACCAAGATCCACAAATCCGCCTGGCAGACCCATCCTGCCCTTTGCGGGTTCCCTTGCGCGGATCGTGACAAGAAGCCTACCTTGCTCATCAGTGATCAGGCCTATCACCGCAGAGGCGGCATTGAAGTAGAGCTCAAAACCGCACGTCTTGCAGACAAGCCTATCAACTATGGGTCGATGTAGATCCGTACTGCCGCAACTAGGGCAGTATCTCAGGTATGGTCTGTCGGTGATAGGGTGGCGTGCCTCGGTCATTGATGATGGTCCTTGTGGTCTAGTCTTGCCAAGAGCCCGTCGCCATGGTGGTCAATCAGCGTGACGTCGACGATCTGGTTCGGTCCTATCGAGGATTCCTGGCCATCCTCGATGTAGACATTGAAGTACCTCTGGCTGTGCCCGTGCAGGTGCGGCTGCGTGCCTTCTATCAAGACCTGGGCCTGCTGGCCGAGGAACTGGTCGCAGAACCGCCTTGCCAGATCCGATTGTACCTTGTGAAGGACCTGGCATCTCTGCCTCGTGATCCTGGGTGGGACCGGGTCGGACATCCGTGCTGCCGGAGTGCCAGGTCTGGGCGAGAAGGCAAACACATGGATCTTGGCAAATACGATCCTTTGTGCCAGCTCTATCGACTGCTGGAACCCTTCCTCGGTCTCGCCAGGAAAGCCCACTATCATGTCGGTCGTGATGGCTGGCCGATCCAGGTATGCCCTGGCCATGGCAACCGCATCCAGGAATCTGGCGGCGTCGTACTGTCGGCCCATCCTCTTGAGGACCTGGTCGCAACCCGATTGGAGCGGCAGGTGCAGGTGTGGCATGATATTTGGATGGGCAGCCATTGCGGCCAGTAACTGTGGGTCGATATCTGTTGGGTCGAGGGAGCTGAGTCTCAATCTCGCCAGCCCAGGTACCTGTGCCAACCGGCAGATCAGCTCGACGAGGTGGGGATTGTGCCCCTGTTGCCAGCGGTTATGCCTTACGGTCTGTTGGCCATATGCCCCAAGGTTTATACCAGTTAGCACCAGCTCCTTGTGTCCGGCCTCTACCAAGGCCTTTGCCTCTTCAAGGACCTGGTCCATAGGCTTGCTCCAAATGGTTGGCCTGAGGCTTGGTACTAGGCAGTATGTACAGGATCCGTCACATCCGTCCTGTACCTTCAGGAAGGCTCGACAGTGACCTGAGAACAGCCGCGGTGGTGGCAGCCGATATGTCGGGTCTAAGGATTGGGGTCTTATAATACCTGGCTTCTTGGCATTCTCTATGAGTTCCATCAGCCTTGCCGCCAGCCGATCCGGCTGGGTGACTATGATGGTGCGATCGTCTGGGTGTGGCCTTTCTCCTGCCGGAGGCAGACAGCCGCACATGACCAATACTGCGGCCGGGTTCAACCTCCTTGCCCTATTGAGGTATTGCCTACCTTTTGCAGAGGCGGTTGCCGTGATTGAGCAGGAGTTGATGATCACCAGGTCTGCCTGGCCACTAGCGGCCTCTTTCAGACCGAGATCCAGAAGGAACTGGCGGATCTGCTGGCCTTCATATTGGTTTACCTTGCAACCTAAGGACCTGATGGAAAAGGACCGCATGATCTGTTATAATCCTAATGATGATGCCTCGCCCTATCAAGGAGAGGCTCATTCTGGAATAGGACCGGAGGTTTGAAGATGGCTTCTCCAACGGACAGCGTTTGGGCTGTAGACCTGGGTAGTTGCGCCCTAAAGGCCCTCCGTGTATCAGCGGTAGGCCAGGCCATACAGGTAACGGGCTTTGAGGTGATACCGCATGCCAAGATCCTCTCAGGAAAGGGCATCTCTGCCCTCGAGAGGGAGGAGCTGATCGCCATAAGCATCCGCCAGCTTGTTCAGAGGATAGGCCTGACCGACGAGCCCTTGATCATCTCGGTCTCTGGTCAGAGCAGCTTTGCCAGATTTGTTACGCTGCCCCCTGTGGAGGCAAAGAAGGTCCCTGAGATCGTGCGTTTCGAGGCCATGCAGCAGATTCCGTTCGATATAAACGAGGTCCAGTGGGACTGGCAATTGATCAGCCCTCCGGACAGCCAGGAAAGGCGGGTGGGCCTGTTTGCAGTAAAGAACGAGGTGGTCAACAAGGAGATAGAGCGGTTCACCAGGGAGGATCTGTCCGTAGCGTATGTCCAGATGGCCCCGATGGCCTTGTACAACTGGCTGATGTTCGAGCGGCCTGAGCTGATGACATCTGAGGATAGACCCGTGGTGGTCCTGAACATAGGGGCTGAGTGCACGGACCTTGTGGTCTGCACCAACAACTCGATATGGCAGAGGTCGATCCTTCTAGGTGGCAATGCATTCACAGAGGCCATAGCAGACGCCTTTAAGATCAGTTTCGAGAAGGCAGAGAAGCTTAAGAGGACCGCAGCGGTCAGCAAGTATGCTAGGCAGATCCTGCAGGCCATGAAGCCGGTCTTTACGGACCTGGTCAGCGAGGTGCAGAAGTCGCTGGGCTTCTATACCAGTTCCAACCCCAATGCCCGTTTTGCCAGGGTAGTGGCCATGGGCGGAGGTACCAGGCTGCGCGGCTTGGTCAAGTATCTCCAACAGTCCCTCCAGCTGCCTGTGGAAAGGCCAGATGCATTCAAGCGTCTGCCATTGGCATCCAATATCTCGGCAGCCAAGTTCCATGAGAACGTCCCTGAGATGGCAGTGGCATATGGTCTTGCCATTCAGGGGCTAGGGCAGTCCAGATTGCAGAATAATCTATTGCCCAGGCAGGTGGCCAGATCGTTGGCCTGGGCAGAGAAGACCAAGTACTTCTATGCTGCAGCCGGGCTGTTGCTTGTTACGTCTTTATTGGCATTAGGCAGGATGGGCCTAGACGTGGCCAATTATAACCGCAACGAAGCGGTTAGGGCTGAGGTGGCGAACGTCATCAGCCGAGTCCAGGAGGCGCAGCAGCAACTGGATCAGGAAAGGTCCAGAGGCGATGAGGTTCAACAGCGGACCAGAAAGGTATTCGAGCGTTTCTTGTACCGCGACACCGTGCCTCGCATATATAGGCTTATCATGGAGGCCCTACCAAACGCAAAGAATAATCCTACCCAGGCAGGCCTTTATCAGGCCTTTGCAAACGGTGATATAGAGGCGGTAAAGGCCATACCAAGGAAGGATCGCAAGCAGATATTCCTGACCAGTCTGACGATCCGATACGATGAGGACCTAGAGACCGCAAGATTCGAGGATACCGAATGGATGCAAAGGGGCATGCAGATGGGCTACGGGGCGATGCCAGGCAGGCCCATCGTGCCGGATGCGCGTGTTGCACCTGTGATACCGGAGTCGACAGGGGCGCCTGAGCCGAACAGGGTCTCCGGGTTTCTGGTGATGATGGAGGGGTACAGCCCATATCGCGACATAGGCGAGCTATTGGATCCACCTGGCGTAGACAATCAGCCCCAACGATGGGGATTGGTGACGAGATTGATGCATCTTGATACCATAGAGCCCAATTGTCCATTCGTCCTGTTGGACAAGGGCAATCCTCGGCATTTCCTGATAGATAAAGGGCCTGTAGATCCCAACAATCAGAGCATGCCCAAGGGCATAGGAGTGCCACTGCCTACGGATGAAAGCCTGGCCAGCACACAGAGGCCCCTGATAGATCCAATGACAGGAGAGATCATAAGCCGCTCATTTGCGGTCCGGCCAATGCCTGGTCGGCCGCCTATGGGAAGGCCTGCCGTTGCAGAAAACGATTATTGGTTTGTGCTGAAGTTCAAATTGGCCTGGAAGGACGCGCCCAAACCTCCTAGTCCCCCTGTGGATCTGACTGCAGCAGGTGCTATTGCGGACTACGGGAGGCTGCCTGCTGGTGGCCAGGCTGGCCCTGCTACACCTGGCAGGGGCGACCGCACTACTGGTGGCCTGTCAGAGTAATGGAGGGATGATATGGCAATAAACATCGACCTCAAGAACATAGACATCAAGGGCCTGATATCCAAGTTAGGCGGGTTGCGGAATTACATGAACCTGCTGGTGCCATTGATCATCGTGTTAGTATCGGCCTTGCTGTTCGTGCCCACTACCTTGCTGGCAAGGGCCCTGAGGCAGAAGGTCCAGGTCCAAAGTCTGCAGCGGGCAAGCCAGCTCGACAGGATGGCCGAGGCCCCCATATCTAGGTATCAGTACCTGCAGGAGAGGAGGCTTATCGAGCGTCAGGCTGAGGATGCAAACAGGATAGAGAAACTCGCCTTGCAGACGACACAGAGGCCACTATTGAGCAATAACCTCTTCCCTGCACCCAAGGATGCATCAACCCTTATTTTCGAGGAGTTCGGCAAACGATACAGGGCTGCGATCGAGCAATACATCAACAGACTCGGGGGCATGGATGCGCCCAGCCCGCAGGAGCTGTCCGAGCATATCAATGCCATCCAAGGCCAGCCTGGTACCGGGGACCAGTGGTTGGGCCTGTCTCAATATGGGCTTTACGGTGGTAGAGGAGCAGGACGGCCTGGCCCAGGCAGGCGGCAACCTGTAATGGGCTATGATGCAGCCACCCAGAACGTACTGAAGATCATAGACGCCCTATGCCTTGAGAGGGCCAGGAAGGCCAGGCTCTATGTCAATCCGTCGGACGTGGCAGGGTATAAGTTCTGGGAGCAATACAGGTTCGCTGCTGGTACAGAACAAGCGCTGAGGGATTGTTGGTATTGGCAGTTGGGGTACTGGGTCTTGGAGGACGTGTTTGAGACAATAGCCTCTTGTAACCGCGACGCCAGGAGCGTGCTTGACGCCCCAGTAAAGCGACTTATCAAGGTCTCATTCAATAGGCCTATGCTGGGTGGCGGGGAGGGGCTGTACGCCGCTGGTGGCATCCAGCAGACAGAGGGTGCAGAGCCTCCGCCTCGGTATGTCCTCAATGCCTTAGGGGGCCTGACGCCTTTCTGTACCGCCAGGGTATCTGATGCCAATGTTCATGTCGTACACTTTTATGTCAGTGTGGTGGCAAGGGCTAGCAAGGTCCTGGACTTCATGAAGGAGCTCTGCAGTAGCAAGGAGCATGTCTTTACTGGTTACAACGGCCAGCCGCCCCAGACATTCAGACACAACCAGATCACGATACTTGAGGTCAACATGCGGGCGGTGGACAGGACCAGCGGTTCCCTTCAAGATGGTGGGGCTGGTGTATATGCATACGGTGGTTTCACAGGGGAGATGCCCGGTGGAGGGGAATATGCCTTAGGCACGGTGTCACACCAACTCTATCGATATGGTCAGGATGCAGTGGTCCAGTTAGACCTTGTCTGTGAGTACCTATTCGAGAAGGCCGGTTACGAGGCGATAATGCCAGAGCCGGTGAAGAAGGACCTGGAGGCGGGCGCGCAGCCGGCCGTGCAGGCTGCCTACTAGTGGGGGCTGAAGATGCAGAAGATACTGGCCCAGATAGGACAGTTCTTTGAGGCACATATAGAGAAGTTGATCCTGGTGGTGGCAGGGCTGATCAGCCTTTACATCCTTGTTACCAGGGTTGTCATCAGCCCTAATAGGATCAACTATCGCAACCAGACCTTGTCTGTCAGCGAGCTCGACCATCGGATCGCTCGCACCGCAAAGGCCGTGGAGGCTGCCCTCGAATCGCAGCCCAACACAGGGCGGTCATATGCCTCTAGGCTGGATGGCCCGATAGATCCAAATGACCCGGTCAGGGCGGGTCTGCCTGGGGTCTTGGAGAAGGGTTTCCTGGGGCTTCTGTCTTCGCCACTGGCCTGGCTGGACGGTTCTGGCCTGCCTGTGCCTGTGCCGATGTACGCGATGGAAAGGTCCGTTGGGCCTCAGATCGATAGGCCTACCGATCTGACCTTACCCGATATAGGCCAGATAGAGCAGGTCAGGGTAGAGCACATCAGGGCAGCTGCATATGTGCCAGCCTTACCTGTTGATGAGGCCAACCCATACCAGGAAGGCAACTGTGATATCAACGACATCGACCTTGTTACCGTAGAAGGGGAGCTTTACTTGACTGGCCTGAGGGAGAGGTTCCGCCGTGCCTTTTCCACTGCCGATGGTAGCAATGCACCGGAGCTGATCTTCGCTGCAGTACAGCTTCAGCGGCAAAAAGAGTTGGCGGAGGGGCAATGGGGGCCATGGGAAGAGGTCCCGCGAAGCAGGGTCGAGCCCAGAAGGAGGATACTGGATTTGGCAGGAAGCGAGGACCCTTCTGTCAGCGGCTATGATGTCAGGCGGATACAACTGAGCAACCCCATGATACTCGTAGACCTATTGCAGCCGCCTGCCTACCAGATTGCCTCTGCATATGAGCAGTGGTGGCCTCCGAGACTGCACAAGGACTTCATAGATCGGCTGACTAAGGCCAAGCGGGATGAGCAGAGACAGGCCAGGGAACAGGATAGGGCATCCAGGGATGGGGCTAGGCCCGATGTGAGGAGGCCAGGTATGATGCCAGGTCAGGATTATGGACCAGGGGGTATCAATCGTGGTTTGCGCGGTGGTGGCCAGGTCAATCCAATGGGGCCAGTCGGCCGCGGTACGAGGTTTAACCCGCGAGGTGAGCAGCCACCGGTGGCAGGACCCCTACCAGGCGGCAGGCGCGGACCTGGTGGTCTGTATCAGGATCAGACTGCCGTTGGTATGGCCGGATTGGAGGATCCGACAGGCCTGACGGAGATATACCAGAGGTATATGGAGATACGTCTGACCCCCATTGCGGACCTCAACAAGATGCAGCGATTGGTCTTCTGGCATCATGACGACACGGTCCAGCCTGGTGGCAGGTATAGGTACAGGATCAGGTTGGGCGTCCTCAATCCCATGGCTGCCAGCAACCATGCAGATGGCCAGACAATCGGTCCTATCCTCTGGAGTGGGTGGTCAGAGCCTACGCAGGTCATCTCCATACCCGATCGTCAGTACATATTCCCAAAGGCTTGGGAGGAGGCAAAGGGGGAACTGATGGTCGAGGTCTGCAAGTTCTTCCTAGGATACTGGCGTAGCAGGGACTTCTTGGTAAGCCAAGGCGAGACCATAGGCAGGCTGGTGGAGGTCAAGGATCAAAAGAGGAGGCGGCCCAATGCACCTACGACCCCAGGCCTTGGTCTTGAGCCTGTGCAGAGGCCAGAGGAGATATTCGACCCTGATGAGATCGACTTTACCACAGGCGCGGTGTTTGTCGGGGTCTCTAAGGTGGATGGCTGGGTCGGTCCAGGGAACCTGAAACCGCAGTCGTACTATGAGGTCCTGTACAAACAGGCTGACCAGGTCAAGCGTGTACCAGTGGGCTCGAGCAATTGGTCAAATGACCTCAAGGCTGCATATGGGGAGATAAAGAGGCTGCAGAGGATGCCCATTGAGGCGCCCAGGCCATGGCAGCAGGACAACCTCATGCCAGGCCTTGGACCTGGCTACGAGTACATGGTCCCGGGGCTACCGCTCGGCAGGGATAGGGGCGGCTAGCAGGATCATCCCAGGCTAGACCAACACGGCAATTGCAGCACTCAGGTGACAGGGAGCCTGATGCCCGTACGATGGCCCTGTCAGGCCAAGGCCTGAGTCTAACCTAGGGATTTTTTGTTGACCAGATCTACTTAGGCATTAACCTACCGCTAAGATCGAGTGTCCTTTTCTAGGGGTGTAAGATGAAGGTCTACATCGAGGATACATGCACTGGTTGTGGGCTCTGCTGCGATACCTGCCCTGAGGTATTCGAGATGGGTGAGGGTATGGCCCAGGTGGTGGTAGATGAGGTGGCCCCTGAGTACCAGGATGCCGTGCGTACCGCAGCAGATGAATGCCCTGTAGGTGCGATCACGGTAGAACAGTAGGCAGATGCACTCTCGACCCAGCAAGCAGTGGCCAGGCCCTATGTCTGTAGTGGCAATGGGGGCGGTGTAGGGTATGCCGACGTTGAATCTGCGGTTTCTGGGTGCTGCCGGCAACGTCACCGGTTCATCGCACCTGTTTCAGACAGGTCAGGCCAGGATATTGGTGGATTGTGGTCTTTACCAGGAGCGTCCCTATCTGGCCAGGAATTGGGATCCCTTGCCAGTAGAGCCCAGCTCCATCAACGCGGTCTTCCTGACGCATGCACATCTAGACCATTGCGGCTTACTGCCCAAGCTGGTAAGGGAGGGCTTCGCTGGACCTATCTATTGCACGTCTGCTACTGCAGAGCTTGCCAGGATCATACTCATGGACGCTGCGAGGTTGCAGGCCGAGGACGCAGAGTTCAAACGAAGACGGCACCAGAAGGAGGGTCGGACCGGTCCATATCCTGTCGTGCCGCTATACACAAGCGAGGATGTGGATCGTGTCATACCCCTTTTCAGACCCATAAGATATGACCAGGCCATCACCCCAGTACCAGGTGTGGAGGCGAGGTTGCTAGAGGCAGGTCATGTACTGGGTTCTGCGGTCGTGGAGTTGCGAGCGCAGGTCGATGGTCAATACAGGAAGATCGTCTTTTCCGGCGACATAGGCAGACCTGATAGGCCTATTATCAGGGATCCGCAGGCCATCACACAGGCCGACTATATCGTCATGGAGGCGACATATGGCGACAGGGTCCACATGGAGCCGAAGGATATAGCCAGCCAGATCGCAGAGGTCGTCAACACCACAAAGGACAAGGGCGGGAACGTGGTAGTGCCAAGCTTTGCCCTAGAGCGATCGCAGGAGCTTTTGTACTATGTCAACGAGCTCTTGAAGGCAGATGCCATACCGCACATCTTCGTCTTCCTGGATAGTCCCATGGCCGCAGAGATCGTTGAGGTCTTCAGGAGACATAGGGAGCTGTTTGATCAGGAGGCGGCAGAGTTGGTCCGCAGGTATGGCTGTGTACTGGAGTTCCCGGGCCTCAGGGTAACTAGTTCTGCAGAGGAGTCAAAGGCCATAAACCACATAAAGGGCACGGTGATGATCATAGCCGGTTCCGGGATGTGTACAGGTGGCAGGATAAAACACCACCTGGTAAACAACATCACCAGACCTGAAAGTACCATCATGTTCGTCGGCTACCAGGCGGTAGGTACGCTGGGCAGGCAGATAGTGGATGGCAACAAGCAGGTGAGGATCCTTGGTCAGGTCTACCCAGTGAAGGCCAGGGTGGTGCAGATCCAGGGATTCTCCGGTCATGCCGATGTCAACGAATTGATGGCATGGGTAGATCGATTGGAGAGGCCGCCACGCAGGGTCTTTGTTGTGCATGGCGAGCCCGGTAGCACTGCGAGCTTTGCACAACTGCTGACCCAGAAAAAGGGCTGGGATACATATGTACCCCAGTACCTCGAGCAGGTGACCCTGGATTGAGGTCCGCCAGGCGGACCCAGCTATAAGGCTGGATGGGCTGTAGGTCGCTGGATGATACCAGATTCGACTGCGCGTGACCCTGCGAGCTTGGACTAGCGTGAATAAGCCCGTTGACTACCTAGAGCCAAGCAATAAAATAAAAAAGCTATACGCAGAATGGCATTGACAGGGCCGTAACTGATGGCTCACGGGATAAGGTAGGCCGGCGGTAGGGAGCCTTTTGGGCTGGTGCCGGCCTTGGTCTTGAATGAAGGGCAAAGATGGAAAGAGTGCAGGTTGACCGCATACTGAGGTCCACATTAGACAAGGTTGCATACGATAGGTTGATGGCCATCAAGAACCAGAGGCTTCATGCCTTCGTCGCTGATGCCATCCAATTGTGCCAGCCAGAAAGGGTCTGGGTCAGCACAGACTCGGCGGATGATCTCGAGTACACCCGCAGGATGGCTTTAGAGTCCGGCGAGGAAAGGCCACTGGCCATACCAGGACATACGGTACACTTTGACGGTATAGACGACCAGGGCCGCGATCGCGAGGTGACCAAGTACCTGGTGCCAGCTACAGACAGGCTAAGCCCTGCCCTCAATCAGATCGAGCGCGAGCAGGGGTTGGCCGAGGTACGGGGGCTGCTGAATGGGGCGATGAAGGGCAGGATTATGATCGTGCGGTTCCTGACGCTGGGACCGGCCAATTCGATATTCAGTATCCCGTGTGTTGAGTGCACCGATTCCTGGTACGTCTCGCACAGCCTCAATCTATTGTACAGGCTCGGTTACAATGACTTTGTTCGCTTAGATCCGAAGGCCGAATTCTTTGCCACGCTCCATTCCAGCGGCAAGGTTGACGAGAGGATGATAAGTGTCGAGTCGGACAAGAAGCGGATATATATTGACTATACGACCGATACGGTCTACAGCGTCAACACCCAGTATGGCGGTAACACCATAGGCCTAAAGAAGCTGGCATTGCGTCTGACGATAAGGAAGGCTGATAGGGAGGGTTGGCTCGCTGAGCATATGTTCCTTATGGGTGTCAATGGCCCTGGGGGGCGTAAGACCTACCTTGCCGGTGCCTTCCCTAGCGCTTGTGGCAAGACCTCTACTGCGATGTTGCCAGGTGAGACCATACTTGGCGATGACATCGCATACTTCAAGGCGGTTGACGGTAGGTGTATGGCAGCCAATGCAGAGGCAGGGATATTCGGCATCATCCAGAATGTGAATGCAAAGGATGACCCTACGATCTGGGAGGTCCTCACCAAGCCAGGCGAGGTGATATTCTCTAACGTCTTGGTGAAGGATGGCAGACCCTATTGGCTGGGAATGGGTATAGAACTGCCAACAGAAGGCGAGAACTTTGCCGGCAAGTGGTACAAGGGCAAGAAGGGCCCTGATGGCAAGGAGATACCTCCTGCGCACAAGAATGCCAGGTACGCGGTGACGTTGAAGGCCTTGGCCAATTGCGATCCCGAGCTTGATAACCCGTCAGGCGTGGAGCTTTCGGGGATGATGTATGGCGGCCGCGACGCAAAGGCATTCGTGCCTTGCCAACAGGGCTTCGATTGGGTTCACGGGATCGTGGCATATGGTGCCTCGCTCGAGACGGAACTGACGTTTGCGGTCAAAGGCGATGAGGGCAAGACGGAGATAAACCTCATGAGCATCCAGGACTTCGTCGCCATCCCTTTGGGCAAATATATCCGTAACAACATCGAGTTCGGCAAGAAACTCAGAAGGCCGCCACTGGTATTTGGTGTCAATTACTTCCTGCGGGACAAGGATGGGCAGTACGTAAATGGCATTCGCGACAAACACGTGTGGGTCAAGTGGATGGAGCTGAGGATCCATGGTGAGGTGCCTGCGGTCAAGGCCCCGACCGGATTGATACCCAGGTACCAAGACCTTGTGGCATTGTTCAAGCAGGTCTTGGGAAAGGATTACACAAGACAGGACTATATCAAGCAGTTTACGATCCGAGTGCCGGAAAACCTTGCCAAACTGGATCGTGTAGAGCATTTCCATCGCACCCAGGTCGAGGATGCCCCACCAGAGGTATTCGAGGTCCTGAATGCCCAGAGGCAGCGACTATTGGAGGCAAGGAAGAAGTACGGCGACATGGTCAACCCTGAATTCTTGCCTTGTGAATAGAGTACCAGCAGGCTTAGACCTAGGTAGGTTGTTGAAAGGTACGGCTATGATAGGCTGTCATATAGGAAGGATCTTCCAGGTAACAGTCAGTGGTGGATCATATCAGGAGGGACTCGCCGCTGTCATACAGGGTGTACCACCTGGGATGTATCTGACCGAGCAGGAGATCTATGGGGACCTACTGTTGAGAAAGCCTGGGGCGGATGAGCTATCCTCGCCGAGGAAGGAGCCTGACCTGCCTTTGATCTACACGGGTCTGAACGTGGATGATCCTGTGCAAGGTGATGGGTACAAGAACCATACTAATGGCACTCCGCTTACGATCCTCATCCCGAACCTGGATCGCCATCTGATACACATCAAGCAGTACCAGGATACCAACCGCACGCCCAGACCAGGCCATGCCTCTTATGCCTCCTTCATAAAGTATGGCCCTGCAGACGATGCAATAGGGGCTGGGATCTTCAGCGGCAGGTATACATGTACGATCGTGGCTGCAGGATATGTGGCCAAGAAGATCCTTGGGTACTGCGGTATACGCGTGTTCTCGTTCATCCGCGAGTTGGCCGGCGTCCGATGCGGTCAGCTCGACCACCAAAAGGCACTGGCCTACACAGAGCGATTCAAGCAGATGCGCAGGGACCTGGACCCATTCTATCAGGAGGTCTATGTCAAGGGCAGGATCCATATGGATATGCGTTTCCTGCAGAAGGCCGCTGTGCTGGCAGAGATTGAGGCCCAGATCGATCAGATCCGCCAGAATGCCCCTAGGTGCTCCGCCGAACAGATCCGCCAGCAGTATGGGGTCCACCCTGTAGTGAACTGCCCAGACCTGGATGCAGCAGAGGCCATGTTGGAGGCGGCAAACAGGATAACAGCTACAGGCGATTCCTCCGGTGGCGTTGTGGAGGTGGTGGCATTAGGCGTCCCTGTAGGCATTGGGGAGCCGGTCTTCTGTAAGCTCGATGCCGAGTTAGGTCGGATGCTGGGTATAGGTGCGGTCAAGGCAGTAGAGGTTGGTGCAGGGCTTGCTGTAAAGGATATGACGGGCAGCCAGTGCAATGACCAGATCAGGAGCGAGGATGGGAAGGTGGTGTTCCTGTCCAACAATGCTGGTGGCATTACTGGAGGCTTGACTACAGGCCAGCCGATAGTGGTTAGGTTGGCGGTCAAGCCCACTCCGACCATAAATAAACCGCAGATGACCATAGATAAGTACACCCTCGAGAACAAACAACTGGCTGCCATCACGAGGCGCGACCCGACGATCGTGGCGAGGATATGGCCTGTGGCAGAGAACTACATGGCAATAGTCCTTCTGGACTATCTGATGGCCCACTATGGTTACCAGGCCCTAAAGGATCGGATCGCTGCGTCGAACGTGTGAAAGCTAAGCATCGGTCTGATCCGACCTTCAGCCAAAGACACTTCCTGTTGGTAACAGGCTGCCAGGTCAATACCTGACCTCTGAGGTACCAGCCATAACGCCTATAGGTTCCTTGTGCCTGCCGTCAGTAAAAAAGACCTGCCCTGCTGCCAAGGCGATCAAGTTGCTATTGAGGTAGTCGAATGTCTCTGGCAACTCATTGATTATCTCCACCCTGCTCCATGGTACGACCCTCACCATCGGGGCACCGATCCTGATGTCCTCCGGTCTTGAGACTGAGCGGCCATAATGGTAAGTACGACAATGCATACGTATGTATGAATCGGTCAGCTCGAGGACCCTTCCTACCAACAAGTGATTGTGGGCCTCCGGATAGTTCTTTATCGTCCGAACCTTCCAGATCGTCACAGGCTTGGCCTGGATGGTACTATCCAAACCTTCCACTGATGTAGTCCTCTGTCTGCTTGTTTGCTGGGTTGCTAAAGATCCTTTCAGTTCTGTCATACTCGATCAACTCCCCAAGGCAAAAGAATGCGGTCCATTGGCTCACACGCGCTGCCTGCTGCATGTTGTGCGTAACGATTATGATCGTGTAAGTTGTTCTTAGCTGTTCTATCAGGTCCTCAATCTTTCCTGTAGATATAGGGTCCAGGGCAGAGCATGGCTCATCCATGAGGAGTATCCTTGGCTTGGTAGCCAATGCACGAGCGATACAGAGTCTCTGTTGCTGACCACCCGAAAGCGATAGTGCGGATTGGCCAAGGTGATCCTTCACCTCATCCCACAGGGCAGCGGCCTTGAGCGACTGTTCCACGATCGCCTCCAGCTTGCCCCTATTGCGTATGCCTTGAAGCCGCGGGCCGTATGCCACATTGTCAAAGATGGTCTTAGGGAATGGATTTGGTCTCTGAAAGACCATGCCCACCTGTTGTCTGAGGCCTACCAGATTGGTCCTCCTGTCATAAATATTGTGGCCGTCGAGCAATAGCTTGCCTTCAGTCCGCACCCCTGGTATCAGATCGTTCATCCGATTGATACTCCGCAGGAATGTGCTCTTACCACAACCTGAGGGCCCTATTATCGCCGTAACGGTGCATGGGTGTATCTCCATACTGACGTTCTTGACGCCTACGTTGTCCCCATAGTAGAGACTGAATGCCTCTGCCTTGATGATGCTGCATGTGCAGGACACGCTCGATTCGTTGGGCTGGGTCATGCTAGTTAGAGGCCTGAGGATTCCCGTGGTTATTATCTCTTGTATAGGTGTCATCTGTACGATGTTTGGCCTGTCGGTCTTCATGCATGCCCCCTGAGTTTATTAGACGCCCTTGCTCTGAGCATTATGGCTAGCGCATTAAGGAGAAGGATCAACAAGACCAAGATTACTACCATTCCATATTGGTTGTGTGGGCTTAGATCGGCAATGCGGTCCCCGACTGCCATGTCATAACTGCCGTATGCCAGTGTACGCGTAGGCTGTAGTATAGAGCGTGCAACTGGCCCCATTGCAACCGCGCCCGTGAATAGCACAGGCGCAGTCTCACCTGCAATTCGGCTCAAGCTCAGTATGATCCCTGTTAGGATGCCAGGCATCGCTGCTGGAAGGGTAACGGTCAAGAAGGTACGTACTGGCCCTGCGCCAAGTGCCAAGGCGGCCTCCTTGTAGGATTGGGGTACCGCTCTGATAGCCTCTTCACTTGCGCGTATCATGACAGGTAGGGCGAGTACTGCCAACGTAAGTCCTGCAGCCAATATGGAAGGCCTCGCACCAAACCCCAAGGCCGGTAAAATGGTAAGGACAAAGAAGGCCAGACCGAATAGTCCAAAGACTACGCTCGGCACACCTGCTAGGGTGTTGAGGCACATACGTATGATCCTTATGGGTAGCCAGTCGGCACTACTTTCAGAAAGATATGCAGCAGAAATGATACCTAATGGTATTATGATCACCATGGCCGTTATGGTTATCAGGATCGTGCCGAGCAGTTCAGGCCCGACGCCTCCGAACGTATGGCTTTCCAGGCTATCATCTACAAAGAACTGCCAATAGACTGTCAATCGTGGAAGCAACATCTCCTCTATGTGCCTCGGTACGTAATCGAATAGTTCCTCTAGACTGGTGCCAGCGAACAGGGTTTTCCTTGGTGTCTCTACCCTTATCAGTGGCCTGTCGGGGTCCTGTTGCACCCACTGCTCCTTGTAAAGCAGTTTGTGCAATAATACTTGTGCCTGGTCCCACCGGGTTGCGCCATATTGCTGTCGCAACAATGGAGGAAGTTGGCTACTAGGCCTAGGTCCAAACAGCTCTTGGAGGATTCCCTCCAGCTCTCTCAATGCAGAGGCATATTCCATGCGTTTGGCCAGGTCCATACGTTGCATCGTTTCCCGCAGTTGATGTGCAATCTTGAAGTAGGCCTGTGCGCTGGTGGAGGAAAGCTCAGGGTTGATCGAGAAGGTAAGTACGTAATCGAGGTTGACTCGTACCTCGTTAGGATCGGTTGTATCGAGGGCCCGTTCGAGCCTGTCCCTTATTTCGGTACTGATGGTACGTAACCGAGCATAATCTTGACCCGTTAGGCCTCTTTCTTGCAGCTCTTGCCCCAACTGGCGGTGTATACGCCTGAGCTGGACCTTCAGGTCATCTGTATGGATGCCTTGCTTGAATTGATCTACAAGGTCATATATTCTTTTCCTTGCGGCAGTTGCACGGTCGATTTCTGCATTGATCTGCCCTGGTTTACCTCTGTGGTACAAGGCTAGCTGCATACGTCTAAACTCTACAGTACCCCGGAAGAATACAGCGCTGGTACCCCTTGAGACCATCGGCACCAAGAGCACCAACAAGGCCAGTGCCAGTACTATCACGGCCGTAGCAGCAAGCATCGTAAAGGATCTGTCAAGGGCTAGTCTCAGGCCTAATCTCATGTCCTTCCTGTTGACTTTCTATTGCGGCTAAGCAGCACATCGCTGAGTATATTGAGCCCGAATGTTATCATCAGTAATAGCAGGCCCAAGGCAAACAGTGCATGGTAATGAATCGATCCCTTGGCTGTCTCGCCCATCTCGCCTGCAATGGTCGCTGTCATGGTCCTTATGGACTGACTGAGGTCCCACCAAGGTTTTGGTATTTGCGAGGCATTGCCTGCAGCCATCCAGACAACCATCGTCTCCCCTATTGCTCTCATCATTCCTAAGATCACTGCCGCTATGATTCCCGTATGTGCTGCAGGTACTACAACCTTAAAAGTGGTCTCGAATCGGGTCGATCCGAGGCTGTATGCAGCCTCTCGCAGGTCTCTACCGACAGCCGATATAGCATCCTCTGCAACAGATGTAATGGTCGGTACGGCCATGATGGCTAGCACCAGTGAGGCGTTGAGGGCGTTGGCCCCAGTCGGAAGCCCCAGATGTCTCTGCATCCATGGGGCGAGCACCTTTATCGCAAAGAACCCGTAGGCGACGGACGGGATGGCGGCCAATACCTCGATGATCGGTTTTGCTATACTGCGGATGGATTTGCCTACCATCTCGCTTAGAAATACCGCCGCAAGGATCCCGACCGGAATGGCGAACAGCAGTGACGTGAAGGTTACATAGAAAGAACCAATAACCAGGGCCAACGCGCCAAAACGTGGAGGGATAGATTGTGGGTACCAGTCGGTATGGGCCAAGAAACCGACAATACTGTACTGCTTGAAGAAGGGAATAGCCTCGTACATCACGAATGCGAAGATCAGTAGTATCGACAGAACCGATATGCATGTGATGGCAAAGAAGATGGACCGACCCGCCCACGAAATCAAATATCCAGCGAGGTCCTGTCTTGGGGTAAGGACCAGGGGTGGATATGACTCATCCGCCCCGATCGTCGGAAGTGCTAGGTCAGTGGTTCTATTCATGATAAGTCAAGCAACCTTCCTACGGTTTCTAGTAATTAGTAACTGGCACGAACCCCTTCGCCTCTATCAATTCCTGCCCCTTTTCGGTCAGATATAGTGTGACGAACCTATAGACCATCGAGCCCAACTGTGGAAAGCCATTGGTGAAGAAGAATAGGGGTCTGGCCAGGGGATAGACTCCAGAAGCGATGGTCTGCCGCGACGGACGTATGCCGTCGATCTCCACGGTCTTGACCTTGTCATCAGCGAAGCCCAATCCCACATAGGCGATCGCACCTGGCGTTGTGCTTACCCTAGCATGTGCTTGAGGGTTCGCGTTTACGTATTCTATGTTGGATGCCATGTCCTGCTTCTTCATGACCAGCTCATGAAAGGTCTCGTAAGTACCTGAAGAGGTATCGCGGCTTATCGCTACTATGGGCATGTCAGGTCCACCAATCTGTCTCCAATTCTTGATCTTGCCTAGGTAGATATCGCAGACTTGGCTGACCGTTAGTCGTGAGATGGGATTCGAGGGGTGGACTATGATGCATATGCCATCCATCGCCACCAGATGTGCAACAGGCATCACTCCCTTGTCGGCGGCCTTCTTGAACTCCTCAGGCTTCATGAATCTGCTCATTGCGGCTATGTCGCACCTGCCATCTATTAGGGCCGCTGCGCCATTGCCGCTTCCAGTCTTGTTTACCGTTACCTTCAAGTTCGTCTCGAGGGTCTTGAGGTGATCCGCGAACGCATCTGCTATCGGCCCGACGGTTGTAGACCCCTCTATCCGCAACTCCTGGGCATAGGAACTCAAACCAAGCGCAGAGGCTATCAGCAAACTAAGGACTAGCGATCTCATAACATACCTCCTTTCTAAGCCTAGTTACTTGAATCTTACCGCTAGGTCCGCCTGAAACCTGTGGTAATCGAGGTCCTTCGGCGGCCTGGTAATGGTGTTTATATGGTAAGTCAGGCCAAACTGTACATTCTTGGCCACTTGATATGCAGCGCTGATACGGTGACCCTTGCCGTCGGTACCACCGCCTATGAAGTCGGAGTCATTGAACTGGCCAACAACTGCATCCGCACCTATATCGCGGTAGTCATAAGAAATCTCCCAGCTGTGGACATCCGAAGCCCTGTTGATCCTGAAGCCTAGCAGCCAGCCCGTGTCCTCAGAGTAGCCGCTCTCTGCAGCAAGGTTGACAACATACGAGCCGTAGGCACTAACTGGCACGTGCGCGATCCTGCTATCGATCTGACCGAATACTTCTGCAATGTCGTAGTCGTTTGCAAACCTACCTGCCACCGAGCTATTGCCAAAGAACTTGTTCGAGCTGCTGCCATCCCACTCCCTGTTCAATGCTGTGTAGCCTTTCAAGTGTGCGAAGTTGTAGTAGCTGCAGCCAGCTATTATCGACGTCTCGTCATTGATGGTCTGCTGTAGGTATCCTTGTAGCCCCCACAGGGCTGGATCTGCCTCTGTGGCACTCTCTGCCACCCAAAAACCTCCAGCGGTCAGATAGACCTTTGCCTTAGATGTGAGCTGTAAACTGTACGCTCCAAATATTCCCTCTGGCGTCAGATCGTGATCCCATATCAGTTGATTCCTGCCGGCGGTGTAGAATGCCACATCGGTCTTGCCAGCAGTGACAGCGAGGTTCTTGAATGCGGCAGGCTGGTATCTTGCATAGGCGGCGTCTAGCCATATAGGCTTATCCGAGAATGCCTGGCCTAGATCCTGATTGGTCGAGACCGGATCCCCCTTTATGCCTGTTGCAAGACGTAGACCCGTATCCCATTCGTCATTGACCTTCGCGGCCAGATTGACCCTCAGCCTGATTCGGTGCCTATGGCGATCAGGTTTGTCTTCCTGGTCTATCCATTCATGACGGTATCGCAGGTCGCCAGACAAGCTGATACCTTGTGCCCACTTGAGTGAATCCGGTAACTGGGCCTTGCTGTTTGTCTGAGCCTGGCTGAGCACATCGAGCTGCTGCTTCAGCTCTTTCAGCTGCCTTTCCTGTTCTGTAAGTTTCTCGGTGAGCTGTTCCAGGTCGTTGGCCGAACAGATGACCTGGGCAAAGACAATAATGCCCACCAACCATTGCAGTCCTTTTTGCATTTCTGACCTCCAAGCACAATATGGTTAGCTCACTGCCGAACCACACTGGTTCAGCCTTAAATGCAAGCCGAGTATCGTCTAGTTTTGTTAGGAAAGTGTGAGTAGACTGTTAGAATCATGTTAATATTGCTAGCGCTTTTTTAACACCTACTTAATCCTCACCAAACACGCCGTATCTACACTTCTGTCTGTGTTTTGACCGGTACAAGTAATGTCTGGAAAACAAAGAAAGGAGCAAGAAACTCCGGGGGCCTTCTCGTAAAGAGCCACCGGCCAGTCACACCTTTCTCTCATACCGCAACCGGGTACCAAGGTACGGGCATATACAATGCTCCGAAGGATAGCCCTGCCTTCCGTTACGGGGACTGGACTGCAGCGGATTATGGACTAAAGAGTCTGCGAGAAATCAAGAGCGGCCACGATCTGCTTGATGGAGGAACGGGCCATCCTCTGAATGCAGTTGGCAGACACCACCCATATTCTGGTAGCTGGGTCAATAGCGCTGGTGAGCCCATGGGTGGTACAACGAATTTTCTCTACTGCGAGGGACACGTAGCAAGAAAAACTCTTATTGAGACCTTAGACAAGCTTGAGTGGGGAAAGAAGTTGTACTCCATTACCGGCCTGAAGATTGTTCAATACTAGTGTTCGATATGGCAAGCCAGATGAGAGTTCACAGAAAGAAAGGAGGTGATCACCGGACATCGGTCTGATATCAAGTGGCACAAGTGTCAGGTAGACAAGCTGTATCACATTATTGTGACTGGAAGGAGAAGCTAATATGAGAACGAAGTGCTTGGTAGTCCTTGCGGGTTGGTGTAGTGGTACTAACCGGTTTGGTATGCAGCGAGCCTGTGCAGGTGAATATCAGTGGGGCCACACTATTTCAGGAGTTTTTTAGGTCCTACGCATCCACAAACGACTATATTGATGTGGATCGCGATGGCGTATGGGGGTTTAGCCTTGATGATCTTCGAACGCCAGACCAGCTGGCCTATGACTACCCCAGCGAGAGCCCAGAAAACCGCTGGTGGGTCATGTACAGAGGAGTGGGTAGTGGCAACGGACTTTTGGAACTGGTCAACTATGTTAGGCGGTCTCCGGGCATGGAGATAGGCACTCTGTCAGAAGGGGCTGGGCTAATCAACCGGGCAAAGTTCTTTGATAATGGTGTGGTAGGCCCAGGCAATGCCAATAATCCCGGCTGCGCACCTATGCCTATCAAGAGCATCGACATAGCTGTAATGGATGTTCCTACCAAGTGGTTTGTGCAGTCTGGTAACATCTCAAGTTCCGGGTGGAATTGCAAGCCAGGCCAGGAAGGCTATGGTCAGAACCCAGTAGCCGATTGGGAGAACAACAGCCAGTCGAACAAGCTCAAGTTGCTGCGGAGCACTATAGATCCAAACATAGTACTCAATACTAATGTGGATTATCCAAACGAAGACACTGTGTTTGATACACAGATCGCTTGGGTCCCAGTGGCTATAATCGCTAACGCTGGCGTTGGAATTGAGAACATTGCGATGGAAGAGCTGCGATATCTATTTGCGACCGGTCGTATGCCTTCCGGTGAGAATCTGGCCGTAGTAACTAGAGATGCCGGATCTGGTACACGAAACGCGGCCATGAATTCCTTGGGCATAGATCCTAGTTGGGGCAGGGGTGACAATTGCGGGAAAAAGATATCTGTGGATGGAGAAGAGGGTAGGTATACAGGCAAGCTCGGGCCCGGTTTCCAATACAATAACCTGGGCGGATCTGCGCTTGTTGAAAATGCAGTTCAGCAATGTAGGTTGGCCATAGGTTACACTGGACTTATGGGGTCTAGTAGGGCTGAGGGCGATGCAGCAGCGGGTGCCTATGAGGTGTTGAACATTCGCAAAACAAACAAGTTTGTCAGACCAAGTGTCCAAAACCTGGTGGACAATCTGGATCCGGATAGCGGTTGGCAGATAGGTGGCAGTGAGACATTTGCGACAGTCGGAGATCCTTTTGCTAGTGAACATCCAGGCAATCCGCCGATGGACAACGCTGCAGCATCCGACTACATCAGGAATATCGTAATAAGCATAAGGGACTTTGTATCTGCCCCAGACGACCCGCAATACAGCATGCCAGGTGAGTATTTGGCGACGCATTTCACCCTAGTAGCAGGACTGACTGGCATACCATCCGATTCAGATCCTGCGACGTTCATCGCGAACCCCGGATATAACCCAAATGTCAACTCATATATTAAGGCACATAGCAAATTCACATTGCCACAGTATGGCACTGTGGCACCGGCGGGCAAGTGTCCATTGCGAGCTCAACTGGCAGCTGGGACCTATTCTGATGGTAGAACCTGCCTTGGTACGGATGACTACTACACCGATTCGGGCAGCAATAAGATACGGGCGAATGCCAAGTTGTCGCTGAGAAATAGGATAGCTGGCGACTTCAAGTACGACGGCGTTAGAAATACTGATGATTGTCTGGCCATGCTGCATGCCTTCCGTGATCCTCGTGGCTTTGAGGCCGGGAATAACAATAAGGGTGATGGATATGTGGTAGTGGAGATCATCGGGGATTTGGACGGTGATGGGAACTTCGACGTCAATGACATTCGTTACTGGGCAGACGGCTTAGCAATGAATCCGGTGACCGGCAAGCTGGATAGGAAGCTGGGATTTGAACTTGTGGATACATTCTGGACCGAGAATCTAGCGGATCCGAATAGGCCGGTAGGCAACTTCTTCAATACGCGTCTTGCCACTGGAAGACCTTATCGCAAAGGTTCGGGTTGGTCTGCTGCAGATATAGCAGGTAAAAGTAGGCCTCGGCCAGGTGCAAAGCCGGTAGGCTCGGATGGGGTTATAGATGACAAGGACATTGATTACATTTGCCTTGTCATGAGAGGGGGTCTGCGGGCTAGCGCATTTGGTCTTACCCCCAGACCTGAGGCTAATCTAGTGAGCAAAGCCTTATCCTGGGGCGACCTGGATGATGCGGTCAGCATGGACCTTAGCTGCGACATCAACGGAGATATGGCGGTGGACCGTTCAGATGTCGATGTGCTCGTACATGATATCCTAGGTACCAAGTATGGTGATGTGAACCTCGAGGGAGTGGTTGATCAGAAGGACCTAGATGTGATCTCTGCCAATATCAATAGTAGTTTTTACGGCAGGGGTTGGGCTGAAGGTGACATAACCGGGGATGGTTATGTCACTGAATCTGACCTGGACCTTGCAAAGCACAACATGTAATAGCCTGCAAGTTCTTAGTTGTACCAGTGGGCAATCCCTTCGTACGGGATTGCCCACTGGTTTGTGCCAGGTTAGGTAACTTCACACTGCGAACTAGGTTTCTAACAGATTCTTAGCAAATGTCTAATAATCTCTAAATAGCAGTAGCGTAAGGTACCTGTGCCAGTATGGAAGTAAGGTCGAGACTACGGGTGAACGGCATGAATAGTTCAAAGGAGAAAGCATGGGCAACAAAATGGCAAGAGAAGGATTCACGTTAGTCGAATTGCTAGTGGTAATCGCAGTTATAGCCCTCTTGATGGCAATCCTGATGCCGGCATTGGCGAGGGTTAGGGTAATTGCAAATAGGATGGTCTGCGGGTCCCATTTGGCCTCTATCGGCAAGGGCATTATGATGTATGCTAGTGACTCGAGGGAGAGATATCCAGTTTCTGGCCTAACAAACTGCAGCTGGAGTGCGGCGGCTAGGATAACAAACTTTATGGCCAAAGAGAGGAAAGATGCCTTTGCCGATGGACGGGCGACTATCACCTCGTGCTTCTATCTGTTGGTCAGATTTGGCGAATTGAGTCCAAGTATCTTCGTGTGTCCTGATGATGCCGATACCAAGGAATTCGAATTGCCGAAGCAGGTCAAGGAGTACAGGCAGTTGTGGGATTTTGGGGACAATCCGGGTGTCTGTGTTAGCTATTCGTATCATCAACCATTCTCTATCTACAGACTCAGTGCCAGCTCTAGTCCCGGCAGTCCAATGTGTGCGGACAGAAATCCGTATCTGGACAAGAATGCAGCTGAGTACATCACCGTCAATATGACAGGTTCTGGCAGCAGCCGGTGGGCTCCAGTCAAGTTTGTAGAAGACGAATATTCTGACCCAGACTATACTGGCAATTGCGCAGCACATCAACGCAAGGCCCAGAACGTCCTGTACAACGATGGGCACGTCGAGGCGGAGCAGTACCCTAATGTTGGTTACAACAATGACAACATATGGAGGAGTTGGCCGAACAGTAAGCCTAGTGCATATGACATGCAGGTTGGTGGGGTGTATCCTAGACAGGGCGTCGCCTCGCCGATGGGCAAGGATGATGCATGCCTGGTCAATGATCGTAATGATATCGCAGAATAGGCACATAGCACAAGTTGGAGAATAGAGTCGCCATTTGGCTAATACTGTGCAGGTGGACTAAATGCATGACAGGACGTACGGTACTAGCAGTAGATGACGAACCTGATATCCTGGAACTAGTAAGATTGGGGCTTGTGAGTGCCGGATATGGGGTGATTGCTGCACTTGATGGCCTACAGGCATTGAATCTGGCCCAGTCCAAGATACCATCGGCTATTGTTCTGGACCTGATGCTGCCTGGTATCAATGGATTAGACCTTTGCAAGATTCTGAAGGGCCATCCAAGGACTTCTAATATACCCATATTGATTCTATCTGCCCGGGACGATGAGGCTGACATAATCTGTGCGCTAGAGGTAGGGGCGGATGACTATATTACCAAGCCGTTTAGCCCTCGAGTGTTGGCTGCCAGGGTAAGAAGACTCATTGCAAGGAAGATACCTGGTGAGGGCGGGTCCCAGAAGATTTCCATAGGTGATCTGTTCATCGACCCAGCTAAGCATAAGATACAGGTAAGGGGCCAGAAGGTTGAGCTAACAGATTCTGAATTCAAGATACTGCACCTACTAGCTAACAATCCAGGAGTGGTATTCAGCAGATCTGAGTTAGCCGATGCATTGCACACTGGCAGCTACGTTGTGAGTGATCGCGCAATAGATGTACTTATCTGTTACCTGAGGACCAAATTGGGAAGCTGTAGGGACTATATTGAGACCGTTTGGGGCATAGGTTACAAGCTAACATGTAAGGCCAGTACTTAGTCATGTCGATCCAGTAGGCAGGCTTATAGTGAAGGTGCTGCCTTTGCCTTCTTGGCTCTCGACCGCAACGGTCCCGCCATGTAGTTGTACGATATGCTTGACTATGGCAAGCCCTAGGCCAGTGCCGCCCAGTTGTCTTGCCCTTGCCTTGTCTACCACGTAGAACCGCTCGAACAACCTAGGCAGATGCTCGCTTGGGATACCGCAGCCGTGGTCCGTGACCTGGATTTGGACCTTGTTTTCCACCTTCTTGGCGGTCAGTTCTACGGACTGGCCCGGTTTGCTGTACTTGATCGCATTATCCAGCAGGTTGTAGATCGCCCGTTCCAGCAGGGTCGGATTGGCCTTGGCCTGAAGGCTCGGGTCGCAATCCACCTGGATGGTGATAGTACCTGCATCGGCTTTGGGCATGGCCTGCTCTATGGCCGAATCTATTACTTGCCGCAGGTACACATGCCTAAGTGCCAATGTCTGCACCTGCCGATCCTCCTCCAATCTGGCTAGTGTCAGCAGGTCGTCTATGATGGAATTGAGTCTATCGGCCTGCCTTGCTATGATATCGCTATATCTGCGGGCTTGGTCCATATCGGCTGGTAGTTCATCAAGCAGTGTCTCAGCAAAGCCCTTGATAGAGGTTATGGGTGTCTTCAATTCGTGTGCAACGTTGGCCACGAATTCCTTTCGCACCTGCTCCAACCTTCGCAGTTCTGTCATGTCGTAAAGCACCAACACCGCACCACCTACAAGTGGTCCTCGGGCTATCTGTAGCCTCAACCCACGCATTTGGTATGACCGGCCATCGCGCGTTACGAGTTGCTCCTGGAGGGTCTGCTGCTGTTCCAGGCATATGGCCTGGCTGATCAATTCTACAAGCCTCGGATTTGCTATTGCCTGGGTTATGTGCAGGCCTAGAGCAGCCTTGGGCTCGACAACCAGGAACCTGCCTGCGGCCTGGTTGGCCCAGGTGATCCTCGCCTGGCTGTCGACCACGATTACCGCCTCGACCATGGCGGCGAGCATCGCCTCCAGCTCCGATCGTTGTTGGGTTATGGTGGCTATCCTGGCCTGCAATTGCTCTGCCATCTGGTTGAATGCGGTCGCCAAGGTCCTGATCTCAGCAGGCCCTGTCTGGGGTGCCCTTTCATCCAAGTTCCCTGCAGCCAGGGCAGAGACGGCCTTTTTCATCTGTATTATGGGCCTGCTTATATGCCTAGCAACTAACCAACTGACCGCAACAGCCAAGATCATAATCACCGCCGTTGCCGCAGCGGTCTTGCGGAGTAGGCCGGCCATGGCCTGACCTGGGGCTGTGGCAGCAACGGATGTCCTTATGATAAGGGCTTGGCCGCCTGCTGTGGTCCGCACGGCCGCATAGATCATCCTGGTCCCCAACGTGGGGCTCAGTCTAGAGGACCAGCCTCGGCCGCGAGCAATGGCCTGCCTGACCTCGGGTCTAGTGGAATGGTCCTCCATCTTGTTAGGGTCATCGTGCGAATCCCCTAGGACCCTGCCAAGATCGGAGATGATCGTGACCCTGACATTCAGCTCCTTGCCGAGTCGCTTACAGGTCTCGTCGAGTTCTCCTTGAGCCTCGTCCTGACCTAGCTGCAACGCGATCGTCTTGGCCAGGTCCAGTAGGTGGATGGTCGTCTGTTCCTGATAAAACCGGTACAGATTCGTGATACTATAAGTCAGGATAGATGCCACTGCCACGAGGGTAATACCCGATAGTGGCAAGAAGACCCGCCATATGAGCCTATCTGAACTCACGGTTTTTCTGAGAATCGGTAACCAACGCCCCTTACGGTCTGTATGTGGTGGCCATACCTTCCCAGCTTGCGTCTGAGCGAGACGATCTGGACATCCACTGCCCGGTCCGTAGCGATATAGTCCTGGCCGTGTGCGGCATCCATGATCTGATATCGTGTCAATACCAGCCCTGGCCTGCTTGCCAAGACTAACAATATGTTAAACTCTGTATACGTCAGGTCTACAGACTTGCCGTCGATGGTAACCTCCCTCCTGGCGGGATCTATGACCATCTTGCCAGTCTTGATAGGCCTCTGATCGGTCTCCAGGACCTGTCGTCTCCGCAAGAGGTTGCGGACCCTGGCCACAAGGACCTTGATACTGAAGGGCTTGGTCACATAGTCATCAGCCCCCACCTCCAGGCCTGTGACGATATCTACATCCTGGTCCTTGGCAGTGAGCATCATGATCTGGACATGTTGAAGTCTTGGATCCCTTCGGATCTGTCTGCAGACCTCCAGACCATCCATCCCGGGCAACATCAGGTCAAGTATCAACAGGTCTGGGTTATGCCTCTTTGCCAGCTCGATGGCCTGGTTGCCTGTCTGGGAACACAGGACCTCATAGCCTTCCTTGGCCAGGTTCACGCGAACCAGTTCCAGGATGTCCGATTCGTCGTCCACTACTAGGATCTTGGTTTGGGGCATGCCTGAATTCTAGCCTGGCCTCGGTGTGGTCTGCAAGTCCGGCAAGTTGCGATTGCACTAATCCTTCTTGCTGGTAGTATCGAGGCATGCGCAAGATACTGGCTGATCGGGTAGGACGCATAGACGCAAGCGGCATCCGGAAGGTCTTCGCATTGGCCCAGACCATGCCTGGGGCAGTGAATCTTTCTATAGGCCAGCCTGATTTTGATGCACCAGAGCTAATCAAACAGCAGGCGGTCGCTGCGATCCAAGGGGGGTTCAATCGTTATTCACAGACCACCGGTGAACCTGAGCTGGTGGCCAGGCTTGTGGAACTGACCAGGTCCCAGACAGGATGGCAAGAACCCATGGTCATGGTCACCTGTGGCGTAAGCGGTGGTATAGTCTTGGCCCTCATGGCCCTCGTAGACCCTGGGGACGAGGTGATCATCCAAGACCCGTACTTTGTGATCTACAAGCATGCGGTCAACCTGTTGGGCGGTAGGTGCGTGTTCGTGGACAGCTATCCGGACTTCAGGCTACCGGTCGATGGCATCGCCAAGGTGATAACAGACAAGACCAAGCTCATCATCGTCAACTCGCCATGCAATCCCACTGGGGTCGTATACACGCAGGAGGAACTCAAGGCCTTGGCACATATCGCTGCCCAGCGGCAGATAGTGGTCCTCAGCGATCAGATCTATGATAGCTTCAGCTATGATGGGCCCTGTCCTGGGATCGGGGCCTTTTATGAATGGACGATCGTACTCAAGGGGCTTGGCAAGTCTTATGGTGTCACGGGTTGGCGGCTCGGATATGCGGCCGTCCATCCAGTGCTCAGACCTGTATTCGAGGCCATGGCCATGATACAGCAGTACACGTTCGTCTGCGCGCCAACCCCGTTTCAGCGGGCAGCCATAGCCGCCCTTGACCTGGACATCGGTCCATATATACAGGCTTACAGGAGGAAGCGGGACCTGGTCTGCTCGCTGTTGGCCAGGAGGTTTGAGCTGGTCAGACCTTCTGGTGCCTTTTACGTCTTCGTCAAGGCACCAGGCTCGACGGGAACGGAGTTTGTCCGCAGGGCGATCGAGAAGGGGGTCCTGGTCATACCTGGTGGTGTCTTCAGCGAGCGCGACACCCACTTCAGGGTCAGTTTCGCGGCAGAGGACGCCACGATAGAGCGAGGTGCAGTGATCCTGAATGGCCTGGTAGAGGGGCCAGATTAGATTTGAAAGTGCACCTCGTGTCGCTAGAATTAGGCCATCGTAAGGCGGATCTATGCCGGTACTCAATGTAAACATAGACCATGTAGCAACCGTAAGGCAGGCCAGGCTCGCCGACGAGCCGGACCCGGTCTGGGCAGCGGTTCAGTGCGAATTAGCAGGGGCCAACGGCATCACTGTGCACTTGAGGGAGGATAGGCGCCATATCAATGACCGGGATGTCAGGCTCTTGAAGGAGACGGTCAGCTCGAAGCTGAACCTGGAGATGAGCATGGCCGAGGCCATAGTCCGGATAGCAGAACAGGTCAGGCCTGACCAGGTTACCCTCGTGCCGGAGCGGAGGCAGGAGCTTACCACCGAAGGTGGCCTTGATTGCGTCGGGACCAAGAGGCGTCTGGCGGAGGTGGTCAGGAGGATGCACCGCAAGGGGATCCTCGTCAGTGCCTTCATAGTGGCTGACCCTGAACAGATCGCTGCTGCCGCTGATGCAGGTTGCGATGCAGTAGAACTGCATACAGGTAGCTACGCTACTGCCACGGGCCACAGGGCGGTCCGGCAGCAGTTGGATGCCCTGACAAGGGGGCGGGATCTGGCCCGATCGAAGGGCCTGGTGGTTCATGCTGGTCACGGCCTGACATATCGAAACATCGGGCCTGTGGCCGCTATAGAGGGGCTTTGTGAATTGAATATAGGCCATAGCATCGTTGCAAGGGCCGTCCTTGTTGGCATGTACCAGGCAACGCGTCAGATGATAGAGCTGATAGAAAAGTACAGTAAGGCTGGAAAGGTGTAAGGAGAAGATAGGATGTTTGCAGGGGCAATGGTGGCCTTGATCACCCCATTCCACGACGGCGAGGTAGACCTCGAGACCCTAGATGAATTGGTCGAGTTCCAACTGGAGCATGGGATAGACGCCATAGTGCCGGTCGGTACCACAGGCGAGAGCCCCACACTGAGCCATGCGGAGCACAAGCAGGTCATCGAAAGGGTCGTAAAGACCGTTGCCCGTAAGGTCCCTGTGATCGCAGGGGCAGGCTCCAACTCCACTGCGGAGGCCATAGAGCTGACAGACTTTGCAAAGAAGGTTGGTGCTGACGCCACGTTGCAGGTCTGCCCCTATTACAACAAGCCTACACAGGAGGGCTTCTACCAACATTTCAAGGCCATCGCAGAGGAGGTAGACCTGCCCATGGTGCTCTACAACATCCCTGGCAGGTGCGGTGCAGGCCTGACCAGCCAGACCGTAGCGAGGTTGGCGGAGTTGGAGAATGTCGTTGCAATAAAGGAGGCCTCTGGCAACCTCGACATGGTAAGCGAGATCGCCAGTGCGTGCGACATCACGATCCTCTCTGGCGATGACTCACTGACGCTGCCTATAGCGGCGGTCGGAGGCAAAGGCGTCATAAGTGTAGTGGCCAATATCGTCCCTGCCGATGTGAAGGCCATGACAGACCTGATATTGCAAGGGGACTTCGTTCAGGCCAGGAGGTGGCACCAGAAGCTGTTCCCATTGGCAAAGTCGATGCTGACACTGGCGAGTAACCCCATCCCTATAAAGGCCGCTATGTCCATGCTGGAGATGGCCTCTGAGGAGGTCAGGCTGCCTTTGACGCCGCTGGACGAGGCCAAGAAGGCGGACCTGGCGAGGGTAATGAAGGAATATGGCCTATTGGCATAGCAAGATGACCTCGGTGGTGATCGGCCTCCTGATCGTCCTGATCGCGGGATGTACGGAGGTCCCTATCACCGGCAGGCAGCAGTTGAACCTGGTGCCTGAGTCATTGGTCGCCGGGCTCAGTATCGAGCAGTACAACCAATTCCTGGCCAGTCAGAAGGTCGTGAAGGAAGGTGCCCAGGCCGATATGGTCAGGAAGGTCGGCGAGGGCATCCGCGACGCAGTAGATCGATTCAGCAGGGCCCACCTGATGGCCGACCCATTTGCAGGCTGCCAATGGGAGTTCGTGTTGGTCGAGGACAAGGCAGTTAATGCATTTGCCATGCCTGGTGGCAAGGTGGTGGTCAACACAGGCATCCTGCCGATAGCCGGGGATGCCAATGGCCTGGCAGTGGTGATAGGCCACGAGATCGCACATGTATTCGCCAAGCATGGGGCCGAGCGTCTAACCCAAGGCCTACTGGTGGAGATGGGGGGTATGGCCTTGGCCCGTGCCCTACAGGAAAGGCCGCAGGCGACCCGCGAGCTGTTCCTCAGTTCATATGGTCTGGGTACGCAAGTAGGTCTATTGCTGCCATACAGCAGGCTCCATGAAAAAGAGGCCGACCGGCTCGGCCTGATCTTCATGGCTATGGCTGGGTATGACCCACATCATGCGATTGCATTCTGGGAGAGGATGGCCGAGCACGGTAGGGGCCAGCCAAGACCCCCAGAGTTCCTGAGCACCCACCCTGCAGATGAAACCCGCATCCAAAACCTCAGGCAGTTGATACCTGAGGCCATGCAATACTACCGGCCTTGAGTTGTCGCTGCCTGGGCCGCACTGCGGCCAGCGAGTGCCCCTGTGGACCAACATATCTGTAGGTTGTAGCCGCCACAGGGGCCATCTACATCCAGTATCTCTCCAGCAAAGAACAGCCCTGGGCAGACCATCGACCCCATGGTCTTGGGGTCTATCTGCCGCGTATCCACACCTCCGATCGTTATCATGGCCTGCCCTATAGGTCTTGTACCCGTGATAGTCAGGGGCATGGCCTTTACGGCCTTCATGATCCTGAACCTGGTCTTTCTGTCCAGCTGGGATGCCAAGACAGACCTGCTGCATCCTGCCTTCTCGAGCACGACCTCTGCCAGTCTCCTTGGCAGGACTTGGGCCATACAGGTCAGGACCTGCCTAGAGCCGGTTTGATTGGCCCATTGAACCATCATCCGTTCCAGCGATTCTTGGCACAGTGCTGGGGCCAGGTCCAGATGGACCTCTATGTGGGCCTGCCCTCCTGCCAGGTCCCCAGCCAGGTCGCGACTGAGATCCAGTGCAGCAGGCCCACCGATCCCATCCTCTGTAAAGACCAGCGGCCCTGACTCTACAAACCGCCGCTGGCCCTCGGCCACAAGCCTGACCTCTTGGAGCGATATCCCTGCCAGGTCCCGTGGCCAGAGCTCTTTGGAGACCAGCGGTACCAATCCAGGCCTGGGCGATACGATCTTATGCCCGAGCCCTTGCGCTAGCCTCAGCCCATCGCCGGTCGAGCCTGTCTGGGGATACGAAAGGCCCCCGGTCGCCAGGACAAGACCATTTGCTAGGAACTGACCCTTTTCGGACTCGATGACGAATCTCTGGCCATCTATCCTAATCCTCCTCACCTTACAACCGGTCATGACCTTGACATTGGCCATCTTCGCCGCCTCCAGCAGTGCGTCCTTGACATCCAAGGCCAGGTTGGATCTGGGGAATATGCGGCCATCTGGCTCTGTAACGGTCTCCAGGCCAAGTTCACCGAAGAAGCGGATCACCCAGTCCGGCGGGAAGGTATGGATGGCATGCCTCAGGAATCGGTCCTTGGGCCTGAGCCTATCCAGGATCTCTGCTGGGCTGCCAGCGTGGGATAGATTGCACCTACCGCCGCCGGTAAGCAGCAGCTTCTGGCAGGGTACTTTGCCAGCCTCCAAGACCACTGTAGGTACCCCCAGCTTGCCGGCCTGTATCGCAGCCATGAGCCCTGCAGGGCCGGCCCCTATTACGCAAATATCGGACATGTCCAGGGTCGGGACCCTGTTTTTGTGCTTGAAGGTACCCATCTATCTTGTTTTACTGATAGCGGCGCATGAGCACAATCGGCAAACATAATTGGCGTTTCGCATTGGCAGTTGTGTACCTACTTTCATTGGCCGGGCCCATTCAGGCTAGGTGGCCTTGGCAGTCCGACAGGTGGCCTTGGAATCGGTTCCTCAGGCCAAGGCCTGCTACCTTGTTCATAGCCGAGCCTGTCAAGGGCAGTAAGCGGGTATTCACCAGGCAATCCTCTGAGCTTTACGCAGCCATAAACAGGCTGACCAAGGCCTCGGGGCAGGATGGGCCTTGTCTGGTGGTAGTGGTGCCTGGTTGGAAGGACAAGGGTACATGGTATAAGGACCTAGCAGCCGCCATAAGGGACAAGGTTGACAGGGATCGATGGATATGTGGTTGGTATGATTGGAGGGGTCAGGCGAACCGATTGGGTCATACCGAGGCCACGCAGGCCGCAAGGCTTACATTCGGGCCTAGCCTCGGGGCAGAGATCGTCGCGCTATCCCGCCAATGGGGGCATGTGCACCTCATAGGCCTGGATAGCGGCTGTTGGCTGATCAATGAGGCTGCAAGGGTCATTGCTAGCGACACCAATGCCAGCGTGCATCTGACATTCCTCGATGCATATATCCCGCCATTCTGGCAACAAGAGGAACTGGGTCGGATAAACTCCGACCGTTGTTGGGTTGATCACTACTTCTGTCGAGAAATCCCGACCCAAGAACGGATCACCCTCACCAGCGCCCACAACGTGGATCTTACCACCATAGAGCCTGGGCCGGCCTCGCTGCCATTCTCCTGTCGGTGGTATATGGCCACTGTCACTGGCAATTACCAGGAGCAGCGCTACAAGGATAAGCCAGTGCACACAAGGGTAGGCCAGATCGAGTATGGCTTTGCCAGGTCCATGGAGATGGGCCGTGCCAATTGGGATTACTCCCTGAAGCTCAAGGTTGGTAACGAGCCTGTCCTGGTGATAGCCAAGTAGTAGTTCCTTCCTTCGGACGGTTCCTCGGATCTGCCAGTAGGACTGCGGCCTAGGTATTGTCTGTATACGCGATGCCAGGCAGCAACCCTACCTGAGCTGGAGCAGCGAAGGCAAGAGGCAGGACCATCTGCAGTGGGCCAGCAAGATTAGGGCTCAGTTGTCTCGGTTTGCGGGTTTCCATCTATTGGATCGTTTTTTGGTCACGTGCAGTTTTATTTCTATATTTTTCATTGAATGACGGTAGGTGAGTCAGCCAAGGTCCTAGAAACCAAAAGACCATTATTGAGGAGGAACGAACATGAAGACAAGAAAAGGCTTTACATTGGTAGAGATCTTGATCGTGGTCGTGATCCTGGGCATATTGGCCGCGATCGTGATCCCGCAGTTTACAGAGGCAAGCACAGAGGCAAAGGCGTCCAGGCTTGCCAGCGACCTGCAGATGCTCAGGTCACAGATAGAGCTGTACAAGGTGCAGCATAACGACCGGTATCCAGGATATCATGCCGAAACTGGAAGTATAGATGAAGCGGACTTCTGGGCAGATCTGACTGGAAAGACGGATGCGGAGGGGAATGCCAACGATTCGGGTCCTTTTGGTCCATACATCCAAAAGGTTCCGAGCAACCCATTTGTGACTGGGGATGGTGCTGATGATGTTACCATCGGTGAGGGTACAGACGGGCTTGCGGATTGCGAGACCGGCTGGTACTTCGATTCCACCACAGGCAAGATCTATGCTGGTGATGCAGATCATCAGGACCTCTAGTACGATATGAAGCGGGTCTAGTGGGCGGCTAGGCCCGAGTGAGATGAAGGCAACCGGGCTGACTTGCCAGATTCGCGCAAGTCAGCCTTTTTTAATGGATAGGATTCGGAGGGCAGGCCATGGAAAGGATGAGGGGTTTTACGCTGGTTGAGATGTTGATCGTGGTGGTCCTGTTGGGGATCCTGGCGGCTATAGTGATACCTACGGTCTCGCAGGGGGCCACCGAGGCAAAGAGGTCGGCCCTGATATCGGACGTGCAACTGTTGAGGAGGTTCATACTAATCTACAAGGCCCAACACCTAGAGGTTCCGCCTGGCTACCCCGATGGTGATACCTCCGCTGCCGCTACAGAGCAGGCATTCTTTGAGCAGGCCACTATGGCCAGCAATGCCGCAGGCCAGACCGCACCGCCAGGCACGCCTGGCTACGACAGGGGGCCTTATCTGTCGAAGGTCCCGCATAATCCATTCAACAAGCTCAACACCATAGAGTTTGTGCATGAGTTTGTGCCTGGGGATGACAGCCATGGTTGGCAGTACAATCCCACGACAGGCCAGATACGGGCGGATACCGCAGGATACGAGGATTATTGATTGAGATCTTAGGTCGGTCTTTGACGTCTGTAACGGCCCGCATGTTGGGCTTTCGATATCTACGGCGATCGGTGCTTGTGAATGCCTTAGCCATATCAGGCCTGTTTGCCGATAAGGGTAATAGATACCCGATGGATGGATCGGGTGGTGCTTTATGGAGGTGGGGTCATGTCGAGATGGGCTAGACCGCCAATTTCAGGCTTTACCCTGATCGAATTGATCTTGGTCATCGTTGTGATGGCCATCGCTGCATTGATGGCAGTCCCGATGCTGGGCTCCGCAGGTCCATCCAAGTTAGGGTCTGCCGCAAGGATGGTGGCTGCAGACCTGCAGTATGCAAGGGACTTGGCAGTGACATACGGTAGCAACTATGCAGTGCAATTCGATACCAGTGCCTCGCCGCAGTATTACCAAATCCTGGACCGAACAGGTCAGGTGATCAGGCATCCAGTGACAAAGTCGGACTATAGTGTCGTGTTTTCTGGTACAGCCCTGGATGGTGTGGTACTAGCAGATGTCGACTTGGATGGTACCTCCAAGGTCAGTTTCGATGGCCTGGGCAGCCCATTCAATGGCACAGGCCAGCCCCTGAACAAGGGTGTCATAAGGCTGGAGATGAATGGCTTTTCGCAGGCAGTGATCATAGAGCCTGTGACAGGCTATATCAGGGCGGAGTGAAGATGCTACTAAAGGGTTTGACCTGCAGGTACGGGCCGATAGGTGTGGACCTGGGCCTTAGCGAGATAAAACTCGTACAGGTCACTAGGTCAAGTTATAGGCCTGCGTACAGGTGCATTGCCATGCCCAGGCCCGCTGCGGCCGGCGATGAGGAGATTGCAGGGTTGATCAAGGGCATGTTGCACAAGGGCAGGTTCGTGGGCAACAAGGCCATCTGCTCTCTGGGCAACGATGACCTGAGGATCACCTCCATCCGCCTAGCGGATGGCCAGCAGGTCATGAGCCAGGTGGCATCAGGGCTGGGATTGGATACCAGTCAGTATTGCATACAGTCCATCCATGCAGGCCAGGTACACCAGCATGGACGCAGTAGGCAGGAGGTGATCGTGTTTGCCGCGATGTCGCAGGTCATAGATGCCAGGGTAAGGGTCCTCGACAAGGCAGGACTGGAGGTTTTTGGGCTCGAGCCTGCTGCATGTGCACTGGTGCGAGGGATCTACAATGCGACAAGTCACGGTCACGATGCAGTGGCCACAGTGGATGTTGGGCTTGGTTCCAGTACGGTCGTTATTGCGCAGGCTGGCCAGGTCAGGCTGGTCAAGGCCATACCTATAGGCATGCAGATGATATACACCCAGATCTCGCAAAGGCTAGGTGTAGAGCAAGGCCGTGCCAGGACATTATACCTTGACTGGCAGCGATCGGCCAGCGGAGAAGGCAATGATCAGATGGATAGATCCATCTACAGCGCGGTAGATGACGCCGTGGTAGGTGTGACCGAACGGCTCGCCGGTGAGGTGGCACTATGCCTGAGGTACTATGCAGTTGCGTTCAGGGGTCAGAGGATCGATCTGATACTTCTGGCCGGCGGTGGCGCGCACAATCAAAGGCTCGGTGCGTCGATCGGCACTAGATGCAATTGCCAGGTCGAGGTGGTCTGTTTACCTGGCCTGGCAGACGATGTCGCAGGCGGGCTTGGACCCAAGTGGCTGGTTGCCTTCGGTCTGGCATCGAAGGGTACTGCCAGGGTAACGGCAGGGCCAAAGGCAGGGCTGTCTTTGCAGGAGGCCTGATATATGCAGATATCCAGTCTAGAACAGGTGGATTTTGTGCCTGACTGGTATAGGCAAGACCTGAAAAGGAGGGCGATCGTCAGGAGGCAATACATTGCCCTGGCGGTCCTGTTTCTGGCCATGGTGATATGGAATGCATTCTCCATGCGTTCTATATCCATCGCGTCAGCGGAACTGGCCGCGAATCAGGCCAGTGCTAGGGTATCGCAGGGTACTATCGCCCAGTTTGAACTGCTGGTCCGGCAGATCGCAGAATGCAGGCAGCAGCTTGGACGGATGCATTCACTTGTGGCCTCTGGAGATCCAGCGGCCATCCTGGCAGAGCTCAGTGCCATCATAGGTAAGGGTATCACCGCACAAAGGCTGCGGCTGGAAGCAACAAGGGATGGATATGAGCTGACTATAGATGGTCTTGCTGTGGACGCACAGTCGCTGGCCTGGATGCTCAATGGTATGCAGGGATCGCCTTATCTATCGGATGTCAGGCTTGTGTATTCAAGACAGTCCGACCAGGCCGAGTACGGCATATGCTTCCAGGTCTGCTGTAAGACCGCAAGGTACGAACTACCGATCAAGGGGGCATCCGATGACTAGCAGGGCCCAGATCTCGATCTACGTCGTACTAGGTCTATTGGTGGCAGACTTCATCCTGTTTGGCTACATCCCAGCCCGCAGGCAGTTGGAGACCATGGAGCGTGCCATAACTACTGACATCTCAACCAGGCGGTTAGCGGACGTGCAAAGGCGGCAGATACCGCACCTTCGTCAAAGGCTCGAGGAACTCCGCTGTCAGCTTGCTACACACAAGGCCAGGATACCCGATGATCTCAAGATGGGCGACCTACTGGAAACCCTTGCAGGCCTCATGGAAGGGCGCCTCACAGCGAGATCCTTTGTCCCAGGTCAGCCACAGCTCGTCGATGGCCTGTATCGGACGACGATCCACGTGTCCTGCTGCGGCAGGTTGGCGGATGTCTTCGAGTTTTTGCAGGACCTTGCCAGGATAAGAAGGCTTGTGGTGGTTGAACAGATGAGGCTGGACAATGACCATGGCCTGACAGGCCAGCTCCAGGTAGAGATGGACCTGGTGGTATTTCATGAACCTTTAGGGCATGCATGATGGGATGTATTCGATTCAAAGCAGGATCCATCAGGTTGCGGCCTTGGTTGGCGGCCCTCGCAGGCCTTATGATCATAGTCTTGGTTGTGGCTATCCTTATCAAGCCAAAACCACGGCCAGCTAGCGGTGCAGAAAGGCCCCAGCTGGTTTCGGAGGCTGGCGGGACTGGCCAAGAGGAACGACGGCATGCTCTCATAACCAATCTGCCTGTCAGGGACCACATATACAGGGATTTCTTCGCTAGCGATCATCCGATAAGAAAGACCTCGGGGCAGCAGCACCAGGCCAGCAGGGATCGACAGGATAGGCCTGTCCTCAAGGCCATATTGATAGGCAGCAAGAGAAGGGCGTGGATAAACGATTTTCTGGTCTCAGAAGGGCAGATCTTTAGTCTCAACCATGACGCAAAAACGGTCGATCTATGGGAGGTAAAAAGGATAGAGACAGACAGGGTTTATCTGCGAAGGGGCACAGAAGACATGGTCCTGACCATGCCTACTGAGGAGGGCCCTGAGAATGGGGCGGTAGGGAGATCCCAGTGAACTGATGTGCAAAGAGATTGGCAGTCAAACTGGAGTGCGACTATGCGTCAAGACACATCGGTAACCAGAAGTGCGATCGGCCTGATCTTGTGCTTGCTGATAGGACCATGGGCTTGCCTTGTGGTTGCCCAAGAGACACAGCAGGTCGCAGAGCCTGCCCAGCCACAGCAGGCACAGACCTGGCATGCCAGGTTCAATGGCTCGAAGGCCGAGCTGATCGTATTCGAGAAGAACTGCACCGTGACGGAGGCCTTGCGGATATTGGCTGCACTGTACCAAAAGAATATCGTCCCGTGCGGCAAGGTAGAGGGGGTTTTGGGATTTACGAGGCTGATGAATGTGACCTTCGAGGAGGCATTGGATGCCGTCTTGGGTATAGACTATGTCGCCCAGCAGCAAGGATCCCTGATAAAGGTCTACCCAAGGGAGGAATTCAAGAGGATCCAGGAAGAGGCAAAGAAGGCACAGGAAGAGGCAAAGAGGGCACAGGAGGAGGAGCAGCGAAAGCAGAAGCTGGCCCAGGAAGAGGAGATAAAGCGCCAGAAGCAGGCCTTGGAGGAGGCAAAGAAGGCACAGGAGGAGGCAGAGAAGAGACGTCAACAGGAACTGCTCGATCCTGGGAGGATGGTATGCAAGGTCTTCACGCTCTATTATATCTCCGCTGCAGAGGCTGCAGGACTGGTACAGTCGGTCCTGAGCCCCAATGGGATTGCCAAGGCCAGCGCCAAGGCGGATACGTCTTTACCTACAGGCCAATCCATCAGCGGTGGTGCCGGAGGCGGGGATAGCTTTGCATTCCACGATGTATTGTTGGTAAAGGACTATCCTGAAAACGTTGCAGCAGTGGAGGCCTTGCTAAGGCAGTTGGATGTGAGGCCAAAACAGGTCCTGGTAGAGGCGACGATCCTGGCGGTAAGACTCAACAATGGCAATGAGTTTGGTGTCAGGTGGGACACGCTAAAAGGGATCTCATTCCCGGACGCCAACCTCGTAGGCGGTGGGGCACTGATGCAATCAGGTCTAAAGATAGGTATCTGCAAGGCCGATGTTGGTGTGTTCATAAAGGCCCTTGAGGAGATCACAGATGTGACATTGCTGGCCAATCCCAAGGTACTGGCCACCAATAAGCAGCTAGGCCAGGTCTACATAGGCACAAAGCTTGGCTACAGGGACCAGGCCACGGTGAGCAGCGGCATGGCCACTGCCGGCGAAGTCAAGTTCCTGGATACAGGCACCAAGCTCTCATTCAGACCTTACATCGGCAACGATGGTTACATAAGGATGGACATACACCCTAAGGACAGTACCGGTGACCTCCAGACCGATATCTATGGCAAGATACCCAGCGAGACCGCAGTAGAGCTGGCAACGAACCTATTGGTCAAGGATGGCCAGACCGTGGTCATAGGCGGGCTCTTCAGGAACAAGATCACCAAGTCAAAGGGGCAGGTCCCCATACTTGGCGATCTTCCGATAGTTGGCATGGCCTTCAAGAACAGCTCCGATGCGATCGAACGGCAGGAGGTGATCGTGCTATTGACGCCGCACATACTGGATGAGCCGGATGCAGCTGGTGGCGAAAGGGCCATGGAAGACCTTGATAGGAGGCTTTCCGGTGCGGATCGGACACTCATGCCGATCACCCAGGGCCGCATCGTAAAGGACTACTACACCAAGGCAGTGCAGGCGTATCTGGCTGGCGATAGCCAGAAGGCACTAAAAGAACTCGATGCTGCGCTGGCACTGCAGCCTACGTACCTGGATGCCATAAGGCTAAAGGAGCAGATCCTTTCTGAATCCTCTCCAGAGGAGTATCAGCAACTGGATCGGGTCATGTTAGATCAGGTACGAAAGATGCAGGATTGAGGTAGTAACCAGATATAGAAGGTTGGCAATAGGGGTGATGAGACAACTGATAGTCCCTGTATGCATAAGCGGGGTGGTTTTATGCACCTTTAGCTTACAGTTGGCCATGGGTGTCACTGGCCATACCGCTGGCCTCATCGGCGTTGCGGCTTGGCTGTTGTGCCTGCTGCTAGCCTGGCTATTTTGGGCATACCAAAGGGCCATACTTGGTGCCTTGCAGGGAAAGGGCATCAGGTCAAGGCCAATACGTTGGCTGGCCTCTGGTACGGCCGAGCTCATTCGCCGACACCTAGCCCAGCTGGCAGCGATGGAGGAACAGATAGGCCAGGCCCAGGTCCGTATAAGACTACTGCAAAGACAGAATTGCCAGACCGAGGCCGTAATTCACAGCATACATGATGCTGTGATAGTGGTGGATCAGGCCAACAAGGTCCTCTTGGCCAACAAGGCTGCCGGCCAGCTATTCGGTCTCGATCCAGCAGATCTCGGGTATCAGGATGTCGAGCGGATGCTGGGGTCGGACAATGGTCAGCTACTTGGGCTCATACAACAGGTGCGTCTTGGCAAGAATGATCATGCCAGGACAGAGCTGAGATGGCCGGGCCAGCATGGGGATTGTTTCTACGACTGTGTGGTATCCTGCGTACGGGATCAGCAAGGCCAGGCCTGCGGGGCAGTTGTGGTCCTGCATGACCTTACCAGGGAGAGGCAGCTCAACAAGGCAAAGGACGATTTCGTTGGGTATGTCTCGCACGAATTGAAGACCCCGTTGGCCTCCATCACCGCCTATGTCGAGATGCTCTTGGATGGTGAGGTGAAGGACGACTCTGCCAGGATCCAATTCCTGAAGGTCATACAGGATCAGGCCGCAAGGCTCAACCAACTGGTGGAGGATATGCTCAATACATCGCGGATCGAGTCAGGCCTGATACCTGTCAAGAGGCAGGCCATGAGCCTGGCCATGCTCGTAGAACAGCAGGTCAGGTTGATGAACGGCTATGCCAAGGAGCGCGGCGTCACCATAGAAGGGCACAAGCCCATTGTCTACGATCAGGTCGTGGCGGATCGGGATCTTATTAGCATGGCCATCGTGAACCTGCTGAGCAATGCAATCAAGTACAACTCACCTGGCGGCTCGGTCTCCGTGCGGACCGAGGTGGATGAGGCTCACTGCGCAGTGAGACTGACCGTGACCGATACCGGTGTTGGCATACCTGCAGAACAGCAGGCTAGGCTCTTTGAGAAGTTCTACCGTGCCCCTGCCAACGCCAACAGGGCCGAGGGCACAGGCTTGGGCCTAAGCCTGGTCAAGCAGATAGTCGAAAGGCTCCATGGTGGCAAGGTGTTCTTCCAGAGCCAGGTGGGTGTTGGCAGTACATTTGGTTTCGAGCTGCCCCTGGCAGGCAGGACCGCAGGCCAGACCTGTCGCGTAGGGGCGATGGCATGATAGGACTTGTAGGAGGAATGAAGTATGACTGGAAAGAAGGTCTTGGTGGTGGATGACGAGGTGCACATCGTGCACGTAGTGGCTATAAAGCTGCGGAACAATGGTTTCGATGTCATTACCGCCCACAACGGCGGCGAAGCACTCGAACTTGCCAGACAGGAGCAGCCAGACTGCATCGTCACCGACTTCCAGATGCCGGTGATGTCTGGGCTGGAGCTGGTCGCGAGGCTCAGGCAGCAGCCAGGCACCAGCCACATCCCTGTGGTGATGCTGACTGCCCGTGGCTTTGATATACCTGATGAGCAGCAGGCTCAATTGAACATTGCCAAGTGCCTCAGCAAACCATTCAGCCCCAGGGAGCTATTGGCATGCGTAGAGGAGGCCCTTGGTGCGAAGGTAGGTTGATCGCATGTCGGTAACCCAGACCAGCCTAGGGTCTCAGACCATAGACCTGGCAAAGAGGTTTAGCCCAGGTGTAAAGGCTTATCTCATCGCCCTCGGCAAGCAGGTAGGCAGACAGAAGGCGAACCTTGCGGTCTTTGCAGAAGACGGGGATCTGCTGTGGTTGTCGGAGGCAGGTGGGTTCAAGACGGCCAAGAGACATCTTGCTGAGATCGCAAGACACCTGGCCAGTCGCACACCAGGCGATGTGGAGGTGTCTGCCGGCCCGACCACGGCCCTTGCCTGTACCGTGGATCTGGTCGGTCAGGGAAGGGTAGTAGTCGTCATCGACCTCGGTCAGGAGCAGACCTTCCCAGGTCTTGGGTCTATGGATGCCAGGGCAGCCCCGAGGCGGTCGTTCATGGCCCAGATGCTGGATTTGGCGGCCGAGGGGTTGCATCTGGTTGCAAGGGCAGAGCAGGAGACCCAGCAGGTAAGCGGTGAGTTGGCACAGGCATACGAGGAGCTTGTGTTATTGCACAAGATCGGCGTACACATGGCGCTCACAGAGAAAGATAGCGATTTCCTGACCATGATTTGCGAGAGTATCTACCAGGTGCTGCCTGTCGAAGGTGTCGCTATCCTCTTGAACAAGACTGGCTGCAAGGAACATCTGCCTGCGGTCGCAGCAAGTGCAGGCCAGGTCCATCTTGGCCAGATCGACCTTGGACAATTGCACCAAAGACTGCTGGCCGAGTTGAAGGCGGGCAAAGAGGCATTGGTAGACTGTGCTGCTGGCAGATATAACTGGCCGTCCGGGATAAGGAATATCATGGCAGTGCCGGTCTTCGGGAAGGATCCTGGGGCGTGCGATCCACTCAGATCATGGCTCGGCCTGATTGTAGTGGTCAACTGCATGAACAAGGATCAGTTCGATAGTACTGACATGAAGTTACTGAGCTCGGTTGGGGCTGTATGCGGGGTCTTTATCGCCAATGGAAGGCTGTTTGGGGATCTGAAGGATCTCTTATTGGGGCTATTAGTGGCCCTGGCTCAAGGCATAGATGCAAAGGATGAGTACACATTGGGCCATTCCGAGCGCGTAGCATTCATATCCAGATGGATTGCCGAACAGCTCGCCCGCAAGGGCAATCTGGATGCAAGGCTTGTCCATGTGGCATACTTTGCAGGCCTATTGCATGATGTAGGCAAGATCGGTGTGGACGACTGGGTGCTCCGCAAGACATCGTCGCTGACAGAGTCAGAATGGTTGAGCATAAGACGGCACCCGGTCATAGGGGCCGGAATACTGCGGCAGATAAGGCAGATGCAACAGGTCTTGCCTGCAGTGCTTTCACATCACGAGAGGGTGGACGGATCAGGGTACCCGCAGGGCCTGAAGGCAGACCAGATACCACTGATCGCAAGGATCGTCGGGCTTGCCGATAGCTTCGATGCCATGACAAGCAGGCGTAGCTACAGGCCGGCAAAGGACCTGCAGCAGGCCATCGAAGAGATACGGGCTAACTCGGGTCGCCAATTCGATCCTGAGGTTGCATCGGCATTCCTCGAAAGCGACCTGGATCGGCTTTGGGAGTTGCTCAGCCATGGCCCTGACCGTCTTTGTCATGGCCTTGATACAAGTTACTACCCAGCGGCGGCAGTGGAGGCGTTGGTAAGATGAACCTGACAGTCACAGAGGCAGGCCAATCGGTCGTGATCATCTCGCTGGAAGGGCCCCTCACACTCGACGGTTCCGATGCGCTCAAGGATGCCGTGTCCAAGGCGGTCTCGGGTAGGTGCAAGGCCATAGTCATCGATATGAGCGGCGTCAGGTTCATAGACAGCCAGGGCCTGGAACTTCTGCTGTGGATCAGGGATTACTGCCAGCTCAGTCTGGTGGCATTCAGGTTGGCAGGTCTGGATCAGACCTGTCAAAAGATCCTCGAGATTACCAGACTAAAGGATGAGTTTGGCTGCAGCGTAGACCTGGCTAGCGCTGTCAGGAGCCTTGCCTAAGTGAGGACGAGCCTATGGGCCAGACCCTAGTAGAGGCCAAGGTACAATTAGGCCAGATACTCCTTGCCAAGAGGCTCATAGGCCAGGGCCAATTGGAAGAGGCCTTGGCCGAACAGCAGAGGTCTGGACACAGGCAGCTACTCGGCGAGATCCTCATCCAGAAGGGCTTTTGCACCGAACCACAGATAGCTGCCGCCCTAGCAGAGTCGTATGGTGTGCCATATGCAAAGGTCTCCCCGCGGATCTGCGACCCCAAGGTCGTGGAGGTATTGCCCAGGCAGTTCTGCCAAGAGCACGCCGTCTTGCCGATGTTCAGGGTCCACAATAACTTGACGATCGCCATTGCAGATCCCACGAACCTATTCTTGATAGAGCAGATAGAGCACCTCACTGGATACAGGGCCCAGGTGGTTTGTGCGACAGCAACGGACATACTTGCCACATTGAGGGCATACTCGCCAGGTGCCGGGGCGTTTGTCTTGGACGAATCCTTGCCAGATCAGGGCCCAGACAGGATCACAGTGGTCCAGCCTGCTAGGCCCCAGCAGTCAAATGCAGACCTAGGGCCGTTCAATCAGCCTGCGGTGGTAGACCTGGTCAACTACATCCTGTCTGAGGCGGTGCGGATAAAGGCAAGGTCCATCTACATAGAGCCTATCGATGGCGGGATGCAGATCAGATACAGGGTCGAGCACGGTCTGATCGAGAAGGCAAGGCCGCCATTCCAGATGCATGAACCGGTCATCGGCAGGCTGAAGATGATAGCTGGCATCGACCCTTATGCGAGGCCGCCTCAGCAGGCCACAATAAGGGTCCAGTTGGAAGGCAGACCGATGGACCTTTGTATGACATTCGTGCGAGGCGGATGGGGCGAGCATGCGATCATAGCCCTTTCTGACCCGCAAAGGTGCCTCATAGGCCTCGAATCCCTAGGCTTTACCGTGCAGAATCTGCAGTCCCTTCGCCAGGTCATACAACAAAGGTCGGGCATGTTGATCATATGCGGCCCGCTTTCATCTGGTCGAAGGACCACTGCAAGGGCCGTGCTATTGGAACTCGCCAGCCCAAGGCTGAAGATCTGCACGGTCGAAGACCCGATAGAGTGCCTCATCCCGAATGTCAACCAGTTCCAGCCATCAGGGCCAGGGGATCTCGGCCTGATAGAGACCATCAGATATGTCGCCAGAGAGGAGCCTGACGTACTGCTGCTAAGTAGGATCAGCGACCCGAAAGTGGTAACCTCGGCGGCACAGCTGGCCTTGGCAGGCAGATTGGTCATAGCCGTGATGGACCAGGCCACCCCTGAGATGGCAATCGCAGAGCTGCAGGCAGCTGGTCTAGCAGGCCCCCTGTTGGCACAGTGCATGGGGGCGGTCCTGTCGGTCAGGTTGGTTGGCAGGATCTGCCCCAATTGCAGACAGGCCTACCAACCTGCCTCTACCACCAGGCAGTTGGTAAGCGGCCTCGGTCAACAGGTAGAGACATATTATCAGGGTAAGGGCTGTCCTGACTGCGGCCATACAGGCCGGCTGGGCAGGATCGGCCTGCAGGAGCTGTTGGTACCAGGCCCGCATTCGAAGACAGCGATCACACAGGCCCTGGACCTGCATCGACTACGCCAGGCCGCCGTACAGGATGGAATGATCCCTCTGGCAGTTGACGCCATCGAAAAGGTCAGATCAGGCATCGTATCGATAGAGGACGTCAGCAGGTATCTGCAGACGGATCTTGCGGCCCTCGCGTAAGGCCCAATTGCACCTCTGCCAAGACCTTCCTACAAGTGCAGTGATCGCCCAGATGACATAGGGCGATCGCTTGGGCCTCGAAGCAGACAGGTAGCTCTATCGGGCTGGCCACACCGTACCCCAATGTGATGTGGGGCCAGAAGTTGTGGAAGCTCGATTGCTTGCGGTAAGAACCGATCCAATCCAGTGTCGACTGGCTTACAGGCCCGCGGCCATAGATCATCGAAGGCTGAGGCCGGTAGCTGAATATATCCTCTGTTTGCCTCAGAAGGATCTCATGGAGCATCTGAAGCCAGTCGGTCTTTTGTACAAGGAGGCTCGATATCCTCTGGCCAAGCCGGTTGGTCATTATCGCAATGCCCATGATCGTAAGTGGGCCGGTTGCCACCTGCCCGATGCATTCCTGCATGATCCCCTCCACCTTGCCTACGAACCTTCGATCCATACAACCCATGACCAAGGATATATGCGGGATCGCCTCATTAGGCCCTAGCACGATCTGGCTATTGCCTTCAGCAACCAGCCGCCTGTTCTGCGCAACGGCCAGGTCATGGACATCCTGGCTAGGCAACAGGACGATATCGACAGCAATGAGACCCATAATGTAGATAGCTTGGATAAGCCCATCCGAACGGTCTGTCAAGTCAGTCCTCTTGGACATGCCAACCTAGGGGCGACCGTTCTGGGCCTCTTACCCAGATCGCAGTTCACTATCCATATCGATCTTGTTAAGCAGATGGCCTGGGCGGTCGATACTGCAGGAAACGCCTGCAACGGTAGTGACGGGGCTGTCGGTTTTGATGATGTTGTGGAGCCAAGGATATACACGGACTGGGCTTGTAAAGGCTGAGCTAGCGAGGGCAGGTTTCTGGATCATACCTGCGATCTTGATGACAGGTACCGGCTGTAGCGATAGATTCTGGGACCCAGCCCAGGTCGGCAGGTTCGAGCCTACACCTGTGGTCAATGTGATCCTTGACTCGCTGGGTGTGGCAGAGGAGACGCCTCTACCCTGGGAGGCGGCTGAGGAGCCGAGGCCGTCTGACATCGCTGCGGAGCAGGGCGATTATGTACTGGCACCAGGAGACGTGGTCAGGGTCTCTATACTGGAGCTCTATGCCGAGAACCAGGTCTTTACCAGCGAGTACGTCATAAGCGAGACAGGCAGGATATCCATACCGGAGGTGGGTTTGATCGAGGCAGCAGGCCTTACTGAGGCCGAGTTGGAGGCACAGATAAAGAAGGCCCTCTCGCCTGGGATACTGAAGAACCCATCGGTATCGGTGGCGCTGGTAGGTTCCCAGCAGAGGACGTTCTCGGTTATCGGCGATGGCGTGGAATTGCCAGGCAGGTACGTGATACCGAGATACGACTTTCGGCTTACAGATGCCCTAGCGCTAGCCAGGGGACCGAGGCAATTCAATGTCAGCAGCGTCTACATCGCCAGGCCTATAAGGCCAAGGACTGCCAGGAAGCAGACCTCAACACAGGCTACCACTGGGCAGCAGACGGTCACCGCCTCCAGCCTGAGTGGGCCTGCACCTGCCTGGGCCAATAGTAGTATTGCAGTAGAGAGGGCGATGCTCGGGATGATCCCAGGATCCAGGCAGGGCGAACAGGTGATCGCATCTGCGGTCTTCGATGGGGGGCAAGAGGTCATCAGCCCTACGAGCTTCCTGAAAGGCCGTGGCATCCTTGCCCAAAGATCCAAGACGGATCCTGAGCCGAAGGACCTGGACGGCCCTGCCAAGGTAGATTGGGTCTATCAGAATGGTAGGTGGGTACCTGTGGCCAGGATAGGGACAGAGCAGCCGCCTGTTTTGTCTGCTGAACCTCCGGGGCCCCAGTCATTCCAGCAGTCGAGCACCGGTTATCCGACAACTACCTCTAGCCAGTCTCCATTCTCGAACCAGTCAGGTAGGATAGAGTGGGTCTTCAAGGATGGCAGATGGATACCGGTGCAGGCTTCTGGGCCAAGTCAGCCCCAAACCCAGCCAGGTCCGGGCACTGCAGGGCCTTTCGACGTATCTAGGCTGCCGCCGCCAGAGGCATACCCTACGGTAGATTCAGGCATAGAGTGGGTCTTCAAGGATGGCAAGTGGGTGCCTATACAGAGGCAGCCTGCAGCGGTCCCGACATTCCCGACCAGGATCGGCCCCAGTGAGCAGGTCATACCTCTGGACCAGGTGCCCCCAGAACTGACATGGGAAGAGGCGGCCAGGACCAGGCTCATACGCGTGCCCACGGATAGGCTCCTCGCAGGAGACCCGAGGTACAACGTGGTCATACAGCCAGGTGACACCATACATGTCCCGGTGGACATAGTAGGCGAGTGTTGCATCATGGGTAATGTGAACAAGGCCGGCTACATAAACCTGACCGGCAGGCCCATGACATTAAAGATGGCCATCGCCGCAGCAGGGGGGCTAGGCCCACTTGCCTACCCGAGGCGATGCGAGGTCATACGCAGGATCGGAAACAAGAGGGAGGAGATCGTACTGGTGGATCTCGACAAGATCGCAAAGGGCCAGCAGCCAGACTTCTTCATCAAGCCGAACGATCTTATCAACGTCGGCACGCACTACAGCTCCAGGTGGCGGGCGGTCCTGAGGAATGCCTTCAGGGCCGTCTATGGTTTCGGCTTCGTTTATGACCGCAACTTCGTGGATTAGGGCCAGGTTAGCCTGGGCAATCCCTTCAGGTTGAGACTAAACAGCAGGCTATTGGGCTGATATAGTTACCTTTCGAATGTTGGGCCTGTGTTCGAAGGGCCATTGCATGCCGACATGGGCTGCTCGAGGCCAGGAGCTGGACGACCTTTGATCGAGACCAGGGACAGAAAGGTGAAGATATGCCGACAAGGAGGTTGAACAGGGACCTGTTATGGATGGCCATCGCCGCCGTTGCGGTTGTGGCGGTGTTGGTGGTCCTAGATCGCCTGCGAGGCTCGCAGGATTATGTGGCCTTGACAGAAAAGGCCATCTCCGAGGGGGATTGTGACCAGGCCGAGAGATGGCTGGCACAGGCATTCGGCCAGGCCACCTCCAGCCAGGTGCGAAAGGACCTGTTGTGGCGACTTTCTGAGTTATACCTGAGGTCGGACCTATGGCCGAAGGCCCTGGATTGCTGGCAGCGGATGGTCCAGGAGGATCCTTGCGAGATAAGGGCCCAATTGGCCCTCATCGAGGCAGAGTATGTCCAGGCAGATGCTTGGACCAGGCTGGGCCACCTGCAGACTGAGCTATGGAGGTCTGTGGACCAGAGGGCTGAGAGGCTCGCAAGGATCATCCAGCGGTCTGGCCTATCCGATCGGCCGATCTGGCAATGGCGTGCAGAGGCATTGAGGCCGCTGACCGTGCACGATGCTGGGGCGATAGGGTCTTACCTGTATCTGATCAGGGGCCGGGCCTTGTATCAACAGGCCTGCTCTAGCAGTGCAGGTGCGGCTAGCGATGACCTGGACATGGCCCAGGCAGCGCTACAGGCCGCGGTTGCCGCAGACCCATGCCTGATAGATGCATACTGGTACCTGTACAAGGTCCAACTGATGCGGGCCAGGGGATTGGAACGTGCAGGCGATATGGAAGGCGGTCTCAGGGCCCGGGCAAAAGGCATGGATCTGCTGAAGAGGGCGGCACAGGACAGCGATAAGGCTAGACCCCATGTGTACCTCCTGGAGGCCATGGTCGATGAGGTGCTGGCAGCGAGGGACCTCTTGTCCGTACCTACAGGCCTGGCTCGGCTCAATGGGCGATACGAGAGATTGATCGTGGATTTCGCAAGAAGCCCCCAGGCCCTGGCGAGTGCCGCGAAGTTCTGGCTCCTGCAGGCCTATTACCAGGGGCTAGCCCATAGATCGGCCTACATGCAGAAGGCCATAGATGCCGCGGCCCAGGCAGTGGCATTGGATCCGAATGACAGTTCATATGCCCTTCTCCTTGCCGAGTTGTATTACAAGAGGTCGGTCCTGGCAGGCCGCCAAGAGGATGCAGACATGGCGAGGTCTCTGGCAGAGGCCGCTGCATTCAGGGCCGCCTCTGGGCGCAAGAGCGGTCCTGGTGCTTCAGTGGAGAGGGCCTGCTTGTTGCAGATCTACAACGCTATGGCATGGTGGGCATTGGACCAAATCCTGTACGACCTTTCTGCCAGCCCAGGCAAGGCAAAGGATCAGGACCTCAGGGACTTGACAGAGGTCACCGAAAGGATCGTCCAGCTGGCACCCACGCCGGATCATCCCATTGTCCTCAAATGGAAGGGGTTGCTAGGGCTTGCATCTGGGCGGACTGAACAGGCGGTCAAGCAGCTTTACCAGTGTTATCGACAGGATAAGACCACAAAGGATGATGATGGCATGCTGGATCCGCTGGTCTGCTACGCCCTCGGCAAGGTCTTTGCAAAGGGCCCAGAGTATGGTCAGGCAGCGGAGTTCATGGCAGAGGCCCTGCGGGCGGGGATATGGCTCGAACGGCCCTGTGCCATACTGGAGTATCTGGACCTAATTGGCAGGATTGGGATGTGGGTACATGTGATATCCCCCGCAAATCCATACAACCTGGATCTGTTCGATGCGATCTTCGGTCAGTCAGACAAGGGCAGGGCCCTGAGGATAAGGGCATTGGCAGGCACGAGTCAATTGGCGCAGGCCCAGGCAGAGCTCAGTTCGATCGCGCAGCCTTATACAGGCCCGATCCTCATGGCCCAGATCGAGCTATTGGATGCACAGGCCAGACAGGTCCGTGCCAGCCTGGCATCCGAGCAGCTCAAGGCAGGCGGTCTTGTGGATACCGAGTTAGACCTGCCATCGGATCTAAATCCGACCTTGGCGGACTTACAGCGGCAGCAAGCAGAGGCGGTACTCAGGCTGTTGGATGTAGAATCTGGGCTCGTCACCGAGCAGATGGCCATGTCCGCAGCCCAGGTCCTTGCCGATGCAGGCAGGCTTGAACAGGCCAAGCAGTTACTGGAACGATTCATCGACACAAGGCCCAGGCATGATCGACCGCCGATAGGGGCGATCTTCAGCAGGAGGTTATTGGACGAGCCTGATCCGAAGGCAGTGCCTCCCCTCAGGCGCGACCAGATCCTCGAACAGGCGATCGCAGGCCTGGACGATCCTGTGCAGAGGTCACTCGAGCTAGGTGCGTTCTATAGGCAGTCAGGTAGGCTAGAACAGGCAGGTCAGCAGTTGCTGGCAGCCATGGAGTTGGGAAAGGAGGTAGATTGGTCCAGTAGGCTGCCAGTCATCAGGCAGTTGTATGCGAACCCCCTAGCTATAGCCGCTGAGTTGGCCAGTGAATTGGCCATAGGCCAGGGCGATTGGGACAAGGCAGAAAGGATCGCAGGCGAGGCACTGGCCAGGGACCTGGATGGTTGCAATGGCATGTACTATCGCGCAAGGCTGTTGCACGCACAGGGCCAGCACAAGCAGGCACTAGTAGTCATAGATCAGGCCCTCGAGCAAAGGCCGATCTTCTGTGCCGGCTACATGTTGAGGGCGTCTATCCATACCCAACTTGGCCGCGAAAGGGATGCATTGGCAGATATGGAGGTGGCGGCCAGGCTCAGCCCTGACAGTGCGCAGGTGGCAAAGGGATTGGCAGTGACCCTGTACTGGGCCGCAAACAGGCAGGGCCAACGTGGGCAATTGGCAGCCCAGATACGCTCTGCCCTCGAGCGGGCATTAAGGCTGGATCCATACGACCCGAGGTTGCTCGGGATCTATGCAGAGCAGATCAAGGATGCAGAACCGCTCAAGGCACTGCAGGTCTATCAGGTGCTGCTTCGATATGAACCTACGGCCCAGAATGCCTTGGCATTGGCAGAGCTGGCCACCAGCGTCGCCTCAAGGCATGGACCTGGCTCGCCAAGATCAGGCCTCCTTGAGGTAGCGAGGTTGGCATTGGAGCATGCCTACGCACTGGAACCCAACAATCCACAGGTCATACAACAATATGCTAGCTACTACCAGCAGATCGGTCAGCCCGAAAAGGCCCAGCAGATGCTCCAGAACCTCCAAAGGACCTCTATGGCATGGAAGGAGCTGGTTGCACAAGGCAAGCTAGGGCAGGCCAAGGCCCTGTTGGAGAAGACTATACAAGAAGATCCGAACAATCCGGATGCGCTCGAAGGTCTTATGCATATCGCGCAGTCGACCGGTGACCACAAGGCACTGATTGAATACTCCGATCGTCTGATCCAGATCCGTCAAGGCCCTAACTACCGCGCAGAGCAGGTTATGATCCTGATCACAACTGGCCTGATAGAGGAGGCCCGCCAGCGATTGGATCAACTCAAGGATCTCTATCCAGAACAGGAGGATATAGGCCTCTTGGAGGGATGGCTCCTTGTCCATTCTGGCCAACTTTCCCGGGCGAGGGCAAGGATCGAACAGGTCGTCAGGTCCTATCCAGAAAACCAACGGGCCTGGTTGGTCAAGGGGCACATCGCCATGCTTGGCTGTCGCTTCGATCAGGCCATAGAGGCATTTTCGAAGGTGGTCTCCGACGAGCAAGGGCCTGGCAGGAGGATCATGCTTGCAGATGCATACAGGCTGGCAGGCAAGATCCAACAGGCAACAGACCTATTGGAAGACCTGCTCGATCAGCCAGATGCTGCATGGCAGGCCATCAGGAGGTTGCAATGGCTATACAGGCACGAGCCGAATGCCCCGCAGGTGGAGCTTGCTTACCAGAAGGTAGCAGCGGAGTTCGCAGACCAACCTAGGTGGCTAAACAGGGTTGCAAGGCATGCATTGGAAAAGGGAGACCTCCAGAAGGCAATTGGGCTCTTTGCCAAGGCGATGGGTATAGTGAGGGATGCCGCTGATGGCAACGTAGCCAGGGCATTTGCCAACCCCGACTACCTGGATGCATGCCAGGGATACATCGAGGCCCTTGTCCAAGCAAGGGATATGGAGGGGTTACGATCTGCATTGGCCCAGGTCCCTGCAGGTGTAGATGTTCCTGTGCCCGCGACCATCCTGTGCTGGACCGCCAAGGCCAGGTACGTATTGGGAGACCAGACAGGTGCCATAGCCGATGCCAGACAGGCCATACTGAACGCATCAGAGGACATCCAGTTGCTCGGCCCAGTAATGCAGGTCTTGGGGGCCTTACTGGACGATCCTGCCATGGAAAGAGAGGTGGAGGCGATAGGCCAAGATAGACCGGCCTACTGGGTGGCAAAGGCCGAGATGGCACTGATGCAGAGGCGGTTCGATGAGGCATTGACGGCCATAGACCGATATATGGCTGTCTCAGGCAAGGCAGGCACGGATCTTGCGCGATACAAGGGCCAGGCCCTCGTACTTGCATACGATCTAACGGCCGATAACCGCTTCCTAAGGGATGCATTGGCGGTTTATGAAGGTCTTGCCGCCCAGATGCCGACAGATAGCGGTGTGCTCAATAATCTTGCCTATCTACTTGCGCAGACGCCTGATCAGGCCCAGCGGGCCTTGGAGCTTGCGCAGAGGGCCCTAGGGCTAGATGCTGACAGCCCGGCCGTTATGGATACATACGGATATGCCCTCTATCGCAACGGTCGCCTACAGGAGGCCTTGGAGTGGCTGTTGGCTGCCAGTGCGCAATTCCAGGTCAATTGCATCGAGACTCCTGCCGATGTCTATGAACACATAGGCATGGTTTATCAAGCCCTTGGGCAGAAGGACAAGGCCTTGGAGGCCTACAAGCAGGGGCTGGCCGCTGTCGGCGATAACGCCACTGCTAGGGCAAGGATCCAGGCGGCGATACAGGGCCTGGGACCGTGATAAGGGATTGAAGATGACCGATAGGGCAGTCACAGCGGTGATCAGGCAGCAGATGCAGCCGTTCAGATCACCGGGGATGCCTACCCAGACCGCCGGGGCCATGACGGCCAGGCAGGTAGCAGTGATACTGCGTCGCCATCTGCTGCTGATCGTCTTGGTCACTGCAGCAGGCTGCCTGTTCGGTACAGGGGCCTGCTACCTGCTGCGGAGGTATCTGCCATCCTACACTGCACAGGCCCAGTTGGAGGTCCTGCCGCCTGCCAGGGAGGACCCCATGGCCATCGCCACCACCCAGGTCCAGAAGGATGTACGGTATGAAAGCCGTGTATCCATTGCAGGCCTGATAAGATCCCAGGCTACACTCGAACAATTGCTCGCCAGGCAGAAGGTCAGGCAGACGCATTGGTTTACGACCGAGGTGGATGGCAACGTCACAAAGGCCATGCTCTACCTGATGAGGTATCTGAGGGCATATCCGCAGCGGGATGCTGAATTTGTAACGGTCACCATGACGTGCGGCCTGGCCAAGGATGCTGCTGACATCGTAAATGAGATGGCCGCGATGTTTGTGGAGTCGCAGGGTATAGAAAAGAAGGGCCAGATACAGGATAGGCTGTCAAACCTGGAGGCAACTAGGGATCAGATCAAGGCAGAACTAGACAAGATCGATGAATCGCTAGATCAGGTCAGGACCAAGTGGGACATGACAGACCTTGGGCCAGCAAGTGGCTGGCTCAATCAGCACCCAGTTGTGGTAAAGCTCAATGAGCTGTTGGTCCAAGAGGAGCAGCTCATCCAGACCATAAGTCAGATGGAATCGACCGTCAGGAGCCTGGAGACCCTTGCGACAGGCCCTATCAACGAACAGGTCCAGCAGGCCTTGGAAAAGGATCCAGTCCTGCTTAGCCTTGCCCAACAGATAGCCAGTACAGAGGCCCAATTGGCTGGAAAACTCACCAAGTTCGGCCCGCAGCATCGGGAGGTCCAGCGGACCACAGAGCTGATAAAGGACCTTCAAGACCGCAGGGAAAAACGCAGGCAGGAGGTTGCAGAGCAGACCAGGCAAGCCAATCTCAAGGATGCACAACAGGCATTGCTGGCCATGAAGGACAGGCTTGCCACGTTGCAGTCCCAGAGGCAAGAGGCCCAGGCGAGGAAGAAGGATCTCGACATGGCGCGTGTGGAATATGAGAGGCTCCAGGCCGTACGAGAGGAGCGGCGAAAGACGCTAAACGACCTAGAGCAGGCGATAATGAAGGAAAGGCTTAGCCTCGCCGACCCGAGGACACCGAAGGTCACACTGAAGGCAATGGCCCTTCCTCCATTGGAGATGGTGGTCTGGCGGCAGTATGTCCTGTGGTTACCGCTCGGCTTGGTCTTGGGCTTTCTGGTTTCCATCGGCGGTGCATTTGCTGCAGAGCTCATGACCGATAGGATCCGCACCCCTGCGGACCTGGTCAGATGGGTAGAGGTGCCGCTTCTAGGCGTGATCCCAGATGCATCAGACATGGACCTACCAGCGGATGTAGACCTGTACAAGGTAGTGCAGCATGCCTCCGACTCTGTGCTGGCAGATGCCTACCGTAGGCTTAGGGCGAACCTTCAGATGCAAGAGGCTGCCAGCATACTGGTCACCGCCGCAGATGCAGGCGATGGCAGCACATCTACGGTGACGAATCTGGCCATCGCATTGGCGGCCAATGGAAGCAAGGTCCTTGTGGTGGATGGTAACCTGAGGCACCCTCATTGCAGCACGGTATTCCCAAGGCCGACTAGCTCGAGGAACGGCCTTACCAAATATGGCCTGACCAATGTCCTTCTTGCCCAATGCACCATCAGACAGGCCATAAGAAGGACCAACATCAAGGGCCTTGACCTGATGGAGAGCGGTCTGTTGCCGTTCAATCCGGCTGATCTGCTGGCAAGCCCAAAGATGAAACTGCTTCTGAGCCAACTGGCAAAGGCCTACGATCAGATCATCATAGACAGCCCACCTGTCCTACTGGTAAGCGATGCCAAGGTCCTTGCGCAGGTGGCGGATGCCACCGTGATGGTATTCGGTGCCGATACCACAAGGAGGGGTCAGGCACTTCGGATGATCGATGAGCTCAGGGTGGTAAGAGCGCACATAGCAGGATGCGTCCTTTTCGGCGCCAGGAGCCTGACTGGTGGCTACTACAAGCGGAGATACCGGTCCTACCGCAGTTACGTCATGGCGACAGGCCAGTAGCAGGCCATTGAGCCTGCGGGCAATATAGGTATAATCCTCTTGCAAAAAGGATATCGACCGATGACGACACATGCTCCGATGCTCATCGCATTGTACCAGCCTGCAGTCAGGTGGCGGGCCATCGCATACAGGGTCTGCTGGCTGGTCGCAGGCTCATTATTGATCGCCATCCTTGCCCAGTTGGCGGTCCCCTTGTATCCGGTCCCAGTGACAGGCCAGACGTTTGCAGTGCTGTTGGTCGGTGCCGCATTAGGCCCTGGATTGGGTGCAGCCACGGTCCTGCTCTATCTGCTAGAGGGTAGTATGGGCCTACCTGTGTTTAGCCAGGGTAGGTCCGGTCTTGCCATGTTTCTCGGGCCGACCGGTGGCTATCTGCTCGGGTTCGTGGTTGCGGCGGCCGTTGTCGGGGTATTGGCCAGGATGGGTTGGGACCGGAGGTTCTGGACGACCATGGCTGCGATGCTCATTGGCAACCTGGTTATCTATTGCATGGGTCTGTCTTGGCTTTGCATGGGACTGGGGATGTCCTTGGGGTCATCCATGGATGTCGGCCTGTATCCATTCATCGCAGGCGACCTGTTGAAGGCCTTGCTGGCTGCACTGATACTCCCAGCATGCTGGAGATGCCTGGGTAGCAGGGCCGGTCATGCATGATCAATCCAGACTGACGTAGGGCGCTGCAACCCTTGCCCGAATCCCTAACCTGGCCAGGTCTTCGATGGTGGTTATGGCCCCAGACTTCCTGGCAGCCATGATCCTGTCTGCACCTTTTGGTCCTATGCCTGGCACCCGCAATAGCTGCCACCTTTGTGCCTTGTTGACCTGGACAGGGAAGAATTCAGGATGCAGCCTTGCCCACCTGGTCTTTGGATCCTCATCCAAGGGCAGGTTGCCGTCCTTATCGAAAGGTATCTCCTGCCTTGTAAACCCATACCTTCGAAGCAGGAAATCCACCTGGTACAGCCTATGTTCCCTCAGAAAACCGCTGTCGGTCCGCGCTGTGCCTTGCAAGCCACTGAATAGCTCTAGGCCCTGGTAGCCATCTTGATCAGGATCCTGATACGCAGAGAAATAGACCCTTTCCATCCTGAATCTCTCGTAGAGCCTGGCAGTTGCAGTGACGATCTGCTGATCGGTCTCGCCTGCAGCACCCACCACGAACTGGGTGGTCTGTTGGCAGCGGGGATTGAGGGATTGTCGAAGCTCCGCGATGGCCTCCATCGCACAGATGATGTCCTGGTAGAACCGCTTACGGCTGGTCAACCTCGCTAGGTGCTGTTCCGTAGGGGCCTCTATGTTCACAGAGACCCTGGTGGCGAGTCTGACCGCCTGTTCGATCGCAGCCTTGCTGGCCCCTGGTATGACCTTCAGGTGTATGTACCCCTTGAACTGCCAACGCCTGCGGATGACCTCTACGGTATTCAGCATCCGCTCCATGGTCGTATCAGGTCCATCCTGGACCCCGCTCGAGAGGAACAGACCACTGACCCTATCTGCCTGCACCAACCCCATGAATGCCCTGGCCAGCTCCTCAGGCCCGAGGCTGCACCTAGTTATGTGCCTGGTTCGGTTGAAAGGGCAATATGTGCAGTCATTGGCACATGCGTTGGTCTGAAGGACCTTCAGGAGCATCACCTTCCTCCCTCCTGGCAGGACTGCAGGATATACCCACCTACCATCAGCAGCGCGTGTCCGGCCAGGTTCATCAGCAAGCTTACACGCGCAGGCCAGGTCGAACCTGCTGGCAGCAGCCAGGATGTCTAGCTTGTCCTTGACCTCCATGCCTGTATTATCCGGCTATCGAGTTGCGCTTCAATGCCCACAGCTAGCTAGGTCAGGCCAGCCGCAGGCCCACTTGGCGTATGCAAGGGAACTTGGTCATCATCGTGGATCCTGGCAGGCAAGGATCCTGACGGGGCCCAGTAGGCCGGCAGGGCGGAGGGGACCTGTTGCACGGTCTGCAGCGGTGGTCCAGGTGAGCCTACTGGATCGATCCAGCCTGCTATCGCCTATCAGGCGATTGGCCCAGGTATTGGTCACGCGGATCTCGACGGTATTGGTGCCTTTACGGATCGCCCTGGTGATATCCACACGATAGGGCCAGGTCCATGCGGTACCGCATGGGGTGCCGTTCAGACTGACCTGGGCTACACAACAGACACGGCCGAGGTCGAGCCAGGTCTGGCCTGTGGGTTTGCAGGGGTAGTCGAATCTGGTAGTGTAGGTGGCCGTGCCAGAGTAGTAGTGGATCTGGGGCTCAGGATGCTTACTCCAGTCCTCTAACTGCTTGAATGTCACTGGCTCGTTTGGCCCGCCCAGTGCGGGATCGAATCCGACCATCCATGGGCCTTCGATCTGCAGCACTGCCCTGAGGAACGTCCAATTCGGGCCATCGTCTGAATGGCCCTTGTCAGCGGGCTTGCCAAGGACGATGAAGACAGAGCCATGCGGATCCAGATGTAGCGGCAGGTAGGTACGGCCATCCTTTGTCTGCCAACTGGAGGCGGTCCTGACCTGACCAGTAAGTGGATCCCAGAGCTCCGGTATGCGGCCTGCCACCCTGAGCGATAGATCGACGGCACGATTGGCATCGGACTGATTGGAGACAAAGTAGATATCCAGGTCATCTGATCTCCTGTGGCACCAGGCGATCCTGGCAGGTTGGTTGTGGACGAGCAGGTCAGGTTGTATACCAAGCTGCCTCAGATCCTTGCCAGTGAATGGGCCTATCCTGACCGAAGGATGCACCTGGAGCCTTAGGCCGATCTGTGCAACCTGCTGGTCGCAGTCTGGATAGTTGGTCAGGCTAGGTGATGCGCTTACGGTCTGGCCCATGAGTATAGGTATTCCTGCATCCGCGATCTCCAGCAGCCTTTCTGCCATTTCAGGGCTGACCATGCCTGGTTCTGGCATCATCGCGTTCGCAGCGGGTACGACCAGGACCCTATAGCAGATACCGCTTGGTGCCTGTAGGGCCGGGATATCCTTGTCGATCCTGACCGAATGGATCAAGGCATCTGGGTTGATGGAGTCGTAGGCATAGCCACCCAGCGGATCGATCCAATCGTTGGGATCGCGGATGTTTGCAGATGCCACCACGCCAGGCGGCATCTGCCTCAGGGGCTGGCCTTGGTTGGCGATGCGGGCTGCGTGACGTTCGATGATCTCTGGCCTTATCAGGCCTGGCAGTGTCTGGATCAATCGCTCAGGCAGGACTGCCCTGCGGGGTATCTGCTGGCCTGTAAAGACCGCTATGTCCACCACAGGCCTGCCGGTCTGGAGCAGCAACTGGCATCGCCTGATGTAGTCCACCCATGCCCTAGCATGAGGCCACCAGGTCTGATCCCGCTGGAAGAACAGGCCAATAGGCCCCAAGGTCATACCTGGCCTGCGATCCAGCCAAGGGTTGTGCACAAAGACGTGCACGACCAGGCGATTGATGCCACTGGCCAGGTGGAGATCGCCCAATGGCTTGATACGTGCCAGGTCCTCATCCCAACCCAGCCTCAGCTGGGTCAATGCCTCTGCCTGGACGATGCATCTGCCATAGACATGTGCTGCAGATATGGCCTCAAGTATGTCCGTGGGCTTGTCATGTGTAGGGCTATTGAGCCAGAACTCGCCCATCGGTATGTCTACATGGCTGAAGTGCTGCATCCCGTCGCCGAGCATGGTAGGGGCGGTGCATTCTGCGCTGAACTGGCAGCCGTTCTCGTGTGCAAGGTCGGCAAGGGTACCAAAGAACCGCTCTGCAAGCAGCTCCGCTATGGTCTGGCGGACGTCATACAAGACCCGCTCCGAGATATCTGCACTACCTACAGGGATCCCTGCCATGACCGGTAGATACGGCAGGAGGTCATAGCCGCGCCGCTCGGCGAAATCCTCTAGGAAGGTTGCGGTCCAGTTCTGGCTGCCAGACTCCCAACTGTCGGTGTGGAAGACCTTCAGTACACGGCTGCTAAGCTCGGGCCCCAGCATACGGCGGATCTGGCCGAACCATCGCTCGAACTGCAGCCTGACCGCCTGTTGATTGAACCTGTCGCACTCCAAGCCGATCGCGCCGGATCCAGTGGTATTCCTTTGACCAGTCGAGGTATGGCCCATCCGAAGGATGGTCCAGTTACCATCTGGTACGTCCCAAATGAGGATGCCGTTTGGATCCATCATTCTGGTCAGGTTCATGATCTGGGCCGGCCTGAGGCACAACTGGTCCGGGACCTGTGTCCTGGTGGTCCTGGCTGACAATCGCCACACCAGGCCAGACTTGCCCTCAAACTGGTCTATCCTGGGCTCGCTAGACAATTCGATGTATTGGATCCTCAGGCTCGGCCGCCACTTGGCCGTATCCAGGTCCTCCGAGCCTGGTTCCGTGCCTGCCGGGTCGTGTACGAACCTGAAGAACCTGGCGGTGGTAGGCCGTATGGCATAGGTATATTCAGGGCAACCCAGTGGATCCCGATCCTGCCAGCCATGGCGTGGTGGCACTAGATCCTGGACCGGATGGAATGACCTGCCGTCGTCGCTGGCCTGGATGCGTAACCTCAATGCCTGGAAGCTGGACCCTGCAGGTCTGATACGGATGGAACGACAGGTCATACGCTCTGGGAATTCGTACTGGATCCAGCATGGGCCATCGCTGTGGAATGACTGGGTATTGTCCTGCATCACCAGATACTGTGCATCTACACCAGTGCTGGTGGTGACCCTTGGTACCAGCGTGGTCGTGGAGATACCAGCCCCAGCTAGGCAGGGGAAGGCCAATATGGCCACATCGCGGTAGTAGCCCTCCCTGGCAGGTGGCCTGGGCAGGGCCAGCCGCGACGGCCCTGGGCCCTTGACATGTACCATAGACCAGGTCAACCTCTGCATGGAAAGCTCTGGGGTGATCCAAGGACCTGCTGCCAGTGAAAAGCCATCGCAGGCATGTATGCCAAGCTTCAGACCTAGCCGATCCGCCTGGTAGAACGCGAACCTGAGCATCTGCCACCACCTATCCGTAAGCGGGACTGCCGCAGGCTCGAACAGGGGTGGATCTGCAGGCCGCCTGACAAAGAACAGATACGCCCCATCTATCCCGGCATCCCTCATCGCCTCGAGGTCCGCGCGGATGCCATCCTGGCTGACAGCCCCTTCCACCCAGTACCAAAACACCCACGGACCTGTGCCAGGAGGCGGGGCCCCGAACCGTGCCTGTAGCCCCTCCGATCCGGTAAGGGCTGAGAACAGTCCCAGCGACAATAGGATGGCCCATGCAGCGATCACTTGTATACCTCCACAGGCCTGGAAGTGGCCAATGCGATCGCACGTCCCTTGGTGCCCACCGCACAGTAGAAGTGGTAGACGATGTCACCGTGCTTTACGAGCCATGGCTTGTGGGCGAATTCCTGATCCCAAGGCTCCGAGGGCTCGATTAAGGCAGGGCCATCCCAGCATGTCCAATGGACCAGGTCTTCTGATGCAGCGAAGGTATCAAAGGCCTTGGGCCTCCAGAATGCCCCGAAGTAGAACATCACCCAAAGCCCTTCCATCCTCACGATCTGGGGATCGCCGCTGATAACCCCGTGGCGCAGGCCTTCAGGCCTAGGGTGCGAGATGACAGGCCTGTCGCCGTAGCGAAGCCATGTCCTCATATCCTTGGAGACGGCCATCATGATGGTCTCATCCCCGCGGGCAGGTCTTGCGTTGTAGAACATCACGAATGGCCGACCGAGCGATGCGGTGTGGTCATAGAGCACGAAGCTCTTGAACAAGGCCTCGGTCTCAAAAGGCCTGGCATCAGGGTCGGCAGGGCCAAGGACGGGCCTGGGCATGCGTTGCCAACCTTGCAAATTGGTTGGGTCTGTTGCATAGGCCATGCCTATGGATAGTGGGGGCCTCTCATACCCAGGATTTGCCCCACCGATGTAAGAGATCCAATACAGGCCATCATGGCTATACAGGTTGTAGGAACCACCCCAATTGGGGTCTATCAGGGCGACACCTCCTGCCACGTTTGCGCTATCCCATCTACCTGTTGGACCCTGGTCGAGGATCGTACCGAGGCAGTTCCAATGGATCAGGTCGTCGCTGGTGGCAAGCTGCGTGGTGTAGCCCTGGGGATCCTGCTCTAGCTGGACGTAGACCATATACCAGCGTCCCTTGTGGCGAAAGACCGTAGGACAATCTACCTTCTTTCCATCAGGGGCGGGTATGACGATCCCGAGCTTGTATGGTGTCTTTACCTGCTCATATATGGCCTGCATGCGGGCAGGTGGTATATCGCCTGAAAAGGCCAGGCCCAATATCCCGTGTAACAGGAGGATCGCTGTCATAGATCTTGATCCTTTTCAATAGCAGTGAAGGCCTTTCAGTGTCAAACGGACATTGTTATGATAGTCTAAGGCCAGGCACTCATAGCAATATGTCGTCTCTAGCATCAGATGCCTCTGTGTTGTGCATGCTGCAGATCTTAGTGCTGCAGGTCCTGGCAAGCAACATTGCAACGTCGCAGCGGACCCTATTGGACCGGCATTGGAGGTTCGGATCCTCGGCAGACGCCGGCTGGACTGCAAGGATCGCGGGGGTTACAGTAGCAGCTATCCCTGCAGGAAACGGCCTTCGATGGCCAACTCGGGGTTGTGTGTATCTTGGGGTTGATAGATGGGAACGTACAAGACCATGACCAGAAGGGCATTTACGCTGATCGAGTTGTTGGTAGCAATAGCGATCATAGCGGTGCTGATGGGGATCCTATTGCCATCGCTCCGCGCGGCAAGGGAGGGCGGATATCGCGCCGTCTGCCTGAGCAACCTCCGCCAACTGACTACAGCCTGGATCATGTACGCAGACGATAATGGCGGTAAGCTGGTCAAGGGCGACACGCACGATAGCGATGCGTGGGTGCAGTGGGATGATGGCTTTACCGAACAGACAAAGGAACAGGCCATCATCCGTGGGATGCTTTACAAGTACTGTCCAAACAAGAAGCTTTATCAGTGTCCGTCCGGGATAAGGGGTGAGGTAGTGACATATTCCATCGTAGATGCCATGAATGGCCATGGTGCCATAGACGGTGCCATACCTGCTCCATTGAAGAACCGCAGCCAGATCAGGCATCCGGCAACCAGGACGGTCTTCTTGGACGAAGGTAAACTGACACCATCCAGTTGGACGGTCTACTACTATCAGGAGAGATGGTGGGATAGGCCTAGCGTCAGGCACAGCAACGGCACCTGCTGGTCGTTTGCAGATGGCCACAGCGAGTATTGGAAGTGGTCCGACCCTAGGACGATCAGGCTCGGCAGGAGCAAGGAGGGTGAGGCACTGACGCCAGGTCAGAGTGATCCAACCTGGTCTATGGGTAACAAGGACCTTTACAGGGTTCAGAGGGCATGTTGGGGCGGTTTGGGCTACAAGCCCTCTGCGGAATAGGCAGATGACGCGGCATACACTTTGGATCTTACTGACGTTGGGTATGATGTGGCAGGATCCTGTTCTGCCCGCCCAGCAGGCCATCGAATTGGTCTTACCTACATCTGCCCCTCCAAGGGTAGTATTCGGGGCAGAAAGGCTTGGCAAGGCCCTGAACGAGAAGGGCTATTCAGCCCGGATCGTCACGTCTAGCCATCCAGGTCGTGCAAGGCGGATACTCCTTGAGCCTGACCAGGCCTGCAAGGAGGATCAGGAGTCCTTCAGGATCCTGCGGAGGGCTGATGGCGACTACCAGATTGTAGGTGGTCCTTCTGGCCTGCTTTATGGGTCTGTAGAGCTGGCAAGACGCATCCGGCAGTGTGGAGACCTGCCTGCTCAGTTAGACATCGAGGATAGGCCTGCCTTCAAAATGAGGGGGGTCTGCATAGGGCTTCAACTCCCGTCGATCTTGCCTGGCCGGTTGACATATGAGTATCCGATAACCCCTGACAACTTCCCGTTCTTCTACGACAAGGACCTATGGGTCGAGTACCTAGACTTCCTGTTGGATCATAGGTTCAATACATTGTATCTTTGGAATGGTCACCCATTTGCCTCATTGGTGAAGGTCGATGAGTATCCATATGCCCTTGAGGTCACCGATGAGGTCTACCAAATGAATCAACAGACGTATCGTTTTATCGCCCAGGAGGCGGACAAGAGGGGCATATGGGTCATCCAGATGTTCTACAACATCCTTGTATCGAAACCCTTTGCGGAAAGGCATGGCATATCTACGCAGCACCGCCAGCCGAACGACCTTGTTTCGGATTACAACCGTAGGTCCATCGCGAAGTTCATAGAGACCTATCCGAACGTGGGGCTGTTGGTCTGCTTGGGGGAGGCACTCAGCGGCCAGGCAAATCAGGAGCTCTGGATGCGCCAGACTATCATACCTGCGGTGAAGGAGGGGATATCGAGGCTCGGTCTGAAGCAGGAGCCTCCCGTTATCGTCCGAGCGCATGCAGTCAGCGATATGAAGGCCCTCATGACCGCTGCACTGCAAGGGTACAGGAATCTGTATACGATGGCCAAGTATAATGGCGAGTCCCTGACCACGGACGAGCCTAGAGGACAGTGGCAGCAGGTACATCTGGACCTCAGTAGGATCGGATCTACGCACGTAGTGAATATTCACCTTCTATCCAACCTGGAACCATTCAGATACGGCGCAACAGAATTCATCCGCAGGTGTGTCCTGGCCTGCAGGGACAGGCTCGGCGCGAAGGGCGTACATCTTTATCCCCTGGCATATTGGGACTGGCCCAATAGTCCAGACAAGGTCCGACCAAGGCTCAGACAATACAAGAGGGATTGGATCTGGTTTGAGGCTTGGGGCAGGTATCTTTGGCAACCCCAGCCAGACCCAAAGGAGGATAGGAGATATTGGATCGACCGACTGGCCGAGTTCTATGGGGACAATGAGGCAGGCGAGCTGATACTTTCTGCCTACAACGATGCCGGCCTATGCGCCCCCATACTGTTGCGCCGTTTCGGCATAACCGATGGGAACAGGCAGACATTCTCGCTGGGTATGTTCCTGGATCAACTGGTGGATCCAGCCCCTTATGGCCCTGTCAGCGGCCTTTGGGAGTGGTATGCGCCGCCTGGTGAGAGACTCGACCAGTACGTGCAGAGGGAATGGACCGGCCAGGGGCACGATGGCGAGACACCGATCAGGGCGATAGAACAGACGCAGCAGCTTGCCGCTGATGCTGTGGCTGCCATAGACAAGGCTGCAGGCCTGGTGAAAAGGAACCAGCAGGAGTTCGAAAGGCTCCGGAACGACATACATTGCATAAGTTTGGTCACCCAATACTATGCACAGAAGGTCATGGCCGCGATGGGCCTGCTGCGGAATCGTTATAGCCACGATCCCAACGATCTGAAGGCCGCTGCAATGCACCTAGCAAGATCCATAGAGGTCTACAAGGAGCTTGCCGATAGGACGGCGCAGACGTACCTGTATGCCAATTCGCTGCAGACAGGCCATCGCCGCATACCGATAAGGGGTTGGAAGGACGACAGGCCTTACTACTACCATTGGCAACAGATGTTGCCCTTGTATGAGCAGGAGCTGGCAGGATTCCAGACTGGATCGGCCATGCCGATCGGCAAGGCTACGGGTTCTCCGATGCCCAAGTTGACAGCTGTCGATTTCCAACTGCTCAGCGAGCATGCACAGACATACCAGATAAAGGTAGGTGAAAGGCCATTTGCAGACCGGAACTACGCGATACTGCAAATGGCCGAGGTACTGGATGGGCTTGTGGGGATCAGGTTCTCGCATGATGCAGGCAAGGAGGGCCGGCTTGCTCCTGTAAGGTTGGAGGCGGCAAGGCCAGTAAAGATCCTGGTGGGTTACTTCGATGAGGATCGCGATATCTGGGCAAGGCCGCCCGATCCGGAGATAGATGCAGAGGCAGCCAGGCATGGTAGTGCAGGGCCTGTAATAAGGAATGCATTGCAGATAGAAGGCTGTCCTGCGGTCCATGTGTATGTGTTCTCATTTGAGGCAGGCTCGATCACCTTTGATCCCCATTGCAAAGGCAGTTACCTGATCCTAGGCGTGATCCCGGCAGATACGGAATTGCCGTCCTATGATGCAGGTCTGCCACCTGGTAGGAGGTAGGACTTGGATACTTACAGGTGGGTCTATTCGTCGAATGTCCTTTCGAACTACCAGCGGCATAGCCAAGGAAGGGCACTTTTTAGCGGAGTGTGCCTTCTGGTATTCGTTTTCCCATGGGCCAGTTCCCAGGCGGGTCCTGCCAACCTGCCGGGTCGGTCACAGTTCAACGTCAGGTTCGATGCTGGCGGGATCGTCGGCCTGAGACCTAGCCTTGGTGGGGCACAAATCGATTATCTCCAGCCCGGCCGCAGGTTGGGGGATGTGTTGGTGCGTTATCGTCAGGAGGGAGGGGATTGGCTTACTGCCTTTACTGGATCATTGGTGGATACTGGGACATTTGGGACCAGCGAGGATGGCAGGGGCCATAAGGCCATCTATCGGGCCCCTGGCCTCGTGATCGAGGTGGAATTCACCATTCTGGAACAGGCCTTATTGTGGGAAATTACCATCTCCAATCCTACCGATAAGCCCCTGGAGATAGGAGATCTGGCGTTACCGTTGCCGATCTGGAGAGGGCAGGCCCCCGGCCCTGTGATACTGAAGCATAGCTTCATATCGGGCCATGGATCGTTCATCTTTTGGGCCAGATCGGGTCGTAAGGGCCCGTATCCTGTGCTAGTGCCTTCTGGCAACACCCATCTGGAATACTGGGATACACAAGGACCCACTGGCAGTCGGGGCTTCAATGTCTACATACACTCCAAGGCTGCAGGGGCACAGGCCAGTCAACGCGGCACCCATTGGCGGCAGCCCCATACAAGTGCCATCCTTGCCCCGACAGGGCAGCCCGGGGACCGCAGGTCCTACCACCTGCGATTGAGGTGGGCCGATGACTATGGCCATATCCGACAGGTCTTGGTGGAGGAGGGCGGTATAGATGTACATGTGATACCTGGCATGACCGTACCCATCGACCTATCTGCCAGGATTGCAATACGGAGCGATCAACAGATTCGATCTCTGGAGGCCGAATTTCCAGACAAGACCGCGATCGATGGGCTTGCCGGTGACAAGGGATATAGGATCTACCAGGTCAGATTTTCTAGGCTTGGCGAGAATCGATTGACGGTGCGTTATGGCGATGACAGGCACGCATTCCTGGAGTTTTTCGTTACCGAGCCAGTGGAGACCCTCATCAAGAAGAGGGCTGCCTTCCTTGCAAGGTCTCAGCATCGGGACCCTACAAAATGGTATGACGGGCTGATAACGGATTGGAATATGGCCTCCGAGGTCTTGCTGAGTCCGGACAATTATGATCGCATACCTCGGTCGAGGATATATGCGGTTACATGCGATGACCCCGGCCTGGGAAAGCCAGCATTCCTGGCCGCAAAGAACGCCGAGTTTCCATTGCAGCAAGAGGTCGATGTTATCGATTACTATATCCAACACTTCGTGTGGGGTCGGCTGCAGAGGAGCACGGATGAGAGCTATCCGTACGGGATCTATGGGATCCCTGACTGGAAGACCAACCGAGACAGCAACGACCCGGGCCGCAACGGCAGGCTGCATATATGGAGGGTCTATGATTATCCGCATGTGGTCTTGATGTACCTCAGCATGTACAGACTGGCGAAGGATCGCCCGCATATCCGCACGATGCTTACCGCAAGGGAATACCTGCTCAGGGCCTTTGGCACTGCAGAGGCGATGTTCACTATACCAAGACAGATCGTCGGCTGGTCGGCATACGGGACCGGTTTTTACAACGAGTTGGTGATCGTGGACCTGATAAAGGCCCTGCAGCAGGAGGGCATGGGAAGACAGGCCGATATCCTCAGGCGGCACTGGGAGCAGAAGGTCAGGACATTCTTGAGTGGCAACGTAGACCTGTTCAGGTCAGAGTATGCCTTTGACTCTACTGGCTTTGAATCTACGCATGCCATCGCCAGATACGCCGTACAGAGGCCAGACCTATTCGATCCAAATAGGGCCAATGCGTTCATGGAGGACCAGATCGCAGCGAACCTCTTCTGCAGGGGCTGCATAGAGCCTGCATATTACTACCTTGGTAGCGACTATCGTGGCAGTGCAGGCAACGCCTATACACTGAGCTACATGTCCCAGATGGGCGGCTGGGCGGTCCTGGATTACGGCCTGTACTTTGCCAAGGATCCCTTTCCATTCTTGAGGTTGGGCTATGCCTCCTATCTGAGCTCTTGGGCCTTGATGAACACTGGGACCACTGAATCGAATTATGGATACTGGTATCCTGGAAAGGCAAACGATGGTGCTGCTGGGGGCGGATTCGAGCCTGCCCCATACGGCCAGACCTGGCTAGGCCAGCCCCATCACAGGGGTGCATGGTACTATGCATGTGAGATAGACCTAGGATACTGTGGGGCGTTGCGGACCGCTGCAACGATCCTAGCGGATGACCCCATCTTCGGTCTGATCTGCCTCGGTGGTCAGGTTCGGAAAGGACCAAGCGGTTTCGAGGTCATCCCAAGGGACGGCCTGAGGCGGAGGTTCCATGCAATCCTCGCCACGGGCAGGTTGCATTTATCATGCGATGTCGGCCAGTTTGCCGCAGACAGGCCTATGTGGATAGGGCAGGACCTCTCTCAGGTCAGGTTCTCATTGACCTGCCCATGCCAGTTTGGTCACAAGGCAAGGGTGCGGGTCAGGGGTCTGAAGGCCGGCAATTACAGGGTATCCTGTGGAGATGGAACCATCAGAACATTCACGATGGGCGATGGTTCCGAACATACCTTTGACCTGGCTGCAGATCCAGGGTCACCGAATACCTATATGATCGTTAGGTCTGGGCCGTGAGGCTAATGCCTGGCGGCTCGCAAGGCCTCAGTGGTGGTATAGTACTTGGCGAGCATGTACGAGGTCTCCCAGTTAGGAATCCTGCCTCGTGCAAGGTATTCGAGGTATAGCTGCATCACCTGTGCGAAGTGTGCCTCATGTCCTACCCTGTACTTGTCAGGGATTTCTATCCTCCATCTGTTCTTGGCAAGCCTGGTCAGATCTATGCCAGGATACCTTGTCTGCAAGGTCTCTCGGATGGCCTTTTCCAGGGCCTGTGCGATCTGGTTGTCTCGGTTGGCCTCTACATACAGGGTAGGTTGATAGGCCTCCGCGCTGCCCTGGCGTATGACCAGACTGCACCTGGTCCCACGTAGTACGGAGGCGTGGCTGTCACCACCAGCGGGAGGTGCCTGGTAGTTCCAGACAACCGTGATCCTTGCGTGTACATCCTTGATCCTGTACGTGAACTGCCCATTGCAGTAGACCTTGAGCGCGTTGCCATCTACCGCGCTAGTCAGGTATTCAGGGAATCGCTCCAGGCCTGTGACCTGCCTGAATTGATCTAGCGTCAATTCGGTCGGCCAGCGATCGGCAGCAATGATCTTGATATCGCCCTTGTCAAGGACCTGCTGTGGGAAACAGGCCAACTGCACAAGGTCTACTAGGTGCGTGGCGACATCCACGATCCCCTCGCCTTGTTGACGTATATCGAAGAACCAGCCTGGCCTCTTGACCACGCTTCCTGCCACGGACTTGTAGAAGTGGTGCACGCTTTCCATGATGACGCTTGGGTCCTGCGGGGTCCCCTTTTCTAGCTGGCCGAACACGTCGGGGATCTGCGCAAGGGCATTCTGGAGGATGGTGGCGATCTCGTACCTTTCGGTCATGATGTCATAGACCAATACCCCTTTTCTCTTGGCTAGTTCGAAGGCTTGCTCTAGCATCGAGAACCTTTCTGGCGAGATCACCATCGGTTTATCTGCCAAGACGTTCAGGCCTGCCTGCACGCAGGCCAGGATGTAGTCGGTCTTGCGTGCGTTGTTGCCAGAGATGACCACCACATTGCCAGGCCTTTCCTGCAGCATCCTTTCCAGATAATCCGGGCCGGTATAGACCTTGAGCACCCATGAGGTTGGATCCTTCTGCCTGGTATTGAACTGCTGCATCCGACCAAGGTGATCCTGGAGTTCAGGGCCTTCAGGGGCATAGATATGCACTACAGGCCAGACCTGTTGGTACATGGTCTTGTGGACGAGGGCTGCATGGAAATGGCCTGGGTCCAAGGTCATCAGACGAACCAGCGGCAGAGGCTCGGTATCGGGATCTTGGCCCAAGGCGAGGGCTACAGCGTATAGCAGGATCACGCAGCTCACCGGCCTTATCGATCCCTTGCCCATCCTAGATATCCAGATACTGTGTGCCATAGGGCCTCCGCTGTGGTCTGGAAAGCATCGTGTTTGCCTGATCGTCATCCGTGAATCGCTCCTTGTTCGGGTCCCAGCGTAGCTTCCTTTGGAGCTTCATGGCTATGTGGAATACCAGGCACGCAGTGCAAGACCGGTGCGCTACCTCTACAGGCCCTATGGTCTGGTTCCTAGTGCGTATGCATTGGAGCCAGTTCAGGTGCTGCTCGGGGCTTCGGTACAGAAGGATTTCATTCGGCCCGATCGTGCTATCCAGGATCCTCGGGTCGCTGGCATCCAGTGACCTGGGACTAGGGTTGCCGGATCCAGGGTCGCTCGATGTAACAGGGCTACCCCTTGCCACGAAGATCCAACCTTCTGTGCCTTCGAACCTGATGCCGTTGGGCAGCTGGTCGCATATCTCCATGGTCAGCCCATTCGGATACCTGGCGAATACCCTGAACTTACCATGCACGTCCCAGATGCCGGACTTCGGGAATTCGGCCTGGGCCTCTACCTCTACAGGCCCTGTGTACTCCATATCCAGTGCCCAGTGCGCGATGTCTACGTGGTGGGATCCCCAGCCGGTGATCATGCCTGCCCCGAATTGTTCGCACCGTAGCCATCCAGGCCTGGAGTAGTCGTTCTGAGGGTGGACGCGTTTCTCCGTATAGTAGACATACGGTGTCGAGCCCAGCCACATGTCGTAGTCGAGATTAGCAGGTATCGGCATCTCGGGCTCCTCCGTGCCAGGCGGGTCTGCAGGAAGGCCGATCTTGATGTGTTTGACCTGACCTATCCTCCCATTCCTGACCAGCTCGCATGCCCTGTGGAACTGGGGCCAAGGACTCACCGACCTCTGCTGGCAGCCGATCTGGAAGATGCGGCCTGTGCGTTGGACAACGTTACTGACCTGGCGGCCCTCCGCAATGGTCAAGGAGATGGGCTTCTGTAGATATATGTCCTTTCCTGCAAGGGCAGCCTCGATGGCAGGCTGGGCGTGCCAGTGATCGGGGGTGGAGATGATCACTGCATCTATCGCAGGATCCTTCAGCATCTGGCGGTAATCCCCATAGACCTTCACATCTACATAGCCGGTCTTGCCAAGCTGTCTTTCATAGTATGACTCTATCCACCTCTTGCCTGCTACGGCCCGCTTGGAATCTACGTCTGCAACGGCCATCACCCGACAGAGGTCTAGGTGTTTGATGGTCTCAGGCAGGTCGTGCTCGATCGCTATGCGGCCTGCACCGATCTGGCCTATCTGGATCTTGTCATTCGGCCCGGGCCTGGCGGTTGCCCCTGCCTTGAGCAAGATAGGTGCGCCGAGCAGCCAGCCAGTGGCAGTTGCGGCGGTCTTGATGAAGGTCCTTCTGTCTATCACTTCAGGACTGCCCGCGGAGGATATGCGTAGTTCTGCCATAAGACCTCCATAGTCTTTGGATCCAATGTGCCATCATACACGATGAGCCTGTATCTGAGGCAATGCTCTCGGCCTGGTTGGAGGGACCAGCCATTGAGCCTGATAGGGCAGAACTCGAAGAACAGATACCCCTTTTCCTTGTGTGCATCCGATGGCCAGACCCGCATGGGTTCTGGGTGGTCCCTATTTGATGGATGGCTCAGGAACAAGATCCCTGATACCTGCCCTGACTTGTTTGAACCCCGCACGTCACACCACCTGGCCCTCGTCCCATCTGCCTGGTCCCTGGTCTTGCCCTCAGATGTCAGGACCGAGCAATTCTCGCGTGTCCAGTCCTCCGTTGCCCTGAATCCTATACCACCGCCATACCTGTAGCTGGGCAGCTCTATGGGGCTATCTATGGCTGGATTGAGTATGGTAGCGAGGTCGACCAGCCAGACAGGTCTTCCGTCTATGGCCGTCATACAGGCCCGGACGTCCCAAACCTCGTTTATGGCAACCAATTCCCCCTGTTGGCTGACAAAGGCCAGGTGTTCCTGCCTGACCTTGAAGCCTCCATACACAGGCCCGTTCACTGTGGATAGCAGCCCAGCAAACCTGACCGTGCCCTGACCCTTTGCAAGATTCCAGAAGTCAACCTCCTTACCCTGCACTATGGTCGCAGTCCATGGGTTCCAGATGCCATAGTGGTGGTAGTGGTCAGGCGGCTGGATACAGGTAAGGACATTGCCAGCAGGTGACCACAGGGGATGGATGAATCCGCTCCTGCGGTAAAGCGGGTCTACGCCATCCGGTACCGGATGGGTCGCACAGTGGTATCTGAGTATCTCCTTCCCCTGGGCCTGCAATGTGATCAGGCCCTTGTCCACCCTGGCGGTAACGGTTTGGGGCATGGGGCCATCTTGTTCGAACCTTAGCTGCAGGTTCACTACCGTATTTGGGCCCCATACCTTGTCAGGTACGAACCAGAGCCTGGCAGTAGGACCTGGTTCTAGCTGACAGGCCAGCGCGACCCTTTGCTGTCCTTCGAGCCTCCAGACGGTAGGCAAGGCCTCACCGTACACGAGGCCCTCGAGGTCTATCGACAGGGGCACGGCAAGCTGTGGCGTCTGACCTATCTCTACCGATATCGAATACCAGCCCGGCCCAGCCACAGACGGCAGGGAGTTGACCACCAGACAGGCGATCGATATCAGGTATCGCCTTGCATCCATCTGTTGACTCCTACTGATCGGCAAGGGGAGACTGGATGGCCATTATATGGCGGGCTGGTCTGGATTGTCGAGTCGGATCTTGCCTGCGGGCCCGCCAGTTAGTGATAGAGCCACGGCCAGAAGACCCAATCACCATCCTCTGCCCACACGATAGGCCTACCATGCTCATCGGTACCGCGCACCCCGCCATCGTCCTTTCGGTCTTGACCGACACTGTACAAGAGGAAACCATCTGCCGTCTGCCTATAGAGGAATGGCTTGCCGCTGTACGGGTCTATGGGCTTGGCCTCCAGGTGACCTGCCTCGACCAACTGATCGAGGTCCGATGGATAGAGCCCGTGTTCTCTCTGGTATTCCATGATGGCGATGATCGCAATCATTGCCGTTTGGGCCGTGTGGTGACGCCAGTACTGTTGTATGAGCTGCTCGCATGCAGGGGCTACCATCCTGAGCATCGTACAGGATTCACTGAGCTGCCGGATGGCCTGCGATCGTTCCTCATAGTCCATGGACGCTGGTTCCAACCGCGAGAACCTCTGCAATGCGTCAAAGAAGGTATCGATCCTCCAGACAACGGTCTTGCGGTCCGGCAGGCGGAATGTCAGTAGCCTGACTAGTATGTCCCAGGGGTTGCCTGAGAGTAACAAGAATCCACGTCTGAGTATGAGCCTGCCGTTTCCCTTGCCGTCATCCGTAAAGAACCTTTGTATGTATTCGTGCTGGAAGGCCTTCTCAACCTGGAGGTCAAGACCAGGCCTTTGGGATGCATACAGGCCTTGCAACTCCTTCCTGGTCCTTTTCAATGCTGACAGGGGAGGATCGGACCTTTCCAGTATTGTATAGATGCAACCGCGTCCAGCCGAGTCGACAGAAAGGCCGACCAGTTGTTCGACAAGTGTACCCTTACCTTGCCAGTGCAGACCGGCCCTTATGATCGTGCCGCGTCCTCGAGTGCGGCGTTGGGGTCGTGGTTGAATGCCCGCCACAGGCACCTGGTCTTCATACACCGTACAAGGTCCCTGTATGCCTCGAGGTCCTTCATGAGCGGGTTGAGGATCGCATCGGTGAACATGGACCGGCGGAAGGCTGGCTGCCCGAGGCCTTCTGGCGGGCTAAGAGGCCCGGACTTTACTGGGGCCAGTAGTCAGGCAGTTCCGTTGCCCTCTCGAATGCCTCCAGTGCCTGTTCGCTACCAGAGACGAGCCGTGCCGTTGCGGCCAGCTGGGCCTCGTTTATGTCAGCTGGCCATAGCGGACTAGAATCGACGAGTTCTGAAGGCCATCTCATTGCATCTGTCAATAATGCCACCGCTTCTTGATAGTATCGTCTAGCATTGATGGACTCTTCCTTGCCTGCGCTGACCAGGTCTTTGACATAGTGCAGATAGTCTATACTGAACCTGGGCCGGCCGATCGAGTGAATGAGGATGCATATGGCCAGGTAGACGAGCGTTTTGCCAAATATCTGCAGTGTGTGTATTGCCAATCTGACATGTAATGGCCTGCAACGCTTCTTTGCCCTGCAGATCAGGGCAGCAAGGAGTCTTGGATCGCCGAACTCTTGGATCAGTTGATTCGCCCGTTCCTGCCGCGTCTGGTCATCGTTGCATCGGGATAATTCATCCTCGAAGTAGTCGACAAGCTCCTGGTGTACCTCTTGCCTGACCTTCTTGCGGTACCGGATCCTTCTTACAAGCTGGTCGGCAAAGGTTACCGCACAGTCTGGCAGCCTATGTTCATGATGGTCTTGCATGATCTGCCCCCTCGTTCAGGCAGGCGAGGGCCTGAAACCAAATACGAGGTCAAGTCCCTTTGCCAGATCCTCCAACTGGGCCTTCTGCCTGGCCAGCTCCAACTTGCCCTTGCTGGTGATCGAGTAATATCGCCTTTTCCGGCCCGAATCCGCAGTCTGCCACCTACCTTTGATAAGGCCCTTTGCCTCGAGGTTATACAGCAGAGGGTAAAGTGTACCCTTTCCCAATGTGATGATATCGTTGCTCCTCTGTTGTATCGCCTCGCTGAGCTGGTAGCCATACATAGGTCCCCTGGATAATATCTCAAGTACCACGACCGGGGCAATGCCCTTTAGCAACTGGCTTTCAAACCTCATATGGATCTCCTTGTCCTATATGGTATGCTTTGCATATTATGTAATGCATACTATGCTATGTCAACCATGCAAGCAGGATTTTGGTTTTTTCTGTGAGCGATAGGCCCTTTACCTGCCGTGGACGGCGTCGAACATCGCCTTTATGTTGGCAGGGGGGATGTCAGGCAATATGGCCTCGTGGCTGGGTGAGATGACAAGGCCTGTTGGGAATACCTCCATCAACCTCCGTACCCTTTCGTAGACCTGATCAGGGCTGCCATTTACCAATAGCTGCTGGGCATCCACGCCGCCACAGAATGCAATCCTGTCACCAAAGTCTCTCTTGAGACCCTCGGGTTCCATCCCCGCAGCCAGGGCCTGGATGGGATGGATCGCGTCCACGCCTATGTCTATCAGGTCAGGTATGATGTCCCTTACCGCGCCGCATGAATGATGGATCACCTTCAGTCCATATCCCTTTGCCTGCTGGACCAAGAGCCGCGTCCCGGGCAGTGCGAACCGGCGTATCATACTGGGCGATAGCATGAGTCCAGATTGACAGCCGAAGTCATTTCCTATCAGCACTGCATGGAGCCTGCCCTTCGTGGCCCTATAAAAGATCTCGTTGGCATCCAGATAGAATCGCACTATCCGGTCCGCCACTGCAAGGACCATGTCCGGGGCCTGTATCATCTGAATGAATGCATTCTCCATCCCGAATGCTGCGCACGTATCCTGGAAGTGGGCAGACCAGATCACGCCCAGGACTGCGCGGCCTGGCGGTGCGCTCTCGACCACCTGCCTGCACTCCTGAGGGTCTATGTATCTGGCCGGGTCAGGCCAGTCGAATTCATCTATCCTCCTTGGGTCGGTTATGTCCTCGAAGAACCCTGGGGCGTTGAGGGTGCGGTGCTCTCTGTCGATCTTGCCTTTCTTTGCAAAGTCGAAGGCAGCGTATATGGCATCTGCCGTTGGGCTGTGATAGGGCAGTTCTACTGGAAAGAGGTCGTCATCGAGGCACTCGACAAGGCCTGGTATGTCGTTGACGCCGAAGTATCTGAACAGACCCGGAAGTGCTGCCTTATCCGGTATGCCGAGCCAGGTACATGGCCTATCTACAGGCTGCCTTTGGATGGTAGCGAAGAATCGTTCGATATGGTCCATCTTGAGGCCTCCTTACTGGTGTACCATCGTCAGATAGTTGGCGTATCCCAGCATTATGGCAGATGCCACGATCACTGCATCGCCTGTCAATAGTATGCGCACGGGTCCCTTCATCCCTGCCCATTCTCGGTCCTTCAGGCCTAGGATGCTGCTTACAACCAATGACAGCCCCAGGAACAGGCTCCAGCCTATCACAGGTCCAAGCCTGCCCATGATGGCAGCCCCTTGGCCATAGACAGCTAGTGCCGCAAACCACAAGACCGCGGTGACTATGGCCCAGATCAGGCCCTTTGAGGCCCCGCTGCTAGCGAATGTATAGTACGAACGATTCTTGATCAATAGGTACAGTGCATAGGCCAGATTCACCAGACAGCCTCCCAACAGCACGATGACCCAAGCGACCAGGCTCGCGTTCCGAGCGGGTACGCCCTGGGATATGGCCGCCTGTGCAGCAGGTTGGGCCCTCGTAAAACCTACGTTCAGCAGCGCCGCCCCGAGACCGTTCAGTATGGCAAACAACAGGCCCATGTAGAAGCCCCTCCTGCGGCTGATCCCCAGTACGGGCTGGCCTGCCGTGGTCTGGATCCTATCGCGCAACACCCCAGCCCATGTCAAGGTAACCACGCCTAGCACCATGACTATGATGCTGGCGATCACCCATGGGACTGCAGGGTTGGATCCGGCACCTGCCATGCTCATAAGCGGTATGAGGGAACCCATCGCAGCGGCGACAGACATGGTGATACCATATGCCAGGGAAAGGCCTATGCGGTTGATGGCCAGGCCGAACATCAATGCCCCGACGCCCCACGATCCACCTAGTAGGATGGATGTGGCCAGGTCCCCAGCGGGTACTGCCCTTATTGCCGTCCAGGGATCGGGTATGACGATAGCAGAGCATCCTATTGGGATCAGTACCATCCCTAAGATGGTAAACACGATCCAGAACCCCTCCCATGACAGTGGGGCGAACCTCTTCATCCCGAGACCGAATGTGCCCTGGAACAGACCAGCCAGGACGATCAGGATCAATGACAGATGGAATGGATTCATGACATCGTGCCTTTCCTGTATGGCTGCCTGCGATGCCAGTAATTGGCAAGTAGCGAACCAGAGACATTCATCCATGGGCTGAATATCGCTGCTGCCAGACCTACGGTCGCCAGTTTTCCCATCCTTCCTGCCAGGCCCGAGGCCATGCCTCCGTTCTGAAGCCCGACCTCTATGGCTATGGTCCTACAAGATGGGATGTCCAATCCGGCCAGCCTTGCAGACCAATAGCCCAGAAGAAAACCGACGGTATTGTGGACCACTGCTGCCAAGAACAACAGTGGGCCTACCTTGAGCAGGTGGTCCCTGCCTGCAGCAGTGGTAACCAGGGTAAAGTAGACGATCCCAGCCATGGAGGCTACAGGCATGACCTGGTGCAGCCTCTGTAGCCTGCCCCGCCTCATAGCGTTGTAGATGAACGCGGCGATGATAGGCAGCACCACCATAATGGTGATCTCCTTTGCCATCTGCCAGAACCGGACCTCCACCAACTGGCCAGCCAGTGTACTCATCCAGAAGGGCGTAGCCAATGGGGCCAGCAGCTGGGCTATAGCAGTGACGCTGACAGAGAGTGCCAGGTTTGCATTTGCAAGGTATGCCATCACATTGGAGGCCAGGCCGCTAGAGCACGAACCTATGAGGATGATCCCAGCTGCAACCTCTGGCTCGAAGCAACCTACCCTTGCAATAGCAAGACCGAGCAAGGGCATGATGGTGAACTGTGCCAGTATCCCGATCGCAATGGCATAGGGCATTCTTACCACACCCAAGAAGTCCTGGACCGACATCTGTGTGCCCATGCCGAACATCACCAGCTGCATGACCAGCAAGATGATCGTCCTGTCCCTCAGGTCAAACCTACCGACACGGAGGAAGTATTGTGGGTACACCATGGCCGCAATGACGGCAGCGAGGATACACACGGTGAAGCGAAGCCCCCTCAGTGGCGGTACGGCCGTCAATCCGATGGCAAGTAGTGGCATGGATAAGACTGCACAAACCCTGCACACTACTGGCCGGCCAGATGCGCAGCCTGCCAAGACGGCCAGAAGACAAAGCCCTGAAACGACAAGACAGGCCGCGTATGCCAGGTGTGCCCTGTCAGGCATTTCCGCATCCCAGGATCAATGCTGCCCGTTCGACCGCCGGCCTTGGGCTGCTCAGGATCGGGGTCCGAACCTGGCCTTTGGGTATAGAATCTGCGACCCTGGCCATGGAGGCCTGGGCAAGCACGATCACGTCTACCTCCTGGGCCATCCTGAGGATGGCCGATCTGACGATCATGTCGTGTGTCTGGGAGTCGCCCGATATGATCGCTGCAAAGGCACCCTGACACAGGTCGGTCTTCAACTGGATCTCTCGGGATATGGCCTTGGCCTTGCCATGGATAAGCTCTGTGGTCGGGATCAACGTCGAAGGCAGTGTTGCCAGGACGCCTATCCTCGCCCCAGTCTTGACGGCCAGCTCCGCCATTGGCTCGTCTACACGCAAGACAGGCGTATTGATCAACTGACCTGCGATCTGGACTGCAGGGCCAATGGACGAACAGGTAACCATGATCAGGTCCGTACCAGCCTGGTCTGCATTGAGTACATGCAGGACCGCCCGCTTGAGCGTGGCCTTGGGGACCTGCTGGAAGCTGGTGATATCCATCAAGAGGGCCTCGTCGACCATGTGGAGGACCTGCACGCCTGTAAGGAGCTGACCAGCAAGGCCTGAGAAGACCGGGATCATCGTAGGTGAGGTGTGGATGAAGGTAATCCTCTTTTGCCGCTGCATCTAACGATCCTTTCCGTTGCGGATGGCAATGGCACGTCTTGCTGCTGCTAGTATGTCTGGGATGGCCATCCCGTAGTGGTCCAGCAGTTCATCTGGATGACCCGATCTGGGATATACGTCCTGCAGCCCGAGCCTTACCACAGGTGTTGGGCATTGTTGGCAGGCCAGTTCCGCTATGGCACTGCCGAGGCCACCTATGACGTTGTGGTCCTCGATGGTCACGGCAGCGCCTGTCTGACGCAGCAGGGACAGGATCGCATCCTGATCGAGAGGCTTTACAGTATGCACATCCGCCACCAAGGCCTTTATGCCATCTGCCTCAAGCATGCGTGCTGCCTGCAGTGCCCGGTTGAGCACAGGGCCATTGGCAAGGATGGCCAGATCGCGGCCATAATCTGCGAGCACCCGGATCCTGCCTAGCTGGAAGGGCACAGGCACTGCATCCACGATGGGATCGCGTCCGCTGCCGATCCTCAGGTAGACAGGGCCCTTTGCCTGGTGTATAGCGAATGTGGCCTGTCTGACCTGATCCTGATCCGCAGGGACGACCACTGTGATACCAGGTATGGTCCGCATGATCCCGATATCCTCGAAGAACTGGTGGGTGACACCTTCTCTTTCCCCTGCCGAGATACCGCCGTTTGCGCCCACAAACCTGACGTTCAACCCTGGATATGCAACGAATGTACGGACCTGCTCGCATGCCCTCATGCTGATGAAACCTGCATAGGTGGCCACGTAGGGTATCAGTCCGCAGGATGCCATCCCTGCAGCCACGGCCACAGCGTTCTGCTCAGCGATGCCCACATCGACAAATCGCCCTGGGAATTGTTGTGCAAAGGACCTTGCCTTGACCACCAATACCGAGTCTGCACATACGAGGACTACCCTCGGATCCTGGCTGGCGATCTCTGTGAGGGCCTCTATGAATGCCAGGCGGGTGTTGCCGATCCTGGTCATGGAAGCGTCCCTCCCAGCGCAAGGATTGCCTGTTCATATTCCTCTCTAGTGGGGACACGCTTGTGCCATGAATTGTCTCCTATCATGAATGGCACACCTTGACCCTTTACGGTCTTGGCCAGGATCATCGATGGTCTGCCCCTGGTCGCCTTTGCCTGCTGGACGGCCTGGAGGATCTGGCCTATGTCGTGGCCATCTATCTGTTGACAGTGCCAGCCAAATGCCTCCCACTTAGGGATGATAGGCTCCAGGCCGCTTACCTCGCAGATCGGGCCACTGCTCTGAATGCCATTGTTATCCACGATCACGATCAGGCGGTCTAGCCTGTACTTGCTGGCAGACATGGCCGCCTCCCATACGATCCCTTCCTCTATCTCCCCATCGCCTGTAACCACATACACATAGTAGTCTTGACCTGTGATCCTTGCGGCCAAGGCCATACCCAGCCCTATGGATACACCGTTGCCCAATGAGCCAGACGTGAAGTCGACACCAGGGGTCTTGTTCATATCAGGGTGGCCTTGAAGGTGCGACTCGAAGGTCCTCAGCCCTGGCAGGTCTGTAGCTGGAAAGTATCCCCTCCTTGCCAGTGCTGCATAAAGGGCAGGGCAGGCATGACCCTTCGAGAGTATCAGACGGTCTCGGTCGGGCCTCTTGGGGTCGGCGGGGTCTATCCTCATGGCATCGAAATAGAGGGCGGTGAGGATATCCACTACAGACAGGGACCCGCCAGGGTGTCCATCCGCTGTGGTGTAGATCATCGTGATGACGTCTATGCGGATGAGCCTTGCTATGTCGCGCAATCGATCAATCTTGTCCGGCCCTGTGACCATAATCCTCTATCCTGATTCTAACGCACAGGCAGCCAAACGCTCATCTCGCTTTCGCCCCTGTTCGCCCAGGCATAATAAGGTATCAGCCGCGTGCCGATCGTCTTGTACGGCCCAGTGCTGGCAGGCCTGTAAAGTGTCCCATCCCAAGGTTCTTGCTGTAGGACTATGGCCTGGCAATACAATGCCACCACCTTTGCCAACAGATCCTTTTCCAGCCTGGGCTCAAATACACAGTCATCGGAAAGACCCACCTGATGTACCCTCAGCCCCTCTGGTAAGTCGACGGACTCCAGGCAGTATACGATAGGGCCCCTCATCACTGCCACATGGTTACGCGTCTCCTCCACTAGTGGGTGTGCCTCCAGCATCACTGGCCTCAGTGGTAGCGACAGTTCTACGACGTCGCCAGGGGACCAGTTCCGCCTGAGCTGATAATACCTGCCTGCAATGGGCCTTTCCTGGAGTTGCTTGCCGTTGACTGACACCTGTGCCTCTTTGGCCCACGATGGTATGCGGAGCATGATCGAGAAGCTCCTTTCAGGGGCCTTCTTGACTGTGATCTTGATAGTCCCATCCCATGGATAGTCGGTCTGCTGAACCAGCCACACAGCGGAGCCGTCAGGTAACATGGTCTTGCAGGTATTGCCGCCGTACAGGTTTACCCAGATGCCATCCTTCGAGATGTTGTACGCATAGGAAGCGGACTCGGCTATGGTACGGACTATGTTGGGTGGGCAACAGAAGCAGCTTATGTAGCCTTCCCTCCTGTCAGACCACCTCAGCTCGAATGGCAGACCGTGGACCTGCCGGAGTGTGTTGCGGTAGAAGAATGCCTTGCCGTCGAGGCTTATCGTCGATAATACACCATTGTAGAGGCTGATCTCGAGCATGTCCATGTATCTGGGTTCTGCTGTGATCAGCCACATCCGCCAGGCCCACATCAGGAATCCTATGGTCGCGCACGATTCATTGTAGGCGGTGATATTTGGCAATTGATACGGCCTGCCATACGCCTGATGGACTAGCTGGATTGCCTTGTGGTTACTGGAGCCATCAGGAGATGCACCGTCATAGAGTGCGCCTGTGGCACCAGTGACATAGACCTTGCTGCAGGCCACATCCTGCCATATGGCCACAAGGGCCTCCATGAGCCCATTGTCCCCTGTCTCCATGAACACGTCAGCCGCCCCAGCATACAGGTAGTTCGCCCTGACCGCATGTCCTACCGCATGCCTTTGTTTGCGAAATGGGATGCGGTCCTGGTTATCGTCGGTGCCATCTGTCACCAGCTCGCGGATCTCGATCAGCCCCTTGGCAAGTTCCAGGTATCGCTGATCCCTTATGGTCCTGTAGAGCTCGACTATGCCCATATAATGTGACGGGCAGATGGCATTGTTGGCCAGGGTTTGTGGGGATGTCTTGTAGATCTGATATAGATAATCCGCTGCCTTCCTTGCGACATCAAGTAGGCTTGTCTTACCAGTTGCCCTGTAATGGATACATGCACAGGTGATCAGGTGGCCTATGTTGTAGGTCTCGAAGTCTAGGCGGTCTTGGAACTCCCTTACAGGCTGTCGATTCCTCTGTGCGATCACTACTGGGCTGTGTATATAGCCGTCTGACCTCTGGGCCTTGGCGATTACCTCTATGATCCTATCCATGAGGGTATCCAGGTCCCTATCGCCTGTTGTCCCGTAAACGAAGGCAACGGCCTCTAGCCACTTGTAGAAGTCCCCATCGTGCCACTTAGGCCCTCTGTGCCTGCCCTGTTTGAGACCTGCAGCGATCAGCAGATTCTCATATGCATGGCTGATGTTCGGATCTGCCAGGATCTGCCACATGTTTGGGATCATGGCCTTATGACAGACCTGGAACCTCTCGGCCAAAAGGCCTTCGGTCCAGTGTACATCATTGATATCCGTGCAGCCCAATTTGGCATGAGGGCTGGTCGAGGTATCGGTCAGGGCCTTCTGTCCACCCTGTGCTACTGCCAGAATGATCAACATCCACGTCAAAGGGATAATGCCAAGCCTAGTCGAAACAAAGCCTACGTTCATACCTTTGCCCCAATATACGCGCCTGCCACAAGTATCGGGATCGGTGCCAGGGATGTCAATAATGCCCTGGAATTCACGGCTGGATTGGTTTAGATTACAGGTTTATTGGCAGGCTGAAGGTTCCTATGGCAGCCCTATTTCATGGCAAGGTGCAGATGGATGTATACGATGGTCTGGTCTTTGCGGCCTACCTGGTGGGCTTATTGGCCATAGGTGCATATACCAGCTATCGCCAGCGAGCAAGTCGCGACCTATTCCTTGCAGACCGGTCCATGGGCTGGTTCAATGTTGGGCTGAGTATATTCGGGACCAACATAGGTCCGACCTTTCTCGTGGCCACATTCGGGGCTGGTTACACCACTGGCATGGTGAATGCCAACTACGAATGGATGGCGTGGGTCTTTCTCATGTTATTGGGCATGGGATTTGTCCCCTTTTACATGCTCACGGGCATATCCACCATGCCAGGCTTCCTACAGAGGCGGTTCGGGAATGGTTGCTATACATTCTATGCTATGTACTCACTGTTTGGGACAGTGGTCCTGTGGATAGGGGGAACCCTGTTTGCTGGTGGGGACATACTTGCACAACTGCTGGGTTGGGACTTCATGACCTGCGTCTGGCTGCTCGCTGTTGTGACTGCGAGCTTTACGGTTGCAGGGGGGCTGATGGCGGTGATGGTCACGGATTCCTTCCAATCCATCCTTATGATCTTAGGCGCAGCCAGCCTGGTGGTGCTGGCAGGGCTGCAGGTAAAGGACATAGATAGCTTGAGGCAACTTGTCGTTGGCGATACCCCTCCAGGTTATACATGGAAGCTTCTGCATCCGACCGGGCCATCGCCCTGGTATGCATTTGTACTGGGCTATCCCGTACTGTCATTGTGGTTTTGGTGTTCGGACCAGACCATCGTCCAGAGGGTCCTTGGTGCCAGGGATCTGAGGCAGGGTCAGGCAGGGGTACTGTTTTGCGGATTCCTCAAGATCCTTCCGCCGTTCATCTTTCTGTTGCCAGGTATCCTGTGTGCAGCATTGCACCCTGGGATCGAGGATGACAAGGATGTATTCCTCTTCATGGTCAGGACCTACTTGCCGAGTGGGTTGGTCGGTCTGATGGTGGCAGTGGTGGTGGCGGCTGTGGTTTCCACACTGGATTCGGGGCTCAATTCCTTTAGCACCATCTTTACATTGGACATATACAAGCGATGGATCTCGCCTGATGCCTCGGATTCCAGGCTGAAACAGGTCGGCCGCGTGGTTACCATCCTTGCCTCGTTTATGGCGGTCGGGATCGCCTATTATCTCAATACGGTACAGAGCAACCTCTTCAATCTCTTCCAGAGCATCATAGGTTACCTGGCTCCGCCCATCTCAGCGGTATTCTTGCTTGGCGTATTCTGGCCTCGGGCAACTGCCAAGGCGGCGATAGTCACACTGGTCGTTGGTTCGATATTATCGGCAACGATAGGCTTCTGTGACATAAAGGACGTATTTGCGAGGCACGTGGATGGCAAGCTGGTAGATATTTGGCCACATTTCCTGTTGCTGTCTTTCTATCTGTTTGCCGGATTGGTGATCATGATGGTAATACTATCGCTCTGTACGAGGCACAGCGAATGCGAGACTATACTGCCATCGCTCAGGCAGGCCTATGCCCAAAACCCAGGGCTCGGAAGGCATGCCTTATGGGGATGGACGGCCTTGGGCCTGATCATGTCTTGCCTGTATCTATTCTTTCAATTCGTGATTGGTTAGCGGTACCGATCTGCGATCTTGGCTGCTTGCTCGATCTGGTCCTCTGACCTGAAGTCTACTAGGACCGCCATCCCGTCTGGCCCGACTGCGTCGAGTAGTGGCATTAGTTGATCTATCCGCACCCAGCTTGCCATCACCGCCTTTCCTGCCTTGCGGATACGCCGGTAGAGCCCATACCAGGCTGGATCGCCTCCCTGTGGCTGGCCGGCACCTGGGGTCCACTGGATGGCCTTCAACGGTTCTATCTCCAATATGGCGTCGAGATGCCGCAGTGCATCGACACCGTCGAGGTGATAGAGCGTATAGTCGAGGCATTGGCATTGCTCCCTCAGATAGGGTATGGCGAATCGTCTGAAGTCCTTTGGAGAGATCATTCCAGATACGTCGCACTGGAGCTTCGCAACCCTTCCTGGGCTCCATATAGAAAAATAGCAGAAGGCCATCTCCCCATCTACCTGTATGATCTGGTATATCTGTTCAAATACCTCCAAGTAGATCTTGTTTATCTGTCGCAGCTGCATCTCTAAGATCTGCGGCCTTTCTCCCATATCCATAAAGACCGGCTCGGCGCCACGAAGGGCCACCAGGACATCCAACCCTTCGCACAGGTCCGGGCAGCCCACGAAGTATCTGCCTTCTGCCAGTCCCTTACAGGCCTTCAAGAGTTCCATGTGGGCCTTCAGCCACCTATTGGACGGATCAATATGGATCTGGTCGCCGATCGATGGATCTGGCCTGATCCAGACCGTCTCCTCCCCTGGTTCCATACCTGCCCCGAGTATGGCGGCGAGGGAGCATGGGCCGAGGTTTGTGTCGGCAACAGGTATGATGTCTGCGCCCAGGCAGCTGTGTGCGAGCTGGTAATGGATATCCCTCGACCTCCAATGTGGGTCGAACCAGCGTTGTTCGGGATCCTTTGCAAGCGGAGGCGGTGGAGGCTGCTCGTGGGGCTGGCCTTCTGACCTCAGATAGCCCCACATGCTCACGACTAGGCCCTTGCCAGACCACCAATCCAGATAATGTTGTCTCGTCTGAGGCCAGTTGGGCTTCCAGATCGGATTCATGCATTCAATAGCCTGCCCAGCGGCGAGCCTGCCAGGCCCCCGAAGGTCTTGTCTATCTGTAGGTAGACGACGTTGGATAGATCCATCTGGTCCGTGCAAAGGACCGGTTCTGGATAGATGGGGATCCTTGCGCCTAATCTTGCCCACACAGGCATCTGATTCAATGGATAGCGGACGCCTGTAAGCCAGCGTGGGCCCTCTAGGATGGAACCATCATACAGGTCGACCCAGTCGCCGTCAGGAAGGTAGACATCCCGACAACCTAGCTCATTCATGATCGGCGCAACCAGGAATTCATCTCCAAAGAGGTATTCATCGTCTATATGCCAGCATGCAGGATCCTTATGAAACCCGAAGACCAGAGCCCTCAACATCGGATAGCCCGACTGCGCCACCTTTCTAGCCTGTTGAATGATGTATGGTATGAGGGCATAGCGGAGCCGCAGCCATCGGCGCACTATAGGTGCTACCTTCGGATAGCGATATGGTTCACGCTTGGACGTGCCATGGTACCTCATATGGGATGTGAATACACCAAACTGTGTCCAGCGAACGTAAAGATCGTCCGAAATGACAGAGTTCATGAAATCAGGTACGCCATGGAAACCAGGTATGTCATGGCTCCAGAAGCCGAATCCTGATAGGCCGAGGTGCAGCCCGCCCCTGAGCGAACCTGCCATCCCATCCCATGTACTTGCTGCATCGCCTGCCCAATGCACTGGATATCGTTGGCAGCCTGCCCAACCTGCCCTTGCCCAGATGATGCCCTCTCCGGTGGTCTTGCTTGTAACCTCGAAGACGAGCCTTTGATATAACAATGCATAGAGATTGCGGAGCAGATATGGCTCCATACCACGATACGTGGCGTCCATGTGTATCTGTTCGCCAAAGTCGGCCTTTATGCATGAAACGCCCATCTGAAGGAGCCTGCGCAACAGTTGGCTATACCATTCGACTGCCTCCGGATTGGTCAGGTCTATGGTACCGGCATAGTCTTCAACATCGAAGTTGGATCGAGTGCGGTTGGATTGGCCTTCAGTCAGACCGATGTATCTCCTCTGGAGCGCCAACTGGTACAGGGGTATGTCTTCAGCTAGATAGGGCAGTTGCCACAGGCTCAGCCTGAAGCCCATGGACCTCAGCTGAGATATAAGCCTAACCGGGTCCGGAAAGGTCTGTTCATTGAAACTCCAATCACATATCCAGTTCTTCCTAAACCATCCTGTATCCAGGTGGATGACATCGCAAGGCCAGCCATCCTGCCGAAGCTGCTGGCAAACCTGCAGTATCTCTGACGCGGAGAAGTATGTCATCCTGCCCATCCACATGCCGAAGCTCCAGATGGGCGGCATGCTCGGGAAACCGGTGATCTGCCTGTAACGGAAGAGGATCTGTTCTGGGGTTTGGCCACCTATCAAGAAAAGGTCTATATGAGGTCTGTCGATGATGATCTGGACTGACCTAGTGGAGTAGTCCGCAAAGGATAGCCGGGTAGGGGCAGAGGTGTGTATGAATACACCATAAAGACGGCTCGATAGAAAGAACGGCACGTTCTTGTATGCGCGTCTACTGTTTGTACCGTGGGCATCCTGGTTGGCCAAGAGTATGGTCCTGCCAGCTAGGTCCAATTTGGCAAACCTCTCGCCTGTACCGGCAAAAACCTCGGTCGGCTCGGCATGGAACGAGATGATCGCCTGGTGGGGTGTGCCTGACCTTGTCAGAAGGGCCAGGCCAAGCGCCTCTGGCATGGTAGGCCTGAACTGGTCGTACGCACTTATGCAGATGGGCCTTTGGCCATCGGGCAGAAAAATGGCTTCGAAGGCCGGTTCAGGCCCTGGTATCAGGTCGCTCCAGTGCTCGATCATAGGAGGCGAGAGGTTGAATACCGCACGCACATTCCCTTCGGGATCCCTTGCGGTCCACTGGCCTTCTGCCATGGCCGGATAGAGCGGCGTAGGTCGGAGATCTTTGTCCATCTGGAGCATCGGCGACTCGTCCGTGACCGGCAGGCCAAAACCTACGGATATCCGCAATATGCCAGGACCATATGCCCTGATCGTCATGGTATGGAGCATCCTTGGCCTGTCGCGATCTGGCTCGAATGATCCATTGTGTCGGAGGCTCCGGAAAGGGATGGTGAGGATGATCGTGCCTTCGACCGACTTGATGTCTTGTGGTGGGCAGGCTGCCCAGATCGTATCGGCTCCGCCATCGGATCCGATGCCCAATAGATCTATGAGACGATCGTCGGAGCCCCTCATGGCCGCAGTTCCCGCTCGAGCAGATCCAGCAGGTCTTGATAGCCTGGCTCTAGGCCAGCCTTTGTCCTGATCCGGTCCGAGACCTTCGGACCGTTGTTCCGCCACACATTGCCAGGACCAGGGTGATTGGAGAAGAATCTGACTTGCTCTGTCCAGTTGTCGATCACATGGATATAGGATGAGTTCTCGTCCAGATATATGTACTGACAGTGATTCGGGTCGTGGGCATAAGGGGCCTGGTAAAGGTGATGGATGGAGTTGCGGCAGATCCATGTATTTGGCTGACATGAAAGGGTGTAGATTCCACCGACGTCGTACATGTTCCTGGCAAAGTGGTGGATGTGATTAGCTATGACCTTGTTGTTCTGCATACAGGATCTGGTCCTTGTCCAACCCCAGCCAACGCATATCCCCGAATAATTCAGGCCAGCCAGCTCGTTGTGGGCGATAGTGATATCCCTGGCATAACCTACACTTATGCCCACACAACCCCAATCCTCGTTGGTACAGTCAGTGATTAGGTTGTTTCGTATCTGCACACGCTGGCAGAGCTCCCTCTTGTCGGATGGGTTGTAGGGTAGATGTGCCTCGAAGGCCTTGTCTCCAAAGAAGCCTACCTGTATCGCCGTACCACCTATGTCCTTGAACACGCACCCCTGGATCAGGTGATCGTGTGCACCCCGCACCAGATCGAGACCCGTTGCCGCCAGGTGTTCGAACCTGCAGCGTTCAAAGGTCAGCCATCGTGCACAGCGGACCTCGACCGCCGCTGGTTGGCGACCTATCCATGCCTGGTTCTCCAGGTATGACTTGTCCGGGGTACCAGGTACTGCAAGCTTGTATGCATCGATGATGTACATCCCGGCCTGGAGCGGCACGTGTCCTGCAACAGACGGCCTCAGCCAGCCAGTATGTTCAAATCCAATACCTGCAAACCGAATATGACATACAGGCCTATCGAGCGTACCGTTGATCTCGACCAAACTTTCCAGTGCCGGTACCATCACCTGACAATTAGCCATGTCCTCGCCTTCGCGAGGCCAGTAATAGACCTTGCCTGTGCGCAGGTCCTGATACCATTCGCCCGGTCTATCCAGAAACTCGATGGCATTTGTCAACCAGAAGGCAGAGTTGCGGGCTGGATTGTCTTGGTCAACGATGGGCGGCGGCCAGGGGTGCTCGAATTGGATCCTGGCCTCCGGCTGCCAGAATGTCACCTTCGCCTTTTGCCCTGATAAGTCCATCCCCTTTATCCGCAGTATCGCAATGGCCCAGCATTGATGCAGGACCATCTCCACGCCCTCGACATCCCTTGGTACCTGCAATGGGGCAGGGATCCAGATGGCCTGCTGGAGCCTATCTATGGACAGGATCCGATCCAAACGGCCTTCGTCAAATGTGCTTGCACGTATGGCCTTCCTGTGGTCGACCCACATCTGCCTGAACTCGATGGGTCGACCGGCAAGTCTCGGACTATCTGTTACCCAGACCTTGCCTTGTGCGATGGCTGGCAATCCCTCGATATCTTCGTCTGCCTTCCTCCATCCTTTCAGTTCGATCCCGCCACTTATAACAGGCGTCTGACCTGCAGCGGCCTTTATTATGGTGGGTTCCTTTGGCGTACCGGAATCCTCCGGCCTGATCAATATCGGCTCCTGGAGCCTGTAAAGCCCTGTCTTGAGACAGATCTCGATGCCATCCCTTGTTGAGGGGTCCTTTAGTCTTCTGAGCTCCCTTGCCCTCCGCATGGCCATGGCTATGCTGGCCATAGGCCGTTGCTCGGTGCCAGGGTTCAGGTCAGAGCCGTTGGGCTCTACCCATATCTGGGCAGCCTGTACCGACAGGGCCAGCGACAGTAGGCATGCTAAGATCCTTGTGGATATCCTCGTCATCGTCGACATTCCTTGGCTTGTCCGATGAGGCCCCTGACCTGTGCAAGCCACCCTTCGTAGCGCTCCATGGCACTACGCCTCTGTCTTTCTGGGCCGGGTTTGTATGTAGTCTTGGCGACGCAGAGCCCAGCGATCTGGTCCAGATCCTTATACAGTCCCATCTGAAGCCCTGCAAGCAGGGCTGCACCCAATGCGGAGACATCCTGGATACCCATATTGACTACCTCCTTGCCCAGCAGGTCAGCAATGTATTGCATCACGAAGCGGTTGTTTGTGATTCCACCATCTGCCCTCAAGCCCTGTAGCTGTATGCCGCTATCCTGTTCCATGGCATATATGACGTCCTTTATCTGGTATGCAATGGATTCAAGTGCCGCGCGGATTATATGGGCCTTGTTCGTACCGAATGTCAGGCCTGTGACCGCGCCCTTCAGATCCATCTGCCAATGCGGGGCACCCAATCCACTGAATGCAGGTATAAGATAAACGCCGCCACAATCCTCGACGCTGCAGGCCATGGATTCTGTCTGCTGGCTGTCCTGAAACAGGCCTAGTTGGTCCCTCAGCCATTGGATGGTAGAGCCGCACGAGACAATGATGCCCTCCAGTGCGTAGTCGACCCTATCTGCCGTGCTCCAGCAGATGGTGGAGACCATCCCGGATCTTGAGTTCATGCGTTTGTGGCCTGTATTGAGCAGGATAGAGCAGCCCGTGCCCAGTGTGGCCTTGGCCATGCCTGGCCCCAGGCAGCACTCTCCGAATGCTGCTGCATGCGAGTCCCCGATCATCGCGGTGATAGGTATCGGTTGCGGCAAGACAGAACCGATGTCAGATTCGCCGAACATGCAGGCTGATGGCCTGACATCCGGCAGTACGAGCCCTTTGAGACCAAAAAGATCTATCAATCCCTGGTCCCATCCTAACTGGTCTATGTTGAATAGCAACGTGCGGGACGCATTGGTATAGTCAGTCAGGTATCTGCTGCCACCTGTAAGCCTGTAGAGGAGCCATGTGTCGACGGTGCCAAACATGGCCCTCTTGTATTCGATGGCCTGCCTGACATGCTCGTCATTCTCCAACAGCCAAACGATCTTGGTGGCCGAGAAATAGGGATCTATGATAAGGCCGGTCCTTTGCCTTACCTGCTGCTCGATGGCAGGTTGCCGCAGACGGTTGCATATCCCGACGGACCTCTTGCATTGCCAGACTACCGCATTGCACAAGGGCCTGCCGTTCTGGTCCCATATGCAGAATGTCTCCCGTTGGTTGGATATACCGCAGCAGGCTATGCGGTCCACTTGGCCGCCAGCAGACCGGAATCTATCCACGCATGCCCTTACTGCATCGATGACATTCCGATAGATCCCTTCTGGATCCTGTTCCACAAGACCTGGCCTTGGGAATGTACAATCCAGGGGGCTCGTCGCCCTTGCGATGATCCTGCCAGCAGTGTCGAATATGATCGCCTTTGTGCCACTGGTGCCCTGGTCTATCGCCAGGATCAGCCTATCGTGCATGGCTGCCTCCGTGATCTATCAGTCCCATTGCGGTCCTGGCCAGATGCGTACCTACCAGACCATAGTGATCAAAGACCTCTGATTGGCCACCTGTAACCGTCTGTTCATCTGGCAGTGCGACGATCCTAAAGGGTATCTTGACCCCAGCCTCCATCAGTACTGCCGCGCATGCCTCACCGAGCCCACCATGACAACTGTGCTCCTCCACGG